>Ga0209573_1000041_pt1 | contig 369157 bp, 335 predicted proteins | sample TNRBio252014_DNA_FD_185870 | JGI IMG/M metagenome (GOLD analysis project Ga0209573, IMG submission 185870) | Wastewater treatment Type I Accumulibacter community from EBPR Bioreactor in Madison, WI, USA - TNR Reactor_6/25/2014_ DNA (SPAdes)... | ecosystem: Engineered > Bioreactor > EBPR >...
GCCAGACCTCAACCCCATCGAGCACAAATGGGCGCAGGCCAAAGCCATTCGCAAACAAACCCTCTGCTCTGTCGATGCTCTCTTTCGCTCCAATCAATTATGATCACTTTTATTCGATTTTGCTATAATACCCAGCTTGGAGCCGTTGTTAACCACATCCCAGTAGCCATCCCGATTTTTGTCGGTCAAGTCGCCGGAGTCGTCCACGTAGTCCACAGAGACTTTGGCTTCCCCATAAAGAATCGTGTCAGCCTGGGTAGCCAGTGGTAGCCCCAGAGCGGCTGTCAGGGCCAGTGTGAGTGCTGTTTTTTTCATCTTTTTCAGTCCTCGTGGTTGTTAGCACTTTCAGTATAGAGCGTGCTTCACAGGGTTATTTGAGAAATTCTTAGTAATCGTTTTCTATAATAAGATCATGAATTTTTCTATAACTCCGACGATTTAAATGTAATCGTTTACATAAATTCTGTCAACAGTTAGCTTTAGAAAAAATTTTACTGCACGTTATTGCGACAGGTTTATTATAAATATTCCGATTAATCAGCTGCTTTGACTAATTTTTAGGCGTTGGCCTTACCGATGCGTCAGCTTAAGTCAGGCCGGTGACCGTGTACAAATTGCTGGTGAATATGCAAGAATAGAAATGTAATCGTTTACTTCAGTTAATCGTTTTCTTTATCTTCGGAGGAGGGGTCTCAATGGCGAGGATCAAGGACGTTGCAAAGCAGGCAGGTGTTTCAGTGGCTTCCGTATCACGGGTCTTGGCCGGTCACAGCAAAGTCAGTGAATCGATTCGCCAGCGCGTTTTAGGGGCAGTCCACGATCTATCTTATCGACCGGATTTAGCAGCGCGACGCTTGCGTTCCCGACAGACTGACACCATTGGCTTGATCGTTTCGGATATCCGCAACCCGTTTTTCACCGAAGTGAGCCGAGCGGTTGAGGATGTAGCCTACCAGCATCACTTGCGGGTGATCCTGTGTAACACCGACGAAGATGTGGAGAAGGAGAGTTTGTATCTTGATCTGATGCGGGATGAGAATGTCAGTGGGGTGATTTTGTCGCCGACGCTGACCACACTGGCCGGTTTTCGCGCCCGCGATTATCCATTTCCACTGGTGCTGGTGGATCGCTGCGACCGGGAAACCGCTGCCGATGCGGTGATTCTGGATAATGTCGATGCGGGTTATCGACTCACGACCCATCTGATCGAGAATGGCTATCGGCGGAACATCTTTTTCTACGGCACGACGAGCGCCACCGGTCGCCAGCGGCGCGAAGGTTATGTCGCGGCGATGGGCGCTCATGGGTTAGAAGTTCACGCTGAACCGGTGCCCGCCACCGCCGATCACGGTCGCGCTGCTGCGCGGGAGCGGTTGCGCCGTCGACCGCTGCCTGATGCTTTAGTCGCTAGCAGCGGCTTGATTTTGCTGGGCCTGACTGAAGCCTTGCGTGAGGCCCAGGTTCGTTTTCCCGATGCAGTAGCTCTGGCGGGTTTTGATGATCTGCCCTGGACGCGGTTGGTCGAGCCGGGCATTACCGTGATTGCTCAGCCGCTTTACGATATAGGCCGGGCGGCCATCGAATTGCTGCTTCAGCGAATCGCCAAGCCGGAACAAGCGGTGCGGCGGGTGGTTTTGCGCGGCGAACTGATCGAGCGTGGCTCGACTGCGAAACGTAATGGTTCTGTTGGCGTCTCGGTCGCCGCCTGATCCTCCACGCGCTTTCACAGGAAAAGCGCCATCTCCAGTAGACTATGACCGCCAAGAGCAGCGCGCTGTCGAAAGAACTGGAGAGAAGCTATGCAACCTGCTGTCACCGCCACTATAGACCTGGCGGCTTTACGTCATAATCTGGCCCGGGTTCGCGCCGCCGCACCCGGCTGTCGCATAGCAACTGCCCTGAAAGCCAATGCCTATGGCCATGGTCTATTGCGCGCTGCACGAGCGCTGGATACGGCTGATGCCTTTGCCGTTGCGCGTTGTGATGAGGCCTTGGCATTGCGAGAGGCTGGTATCGCCAAGCCGATTGTAGTGCTGGAAGGGTTTTTGCAACCGGATGAAGTGGATTTATGCCGCCAACATGAACTGCAAGCGGCGGTGCATCATGAGTCGCAATTACGGATGCTGGAATTGGCCAAACCGGGCCAACCGCTGAAGCTCTGGCTCAAGATCGATAGCGGAATGCATCGGCTGGGTTTCCCGCCGCAACAAGTACCCACCGCGCTGAAGCGCCTGATGGCCTGCCCTAACGCCGCACCGAATCTGCGTCTTATGAGCCATCTTGCCAGGGCCGATGATCAGCAAGATCCCTACACCTGCCAGCAACTGGCAACGTTTCAAACCGTGACTCAGGGCATCATCGCCGAGCGTTCCCTGGCCAACTCCGGCGGCATCCTGGGCTGGCCTGAAACCCACTTCGATTGGGTGCGCCCTGGGATCATGCTTTATGGCTGTACCCCGTTTAATCACGGCAGCGGCGCGGACGTGGGGCTGCGTCCGGTGATGACCCTGGCCAGTCGCTTGATCGCCGTGCAGTCGTATGCAGCCGATGAACCCATCGGTTATGGCGGCAGTTGGCGATGCCCAGGGGCTCGTCGCATCGGCGTCGTCGCCATCGGCTATGGCGATGGCTATCCTCGCCATGCGCCATCCGGCACGCCGGTTTTGATCCAGGGGCGGCGCGTCCCTCTGGTAGGTCGGGTTTCGATGGATATGATCACCGTCGATTTGACGGATTTGCCTGAAGCGGATGTCGGCGATCTGGTCATCTTGTGGGGTCGCGGTTTACCGGCCGAGGAGATCGCCGGCCACGTCAATACCATCACCTACGAACTGTTTTGCAAGGTCACACCGCGCGTCGTAGTCGTTGAGAGCGAAGCCGATCAGTCAGTAGAAGCAGACAGGCGGCGTGAGTGAGTCAATTCGTTGGGGGATGCTTGATTTTACGGGCCATGGCCCAAGATGATTGTTAAGGCGGCTCCTGATCGTTGCACACTAAAGCGCTGGGTTACGGGGCGATAAGCAAAGGGGCAAATCATTTGCAGGCACTGAGGAATTTATGGTCTGGAATGGGTCTAATGCGCTCAGACTGTTATAGCAACTCTTATTACCGGCCATTCAATGAGTCGACCGCCATGCCTGATTTCCTGCGTAAGTTCATCGGTTTGTTGCTGCTCTTCGCTACGGTAGGCATCGCCGCCTGTCAAGCCATGCTCGTGTCTTGCTCTTCGAGTTTGCCCGCGATTTCCTCACTACTGCCCTACTAATCGGGAGGGGTGGATATGGGCCGCCTGCTCCTGCTGACCAGCCTCGGCACAATGGCGCTGGTCGCCCTGGTTTTGCTGATCAAACGGAGATTTAGCCTCATGGCCGAACGTTATCAACGCACACCGGCGCGCTTTCCAACCACCAAGGGCCTGATGTTGTTTCTGTTGCCGTTGCCGGTGTTGTTCGCCGCCCTGGGCGCTCTGGCGCGGGGCAATCTCAGCAACCTGTTCGACAACACGGTGTGTTATGGCCTGTTTCTGTGGGGGGCGCTGCTACTGCGACGCGGGTTGCGTACGGAGGCCGATTACACTCGCCGCCAAGTCGCCAAAGCGCCCTGGCCCCTGAAAACCCTGGGCAGCGGCGTGATTGCGCTGGCCACTGGGCTGACCGCCTGGAGTAGTGCCCACTATCCACCCCTGATGTCGATGGTCTTTGGCGGGATGGCGCTGCTGGGTTGCTATTTGAGTTATGGCTTCGATCCGCGCGGTGCGAAGCGCTTTACTGACCGCGATGGCGTAGACACCACGGAGCGGGTGATTGAAGCGCTCACCCAGGCAGAAGGCTCTATTGCTGCGATTGAGCAAGCCACCCGTAACATTCGCAATGCCGAGTTCAACAGTCGGTTACGCCGCATCGTGACCCAGGCCCGTCAAATTCTGGCGATGTTGGAAGAAGATCCGCGCGACTTGCGCCGGGCGCGTAAGTTCCTCAATGTGTATTTGGATGGGGCCAGGCAAGTCACTGAAGGCTATGCTAAAACCCACGGTCGGGTGACAGCGCCGGAGTTGGAGGATAATTTTCGCCGGGTGCTGACCACCATTGAGGAAGTATTCACCGAGCAGCAACAGAAATTGCTGGAAACCGATGTCACTGATCTTGATGTGCAAATTGAAGTGCTAAACACGCAACTGAAACGGGAAGGCGTGATCTGATGAGGCGGTGGTGTGGGGATACTCAATCCCGGCACGACATGGCCGATGCGCGCCCTCAGCCGCCGCTATTCCTGGCTTTTGCCGCTTAATATTGCTTAAACGATTAAGGAACTAACCGCTATGAGCACGACCCCCGAAGCTACGGGCACCACAACGGCGCTTGCCACCACTAATCCTCCTGCGCTCCCTGTGCTGCCGGAAGTTTTTGCCGCTGCCGTGCCGCAAGTTCAGCAGGATCTAGCTAAGCGAGCGCCCGCTCCGGCCCAGGACCGCCAGCAAGTCGATGCGCTGATGAAAGAGCTGGATCTGCACGATAGCAACTCGATCATCTTTTTCGGCAGCAAAGCGCAAGAGCAACTAACCACCATTTCTGACAAGATGCTGGAAGGGGTGCGTAACAAAGACACCGGCCCGGCGGGCGCGTCATTGAATGAAATGGTCGCGGTGCTACGGGGTTTCGATCTGGATGAGCTGGACCCCAACAAAAAAGCGGGTTTTTTCAAACGGCTGTTCAGCAAGGCCAAGCCGCTGGTCAAGATCGTCCAGCAATACGAGACGGTGCGTAATCAAATCGACACCATCAGCGATGCGCTGGAGCGGCACAAGACCCAGTTGCTGACCGATGTCGCCATGCTGGATCGGCTTTATGACGCGAATCTTGACTACTTTCATACGCTGGAGCTGTACATTGCCGCTGGGGACGCCAAGCTGCAACAGGTCGATACCGAGGTATTGCCCGCTTTGGAGCGGGAAGTGGCCGCTAGCGAAGACATGGTGAAAGCGCAAACCCTGCGTGATCTGCGCGCCAGCCGCGATGATCTGGAGCGGCGGGTTTATGATCTGAAGCTGACCCGCCAGGTCACCATGCAAAGTTTGCCCAGCATCCGGTTAGTGCAAGAAAATGACAAGGGATTGATCAACAAGATTAATTCCACTCTGGTCAATACCGTGCCGCTTTGGCGGCAGCAATTGGCTCAAGCCATTACCATCTATCGCTCTGGCGAAGCTGCCAAGACCGTCAAGGCTGCCACGGATCTGACCAACGATCTGCTGAAATCTAACGCCGATAATCTACGGCAGGCCAACGCCCAAACCCGCGCCGAAATCGAACGCGGCGTGTTCGATATTGAGACGGTCAAGCAAGCCAACGAAACGCTGATCGCGACTATCGAAGATAGCTTGCGGATCGCCGATGAGGGTCGCCGCCGTCGTAAAGAGGCCACCGCCCAGCTCGAAACGCTGGAAGGCGAATTACGCCAGGCGCTTTCCGCTGCCCATGCCCGCACTCAACCGCCTGCCGGAGGTCGCTAGCCATGGCCTTATGGGATAAGTTGCTTGGTGAGTTTGTTGATGTCATTCAATGGACTGATCCTTCCAACGATACCCTGGTGTACCGTTTTGATCGCTACGGCAACGAAATCAAATACGGGGCCAAACTGACGGTGCGGGAAGGGCAGGTGGCAGTCTTCGTCAATGAAGGCCAGCTCGCCGATACCTTTCAGCCTGGTATGTACGAGCTGAAAACCAACAACATGCCGCTGTTGTCGACCTTGCAAGCCTGGCCCCATGGTTTTGAAAGCCCGTTTAAGGCGGAGGTGTATTTTTTCAGCACCCGTCGCTTTACCGATCTGAAGTGGGGGACGCAAAATCCGGTGATGTTGCGCGATGCCGAATTCGGGCCGATCCGGCTGCGAGCGTTTGGTAGTTACGCGATGCGTATTAAAGATGCGCCGCTGTTCTTGCGCGAGGTCGTCGGCACTGACGGTAATTTCACCACTGACGAGATCACTAACCAATTACGCAATATGGTGGTGTCGCGCTTTACCAATATTCTCGGTCAGTCGAAGATTCCGGCGCTGGATTTGGCGGGCAATTACGATCAACTCGGTGAGTTTTTACTCCAGCGCATCGCTCCGGAATTCGGCGCGGTGGGTCTGGAGTTGACCAACTTGTTGGTTGAAAACATTTCCCTGCCCAAGGAAGTGGAAGCGGCGTTGGATAAGCGCAGCAGCATGGGGATCGTCGGTAATCTGGATCAATATACCCAGTTTCAGGCAGCGGAAGCCTTGCGCGATGCAGCGGCTAATCCCGGCGGTGGCTCTGAGGCGATGAGCATGGGGTTGGGGTTGGCGATGGCGCAGCGCTTGAATGACGCCCTGGCCCGACCCGCCCAACCGACGCCGCAACCTGCCCCGGCCCCGGCGGCTCCGCCCCCCCTACCTGGTGCAAGTCGCTATTTTGTCGCGATGAACAATCAGCAAACCGGCCCGTTTGGCCTCGACGATCTGCATCGACAGGTACAAAGCGGCCAATTAAGCCGCGCTACCTTGGTGTGGACGCAGGGTATGGCCAGTTGGACGCCAGCCGGTGATGTAAGAGAACTGAATGGCCTGTTCGCTGCCATGCCACCTCCTTTACCAAACGTCTAGGGGCAATTGAAAGGCGCTTGAAAGCTTTCCCTTCAAAGGGATAATCGTGCATGGGATGAGCTAACCTAAACTCACCTATGCTGTTTTGCCCGGTCAAGGGCGTGGATTGAAACCGAGAAATCACAGGAGATTGCAATGGGACTTTTCGACTTTATCGTCAATCAGGGTAAAAAATTATTTGGTGCTGATGACAATGATCCAGCCGCCAAGATCAAAGCGGAAATTGAAGCGGCCAATCCGGGCGTCAAGAATCTGGATGTGAAATTCAAAGACGGCCAGGTTCAGCTTTCCGGCGATGCCATCACCCCGGAGGCTATGGAAAAAGCCGTCTTGATGGCGGGTAATGTGCAGGGGGTGCAAAACGTATCCGCCGACGGGATCAATGCACCGCCTCAGACCGGCAAGGTCGAGTATTACACCATCAAATCAGGCGACACCCTGTCGTCGGTTGCCAAGCAGTTCCTGGGCAATGCGTCGGCGTATAACCAAATCTTTGAGGCCAATCGCGAAGTGATTCAAGATCCCGACAAGATTTATGTCGGGCAGAAGATTCGTATTCCTCTCGCCTAAGGCCGAGGGTTCGCAGGACGGTTGGTTGGGGGTGGCGCGTTGCCACCCCGCACCGCTCAGGCGATGAAGATTTTGCCGGATGATGGCTAAGTCGGTTAGCGTCATCGACCCACCAATTGAATGAGGGTAATGGAATGGATGCATTAAAGATTTTAGGTAGTTTGCTGGGAAATAACGCCACATCTTCCGGGATCGGCGGTCAGATTTTCGGGCAAGTGCTCAGTGGGTTGACAAGAGGCGGCCCACAGCAGCAGCCGGGCGGTAATTGGGGTGGTGGTTTAGGTGGGGTACTCGGCGGTCTGCTCGGCGGCGGCCCACAGCAGCAACATCCTCCGGGTGGTGGTGGCGGCTTGGGGGATATCCTCGGCGGTCTGCTGGGTGGGCAGCGTCCACCGCCGCCGCCTGCCGGAGGAGGTCTGGGGTCGGTGCTGGGTAGTATGCTGGGCGGTGGCCAGTCCGGTGGGATGGGCGGTTTGGGATCGGTGCTGGGCCATCTGGCCGGTGGCGGTCGTTCCCAGGGCGGCGGCATTCCCTGGTCGGTGCTTGCCGGGTTGGCGATGGCCGGGTTTAACATGCTGGGTAAGCGTACTGCCGGTCAAGCCTCCTCTCTGGCTGAAAGTTCACTGCTGCCCCCCGGAGCGGAAGCAGCGCCCGCTGAGGCCGTAGCCCAGTTAAATCAACAGGCTATCACGCTGATCAAGGCCATGTTGAATGCCGCTAAGGCAGATGGCCAAATCGATCAGCAAGAGCAACAGAACATCGTCGGCAAGCTGGCCGATCTTGGCCCGCAGGAAGCGGCTTTTGTCAAAGACGAAATCGCCCGGCCGCTGAATATGGATTTTCTGGAGCAAGTCCAACAGGGAATGGCGAGTAACGTTTACATGATGTCGCTGATGGCGATTAATCTTGATACGGACGCCGAGGTGAACTATATGCAACGGTTGGCCCAGGCGCTGGGGCTAGACCCGCAAACGGTCAATGGCTTACACCAGCAGTTAGGAATCAACCCGCTTTACTCGTAAGCACGGCGCTGGCCGGTTGCCTGATCAGGCAGCCGGTCATCGCGTTTTCGGCATCATCAACCGTCCAACTGCGGACGTGCTTATCTTTCCACAAACGCCCGTTCGATCACGTAATGGCCGGGTTCGCCAATGTGCGGCGAGATGTTGAATCCCCGATCATTCAACAGGGCGCAAGCGTCTTTCAACAAGCCGGGACTACCGCAGATCATCGCCCGATCCTGTGCCGGGTCGAGCGGTGGTAGATCGAGATCGGCAAATAACTTGCCGCTCTCAATCAGATCGGTGAGCCGCCCGCGATTATGAAAAGGATCGCGCGTCACGGTGGGATAATAGATCAGCTTCTCGCGAATCAACTCCCCGAAAAACTCGTTTTTCGGCAATTCTTCCTTGATAAAGTCCGAATAAGCCAATTCGCTGATATGGCGCACGCCATGCACCAGCACCACCTTTTCAAAGTCCTGGTAGGTCTCCGGGTCTTTGATAATGCTCAGAAATGGCGCTAATCCGGTGCCCGAACCGAGCAGGTAAAGCCGCCGACCGGGCAGCAAATCGTCGATGACCAGGGTACCGACCGGCTTGCGGCCGACCAGCAACGAATCGCCAACCTGAAGGTGTTGCAGCCGCGAAGTCAGCGGGCCGTTGCTCACCTTAATGCTGAAAAATTCCAGATGTTCCTCGTAGTTGGCGCTGGCGATGCTATAGGCGCGCATGAGGGGGCGGCCTTCGACTTCCAGACCGATCATCACAAAATGGCCGTTGCGAAAGCGTAGCGTCGCATCCCGGGTGGTTTTGAAACTAAAAAGCGTCTCGTTCCAATGATGGACATCGAGCACTCGTTCGACGTTGAAAGCTTGCATAAGTGAATTGACCAAAAATCGACTGCCCAACGGGTGATAATCACCGGCTGGGCAGGTTAAAAACAATCGCCGACCAGAGGCGGCGGTTAAGCGGTCAGGAAGATTACCACATTCTTATTGGACACCCAGCAAGGCCCCTATGATCCCGCTAGCCTGGCTGATCTGTGTGGTCTGCTCAGCGCGCAATACACGGCAACACGACCGGCTGTAACCGCTCGTGGGACTGATCAAATTGCGCCCACAGGTCAGCGAACGTCACGCCAAGAACGGGATGCACACAGTCGCCAGCGACTTCAGCGAGCGGTCGTAGGACAAAGGCATAGCGGGTGATGTCGCGGCGGGGAACCCGTATGCCGTCGGCGGTTAAAACGGTATTAGCGTAAAGCAATAAATCCAGATCCAACGCGCGCGGCGCGAATCTCGCCACCTTACCGGAGGGTTGTTGGCGACTTTCGATCTCGCGTAGCGCAGCGGCTAGCAGCAGAGGCGGCAGGTCGGTGTCAAACCGAATTACCAGGTTGAGGAAATCATCGCCGACAAAACCAACCGGTGGATTGGCATAGACGGTGGAGATACGCAACGGATCAAAGCGCCGCCCCAACTCGGCCAGGGCGGCGCAGATGTTGCGTTCAGGGTCAATATTACTGCCGATACCGACGCAGACCCAGGTCATGGGTGTCTAATTCGGCATGGCTCTAGCCATCGCTAGGGCTGGGGAACGTGAAAGGCGAAGAACTTATTACCGGGCGTTGCCTGACCGGTAAAATTGCCATAGCCGGACCCCCAATAAACGGTGCCATCCGAGACGGCGGCCCCGCTGATGCAGACATTACCGCTGGCATACTTCCAAAGGACTGCGCCGGTGGCAGCATGGAAGGCGTACATAGAACCAGTCTGATCCAGCGAGCAGGCATAAACCAGATTGTTGGCCACCGTGACCGGTCCCATGGTCGGTGCGGGTTGACCATCACGCCCGATGCCCGGATCAGCGACTTGCCAGAGAATCGTGCCAGTGGCGGCATCCAGCGCACTCCAAAGCCCTGAAGTGACGGTGGTGGTTGTGGCTTTACCGTTTTGGATCAGCGTCCACGCTTTATTTTCGGTGTTGGCAACGGCGGTATAGATCCGTTGTCCATCAACCGCTGAACCCCATTGCAATCCACCGCCCTGGCCACCCGGCCCGACCTGGGTCATCCAGACGACTGCGCCAGTGTCCGGATCAAAGGCCCAATATTGGCCGCTTTTCTGACCCGCGCCGAGCAGTTGGCGTTGCTTGCCGGTTTCCGGGATGCGGACGGTAAACAGGGCGGGTCCTTGACCAAAGTCATAATCCGGTCCGGCCGGTTGCGGGCAACTGCTGTCGTTGCCAAATTCCGGGATGCAACCGGCCGTCCAGGCATCGAAGGGCAAAACGGTGTTGGCCCATTTGACCGCACCGGTGCCGGGATCAAGCGCGACCACTGAATCGAAGTGATTATCGGGCGCAATGCAGGCGCGCTGGGCTTGCGGACTACCCTGAGCGCCAGCGACGCATTGCCGCACAGCCTCTGGCACCGTGTAATTATTGCCAGTCGTCACGTACAAACTCCGGCGCGCACCGTCCAGCACCGGGGTACTGCCCCAGATCGCACCGCCGCTGTAGCCTTCAGGGACCGTATACCATTTCCAGAGCATCTGGCCGGTCTGTTCGTCCAGGGCAACCATGCTGCCGCGAAAGGTGCAGCATTTATAATTAGGCACCAGCACCGCATAGGCTTCTTCCCAGGAAGAAACGCCGACATAAACCACGCCGTTAGCGGCTATGGCGGATTGGGTGATGATCGCCGCCGGGTGTGAATCGACCTGGGTTTTCCACAACAGCTCCCCGGTTCGTTTATCAACAGCCATCATCCAGGCGGTCGATGGCTGCCGCCGCGCGCTTTGATTACCAAAGATGAGCTTATCGCCGACCACAGCCGGGGTGGCGCGCGCCAGATCACCCGCGATGCCGGTATAGTCCGCCACCTGGCGCGACCAGAGCCGTACTCCGCTATGACGGTCGATGGCAAACAGATTCCCCGCCCAATCCGGGAAATAAACCGTCTGTTCGTCGACTGCGGGTGTGGCCGAGACATCGCCGCCAGTGGCGAATTGCCAGCGCACGCTCAAGGCGGCTGCATTATGAGGGCCGATGGTGCGTTCTTCGTTCTGGAAGCGCGTATTGTGCGCATCGTGACCAGCGGTCAGCCAACGACTATCTGCCACAGTTCCTGGCGCGGCGCTATGCACATCGTTATTGCCATCGTCATTACAGGCGCTTAGCAAGAAACTGCTGATGAGGAAGAGCAGCGCGGCGTATCGAGTCGTCATCGGTTACCCCGAATAAAGTGGCGGAAATTCCGGACGGTCGGATTGCTGTTGGCGTACCGCTGGGTTGTAGCGCAGACAATTCGGCACACAGGGGCATTCGCGATTGATCTTCATCGACGCAATAAGGCCCAGATCGCGTAGCTGGAACAGGCGCTGGGTGACGCGCTTATGCAAAGTTTCCGGATCGATGGTGTTTACGTAAATCTTGGTGCCGCCTTCAAAGCCGGCCGGGGTCGACACCCGCCACTTGATCAGCACCCGCCAGGGCATCGGCACGTCCACATCGGGTGGTTTGTAGTACCACTCTTCATTGCACGGAATATCCGAGCCGGTGGCGGCATGGCAGGCATGAACCAGATCAGACATGCTGCGTAGCTCGTCTGGGGAGTGATTCCACGGCTGACTGCGTTCGCTCTTGGAAAAAATCTCCAGCGTGGGAAACAGATGGCCAAAACCGGCATAGGCGACGGCGTGATCATTTTCGGCCACCACTAAATTGCGGTAAGCGGCGAAATTAACGGCAGCTTCGTTGTACAGATTGGGGTTAGCCCGGACCCGCGCGATCTCCATTTCGTTTTGGGTGCCACGTTCATCAATAGCGACAAGCTGCTTGTGTAGATGATCAAAAGAAGCGCCAGCCGGTTTGAGCCAGTTCTGAAAGACGGCGACATAGCGGACATAGCGGTTATCGAGATAGATTTCCCGCATGGCGTCAATGGTGAAGCGGATATATTGATAATGCTCCTCCAACGACATAGTTCCCGATGAGGCTAGTTGATGGTCGTGAGTAGCCCCATCAATATAGTGCCGCCGGGCCACAATTAGCTCGTGACCGCCGCCGAAAAACGCATCGGCGAACTGAAGCCGTTCCCCAGTCGACATCCGCTCCCAGGCCGATTCATCAAAGCCAGCCGCTTTTAACCGCTGTTCCGACATTCTAAGGACGTGCTGTCGTCCCGCTTCGCCCGATAGATACTTATGTTTGTGCTGCTCAATCGCATCGGGCAGGTTATAGCCGAAGTTCTTGCGCCAGTAATCGAATGAGACGATTTCAAACAAGTTTGGCAGGCGGCGAAACTCAGCCACTGTGTCAAACAGTTCGTCAGCCAGAAGATGGCGCAGCGTGATGTATTTATCGTCGACCTTGATCAGTCGTGCTTTTTCCGGCGGCGTTTCCAGATATTGGTGCGCGCAGAAAGCGCAATAAGCTTCGGCGCGAGTTGGATCGATGGGTCGAGGACTGGGCGGCATGACGCCCAGTGGGCGATTGCCACGACCGGGCACGGTCCATACCTCGGTGCCGGTGAAGGGGTTAACCTGCTTGATGGTGCCATCGGCCATCCGCATCAGATAGTTGGATTCGGGAACAGTCTGCGGCAACATGCTTCTAGAGACCTCGTGACGGTGACAACCTTTCTCCATCAATTGATGGGAAGGTGCATAAGTCTACAGGGGAAGCATCACGTTTGCCGATAGCGCAAGGGTTCAATGGTACGGATGCGCTCGTTGATGCGTTCGATGTGATCCTGGGGGGCATCCCGCCAGCGATGTTCTGAATTGTCCAATTGCGCGGATTGCCAGCCGACCACTTCGCCTGCGTAGTCAAGCGTCAGCAAGTGTTTAAACGGCTCATCTCCTGAGCGTTCGCCTTGCTTGAAATAACGGTATGGATCGATGCCGGACCAGAGTAACACCCCAACCTCTTCAGGGGGTGCGCCAACATAACCAACGACTCGAAAGGGTACATCGAAGACCAAGCGCGGCCTCGAAGAAGGTGTATCACCGTTCACTACCTCGCCTCCAATATTAGGTGATTTAATAACCTTAAATTGTAGACGAATTGCGGGGCTACATTGACAGTTTCAGAAATTTTTTACTGAAGGAAAAGCGTGAAAGCGCTTGGATTGCTTTGGATTTTTGCAGAAACACAAACGACGCCCGGAGGCGTCGTTTCTGAGCTATCGCTTTTCAGCGAGGCGGACTTTAGACGGCCAATTCAGCCGCTTTTTTCTGCCGACGCTTGGCACCTAAGCCCAGTAGCCCCATGCCTAGCAAGGCGAGGGTGGCGGGTTCGGGGACAGGCGTTGCCGGATCAACTGACTCTACAACGACCACGAAATCGTTAAAGTCTTTATCACTATTCGCATAGACAATATCTTCCCATGCCAGAACCCATTCAGTGCTTTTCCATGTTTTGTTAGAACCAAGTCCAAAAAAATTCACCTTTCTTAAATCATCACCTTGGAAAGCCACCATTTGGTCAGTACCACTATTCAAAGCAGAGTTTGAATAGAAGACGGGACCAAGCCCGCCAGAACTGCCAGTGGCTAGATAGTAACCGAATATAGAGCTACCAAAAGTGGCCGAATTAGCACCAGCTGTAAAGCTAAATCCGTTTGATTCTACAGTTGTTTGAGTGCTGCCCGCACCCGCAGCACCGCTGAATAGCTCCAGCTTGTTCCCTGGATTAAGCACATCGTAAATACCAAAACTGTTATAAGCTGCGTTACCTGCTATTTCAATGATGATTCTTGAGAAAGAGCCTGAAGAACCGGTTATTTCCCAAGCCGCGCTTGTTTTCTGCTCAGCACCATTCACATCGAGACGGGTTCCGGTCTTGATCCACCCATTACCTGTTGCATCAACCGTTGCATTGAAAAGCTTGTCCAAGCTGGTTTCGTTTCCTGGAAGAATAGGGACAGCGTGGACAGCGCCCGACAACATCAGACCAGCAAGAGCAGCTGTGAAGCCATAACGTTTAATATTCATGAGTAGTACCTCGTAGAATTTTGCATCTTTTTAACCTAATCTCGCTGAATTTATTTGCAATAGTTATGCCATAATCAAGGGGGAAGGAGAAAACCTATATATAGTGTTTTTTAATATTTTTAATTAACTATATGGTGTTTGGATCTTCCACTGACTGCGTTGTGTACAAAGATCCAGTCCGCACAGATTTTGGGTTGTAAAAAAAGCTGACAGCCATCGAGCCAAATTATTACCAAAAACATCGGGATATTTGCTCTTTTATTTTAGGTTTTGGGAATAAAATTAATAATATCAAAAAGATAATAGAGTTTATGATTATTTTTAGCCGTATATTTACGGTGTCAGGATTTTTTACAATCTAAAAGTCTGAGTGTAAAGATCGGTAATTAACATGATAGATATCGCCCGCTTGCTCCAACAATCCTCGCTTATCGTTCTTGATGGCGCTATGGCTACCGAACTGGAGCGCCGAGGTTGCGATCTGCGCGACCCGCTCTGGTCAGCCAAAGTCTTGCATGAAGCGCCCGAACTAATCCGCCAAGTGCATCTGGATTATTTCCATGCTGGTGCGGACATTGCCATCACCGCCAGCTATCAGGCCACAGTGGAAGGTTTCATGCGGCGGGGTTTGGATCGGGAGACAAGCAAAGAACTGATCGGGCGCTCGGTACGGCTAGCCTTGCAAGCGCGTGATGAATTTTGGCGGGAGCCGAAAAATCGCATTGGCCGTTTTCAGCCGCTGGTCGCCGCTTCGGTTGGGCCTTACGGGGCCTTTCTAGCTGATGGTTCGGAATATCGCGGCAACTACGATCTTAATGAAGAGCAACTGATGGAGTTTCATCGAGAGCGTATAGCGTTGCTACTGGAGGCTGGTGCTGAGTTATTGGCTTGCGAAACCCTGCCCTGTTTCACTGAAGCGCGGGCGCTAGCCCGTTTACTGGCTGAATTTCCAGACGCGAGGGCTTGGATCACCTTTAGCGCTAGCGATGCAGCCCATATCTGCCAGGGTGAACTATTAACGGAATGTGCGGCCTGGCTGGATGATCAGCCGCAAGTCGTCGCTTTGGGCGTGAATTGCACCGCGCCCCGTTATATTCCAGCGCTCATTCAGGCAGCACGATCCGCGACAACGAAACCCATTATTGTCTATCCCAACTCAGGCGAAGTTTACTGCGCTGATACTCGTTCCTGGCAAGGTACGGCAAGCATTACCGAGTTTTTGGCTGCTGCTAAAGAATGGTATGCAAGCGGCGCTCGCTTGATCGGCGGTTGCTGTCGCACTACGCCGGATCATATCGCTGCACTCGGTGAATGGGCGCATCGGCTGCCCTGCACCCCCTCATCATTCGCGCTCAATCCCGATAACGGGGCCGTTTCTGCCCTTCGCTGATTCACGTCGGATTCAGACAAAGACAGCGACAATCGTCCATTAAGAAGCCAGCCAACCAGAGCAAATTGATCTGGGGTGGTTCAAATTGAATCGAATGCTGACCCATTGGCCCTGTGGCTTTTGCGGAAAAGCCGATATGCTTCATGGCTGTATAGTCTCCAAGGATACTGGGAACAGGATTTGCATCGCCTGCTGCGGCTAACGTTTGCGGTGCTAAAGGCCAATCTGGCGGGTCGGTGGCTAACCGGCGCGATTCGCTTTTAGGGAACCAACCCATTACAATTCAGACTATATCGGTAGGTTTTTTGTTTGTTGCATTTCAATGGCGTTGAAGAGGTAACTTCTCATGCTTTCAACCGCAGTAAAGCAAGAATTGATAGCGCGGGCGCGGGCGCGGGTCGAGGATCTCGAACGCCTGCGTCAGTTAGGGGTCGTGTGCCGAGAGGGGGATTTTTTCCCATCCGTACACTATCCGCCTATTACCATGTATCAGCCCATCACCGATGACGAGCTGCTGGCCACTTACACCCTGCCGCCGGACGGTCGGCTGGATATCTATGCCCATATTCCCTTTTGTCGGCAGCGGTGCGTGTTTTGCCACTATCCCCTGAAACTGGGAACCAAGCAGGGCGATGAGAAGGATCATTATCTCGACACCATGGAAAAGGAGATGGATATCTACCGCGCCAAACTCGGCGTTGAGCGCTTTATCGCGCGCTCGGTGCTGGTGGGCGGTGGCACTCCTACCTATCTGACCATGGCGCAGCAAAAGCGCTTTCTGGACATGATGGCAGATCGCATCGACATGTCGAGTTGCCGCCAATATACCTTTGATGTTGACCCTAACACGCTGATCGGCGAGGAAGGGCGCGCGCGGCTGCAATTGCTGCGCAGCTATGGCGTGGATCGGCTGACCATCGGCATCCAGTCGCTGGAAGACGACATCCTGCATCTGATGAACCGCCATCACAATGCTGCTCAGGCCATTGAGTCGATTGAAGAAACTCACAACGCCGGGATGACGGTCAATATCGAATTCATCTTTGGCTTCCCCGGCCAAACGATCGAAGGCTGGGCCGATATGATCGACCGCGCCTGCCAGCTCGGTACCGAAGAGATTCAGCTCTATCGCCTTAAGATCGATGCCTATGGCGACTATCAAGGACCGGTGAAGAAGCTGATTGCCAAGCGGCCTGATTTATTGCCGACTATCGAATCGACACTGATCATGAAACAGGTCGCTATCGATATTCTGGCGGAGTATGGCTATACCGAAAACCTGCGCCGAGTCTTCACCAAGGAATACAAGCATCATTCGCGCTATGCGCACAACCAATGCTGCCGGTTGCTCGATCAGATCGGCTTCGGACTGACCGCTTTCAGTAGCCTGCGCGACCGGTTTGGGCTGAATACTCAATCATTCGAGGAATACTACAGCCTGATCGAGTCGGGGCATCTGCCAATTAATCGGGGCATCATCCGCACCCCGGAGGAACAAATGCGCTGGGCTATTGTCTTGCCGCTCAAGAACCGCTCGGCGCGTAAGAGTGATTTCTTGCAGGCCACCGGCAAGCCGATGAATGGCTATTTTCGCAACAAGATCAGCAAGCTTCAGGAAGCGGGACTGGTCGTTGAGGATGACGAGCGGCTGGTGCTAACCAAGCTGGGCGCTTTTTTCGCCGATGAAGTAGCGCAGCAATTCCAGAATCCGACATACATGCCGTATCCGCCCGATCATTACGATTGGGGGCCGCTGCATCCAGCCAATGATGCGCATCCCTAACCTGGCGTTGTCATGCTCGCTTAAAGGAAACCGCTGAATGTTGACTCCAGTTATTCGCACCACCCTCGCCGCGTTGCTGGTGTGGGCCGGTTTGGCGATGCCGGTTTTCGGACAACCGGCCCCGCCGCCGGAGCATAGTCAATTGCCGAAGAACGAATTGGTGCCGCCAGGTGCTGCAATTGGCGATGCACCCGGCGGTATGATGCCCGGCGCTGATCCTTTTATGCTGCTGGAGAATAGTCGGCAAGTGCAGGCTGATCTTGATTTAAGCGAAGATCAAATCCGCCGTTTGGGTCACAGTGGGCAACTGTTTCGCACGCAGATCCAGGAGCTGGCCCATGCCACCGATGCGGCGGCCAAAAGCGAAATGCAACGGCAAATTTGGACCAGTCGAGGAGCCATCGCCAGGATTTTGGACCGACAGCAGTTGCAAAGGCTGCAACAGATCATGCTACAAATTGAGGGTCCTTGTCTGGCGGTCAACGATGCGCGTTTCAGCCAGGAACTGGATTTGAGCGAGGCGCAATTAGCGACCATGGCCACCACGTGCCGCCAGGTCGCTGCGGAAATGCGGGCGGCGTTCCGGCCGCCGAGCGCCGGTGAGGAACCCTGTAGTGCCCTGTACGCCAATCGCGACCGGATCGAGGGGTTGCGCACCCAGGGTCGCCTGCGCGTGGTGGCGCTGTTGTCGAGTTCGCAACAGCACCAACTTCAGAAGATGCAAGGCCGCGAACTGGTGCTTGAACCGCTGGTTCCGCCGCAATGCGCCGGGCGCAAGATGACGCCGCACAATAGCTAAGGGGTTCACGGCTTTAAGCATGAACGAGAACCCACGATAGCCTTGATTTAGAATTATCGGGAGCTTTTATGAACGCCTATTGCGAACCCAGACCGGTCCTGTTCCAGCCGACGGACAGAGCGGATATCCAGCATCTGCTGACTTGTGAAGGGGAAGAACAACAAGCCCTGTTCCAAGCCGCCCGCGCCGCCCGTCAGGCGGCCGGTATGGACGCAGTGAAGCTACGGGGGGTTATTGAACTCTCCAACTATTGCCAAAAGACCTGTGACTACTGCGCAATCCGGCCCCAGAACAAGGAAATGATCCGCTATCGGATGGATGCCGACGCGATCTTGGCGATTACGGCGGAAATCGTCGCCGAGGGGATCACCACCGTGTTCCTCCAGTCCGGTCAAGACCCCAAATCCGACGCCATCGTGCTGGAGGCGATCCCCCGCATCCGCCAGGCCGATGTCAATGTTTTACTGAATCTCGGTGAGAAGAGTCGCGCCATGTATGCCCGCTATGTGGAGGCCGGGGCCGATTCCTACATTCTTAAATTCGAGACCTCAGACCCGGTGATGTACCAAAACATCGTCGGTACGCCGCTGGCTAAACGGTTGGAGTGCGCCCGCTGGATCAAGGAAGTCGGGATGAAGTTGGGGACTGGCAATATCATTGGCTTGCCCGATCAGACCCTTGATACGCTGGTCGATGACATTCTGTTAGCGCAAGAGCTACAACCGGATTTTGTCAGCTCCTCGCCGTTTATCCCCAACGAAAATACCCCGCTGGAGAATCTGGGCGTTGGCGATTTGCAATTGACGTTGAATTCTATCGCCATCTGCCGGTTGTTATTCCCGCACGCTTTGATTCCAGCGGTGAGTGCGTTGGAAAAGATCAAAAAGGGTGGGCAACTGATGGGGTTGAACGCGGGCGCTAATGTGCTCACTATCAATTTCACCCCGAAGGATTTTCGCGATAAGTACGCGATTTATTCCAAGGAGCGTTTCGTGGTCAGCCTTGATCATGCCCATGCAACCATCGCTGCGGCCGGTTTGCGGCCTCGCCAGGCGGCCCAGCCAGTGCAAAGTGTTAGTTCATGTAGTTGAACAGCGACAGGCTCTGGATGCGCATGAACGATTGCTGAGCGACTTGCAAGCCGAGGGTTTCCTGACTCAACTGGGTGATCGCCTCGGCATAATCCAGATCGCCCACCTCACTGAGGGTCTGATGCAAGTGCAGGCTAAAGTCGCTGTTGGCAAACTCCTGGCTTTCCAGCGCTTGCAGGCGGACGCCGACCTTGGCCTGGATGCCGTTAAGGTTATTCAGGCCGCCATCGATCTCCGAAAGCGCTGTCGCCAGTTCGGCGTGTAAGCTCGTTGGCGCGGTCTCCAGGGTGGTCGCCAGTCGATCCAGCGTCGCGAACAATCCCTTGGTGGGATCAGCGCTATCCACCTGAAACACCTCGCTACCTGAATCACCAACGGCAAGGGTTGCGGTGGGGCCGGTTTGCGCCAACCGCTGACCGCCATCACCGTGATAAATGATTTGTTGGGGATCGCCGCTTGCGGGCGCAAAAGGCGCAGTCTGACTCTGAAATCCGCCGAATAGATACTCACCACTGCCGTCTTGAGCATTGCCCAAATCGACTAACTGCGAATGAAGCTGGCGAATTTCGGCGGCGATATGGCGGCGATTGTCGGCGTTGAGCGTGTCGTTGTTGGCTTGAACGGTCAATTCGCGCGCTTTCTGCAAAATATCTCCTGCATCGCCCAGTGCGCCTTCTTCGGCATTGAGGCGGCTGGTCGCCGAATCGATGTTGCGCTGATATTGCTCATAACGGCCCAATTCGCCGTTTAACGCCATTAACCGGGCGCTGCCGACCGGATCATCGGCATGTTCAAGCAAACGATTGCCCGTGGTCAGTTGTTGCTGAAGCTTGCTAACCGCCGTTTGCCGGTCGCTAATGGCCGTGTTGGCTTGCCGATAGATTTGCGAGGTCGCGACGCGCAACATGGTTTATCTCCTGACCGCATCCAGCAGGGTTTGAATAATCGAGTCGCCGATTTGCACGACTTTAGCCGCTGCCGCGTAGCTTTGTTGATAGCGCATCAGGTTGGCGGCTTCCTCGTCCAGGTTGACGCCGGAAAAACTGTCACGAGCCTGGGTAGCCTGATCAAGCAGGGCGGTTTGAGCGTCAAGCGCCTGGTTGGCGGCGCTGCCCGCGATGCCGACCTTAGCGATCATCCGCCCTTGCAGGTCTTGCAGATGACTGGAGCCATTGAGCAGCGCCTTATCGGTTTGCAGACCCGCCAGCTTGAGGGCGTTGGCGTTATTGCCAACACCACCGGCGGCATCGGCGGCGGCGAACTGGCGTGGGTCGGTGATCTTGACCTGGAGATTCCCAGCCGCGCCGCCGGTCAGTTGCACTAAAAACCGGTCGCCAGCGGCAGGAGCGCCGGTCAGGGTGATCTCAAGCCCATCGACGCCGCTAAGGGTAGGGCCTGCTCCGGTGCTAATCTCAGCGTCATCGCTTAGCCGCCGTACGCTATAGCCAGCGCCGTTATAGCTCACTTCATAATCAGATGGCTGCAAGGCGCTGACACCGCCCGGCGTCAGGGTCACCGTCGCTGCACCGCTGCCGGTATTATCGGGATCGGGCATAGCTTTGGCAGCGAATGGCGTGAAAAAGACACCGCCCGCCGCGCCGTTGAGATCAACGCCTTGTCCATGTTGCGCGTTGAAGGTTTCCGTTAAACCCACTGCCATCAACCCCAGTTGATTTTGCGCCGGATCCAGCACCTTCTTTTGGAAATCAAGCAGACCCCCAACCCGGCCACCGCTCAAGGAATCGTTGACGCTGGCGGGGCTGCCCTGAAAGCGGATGTCCAACTGGCGTGGATCGGTGGCCGGGGCGGTTTCCAGAACACGCGCTTCAGCGCCTAAAACCAGGGATTGACCCTTACCGACGAACACGCTCAACGTACCGTCGTCCTGGGCTACTGTGCTCACCGGTACGCGCTGCGCCAGATCAGCCACTAACTGATTGCGCTGATCAAGTAAATCTGCCGAAGCGCCGCCCTGGCCCTGGGTCATGGCGATGCTCCCATTGAGCTTGGCGATATTGCCAGCCAGCGCGTTGACCTCAGCGACAGTAGCGCGAACGCTATCGTTGACGCCCGCCCGCAAGGCGTTCATCTGACCATCGACTTCCTGAAAACGGGCCGCCAGAGTATTGGCCTGGCCGAGTAACGCCTGTCGAGCCGGTAGCGAAGCGGGACTATTAGCCACGTCGTTCACCGCACCGAAAAATTGCTTGAGCGCTGGCGCTAAACCAGTATCGCTGTCACCAACCACGCCATCGAGCTGACTAATCCAGGTGCTCATGGTTTCCGCCTGACCGACCTGCGTACCGTGATTGCGCACCTGCTGCGTCAGGAAATCGTCATAAACCCGGGTGACTGATTGGACGTTGACGCCGGTGCCGATGTACATGGACCGCCCAGCGCCACCGGCGAATTCCGCCCGATTGGTGGTCAACTCCGCCCGCTGGCGCGAGTAGCCGGGCGTATTGGCGTTGGCGATGTTGTGACTGGTCGTGGCCAGGGCGCGCTGCGAAGCGACAAGTCCTGACAGGCCGGTACGTAGAATGTCTACCATGAATCGGTTCCTCCCGCCGCCGGTGCGGCATTGCGTCTTGGGCGCAACCCGCTCACCGGACGGTTACCCCCTTTTCTCGGATATCGGCTGGATCTGCGCAGACTTTAGGGTTTCGAGCGCGCTATCAAACGCCGGACCGTTCATCAGGCCGAGGATCTTTTTGGCGTAGTTGGGATCAGTGGCGTAGCCCGCCCGCTGCAACGCCCGCAAATAGGCCGATCCATCCTGAACCAGACTCAGCGCCTGGGTATAGCGCGGGTTAACCTGCAAAAAACGCACGTAGTCATTAAAGCTGTCGGCATACGAGGGATAAGCGCGAAACCCGTCACGCTGGCGGATCGGCACCCCACCGATGAATTCCAGAGTTGAGTTAACCACTCGCTCACCGTCCCAACCTCGGCTGGCCTTAATGCCAAACAGATTATGGCTGGTGCGACCATCGGCAAAACGCGGCACCGACCGTCCCCAGGCGGTTTCGTGGGCAGCCTGGGCAATTAATACTTCCGGGATCACACCCAGGCGGCGGGCCGCTTCCTGAGCATGTGGCCACATACGGCGCACAAAGGCGGCGGGCGAGGCGGGTTTGAAAGGCGCATCGTCAGGGGGCGCAGAATGACGACCATTGTCGGCAGGATCGACCCGAACCCCACTGACGCCCTGGGTCGGCATCGCTACGCTGGAACGGATGCGCTGCACCTGACGTAACGTTGCCAAGGGATCGCCGGTGATCAGTGGCGAAACCGGCGGTTCTGGCGAAGCGACTTCACCGCCTAGAGAGCGCACAATCTGATCAGCGATGCCGAGCTTGCCTTTCTGGGCCAACGCCAGCGCCAGTTGCTGATCGTGCAAATCGCGGTAAAACCGAGTCTGATCGCTCTCCATGGCTCCACTTTCGCTAGAGCCACTGGCGGCGCGCATACTTTTCAGCATCATCTGAATGAAAACCGCCTCGAACTGCTTGGCCGCCTCGCGCAGCGCTGCGGGCGACTGCTGCTTCGCCTCGCGGCGCAAGCCCGCCAGTCCCTGCAAGTCGGTATAGACAAAGGCTGAATCGGTCGCGGTCAGCACGGTCGATCTCCTTAGCGCAGTTTGGCCTGAATCTCCTCAAAGCGCCGGATCCAGGGCTTGAGCGCAGGCGACTGGGTAGTGAATCTGGCAGCGGCGGCCTGCGCGGCGGCCGAGTCTGGATAATCGCCCGCCACCAGCGAATGCCAGGCCCCTGAGCGGCTGCCGGTCGAATAGTAGGCTTGCGGTTCACCGGCGCTGACTGAGGCCGCGATTTCTTTCAGCGTTGCCATATCCTTGCCGCTATAAAGCTGGACGGTGTAATGCTTTGGATCGCGGTTTTTCAGCCAATCCGGTTCCTGAAGGGCATTAGTGCGGGGTGGTTCGACAGCAGTGGGCGCGGGTGCGGCCAGTCCGGCCTCAGGCGAGGCGGCAGCGGTCGGCGTCGTTGGCCCGGTGGCTGCGCTCGGAGTGATAGCGGTTCGGCCTGGCGTCGCGGCTGACGCTGCGCTATGACTGTCCTGAAGATGAGTCGGAGCTGGTTTGGCTGTGGTGAGCAAAGCAGCTTCAGCGGAAGGGGTTACCGCTGGGGGCGCAGGCGCGATAGAGTGGGTTTCTGGATTCGGCTCGCTGTCAGAGGCGCTTGGCGGCTTTGCCGTCGGCGTCGCCAGATGCGGTGGATCGGTTATCAGGATTGCTGGTTTCGGCTCATGCGTCGCCGGGGCCAAATTAGCGGCCGGGTGTTCCCCAGTCGGTGCCACTGGTCGGCGTGCACTCGCCAATGGTGACGTGGCCGGAATCGACGCCTGCGGGTGAGCCATATTGAGCATGATTTTGATGGAACCCGCTTGCAAGCCGAGCGCCGCCAGTAACAGGGCGGTTAACAGTGCCAGGATTTTCCAGTTGATGGTAGCCATGTTCAGATCACCCGCCTTCAGATCACGATGAGTTCGGCTTTAAGAGCGCCAGCCGCTTTCAGCGCTTCCAGAATGGCGATGAGATCGCTGGGCGCGGCCCCCACCTGGTTGACCGCCCGGACGATATCATTCAACGCGATGCCCGGATCAAACAAGAACATCGGTTTCTTTTCTTCATTCACCGCAATGCTGGCGTTAGGAACGACGACGGTTTGTCCATTGGACAGCGGCGCGGGCTGGCTCACGGTGGGATTGGATGCAATCGTCACCGTCAGTCCGCCATGGGATACGGCTGCCGGACCCACTTTCACATTTTGGCCGATCACCACGGTACCGGTGCGGGCGTTGACAATGACCTTGGCGGCGGTTTGCGCGGGCACCAGTTCGATATTCTCTAACACCGCGATCAAGCTGACGCGCTGATGGCGGTCGGTCGGGCCATTGACCTGGATGGAGGTGGCGTCAAGCGCCTGAGCAATATCGCCGCCCAGGGTTTTATTGATCGCTTCAACCATCCGTTCAGCGGTGGTGAAATCAGCCTGGCGCAAATTCAGCACGATAGGCCCATCCTTGCCGAAGGCATCGGCGACTTGCCGCTCCACCGTCGCGCCATTGGGGATGCGCCCAGCGCTGGGAACATTGACCGTCACTTTCGAGCCGCCCGCTTCAGCGCCTAGGCCGCCAACCACGACATTGCCCTGAGCCATCGCGTAGACGGCCCCGTCAGCGCCCTTCAGCGGCAAAAGCAACAAACTGCCGCCACGCAAGCTTTTGGCGTTGCCGATAGAGGAGACGGTTACGTCAAGGGTTTGGCCCGGTTTGGCAAAGGGCGGTAATTCCGCTTGTACTGAAACGGCGGCGACATTTTTCAATTGCAGATTCACCTCAGGTGGCACCGTCACGCCCAGGTTGGATAACATGCTTTTCAGGCTTTTAACCGTGAATGGGGTTTGCGTGGTTTGATCGCCGGTCCCGGTTAATCCGACTACCAGCCCATAACCGATGAGCTGATTGGTGCGGACACCGGCAATGGTGGCCAGATCCTTGATACGCTCGCCCCAGACGCTTTGGACCGCCAGCGCGAGCAGTAAAAACAGCGAGAAGCGGCGAAGCATGGCATGATCTCCTTAGCAATTTCTTGAATGCGCCCTGATTTTTATAGCGGCCAGAGTGGACTGAGGAAGAACCGGCCCAGCCAACCGATGGTGTTGGCATCAGCCAGCGCGCCATTGCCCGCGTAGGTGATTTTGGCATCGGCGACCCGGCTGGACAGGATCGAATTATCGCCGCCAATATCTTCAGGGCGAATCACCCCGGAAATTTGCACCACTTCCTCGCCCTGGTTGAGCGTCAACATTTTTTCGCCACGAATCGCCAGGTTGCCGTTGGGATAAACCCCCGTGACGACGGCTGCGATATCGCCGCTGAGGCTGTTGCTTTGATCGCTAGCGCCTTTACCGCCGAGCTTGCGCTCGCCATTGGCGGTGTTTTCCAGCGTCGCGCCGCCAACGCCCAGCGGCACGCCGAATAGCGTCGGGTTTTGAATCTCGATCTCGCTTTTCTTCTCTGCGCTGGTGGTCGCCGATTTGGTGGCGGCGGTTTTCTCGACCAGACGAATCACCACCATATCGCCCACCCGCCGCGCGGTGCGATCCTCAAACAGCCGCATATCGGCACCCGCCTGGTAAATGGTTCCCGGCTGGCGCGAGGCGGGATCGATGGGCTGAGCCAGCGGCATCACGCCAGGGGTCACTGGCTTGAATTCGTAATGCGGAGCCAGTCCGCTGCAACCGGACAGCAGGGCCAGCAGGATCAAGGTGGCGGAGGGTTTGTTCATCGCGGGAGCGCCTACAAATTATTGTTAACGTACTGCAACATCTGGTCGGTACTGGAGATGGCTTTGGAATTCATCTCATAGGTGCGCTGGGTCTCGATCATATCCACCATCTCTTCCACCACGTTGACATTCGAGGTTTCCAGCGAACCCTGCACCAGCAGACCCATCCCATTCGCGCCCGCCGTGCCAGTTTGCGGCGAGCCGCTGGCCGGCGATTCCAGGAACAGGTTGCCGCCGACGGCTTGCAAACCGGCTGGATTGACGAAATCAGTCAATTGGATCGTCCCGACCTGGCTGGCAGTGGGTTGATTGGCGATTTGCGCGCTGACCGTGCCGTCGCTGCCGATGGTGACGGTCTGGGCGTTGGTCGGTAAGGTGATCTCCGGTTGCAGTAAATAACCGTTGGCATTAACGATCTGACCTTCGGCATTGATTTGGAACGAGCCATCACGGGTATAAGCGGCGGTACCGTCTGGTAATTGCACCTGAAAAAACCCACGCCCATTGACCGCCATATCCAGGTTGTTGCCGGTCTGGACCAGGTTGCCCTGAGTGAAAATCTTGGCGGTAGAGACGATCCGCACGCCGGTCCCCAGCGTCAGGCCCGAAGGTAATTGGGTGTTTTGCGAGGACTGGCCGCCGGTCTGGCGGACATTCTGGTAGAGCAAGTCTTCAAATTGCGCGCGGCTTTGCTTGAAGCCGGTGGTGCTGGCGTTGGAGAGGTTGTTGGCAATGACCGACATGCGGGTTTGTTGGGCATCAAGGCCGGTTTTGGCAATCCATAAAGCGGATGTCATGGCGATAAGCTCCTATTCCAGGCGCAGCAATTGATTGGTGGCGCTGGAGTTGTCTTCGGCCACCTTCATCATTTTGACCTGCAACTCAAAGCGGCGGGCGGACTCGATCATACCCACCAGCGCCTCGGCGGGATTGACGTTACTGCTTTCCAGAGCGCCGCTTTGCACGCGGACTGCTGCGTCGGCGGGGAAGGGCTGGCCGTCCTTGGCACGCATCAGGCCGGTGGTATCTTTGTAAAGCGCGCTGTCGTCGGGATTGACCAGCTTGATCCGATCCACCGTGACCGCGCTGGTGCCATTGCCGCCCAACGGTCGGATCGAAATCACCCCATCGCTGCCGATACTGATCTTTTCCGCTGGTGGTAGCGAAATCGAACCGTTGTTGCCCAGGACGGGGCGACCATCAGCCGTAGTGAGTTGACCCGTCGCGCTGACTTGCAAATCACCAGAGCGGGTGTAGGCTTCCTGGCCGTCGGGACCTTGCACCGCCAGCCAACCCGCGCCTTGCACGGTAATATCCAGGTCGCGACCGGTGGTCATGACGCGGCCCAATCGCAGATCCGATCCCGGCCGTTCGGCCATCGCATAGACCCGGCTTGGCAGACCCTGTTCGCTAAAGACCGGCATACTGCGAAAATCGGCTAAATCCTGCCGGAAGCCAACCGTATTGGCATTGGCCAGATTGTGGCTGACGATGGCTTGGGCTTGCAGGGTTTGCCGAGCGCCACTCATCGCGACATACAACATGCGGTCCATGATTCAATGGCCTCTGGTTTTACATATTAATGACGGTTTGCACCATTTCCTTATTGGCGGTGATGCTCTTGGAATTGGCGTTGAAGTCGCGTTGGGCGACGATCAAATCCACCAGTTCCGCGCTGATATCGACATTGGACGATTCCAACTCACCGCTGGAGACCAGACCCAGACCCTTGCTGCCCGGCGCATCACTCACGGCGGTGCCAGCCTCAGGGGTCGCGGTCCATTCCGTATCGCCTACCCGCTTTAGTCCATTGACGTTGGGGAAATCCGTTAACCCAACTTGTAGCGCTGGAGTCGCAGCACCGGTACTGTCCTTGGCGGTAATGTTGCCATTTCCATCAATGCTAATATCGTGCCAGCCGCCGGTTCCGCCGAACTTCAAAGGGGTCTGCCCGTCCTTACCCAGCAGGTTTTGGCCCAGGTTATTGACGATGTTGCCTTCTTTGTCGACATGAAAGCTGCCTGCACGGGTGTAGGAAACCCCGGAGCTATCTTTGACGGCAAAGAAGCCATTGCCGTTGATCGCCATATCCAGGGCGTTATCGGTGATGGTGGTGCTGCCTTGTTTGAACTGCTGGTTAATGGCTTGGACGCGCACCCCGGAACCGGCGGTTTTCTTACCCGCGTTAGCGTCTACGATATCGCCGAATTCAGCGCGACCACTTTTGAAGCCGGTGGTGCTGGCGTTGGCGATATTCTGCGAGACCACATCAATATGCGTACTCGCCGTTTTAAGGCCGGTCAGGCCGATGTTCATAGTCATGGCGTTGATTCCTTTACTGGAATTTCCAGGGAGAGTGAGTCGTTGCGGGTGATGGGTTGCTTAGCGAAGGTTCGACTAGCGCATCTGTAGCAAGGTCTGAGTCATTTGATCGGATGTGCTGATCACCTGAGCGTTTGCCTGAAAATTGCGCTGGGCGTTGATCATTTTCACTAGTTGCTCGGATAGCTCGACGTTGGATAACTCCAAAGCGCCCGCGCGAACCAGACCCAGACTGGCTGTTCCCGGCGGGCCTTTGACCGGGTGGCCGGAGGCAGCGGTTTCCACCCAACTGGAATCGCCGATCGGGCTAAGCCCTTGCACGTTGCGGAAGTTCGCTAAAATCACTTGCCCCAGCACCTTGGCCTGTCCGTTGCTGTAGCGGCCGAACAGGCTGCCGTCTTCGCCAATGTCCACCCCGACGACCCGGCCGGTGGTATAGCCATCCTGAGTGACGGAGTTGGTGCTGGAGGCGCTGCCGTACTGAGTCGCCGTGTCGAATTTCAGTGTCAGCCCCGCCGGAGTTCCGGCGCTATTGAGCGGATTTTCTGAACCGTTGGCCGCACCGTTGCCGGTAATCGGATCAGGACCATTGGTGGGGACGATATTGGCGAGGGTGAGCGAACGATTGCCTGTGGGCACACCAGCAGCATCCAGCGTGCCGGTCAGCGCACCGAAGGCGTCGAAGCACAACGTGCCGGATGGGGTCGCCGCTCCGGCCGGGGGCAGCGCGTTGCCATCCAAACCCAGCCCGTCTATGCTGAAAAACATCTGCCAGGCAGCGGTCCCGCCCGGAACCGCCGGCGGTGCGGTGGTGCTGTCGCGGACGAAGTAGGCCGTGAGGCTATGGTCATTGCCCAGACTATCGAACACGGTCATCGCCGAAGCGAAGTTGTAGGTGCGCGAGTCCTGAAAATCGAAATTGGCCGGGTCCAGCGACACGCTGCTGGAGTCGAGGTTAATACCGTATTCCCCGGTCGTGCTTTGCTTGGGGTCGATGTTGGCGGTTTGGGTGCGCAGATCGCCTTCAGTGCCGATGTCGATCATGCCGGTCGTAGCGTTGGTTTGATAGCCTTGCAGCTTTTGCCCCAGGCTGTTGACTACATAGCCATTTTTATCAAGGCCGTAAGCGCCGGCGCGGGTGTAAACCATCGAGCCGTTGGTGTCTTTCACGGCGAAAAAACCTTCGCCGTCGATGGCCATATCGAGCGGGTTGCTGGTGGTTTCCAGATTGCCCTGCTTGAATTGCTGGCTGACGGCGTTGAGCCGGACACCGGTGCCGATGCTGCGGCGGGTCGAGGTACCCAAATCGCTCAGTGAGTAAATATCGCCAAACTCGGCGCGCGACGCTTTAAAGCCGGTGGTGTTGTTATTGGCGATGTTGTTGCTGATAACGCCAAGATCCGAGCTGGCGGCGTTCAGCCCAGTGAGGGCGGTGCGAAAGGACATGGAAGAGTCTCCTTGCGGGAATCGGGCGACAGGGGCGAATGGCTCTCAGTTATCGGGAACCAGCGCCGTTTGCAACATCGCTCGCCCGGTCAGTCTGGGCGGCGCTCGCGGTAGTGGTCGCTGCTTTCGCCGTGGTCGCTGTGGTAGTGCCTGGGCTGGAGCCGAGCGTTTTCACCAGCGAATCAATAGAGGTTTTCATCTCGATGATGGCGTTCAAGGTGCTGAACTGGGCCATCTGCGCCATGAATTGCTGGCCATCGAGCGGATTGGTCGGGTCCTGATTTTGCATCTGGGTGGTCAACAGCCGGAGAAAGTCGGCCTGATCCAGCTGATCGTTGGCCTTTTTTTCCGCAGTTTTGGTGGTTGCGCTGGCGCTGCTGGAGGTTGCAGCGCTGCCGGTGGTTGAAATCGTGGTCATGGAAGGCTCTCTGATGACGGTTAATCGCCCAAGCTCAACGTGCGCATCAGCATCTGCTTGGAGGTGTTGAATACTTCCACGTTGCTCTGATACGAGCGAGACGCGGAGATCATGTCGGCCATTTCCTCAACCGGATTGACGTTGGGCAGATTGACGTAGCCGTCTTGACCCGCCAGCGGATGTTCCGGTCGATACTCCCGCCGCAGCGGGGCCTGGCTTTCGACGATACCGAGGACTTCAACGCCGCCCATCGCTTCACCGGCGGCGTCAAGCTGCGCGGCGAACACGGGCTGCCGCGCCCGGTAGGTAGCCCCTGTGCTACTGCTGATGCTATCGGTATTGGCCATGTTGCCGGCGGTGGTGTTCAGGCGGATGGTCTGTGCCCGCAGCGCCGATCCCGAAATGTCGAACACGTTAAACAGCGACATGGTTACTCTCCCCGAATCGCACTCAGGAGACCCTGGACGCGATTGCTTAACAGTTGCAAGGTGGCCTGATAACGCAAGGCGTTGTCGGAAAAGGCGGTTTTTTCCTGTTCTTCTTCCACTGTATTGCCATCGATGGCCATCTGATCCGGCGTTCGATAGAGCAGATTGTCCCTTGCCTCACCAGCGGCCGGTAAATGCGCGGCATGAGTGGTTTTCAATGCCCCGTCCTGACCTTGTAAACTGGCCAGCGCTGCGCTGAAATCGATATCCCGCGCCTGGTAGTTTGGGGTATCGGCGTTGGCGATGTTGGCCGCCAAAATTTCGGCGCGCCGGGAGCGAAGCGTTAACGCCTGCGCATGAACACTCAGCGCCTTTTCGAAACCGATGGTCATTCACGACTCCTGGAGTTAGCCTAATCCATTGAGAGTGAGCCGTTCTGCCGCCAAAAAACCGACTCAATTGTGATACGATCTACTCAGAAGCAAATCATGTGCCGACTTTTTAAACCGGCCTCTCCAGGGTGGGCAAACCGTTGGCTGTGTAGCGTACTGCTCGTCTGTGGGGTGATTTCGGCGCTGGCGTGGGCTGCTGAGGAGGCTATTCAACCGCTGGAGAGCATCCGCCAGGCGGTGCAAAAGTTTTTACTAGCCCAGCAGCGTCCAGGGAAAGAAGCGCCGGAGATCCAGTTGAGCGAACTTGATCCGCGCTTGCGGCTGGCGAAATGTGCGTTACCACTGGAAGCGTTTTTGCCGAGCGGCGCGCCGACCACAGGTAACCTTTCCATCGGCGTGCGTTGCCCCGGTCCTCGACCGTGGACGGTTTATCAACGGGTTAGCGTGCGGATTTTCGGTGATGTGTTAGTCGCAAGCCGCTTTTTAGCAGCGGGCACTATTCTGGGTAGAGCGGATTTCCGGGTCGAACGGCGCGACATCACCACCTTGGCGGGCGGCTATGAAACCGCACCTGAACATCTGCTGGGCAAGCGATTACGCAGCGCCTTTGTCGCAGGGGCTGTTCTTTCTCCACGGGCGGTGAAAACGGTGCCGCTGATCCGGCAGGGCGAGATCGTCACCCTGGTCGTTCGGCAGGGTGGTATGGAAGTCAGCTCCAGTGGCACGGCCCTCAGCGATGCGGACTTGGGGCAGCGCGTGCGGGTACGCAACGAAGGTTCCAGGCGTGTGGTCGAAGGGACCGTAACGGCCCAGCGGCGGGTTGAGGTTGGAAGGTAATGGAAATTCAATTAAAGTTGCTGTGAATACGGCCGATAAGCGTGTTGTGCCCCAAAAATCGACCCTTTACCGAACCGGATGGATTTAGCGCCATGGCCATCAACCCAGTTAACGGCATTTATTCGCCGCCCGTTCGCGGCAGTTGCGTGGAGCGAGCGGCTTCGTCAAACGTTGCAACCCTGCGAAGCAAACCAGTGGGCGAAGTCGATCAAGTCCAGTTGACGCCCGGCTCCGTGAGCTTGCGCCAATTGGAAACCGGCTCGCAGACCCCCCCTATTGATCATGCCAAAGTTGCCGCTTTGCGCGAGGCAATCAGTGCTGGCACCTATCAGGTTGATGCCGAGCGGATCGCCCGCAAGATGTCCGATTTTGAATCAGCCCTGTTTCCCTAAGCGGTCGAGCCATGAATCTGGCGACGCAGCTACGGGATGAATTACAGGCGGTTGCGCAATTGCACCGGCTGCTGGACGTTGAATACAACGCGCTGAAATCCCGTGATTTGACTGGTTTAGAGCGCGCCGTCGCCGATAAGCACGCCTGCCTGGATTACTTGCGCGGGCTGATCGCTCAGCGACTGGATGAGCTACGGGCGCTTGGCATTAGCGCTGATGCCCAGGGATTAGCCGCTTATCTGGAGACTTTGCCGGTTGCCGAGCGGGGCGAAGCTGTTGAGGTGTGGGCGGCGTTGACGCGAGCCACAGAGCAGGTGCATCAGCAAAATGAGGTCAACGGCGCTGTGATCGCCGCCAGCCGCAGCCACATCGAGCGGACGATGGCTATTTTACGCGGTCGCGATTCGCTGGATTTTCTCTACGATCAAGACACTCGCCAGGTGTTTGGCGGCAGCAGCCAGCCTATCGCCAAGGCGTAATCCGTCCTGGCGGGTCATTTCGCTGCTTTCTCTCCACGCCGTCTCTATCTCTTCTGCTTTCAAGAAGCGGAGATTATCCTCCGCTGTAATCTATCGACTCACCCTGTTCAAAAGCGACACCAAGATCGCCAATCCGCCAATTTCTTGACATCGACTGAAGCGGTCTGCTTGCTGTGCGGCAAGCAGCTACCAGGCCGCTGTCATGGGCGACAAGCCGCTGTAAGCCCTGGATTGGCTCTAATGCGGAAATTTGGCTCAAATGCGATAAAATCAGGAATGAACTGCTTTTATCTGGAGCCTCACCATGCAAGCGATGCGATTCAATTTTCGAACGCTCTGCCGCAATGCGGCCGAACGCGGCGGGCAAATGCAACGACGCTTGCTGGATGCGTTGGAAGCGCGCCATACCGTCAAAACCCTGCCCGAATTCGGGATTGAGCGGGCAGCCCAATTGGCCGGTTGCACCGCCAACCATATCCGCAACCTGGAAACGCGCGGCGATTTGCCGCAACCTCGACTGGTTGACGCCGGTTCTATCCAGCGCCGAATCTACAACTACAACGAAGTGAATCGGCTGCGCGCCGCCATCGGCAAACGGCCCAGCCGACCGGCCGGGGCGAGTTGTGTGCGGATCGTGTTTTCAAATCTGAAAGGTGGGGTGGCCAAAACCACCATGTCCTTGCATTTCGCCCAATATCTGGCGCGTGAGGGCTATCGGGTGTTGCTGGTCGATGCCGATCCTCAGGCGACCACCACCGGCGCTTTTGGATTTATTCCGGATCTTGATCTGGGCGATGGCGATGATCTGTTCCCGGCATTGACCGAAGCCCCTGAGTTGATTGCCCACGCTATTAAACAGACGCATTGGGACAGCCTGGATCTGATTCCAGCGCGGTTGGCGTTGCAATACACCGACTGGCGATTGTCGCAACCGGAGGAGCGCCAGAACGACAGTTTAGGACCGCCACCGGTGCGGTTGCATCGGGCGCTAAAGACGCTTGAAGATCGCTATGACCTCATCGTGGTGGATACGCCGCCTTCGCTGGGGATGCTGTCGCTCAATGCCATTGCAGCCGCCAACCTGATCGTCATGCCCATCGTCCCCCACATGTACGATATCTCCTCCAGTGTGCAGTACTTCCGCATTTTAGAGCAGATTTGCGCGCTGTACGAACGAGAGATCAACGTCCAGCGGCTGTGCATTCTATTGACCAAAGTGGATGGCAGCACCGAAACGCTCAATAACATCGCTGTGATCAATGGCGCTTACGGGGAGTTGCTGCTGAGCAATCGGATGGGTTTGACCAAAGAGCTACAAAAATCGGCCAGCGATCAGCTCAGCATCTACGAGATCGATCAGCCGCGCGGCTCACGCGACACCTATAACCGGGCGATCATGATGCTGGATGGCGTTAATAGCGAGATTCTGCTGGCGGCCCGCCAGATCTGGCAGCAGGAAGTGCTTAGCGGGATCGAAGCGGGTGAGGCCCATCACGCAGGAGCGACCTCATGAGTCGCCACAAACCGTTGAAAAGCTTAGGTGACTGGATTGGTACCGGTGGCCATGGCTTTGATGGCAGCCTGCTGGCCGGTGATGACGGAACCGTGCAAGTCCTGGGGCTGGATCAACTGGTCGCCGGTCGCTATCAGCCCCGCCAGCGGATTGATGAGGGTTATCTAGCCGATCTGGAACAAAGCATTCGCCGCTTTGGGGTGATTGAGCCGCTGATCGTTCGGCCGTTGGCGGATGGCCACTATGAAATTTTGGCCGGTCACATGCGCTGGCGCGCGGCTCAGCGGGCCGGGTTGCAACGGGTGGCCGCCGTTATTCGCGAAGCGGATGATCGTACCGCCGCCGCCATTGCTCTGGTGGAAAATCTGCTGCGTCGCGAGTTAAACCCCATTGAAGAAGGCCGGGCGCTGCAACGGCTGCATGAGGAATTCGGCTTGACTCAAGAGCGACTGGCGGAACTGGTTGGGTTATCGCAGCCGACCATCAGTAAAGCGTTGCGCTTGCTGGATCTTGCCCCTGAAGTGCAAAGCCTGATCGAAACCGGCCAACTGGAAGCCGGTCATGGCAAAACCCTGCTGGGTTTACCAGTGACATCGCAGGTTCGCTTGGCAGAACAGGCCGCGCAGGCGGGCTGGAGCGTGCGCGAACTGGAGCGACGGCGCGCTGGGCTGACAGCCAATCCATCGCCTAACCCGATGCCTGTCCGTGATCCCAATCTAGTGCAATTAGAGGAGCGCTTGCGAGAACGGCTGGCGGCTACAGTCAAACTGCGCTATGACGCCGCCCGGGGTCGGGGACGCATCGAAATCGGTTTTACCAGCCTGGAGGAATGCGACGGTATTTTGGAAAGGCTGGGCTTAACTGCTGCCGATGGCTAATTTCTGCCTTATCTTTTCAGCGGTTAAGTGAAGCATGGAATTATAATTCGCTCAATTTTTTTACAGTGAAATGATATTTACATTGTTTATTGTGTACGCGATTGAAAGATGATTAATCGAGTGGTATAGTGTCACTATATTAGTGAGTCCCAAAGATCAATAGTAGGCATTCGTTGTGGTAGGCCCACTTTTACCGCGTCCTGCAAAGGTCGCGGTTTTTTTTGGCCTGTTGACAAAAAAGATATACCATGTATTATCTTTGTATATACGTTAACTTGAACTGGCTGATGGGTAAGAAAAAAAAGCAAAAATCCGACGAAGAAGAGGATGTCAAGCTGGTGGTGAGGATCGAAGCGGGGCTGCGCGATGCCTTCATTGAGGCATGCCAGGCGGTCGATACCACTGCATCACGCGAGGTACGGCGCTTTATCCGCGACTTCCTGGCGCGCTCCTCCCAATCCTCCGAGCAGGAGAACTGATAGCGCTAGTCGCGTTGGCAGCGGTCTATGGCACCCCTCAGCAGTTTGATTGATTTTTATCTTTAAATTCGCCACCGAGGAGCCACCATGACCCAAAATCCTTCCAAAAACGGTCCTCAGGAAAAAACTCGAGTCGCTCTTGAGGCCATGCATGCTTATTTCATGGCGACCGATCAGGCGCGCCCTCGTCAGGAGCGCCAGCGCCTGGCGCGTGAATGGTTGGCAGCAATTCGCCGTTTGCGCTCTTCCAGCCCTGTCCAATAGGGGCATTGGCCTGTCTTCCTGATCATTCGATGCGGAAAAACGCGGACTGACGCGCTGTGAACTCCATCCGCCAGCGACTACTAACGGGTTTGCTGGCCGGTTTAACTGGGGTGCTTATTGTCGCCGGTTACGCCATGTACCGGCAGGCTCGTTTAGAAACCAATACCCTGTTCGATTACCAGCTCCAACAAACCGCGCTGGCGCTGCGTAACCAAAACCTGCTGGCTTTGGCCATGGAAGCCGAGCCTGACAGTGGCAGCGATTTGCTGATCCAAATCTGGGATCGGGGGCGGAATCTGCTCTATGTGTCGGATCGCCAGCAGCAATTACCGTTTGTCGCCCAGGGCGGTTTTACTGATTTAGTTTGGCGCGAGCAATCCTGGCGGCTGTTCGCGCTCTATGCCGGTGAGCGAATCGTACAAATCGCGCAACCGCTGGCCGTGCGGCTGCGGATGAGCGCCGATATCGCCCTGCACAATCTAGCGCCATTCCTGCTGCTATTGCCCGGTATGGGCCTGGTGGTCTGGTTTGGCGTTGGCGCTGGCTTGCGGCCTTTGCAGCGGCTCGCTCAGGAGATTCAAAACCGCCATCCCGCTGCGCTGGAGCCGGTGACGGTTGCCTGGTTACCGGCAGAAATCGCGCCTTTGGTTCACGCCCTGAATGAACTACTAACGCAACTGACTCAAACCCTTGATCACCAGCGCCAGTTTATTGCCGACGCCGCCCACGAGCTGCGCACGCCGCTGACCGCCGTGCGCTTGCAAGCTGACTTGGCCGAGCGGGCTGTCGATGCCCGGGATCGAGCCGCCGCATTGCGCGATTTGGCTGCGGGCTTAGAGCGCGCCACCCACCTGGTTGAACAACTGCTGGTGATGGCTCGGCTGGAGGCCCAACCGGCGGCAAAGCTCGAGGTGATCGACTTGCGCACGTTGGCTAAAGCGGCCGTGACTGCCCAGATCGTTCTTGCTGAGGCCAGGAATCTCGATTTGGGTTTGCTGCCCGGCGCACCGGCCACGGTCGTCGCCGATCCCACCGAATTGCGCACCCTGCTTGATCATTTGATCGATAACGCCTTGCGCTATACCCCGGCTGGTGGCCAGGTCGATGTAGCGGTGCAACACACGGCAACCGAGGTTTTATTGATCGTCCGCGACACCGGACCAGGTATCCCGCCGCAGGAGCGTATGCGGGTATTCGACCGGTTCTATCGTAGCGCCGAGGCTGCCGCGCCCGGTAGCGGCCTTGGACTGGCTATTGTCAAGCGCATTGCTGATCGGTATGGCGCGCGCATTGAACTGGATTCCGCCAAGGCGGGTTTGGGTTTGGCTGTTACAGTATCTTTCCCGCAAGCGACATCCACGGTTTAGAACATTTCTCCCACAAGAGCCATCGGGTCGCAATCTCGTCGATTAGGGCAGTCCCAGAAACCCGAAATTTTGGAGTATATTTGGCGGCGGCATCAGACCGACAATGAGAACTAGATATGCCGTCCTTTGATAAACTCAGGGAAGTGGTCATTGGCAAACCCTATGACCCGCTGAATCCGGAAACCCGGCACAACCTGGCCTTAGTGGCTTTTCTGGCGTGGATCGGCCTGGGGGCTGACGGGCTATCTTCCTCTTGCTACGGCCCTGAGGAAGCGTTTCTGGCGTTGGGTGACTATACCCATTTCGGCCTCTACCTGGCCGTCGCGACGTTCCTGACGGTGTTCATCATCGCCCTGGCCTATAACCAGGTCATTGAGCTGTTTCCGTCCGGCGGCGGCGGTTACAAAGTCGCCACGCAGTTGTTAGGGCCGCGCGCGGGCCTGGTTTCAGGTTCGGCGCTGCTGGTCGATTATGTACTCACTATCGCCATCTCGATCGCCAGTGGCGTCGATGCCCTGTTTAGCTTGTTACCGCCAGGCGCGCAGCCTTACAAGCTAACCGGTGAGATCGGTTTAATCATTATCATGATCGTCCTCAATCTGCGGGGTATGAAGGAATCAATCAAGGTGTTGCTGCCGATTTTTCTCGGCTTTTTCCTGACGCACGTCTTTTTGATTATCTACGGCATTATCGCCCATGCCGATGGGCTGCCTGCGTTAATCCCGGATACCATCAACGAAACCCGACAGCTTAGCGAGCAGATGGGCTGGGCCTTTGCAGCGGCGTTATTTCTACGGGCTTATTCCTTAGGCGGCGGCACCTACACTGGTTTGGAAGCGGTCTCTAACAACGTCAATATGTTGAGTGAGCCGCGCGTTCGCAACGGCAAATACACCATGCTGTATATGGCCGGTTCGCTAAGCTTCACCGCTGGCGGCATTATCTTGTTGTATCTGTTATGGAATGCGCAACCCGTCTCTCATCAAACCCTCAACGCGGTAACCTTCGCAGCGATCATCAACAGTTGGCAATTCGATCCTTTGCTAAGTCACGGCTTGCTGGCTCTGGTGTTATTGTTTGAAGGGGGGTTGCTGTTCGTTGCTGCCAATACCGGATTTCTCGGCGGCCCGAAGGTGTTGGCGAACATGGCGGTCGATTCCTGGGTGCCACGCCAGTTTCGTAACCTGTCCGGTCGCCTGGTCACCCAGAATGGTATTCTGTTGATGGGTTTGGGCGCACTCGGCATCCTGTTGTGGACGAATGGCGATGTCTCGGTCCTGGTGGTGCTTTACAGCATCAACGTGTTCATCACTTTTTCACTGTCTTTGCTGGGTTTGTGCAAGCACTGGTGGGCGGGTCGGTATGACGAGGAACGCTGGAAGCGCCGCCTGATGCTGTCGTTGCTTGGTTTTGCGGTGACTGGCGGCATCTTGATCGTCACCGTCGTAGAAAAATTCACCGAAGGCGGCTGGTTGACATTGCTGATTACCGGTCTGCTCATCACGCTCTTTGCTTTGGTCAAGCGCCATTATGAATATGTGCGGCAGCAGTTGCGCAAGATCGACGCCCTGTACGCACCTCGGCCTGATTGGGGCGAGGAATTACCGGAACCGCCGTTGCTGCCTGATCAGCCGACCGCTATTTTTCTGATCGGCAAGAACCGGGGCTTAGGTATGTATGCGCTCAAATGGCTCAATGAAGTGTTCACTGGGCACTTCAAGAATTTTATTTTTTTGAGTGTTGGTGAGGTGGACGCAGAAAGCTACGGCGGCAAGGGAGCCTTGCGCTCTTTGCAATACCAAATCGAAAATTCCTTACGCTATTACGTTAACTATTGCCACAGCCAAGGGCTGGCGGCGACCTCACGGGCGGCTTATGGGACCGATGTGGAGACTGAGTTAGAGAAACTGGTAGTCGATGTGGTGGCCGAATACCCCAATGCGGTCTGCCTCAGCAGCAAGTTGATCTTCGAGCATGAAAGCTGGTTAATCTCATGGCTGCACAATCACACCCCACTGGCCATGCAACGTCGCCTGCACCTACGCGAAATCCAGATGATCGTGATTCCAATCAAGATTTAAGGCGCGCCCATCATGACCGCAACCGTTGCCGACTCCCCCTCATCCGGCCTGGTGTTCGCCGGTCGCTTGCCTCTGGCTTGGCAGCAATTGGCTCACTTGCCGGATGCGATTGAGCTGCAAGCTTTGGAGCGTGCTAATCTCGCCAACCTGCGCACCCTGTTTGCTTTGGAGATTCATGCCGGTGACTCCGGCGATGATCCGCTAGCGCTGGCCAACACCAATGAACTAAAACGGTTGGATTTCAAGGTTGGACTTTTGCTGGAGCTGGTGAGTCAATTGTATGCGCTCCAGCAGCCGATGCCGCCGGAACGCGCATTAACCTTAACCACCACCGGCCTGAGCTGGCGAGAGGCAGCCCCACTTGCCATCGGCTGTGTGCTGCGACTGGAGCTGTATTGCAATCTGCATTATCCCCGCCCCCTGATCCTCCATGCGCGCGTTACCGAGACAGCGCCGTCTGCCAGTGACGGGGAAATCCGCACCCAGTTTCAGCAACCGAGCGAGTTGCTTCAAGAAGCGTTGGAACGCTATATTTTCCTGCAACATCGTCGCGCCATTGCGCATAGTCGACGCAATGACACCCGCTAAACCGAGTTGCCGCCCGTTCATTTGACGGCGAAATCCCCGCCTGGAAATCCTCTCGCTGAAGCTTTTTCAGCTAACGTTTATGTTATGGCGTTATATATGCATTAACTTTCTTAAAGAGATGATTTCTTGAGGGCCATACCATGTTGGAATCGACATCGCCAGAAATTCGCCGTTTCAAGCGACGCGGTGAACCGTTCGCGGTCTATTACTCGCCAGAAATGGCAGTCCGCGCCCACGATCACAATTACATTTTGCGGCTGATTTCGGACCGGATTGCGCTTGTGGCACCAGGCCACTTTAGCCTGTTGCCGCAGTATCGGAGTTTAGATCCGCAGTACGGCTGAAATCAGTTAGCGTTGGCTGGTTGAACGTTCAAAGCAGGCGGTTGGGCGCTGTTCCCCACTCTTGATGGCGGGAGCGGTAGGCGTAGTCGGAGGAACTTATCTCGCTGGCTGCTTGGCTGAAGTAGTTGAGATAGAGATCAAACAGGGAGAGTTTTCTATGTTTTTTCATATCGCTGCTCATGCTTTGGCGCTTGGCAATTCGGGCTTCCAATGAGTTATCGCCCGCCTCGTAGCGCCGGATCACTTCAGGGTAATCCTGGTCTTTGCAGCGGCGGATCAACGCTTGATAACGTTCCAGATAGTGGTTAAGGGCGGCGGTCGGCTCCAGCCCTGTTTGCAGAATTTGTGCGGAAATCGAAGCTAACTCAGTCGTAGCGCCTTGTAATTCCAGATAGCTGTCTATCTCGTTAACAATTGAGAAGACGTTTGCCGTATCAGCGAAGATGTTCCTGACGAATGCCTGATAGTCTAGTGTGCTGGCCCGCTGGCCCTGTAGAAAATCGTAAGCCTCGCAGCGCTTCTCCCGGTACGTAAAGCGTAGATTACAGTGCATCAGATGAGCGCTGTGGCTGTCTTCGGTATCAGCGCGATGGGTTTGCACCTGCGCCCCGCTGGCCTCGACTCGAATACCGTAGAGCAAGGTTTTTCGGGCCGGGTCGCCGCTTTTGAGCAAGCCCGCACGAAGCCACTTTAGGAGGGTGAACCACTTGTGGAGGGTTTCCTTGCGCCGAGTCAAGAGGTAGTGAATATCCGCCTCAAGATAGCTCTGGCCCTGCTCGCGCGCCGCCTCGCGTCGCTGATTGAAGCGGGTACGTTCGCGATTGGCGGCGGCGTCGCCTCTGGCTCGATAGTAGGGGTCTGATGACTCGTTGTAATAAGTTCTGCCGCTGGTGATACCGGCCGGTTGCTGGGCCGATTTCGCCAGTGTGCCGGTCCCCGGCGATGGGGTGTTAGTTACCGCGCCAAGCGGTCCTGCTCCCTTGCTACCGGCCATAATGGATACCTCGCGAGGCTCAAGTGACGCCCAGTCGGTTGGTCTGACAGCCAGTGCGGGGCGCACTCTACAGTGGCGCATCAGCAGATTGAAAAACGAACTTATCAACATTATTGCCACGCTGCCCCGGATTGCCAAGCGCGTTTTCGCTTGGCGGTTATCAGCCGGGCTAGCGATAATGGCGCTCCGGCGCAACCGAGTCTGACCCGGTTGGTAATTTTGGGCTGATCTATTTTAATCGATTGATCATGAACTGTTTCAAGACTTTCGCCGCGCTGAGGCGCGAGGTGGATTGGCTATGCGTGTTCCGGTAAGCCGCATTCTGATCGGCGCTGTTTTCCTGGCCGTTGTCGTGCTGGCGTTGTTGCCGGTGCTGGCACCACGCCCACCGACAGTTGAAATCCACAAAATCACTCGTGGGCCGATGCAAGTCAGTGTGTCTGAGGAAGGCAGAACTCGGATCAAGGATCTTTACACGGTTTCCTCCACCGTCGCAGGCCGGATGCGGCGGGTTGAGCTGGATGTCGGCGATCCGGTCGTGGCTGGGAAAACGGTTCTGACCCGCATCGAAGCCCCGCAAGTGCGGTTTCAGGATCTGCGCGAGGAAACCGAAATGCGCGCGCGGGTCAGTGCGGCTGAGGCGCAGCGCGATCTTGCCGCTGCCGATGTGCAGCGGGTGGAAGCCGAAGTGACTTTCGCCGAGGCAGAATTGAAGCGCCATCAGGAATTGATTAACAAGGGCGTCGTCACGGGGCGTGCGCTGGATTTGGCCCAAATGGAAGCGCGTACCAAGCGCGCCGCGCTGGCCGTTGCTAAAAATAACCTGAACGCCAAAACCGCTGATTTGGCAGTCGCCAAGGCCGCACTGATTGCGCCAACAACCGCCAAGGAGAAAGCCGCCACCGCAGCCCTACCGACCACTGCCATTTTAGCGCCGGTCAATGGTGTCTTGCTGCGCAAGCTCAAGGAAAGTGAAGCCACGGTAGCGCCTAACGAGCCGCTTTTTGATGTGGGTGATCCGACACATTTGGAAGTGCTGGTCGAAATGCGTTCCGATGATGCGGCCAAGGTTGTGGTCGGCGCACCCGCCACCTTCACAGGTTGGGGTGGCGATCAGGCTTTACGCGGTGTGGTGCAGCGTGTGGAGCCATTTGGCTTTACCAAGATCTCCGCGTTGGGCATCGAGGAACAACGGGTCAACGTGGTTCTTGAATTCACCGATCCGCTAACCGCCTGGCGGCAGATCGGCCATGGCTATCGGGTTGATGTGTCGATCCAGATTTGGGAAGCGTCCAGTGTTCTCAAGCTGCCGATTGGCGCGATGTTCCGCAAGCGCGACCGATGGTCGGTATATGCTATTGATTCTGGCGGTGTCGTCTCATTACAACCGGTTGATATTGGGCATATCAACAGCTTTGAGGCGGAAGTGACCGGCGGTTTGCGCGAGGGATCGGCGGTAATTCTTCATCCCAGTGACCGGATCGAAGAGGGGATGCGGGTAGCACCGCCGGAGGGTGGGCCATCGTAGCCATTGTTGGTCTTCAGATGCAGGCTTGACAGATTAACCTTTTGATAAAACGGTGAAAAAATGCGCATCCAAGATTATTGGCTATTGGCAATCCTCTGCTCAGGCGTCAGTTGGCAATGGGCAATTGGTGCTGAAGATGGGCAACGGGGCGCTCAGTCTCATGATGCGTTACCTTCCTTATCCGAACAGCAAAATAAAGCCTTGGTTGGCTTATTGGAAAATGCCGCTCAACAGCTTAATAGGGGTCAGTTGGAGGAAGCGGCCGCTACCCTTGAGCGAGCGTTACGAATTGAGCCGCGTAATCCCGTGATCTGGCATTATCTAGGGCAAACTGCCCTCTATCAGGGCCGCTACCAGCAAGTGGAAGCGCTAGCCGCCAAATCGAATAGCCTGGCCGGTGGTGATGTGGAATTCCGCGCGCGAAATGACTGGTTGATCGGCGCTGCCCGCCATGCTGCGAACAAGAATCTGGCACCTATGCTGGGTCAGCAGGAAAAACGTCATTTGGAAATGCAACTGGAACAGGAAGCCAAGCGTCGCCGTCAGGCCGAAGCAGAATCCGATCAGTTGCGCGAACGCCTGGAACGGACTGACTCGATTCAGCTTGCCTCGCCCAATGACAGGCCCATGATCGAGCCAGGCCCGTTGAGCCGAGCAACTTTTGAACCACGATTAGCCGATACCGACAAGTCGGACGCCTCTACACCCGTGACCCGTCAGGTGAATACCCTGGAGAGCGCTCCTGAACAGGCTGATGCGTCGAGAAACGGCGACTATGAATCCCGCAAAGAATCCCGCAAAGAGCAAATGAAAGAAGAACGAGAGCGTCTGAAAGAGCAACGTTCACAAGAGAAAGAGTTGCAGAAAAATCAGCGAGAGCGTGAGAGAGAGGCTAGAAAGCAGCAGCGGGAAGAGGAAAAAGAGGACAAGAAACACCGAGAAGAAATGGCTAGAGAGCAAAAGAAACATGATGAGGAGATGAGGAAATTAGACGGTGAAAAGCATAAGAGGGAAAAAGAGTAGAATGCTACAGATCATTCTATGACCAGCGTCAAACCCTATAAAAATGAGTAGCGCCTTCCTTCGGCGCTACCCAATCAGCAAGCCAACTCAGCGCCGCCGCCACAGCCCGGCGTGAGCCACAATGTACTGGTATTTGCGGGCGTGTTCCCGAATAACCAGCGGAATATCGGCTTCACGCAGCAACTCGAAATCCTCAGCAGCCAGCAGCGTGGCAAGCGCCGCTGCACTTTTGACCGGCTGACCGTCCCGCTCATACCCACCCAGCCAGGCTTCCGGCGGGGTAAACTGGGCAAGCCAGCTAAAGGGCGAAAACACTGCCAGCAATCCGCCGGGTTTCACCAAACCACGTGGGCCGCCAAGTCGTCCCAGCAAAGACTTAGGGCTTGGCAACCGGCACAGCAGATTCGCTAGCAGCACGGCATCAAATCCCACCAACTCTGCTGGTAACGAGCCAGCATCAGCCTGGCGGAAACTCACCCGGCTCCGGTCAATGGCAGGATCGACCATGGCATTCACCATCACGCCTAATTCGCCTTCATCCTTGCGGAAATAGCGTAATTCGCCTTCGCGGCGTAAGGTCTCGGCTGCATCGATAAACGCCCGACTCAGATCCACACCCAGCACGTCGCGATAAGCGCGCGCCAGCTCGAAACTGGCGCGGCCCACTGCGCAGCCGACATCCAACGCCCGCTCAGTCGCAACGCCATAATCGCGCGCCGCATCAACTAACCAGCCAGCACAACGCACCGGAAAATCTACCGCATCGTGAGGGCCGAACGCATAAGGCATTTGCTCTGATGCGGCGCCGTAGTGCAACAGCAGATATTCGTTGAGAATCTGTGGATCTTCGTAGACCTGGCCTACGGCACCCACCTGATCCAGCCGCACAGCGCCGCCATTGCCATCGCTTTGCACGAGCCGGAAACCCGCGTGTTGAAAGAAATGTGGACGGAAGTGGAAACGCGCCCAGATACCAGCCTCCTCGCCAGTAGCCGCCCATGACCCGCCCAGGATCATCTGATGCTGGCCATCGTAACAGGGCGTACTGAAATCATCGTAATACGGGTGCGCTCTGGCACCGGGTAAGGGATTGAAGTGATCTTCATGCCATTGCCAGACATTGCCGAACACGTCGTGAAAACCGCTTTCGGTCGGCTGACCGGCATCGACCGGACTGGAAGAGCCATAGGCTAAATTGCAATTCCAGCCCCATTCCTGGGCCAGGGTAGCGCCATCAGCGCGCATCACCGGATCGATTGGCACGCCAAGCCTGGCAATCGCCCGCTGCGGGGGGTTGCGCAACGCCTGATGTTCAGCCTCGCTGGGCAACCGATAAGGAACGCCGTCGCGCTCACTGCGCCAGGCGCAATACGCTTTGGCTTCATGATAATTGACCTCAACCGGCCAGCTCCACGGCATGTCGACGGTTTCAAATACAGTACGCAGCCGATAGCGGTGCAGGCCAGTAGGCCCATCCAACACCCAAAAGGTCGGCCACTTGAGGTTACGGAACGAACGCCATTCCCAACCCGTTTCCGACCAGTAGCGCCGTTCCCGGTAGCCGCCATCGGTCACAAAGGCGTGAAACTCGCCATTGCTGATGAGATAACGACTAGCCTGAAACGCTTGCACTGTAGTTTCGCGTCGCCCGTATTCGTTGTCCCAGCCATAAGAGGGCCAATCAGTCGGTTTGCCGATCGCCACCGGTTGGCCCGGCGCGGCGATCAGGGCATTGGCAGGATAATCAAGACCGGGCCGGGGTGGAAACTCGGCGGTCCGGGCGGCGCTCGGATGCAAGTTTGGCCAGGCGGCCGGTCGCTGAACGAACGGCAATGGCAACTCGCGGATCAGAACTGAGGAGGTTTCCAGATGAATCCGCTCATGCTCAAAACCCATAAACAGCGCCCAGAGCGGATGTTGCTGAGTAATCGGCGCATGGCCAGCGTTTAGGTCTGGGTGCGTTTCGATCACGTCTCGCACCGTGCGATAGACCTGCTGGCGGTAAGCGTGAACCTCCTGAAGGCTGGGCCACAGCATCTCGTTCTTGGACATGTCGTCCCAGCGCATTTCATCAACGCCGGTTTCGAACAGTTGTTCAAAGTAGGGATTCAGCGGCTTTTCGATTAATCCGGCGACCCGCAGCTTATTGATATACAGCACCGGCGGATGCCCGTAGTAGAAAACCATCGGGTGACGCAAATGATGGTAAGGCGGACGATAAAAGGCTTCTTCGCCGCGCAGGCCAGCGAGCAGGGTTTCGGTCAATGTCCAGGTATTGTCGAAGTAATCCAGTACCTGTTGCCGGGTGCAGGTGGCCAGATCGGGTAACGGCAGGGAGGTTAGCGTCGCGTCGGGTTGTCGACCGGGGCAATCCTGGGGTGGGCGGCCGGTCCACCACCATGCAGGACGCGGGCCGGTCAGTTCAGCATCGAGTTCGTGGCGCAGGTTTTTGCGCCAGGGTTCAGCCCCGGCGTCTGAAGGGGCGGGCGCGAGCGATGAAGTGATCATGCCTTCTATTTCCTCCGACGCGAGTGGCCAGGCCATCGCTCCAGATAAAGCGGACAATCCGCGATAAATTATTGGTTAGAGCCTTTCCATGGAACACGGTTCGCCACCAACCGCAGGAGGCGTTGTGTTGGTAGGAGGTATGAGAAGCCTGGGCATTCTGGATCGGTGTACCCACCGTGCTGGCGTGGTTAAAACTGATCCCACCGACGGCGGCGTCCGAAGGAAAGACGCGGAATGATCAGGCCAAAAAGCAGCCCCCCGAACGTGGCACCCGCGCCAGCGATAAACCAATTGCGACGCGATTGATCGCGTAAGGTACCGTTTTCCGCTTCCAACTGCTGCTGTCGTGCGTGGGAAGCCTCGATTTCTTGTTGCAGGCGGCGGTTTTCCTCGTCGATCTCCAGAGTCTGCGCGGCCGTGCGCTTAACGGTCGCTAGCTCCTCGCCACAGCGGTTGGAGGTATCGCGGAAGGTGTGCAAGGTTTCGGTTTCACCGCGCAAGGTGCGATTTTCGTTCTCCAGGGTGGCGATGCGCGCCTCCAGTTGGCTCACCCGGTTACGGGCGCTGGGCTGTTCCATCAGATATTCACTCATCATCCAGCCCGCCGTTCCTTCAGGCGTTCTGACCCTGGTATAGCCCTTGGTATTAGGCTCCAGAATCTCCAACGCGGTGCCGCTGCTGATCATGCGGACGATTTTATAGCCCGGTGCCGGGCCGCTTTGCACGGGCACGGTACAAGCATCGGTGGCATAAGCGCGTTCGGCGTGAGCAGGCGCGATGCCAGCCGCCAGCGCGCCCAGAGCGCAGCCAAAAAGCCGCCGCTTCACGCTCCCTCCGTGCGCAGGGCGTCTCGGTCAGGACCGAGCATCTGCTGCATAAAGCCTGTCGGAGCCAACGCGAACGCGAGCCGCCTTATCGGAATTTGCTGACTGATCCACTGCTTAAAATGACTCGCCGAAATAGCCATCCAACCCCCTGATAAACGCTTGCAAGAGCGATTTTAATGGTTCAACCCTGATGAGCCAGGGTCGGAAACTCTATCAGATTTTCCGCTCGAACGGTGTCAGCACCTTGCTGGAGAGCCGGTAAAGCTGAGCGGGACGATGGGCACCGGTACGAAATCGATTGGCGATTTCTTCGATAAAATCCTGTTCCAGAATCTTGTGACGGAATGAGGCTTTGTCCAGCCGCGTTCCGATGGTCTGTTCATAAATCTGGTGTAAATCGTTCATCGTGAATTCGGTCGGCAGTAAAAAAACCGGTAGTGACGAATAGGTGGCTTTGCTACGCAGCCGCTCCACTGCCTTGGCCACAATCTGCGAGTGATCAAAGGCAAGGGCCGGCACCGCCTCAACTGGAAACGCGCTAATCGATGGATTGTCTTCCACCAGCGTCCAGGGGATCAGGGCGTAATAAGCAATGCTGACCGACCAGCCGCGTGGATCGCGCGCCGCTCCGGAAAAAGTAAATAGCTGCTCCAGATAGGGCGCATCAAAGCCGATTTTGCTGCGAATCACCCGGCGAGTCGCCATTTCAGCATCGCTATCCTCCTCAACGTGGACAAAGCCGCCTGATAGAGCGAATGCGCCTGCAAAAGGCGGTTCCTTGCGCCGACCTAAAATCAAACAAAGCCGCCGGTTGCGGATGGTAAACAAGGCGGCATCCACCATCACCAAGGGTTGCGGATAGGTATCCAGAGTGGTCTACTCCTATTAGATGTTATTAAAAAATAACAAGAATCACTATATATCTGCTGGTGAATCAAAGTTCAATTGGATATATTTTAATTGTTAATTGCAAAAAACAATTAAGAGTGTTAGTCTTTTTCACCATGGAGGTGGCTGTAATGATCAACCTGGCTGAGTTAACGGCTGAACAACTGTTGGCAGCACCGCTCACCGATCCGGAGCGGCTGTTTAGTGGCGACGAAGAAACTTTAAAGCAGGAATTCCGGGCATTGGCGGCGCGCTGGCACCCGGATCGCTGCCCGAATGATGTAACCACCGAGGTCTTCCAGCATATCAGCCGCCTTCATCAAGTGGCGCTACAAAAACTGCGCGGCGGCATCTGGCAGACGCCGGGCCTGCTGCAACTTAAAGCGACCGATGGGGCGAGTTACAAAATTCGCTATCGCAAGGAGCGCACGTTTGAATTGGGTCGGCAGTTCATCGGTAAAGAGATCGTCAGCTATGTCATTGAAAACGACTATGCCGATTTGTTCGACAACGCATTGGCCATTATCCGTCGTTTACCTTGCGCCGATCCACGGATGGCAGCGGAGATCAGCCGTTATCTACCGGAGGTTGTTGGCCATTTCATGACGAAAGAGGGGCGGGTACTGGTGCTGAAAAAAGCGCCGGATCAGGTGTTATTGCGCGATCTGCTCGATCACCTCGGCGGCCAGATTGATGCCCGGCATGCCGCCTGGATGATCAGTTCCTTGCTGAATGTCGCCTGCTATCTGGATTACGCGCATCTGGCCCATAACGCCATTTCAATCGATAGCGTCTTCGTTTCACCCGCGCAGCACAGCGGCGCGCTGCTCGGCGGCTGGTGGTATGCCCTGCGACAGGGTGAATTGATGCAGGCCGCCCCAACGATCACTGCCGATTATGCGCCGTTTGAGGTTATGCGCAGCCGACGCGGCGACATCCGCACCGATCTGGAATTGATTCGGGCGGTAGGTCGGCAACTGTTAGGCGATATCAGCGGAATGCGACTAAGCCGCGAAAAAGCAGCACCGCCGCCGATGCTGGATTGGTTGCAGCGACCGGCGCAAGGCCGCGCGATTTGTGATTATCAGACCTGGAATCAGGTGCTGAAAGACAGCTTTGGCAAACGCCGGTTTGTCGAGCTGAATGTGTCCCTTGCGGACTTGTATTGATTGATCAGACAGGAGAAAAGCCATGGGTAGCGCACGTTGGGACCCTACCGATTGGAGCGCTTACGCCGCTTCGACGACGGGTAAAAGCACTGAGGCTGTATTCGCGGCGCGCGGAATTGATCCAGCACTGAATCCATTTGGCGTCGCCATCCGGGAATCGCGCGATTCCGCAGCAAACCCGGAATCCACCGCGATTATCGTTGGGCTGGATGTCACTGGCTCGATGGGGATGATTGCCGATGTCCTGGCGCGTCAGGGACTGGGGACGATGGTTGAGGAAATCCTGGCCCGCAAGCCGGTTTCTGACCCGCATATCCTCTGCATGGGAATCGGCGATGTGTTGTGTGATAGCGCACCACTACAAGTGACCCAGTTTGAAGCTGATATTCGTATCGCCCGACAACTGGAAAAGATCTGGCTGGAAAAAGGCGGTGGTGGCAATTCATGCGAGTCCTACACCTTGCCGTGGTACTTCGCCGCGATGCATACCGCCATCGATTGTTTCGAGAAACGCGGCAAGAAGGGCTATCTGTTCACAGTCGGCGATGAGGAGCCGCCGATGGATTTACCGGGAACCGCGATGACCCGCTTTCTCGGCGATCCGCCGCAACGTGATTTGAGTTCGCGCGAGCTGCTGATGATGGCAAGCCGGATGTATCACGTTTTTCACATCATCGTCGAGGAAGGTTCCTACGCTCGCAGCGACCCGCGCGGAGTGCGCAACCGTTGGACCGATCTGCTGGGACAGCGGGTGATCGGTCTATCCGATCACACCAAATTAGCCGAGGTGATCGTATCCGCTATTGAGGTCAACGAAGGCCGCGACCGCGATCAAGTCGTCAAGAGCTGGAGTAAATCGACCGGGCTGGTGGTGCAGCGGGCCGTAGGCGGATTGGCGGCAAGTCGGGGTAAAAATACCGGCGTCGTGCGGTTTTGAGTCCTCATATTAAGCCGTTGCCCTCGCTCGCAGCCGAACAGGGGCAGCGGTCAGGAGTGGCGTTATGGGTTGGCAAAAGACCACACAAGTCGTGATCGGGGCGCAATTCGGTGATGAAGGCAAGGGCCGCCTGATCGATTATTACGCGGCGCAAGTCGGCCCTGAAGGGCTGGTGATCCGCTTTAACGGCGGCGCGCAGGCCGGACATACCGTAGTCACGTCAGCGGGTGTGCGCCATGTATTCAGCCATGTCGGCAGCGGCGCGTTCGTCGGTGCAGCGACCTTTCTGTCGCGATTTTTTGTTTCAAACCCAATTTTATTTCTGAGGGAAATCGAAATCTTGGCGGGCAAGGGCGTGAAACCGACCGTGTATGTTGATCCACAAAGCCCGGTGACGACGCCCTACGACATGATGCTAAATCAGATCATCGAGCGGGAGCGGGAGCGGGGCGCGGGACGGCATGGCAGTTGTGGGCTTGGTTTTGGTGAAACGATTGAACGCAATCTGACGCCAGACTATGCCGTCACCGTGGCGGATTTAGCCGATCAATCCCAATTGGCCGACAAGCTGGATGCAATCCGGCGTGATTATGCGCCGGTGCGCTTAGCGCGATTGGGGTTTGCTGATGCGGTGAGTCACCATGCCCATCTCTTGTTATCAGATAGCATTCTGGAACGCTTTATCGAAGACGCCCGCCGCTTTTTGCAATTGACGACCATGGCGGATATTGGCAGGGCGACAGCAGGGCGTGCGTTACTGTTTGAGGGCGCGCAAGGGTTATTGCTGGATCAGGATCGTGGTTTTTTTCCACATGTTACCCGCTCTAACACCGGCCTTCGCAATGTGCTGACGCTGGCGCAAGAACTGGCGTTGAGTCAGCTTGACGTGACCTACGTCACACGACCTTATGCAACCCGGCATGGCGCAGGACCGCTGCCGCACGAACTGCCGGAAAAGCCGTATCCCGGCATCATCGACACCACGAACATACCGAACGATTGGCAAGGCGTACTGCGGTTTGGCTGGCTGGATCTGGATGTACTGCGGCAAGCTATCGCTGGGGATCTGGCAGAGGCGGCACATCGGCAAGGATTTGTGATTAAGCCCCGGTTAGCGGTGACTTGTGTGGATCAGGTCGGCGATGAAAAGATCATGTACGGCCAGGATAAAGTTTTACGACACGCCCGCCTTAGTGGATTTATAACGGCTTTAACAAAGGCTGTAGGTCTGGATGCTCACCTGTTTGGGTTTGATCTAACGCCTGTGGCGACTATCCCTTGTGCTGCCAGTCTAGACGAATCAATGTAGTCACGTAACTACATGTACCTTAACCCGGCGATGTTCCCTGACAGTCACCACATTTTCCAGTCGAGAATTTAACCAGGATGTAACGCGAGCCAAGAAAGCGGCTCAAGCAGGATCCGTCATCCTCACGGATCGCGGCCGTCCAGCGCATGTGTTGTGGAGTACTCGTACCGACCGGCGCTGAGATTTTCAACCCCTGGCTTGCTGAATTACCCCCTTCCTGATCTTCAACTTGTCCTTGGCCCTGGTTTAACGCTATACAGTGACCGATCTTGGTTCGCCGAGGTCTATCAACACTGTTCAGGTGTCCCATCGGGAAGAATCGGGAACGCGGTGCAATTCCGCGACGCGCCCAGCGCTGTGAGGGGGACCGCTCTGACAACACGCCACTGACTGCGGTTGGGAAGGCGTCGGAGCGGGTCGAACCCAAGTCAGAAGACCGGCCTGAACGGTTATCATCCGACAGCAAGGCCGGGCTGTCGGCGATCCTTCATTCAGGGGACACCATGAAGATCGAAGCGCTTGGCATCTCCCCCGATGCCCAGAATGCAGCGGCCATCCGTGCCGCTGTTTATCAAACCATTTTCTCCCGCCGCGACGTGCGCGGTCAGTTCCTGCCCAGCCCTATCCCGGATGAGGTGCTGTCGCGCCTGCTCATCGCTGCCCATTTCGCACCCTCGGTTGGCTTCATGCAGCCGTGGAGTTTCTTGCTGGTGCGTGATCCGGCCGTCAAGCAGCAGGTTCACGATGCCTTCTTACAGGCCAATGCCGAAGCGGCGTTGATGTTTGAGCAAGACCGGCAAGAGCGCTATCGCCAATTGCGTTTACAAGGCATTTTGCAAGCGCCGCTGAATCTATGCGTGACCTGCGACCGCGACCGGGCCGGACCGGTCGTGCTGGGCCGCACCCATAACAAAGCGATGGATTTATACAGTACGGTGTGCGCGGTGCAGAATCTGTGGCTGGCCGCCCGCGCCGAAGGGATTGGCGTTGGTTGGGTAAGCATCTTTCATAAGTCGGCGCTACGGGAAATTTTGCAATTGCCGCTGCGGGTTATTCCAGTGGCTTATCTGTGTCTGGGTTACGTCAGCCACTTTAACGACCGGCCTGATCTGGAGAGTGCCGGTTGGCGGGAGCGGTTGCCGCTGGCGGATTTGGTTTATCTGGATCGCTGGGGTGAAAGTGGCGGCGCTGCGACTGATCAGTTGCGGGCACATTTGCGGCAGGATCAAGAGCAGGTGGCTTTGTTAAAGAAGCCGTCCAATCCGATGCCGTGAAGCCAAAACACAATAAGCGTGGTAGCTACTCTGGCTATCACGCTTATTGTTTGATGGAGAAAGCGTGTTACTTCTGCCGACGCGCTTGCTGACGGCGCCGCCAAGCGACTGCTGGCAAACTCAAGCCCAAGAGCGCCAGAGTAGCAGGCTCAGGTACCGGCGTAGGACTGGTCGGATCAGACTCGATGACATCATTAGCACAATTCATCGTCCAACTTACATTCAATTTTGATTTGGGATCATCAAGCCCCGAGAAAAGGGAACGGTCAACACTCAATTCGTAAATCCAGCGATTGGCATTAGATCCCATATTGTTTGGCCCGACCTTAATCGATAGGTCGGCTGTGCCTTTCAAAGTTCCCGTGTTCGGGGTGTCTTTGAGAGAAGTCACCTTTCCTGTACCCCAGAGCGGGTCTGTTTTCCAATTTGCGTTAGTCGTTTTGTAAACAGATGCAGAAGAACTGCCGATAGTTTTGGTATTTTTAATACCAAACTCATAGCTGCTGTCGTTGGATCCACTCCAGAAATTCAGCGCAAAATCGCCCGCTCCATAACTATTAGCGGCAGGCTTTTGAGCGGTAGCAGGATTATGGCCCGTCACTAGCGCGATGTAGAGATTAGCGGCATCCCAGGTTACATACAGAGCTTCGGCATCATAGGCTTGCCCACCATAGCCTGGCCAAACCTGGCCACTATCCAACTTGGTGTAATCTTCAACGCTGTAGTAAATCTTGTAAGCACCGTATGTGTAAGAACCATTACCGTTGGCGTTATTCGAGGGGGTCCACGTCGTATTTAAGCCCCAATCGCTCAATGTGCCATCAATGGTAATAGCTTGGGCTAAGTTGCTCATTCCAAATCCTAAGGTCATTACCAGGGCTAGCTTTATCATTTTTTTCATGGCTATCTCCAAAACACTCTCAATTTTCACTTATTACCGCCTGTCAGAGAAAACATGGACAGGCGTTTCTAAAATCTGGTTTTTGATATGCTTATTTCGTGCCAATTTAAAAATACATTTATATTACATCAAGTTAAATCCAATTTTTGCTAATACAGGGGCTTGTTGCTACTGTTTTTAAGAGGATTTTGTAAAGAAAACCGACTAGCTTTTTAGTCGGTTTTTGTCTAATTTCGGCTAAGTTGTTGTATTCTAATTAAGATTTGGGTGTAAAATTTTCTGACAGTCGTATCGATTGTGCTGATAGGGATTTTCATAAAAGTGGCTGGGCCAGGCTCTAGCCATAACTGATTTTTCAACTATTTCAATCATTCAATCCTGGATCATGGTATGGAATCAAACACGCCCGCTGGGGTGGAGCGCCAACGGATGCAACACGCACCGTGGCGGCGCTGGGGGACTTACGTCAGTGAGCGGCAATGGGGCACAGTTCGGGAGGATTACAGTGCAGATGGCAATGCTTGGGCCTATTTTCCTCACGATCATGCCCGCAGCCGGGTGTATCGCTGGGGCGAGGACGGCATCGGTGGTTTTTGTGATGACCGGCAAACGCTTTGTTTAGGCATCGCGCTATGGAACGGTAAAGACCCGATTCTCAAAGAACGTCTGTTTGGTCTGACTAACAGCCAGGGCAATCACGGCGAGGATGTGAAGGAGCTGTATTACTATCTCGACGCTACGCCCACCTATTCCTATGCGCGGATGCTCTACAAATATCCGCAAGCGGCGTATCCATACCAGGAATTAGTTGAGCAAAACCACCGGCGCGGCAAACTGGAAGCGGAATTTGAGCTACTCGATACCGGCATTTTCGCCGAAAACCGCTATTTCGACATTGAGATCGAGTATGCCAAGGCCGAGAGCGATGACCTTCTATTGTGCGTCACTGTCTACAATCGCGGCCCAGAGGCGGCGCGCCTGCATCTGTTACCGCAGCTTTGGTTTCGCAATACCTGGAATTGGTTTGCGGGCGCGGTCAAACCGAGCTTACGCGCCGAAGGGGATCGCCGGGTTTTAATCGAGCATTCGGCGCTGGGGCAATGGGCCGCCGATTTCGATAGCCCACAGCAATTATTATTCTGCGATAACGAAACCAATCTCCGCCGGGTCTTCGGCCAAAACGACGCGCCCGCCGGTTATTTCAAGGACGCCTTCCACGATTACGTGGTTCACCATCAAGCCGAGGCAGTCAACCCGGAACGCACCGGTACCAAGGCTGCGGGCTTATTTATCCTTGATATTGCCGCTGGTGCCTGTCAGACGGTGCGGGTGCGGCTTCGGCATAGCCAGGAACCGGGTGATTGTTTCGCTGATTTCGATAGGCTGATCGCAACCCGACGACAGGAAGCTGATGCCTTCTATGCGGAGTTGCAAACGGAAGTGACCGATGCCGATGCCCGCCTGATCCAACGGCAAGCCTGGGCCGGTTTGTTGTGGAGCAAGCAGTTCTATTATTACGACATCCCGCAATGGCTGGACGGCGACCCAGGCCAGCCGTCGCCGCCCGCCGCCCGACTGCGCGGTCGCAACAGCGATTGGCGGCATCTGAATAATGCCGACATTCTGTCGATGCCGGATAAATGGGAATATCCCTGGTATGCCGCCTGGGATCTGGCCTTTCACTGTGTGGCGCTGGTCACGGTCGATCCTCAAGCGGCCAAACATCAACTGGTGATGCTGTGCCGGGAATGGTACATGGACCCCAATGGGGAGCTACCTGCTTATGAGTGGAATTTCAGCGATGTAAACCCGCCAGTCCATGCCTGGGCGACCTGGAAAGTCTATCAGGCCGACTGTCAACAAAATAACGGGGTCAGCGACCTGGTGTTTCTGGAACGGGTGTTCCATAAGCTGCTGATTAATTTCACCTGGTGGGTGAATCGCAAGGACATCGAAGGACATAACATCTTCCAGGGTGGTTTTCTGGGCCTTGATAACATCGGGGTCTTCGACCGATCCAAGCCATTGCCGACCGGCGGCTATATCGATCAAGCCGACGCCACCGCCTGGATGGCGATGTATTGCCTGAACATGACCCGGATTGCTCTGGAACTGGCGGGACACAATCACGTTTACGAGGACATCGCCAGCAAGTTTTTCGAGCATTTCCTCAGCATTGCAGCGGCGATGAATAATTTAGGCGATGAGGGCATTGGCCTGTGGAATGAGGAGGATCAGTTTTTTTACGATGTACTGAGGTTGCCGGGCGGCGAAAAGATGCCGCTACGGCTACGCTCCATCGTCGGTCTGATCCCACTTTTTGCCGTTGAAGTCGTTACTGAAGAGGCGTTGCTGGCCTTGCGCGGCTTTACCAGTCGCTTGAGATGGTTTCTCAACTACCGGCCAGATTTAGCAAAGCTGGTCTCGCGTTGGGAGCAGCAAGGCGATGAGCGGCGGCACATGCTCTCGCTGGTGCGGGTGGTGCGGATGACGGCCCTGTTAAAACGGATGTTGGACGAAAATGAATTTCTGTCCCCTTATGGCATTCGGGCGATGTCGCGGTCTTATCTTGCGCAACCCTATCGCTTTGAATGTCAGGGTGCCGGTTATCAGGTGCATTATCTTCCGGCGGAATCCGACAATAGTCTGTTTGGCGGCAATTCCAACTGGCGCGGCCCGATCTGGCTGCCGGTCAACTACCTGCTGATTCAAAGTCTACGGCGCTTTCACCGTTTCTATGGCGAAAGCGTCAAGGTGGAATGTCCAACGGGTTCCGGCATTCAGATGACCCTGGGGGAGGTGGCGGATGAGTTAGGTCGCCGCCTGGCTCGGTTGTTTCTGCGCGATGCCGAAGGTCGGCGGCCGCTGTTTGGCGATTGCCCTTTGCTGAACCACGATCCCCACTTTAAAGATCATGTCCTATTTTATGAGTATTTTCATGGTGATAATGGTCGTGGAGCCGGGGCATCCCATCAAACTGGCTGGACAGCCCTGATTATCAATCTGATCAATGAAATGTACCGGCCGAAATAGGCCGCGTCTGGCAGTCTGACAAGCGCCGCTTAGCCCCTTAGACCCTGACAGGAGACCTTCCCATGCCCGCACCACACAACACCATGTTGCCAAGTTACGCCTGCCCACAAATTCTGGCGGGCCAGAAAGCGCTGGTCACCGGTGCCAGTTCCGGCATTGGCAAAGCTGTTGCCATTGGCCTGGGCCGTGCTGGGGCTGATGTGGTGGTGAACTATGTTTCTAACGAGGAAACAGCTCGCGAAGTGGTCCGCCAGATTGAAAGTTTCGGGGTCAGGGCGCTGGCTTTCAGAGCCGATGTCTCCAGGGAGGAAGATGTACAGGCCATGTTTAAGGCGATGCTCGCTGCTTTCGGTGCCATCGATATTCTGGTCGCCAATGCCGGATTACAACGTGACGCCAACATTGATGACATGACCCTGGAGCAATGGAATACCGTTATCGATGTCAATCTGACCGGCCAGTTTCTTTGTGCCCGTGAAGCGGTCAGGGAATTCAAACGGCAGGGGATTCGGGAGGCGGTTTCGGTAGCGGCCGGTAAGATCATCTGCATGAGTTCGGTCCATCAGATCATCCCGTGGGCCGGTCACGCCAACTATGCGGCTTCCAAGGGGGCGACCAACATGCTGATGCAAAGCATGGCGCAGGAGCTGGCACCGCTGCGGATTCGGGTTAATAGTATCGCGCCGGGCGCGATTCGCACCCCGATCAATCGTCCGGCTTGGGAGACACCTGAGGCTTACGCCAAGCTGATGGAGCTAGTGCCTTACAATCGAATCGGCGAACCGGAAGATATTGCCCAAGCAGCGGTGTTTCTCGCATCCGACATGGCCGATTACATCACCGGTACGACGCTGTTCGTCGATGGTGGGATGACGTGCTATCCCGGTTTCGATGAGGGCGGTTGAGCGTTAGGGCCAACCTAGACCGTGGTTTTTTGATGGAGCGCGGGCACACTGGAGGTCGGCGTTGCTTGCTCCGGTGCCGGGATCCAGTAGGAAGCCGCGGCCAGCACAGCGGCGAAAGTTAAAACGGCAAGTTGTTTACGGTGGAGTTGAAAACTCATGATCCAGAGGCTCCGCGTTAATTCGTGGGCGCTACTATAGGAACGCTCCAACCTGCGACCTAGTGCCGTTGGTCATCCCCCGGAGTGCCACAGGTCACGGTTTGCGACCGTTGGCTAGTTAGGCATCGAACTCCAACACGATACGCGTACCCGCGCCGGGCTGGCTGTGTAGCTCAAAGCTGGCCTCGATCAACTCAGCCTGTTCTTCAATACCCCGCAAACCGTAATGGCCAGGACAGGGCACGGTAGGATCAAAGCCAACGCCATCGTCGCTGATTTCGATCCGCACACGCGGACAGTTGTCGGGGTCCCAATGCATCCAGGCGGCGTCAGGGGGTTCAATCCAGCCTAAGTTGATATGGACCGCGTTCGCGTTCGCGTGTCGCTCGACATTTTTGAGCGCTTCCTCTGCGATGCGAAACACAGTCTCGGCTCGCTCATCGGCCAGGCCACCGGCTTGAATATCAGCATCCAGCGTTGCGGCAAGCCCGGTGCGTTCCCGAAACCTCGCCAGCAATTGTCGCAATGCCGCACCTAAACCATCATCGCGGACACTGTTATGGCGCATCTGGGTGATCGCGGCCCGCGCCTCAGCCAGACCGCTGGCGGCCACTTCCTCGGCTTGAGCCAGTTCGGCACGCAGTTCAGCAGGATCGAGCCGATCCCACAGCTTGCGGATCAGGCGAATCTGCGTCAGCAAGGCCATCAGCGAATGGCCAAGCGTATCGTGCAGTTCGCGCGCCAGTCGCAGCCGTTCGCGGGTAATAGCGGCATGACGGCTTTCATCAGCCAGCCGCTCGATGCGGGCGGTACGCGCAGCAACGCGCGCATCCAGCTCGGCGTTTAAGGTAGCCAGCCCGTGTTTTTCTTGCTGAAGATGGCTCAATAAGTTAGCGAGCGTCGCCCCGATGCGGCTGATCTCATCAGCGCCCGCTGGAACGGTGACATTTTCCAAAGCCCCCTGGCGCACGGCTTGCGCTTCCTCATCCAGCACCACCAAGCGCTTCAGTAAATCCTGGGTTACAAAGACCACCGCGATAGCGCAGATTAAACCGGCCAGAAACACCACTCGAAATATGGTGTGCTGCGCGAGTTTGGCCCGCGCCAGGGCGGTATCCGCCGCCTCGCGCAGGATCACAACCCATCCCAGACCCTGTTGGCTTAGCGGCGCTATCAGGTTGCGGCCAATCACATATTGGCCATCTTCGCTAAGATCAGCATCGTGGCCCAAGGAGCGGCCCAGCCATTCAGACGGCCCTAACAACACTTTTTCATCGGCCCTGGCGATTAATAATTCCAGGGAGCGGCGCGATTCGAGCTGACGTAATAAAGTATTTTCTTCCGCTTCTAACCATTCCCACGGTAAGGCAGCACCAAGAACGCCGATCAGCCCGCCGGAAAGCTGCACGATAGGAACCGCCATGACGAAGCCCTGTGTGCCGGGCGCTAGCGTGACGGACGCTTCCTCCAACAGCGGAAACTGATCGGCATGGCCGACGAAGGGTGCCTGGCGGCCCTTTTGGAACCAGGCAAAATCAGCGACTGATTTGGCCTGACTGCCAGGGTGGGTTGCCAGGAGATGGCCATCCTTGTCCGCTATACCAAGCCATCTGAACTCAGGAAATTGTGCTTGCAACGCGATAAGGTGCAGATTTTGCCGCAAGCTGGCGTCATGCCCGGCTTGATCGACGCTAATCTGCGCAGCGGTTGATTTGAGTACCGACAGGCGGGTGGTTAATGCGGTGTCAATGGCATGGCGAATCTGGGTAGTAAACTGCGCCAGAAGCCGTTCCGCGTCAGCCCGCGCTCGCTCAGCGGCTCCTTTAGCGGCCAGGTTGGCCCCAGCCACGGCCGCCGCTAAAATGATAAAAAACACCACCCAGCCGATGGCGGAGGCTAAACGGCGTTGTGGGTTAAACGATTCAATCAATTTTATCATGGCTCAATATGTCGCCAGAGCTTTGCTAGATTTTTGCATGAGTCCATGGGGCGATCTATTCCCATTAAAGATGACTTGTAAGATGACTTTCGTCACTTTCCCGACGCACCGAATGCTGCCAACATGCCATCAAACTATTCCAACTATTGTGGGCGCTTGATTTTAATGAGCTTTGTCTTGGATTTAAAAGGTAGGCGCCTTGAGTGATAACAGGTGCGGGTATGATTAATGAACTCACACAAGCCGTTGCGCGTACCGCCCAGCTACCGCCCGCTCAAGCGGCGTTAGCGGTTAAGGCGATGGTGCAGTTTTTAACAGCGCGGTTGCCTTCCCGTTTGGTTGGCGAACTGCACGATTATTTGAAAACTCCGAAAAAAACTCGGATGCCACAATCCACCATAGCGCTGCCACATGAGTCAAGTGAATGACAGCGACCGACGACACTAATCCGGCTGTACTACGGCTGCTGATTGTCGATGACCAACCGCTCATCCGGCGGGGCTTGGCGATGATGCTCGCCGCCGAACCGGATATCGAGGTCGTCGGCCAGGCGGCGGATGGTCTGGAGGCGATTGAGCAGGCCCTGGCGGCCCGGCCAGACGTTGTGGTAATGGATTTGCAGATGCCGCGCGCCAGCGGCATTGTTGCCACCCGTGAAATCACCGCACAACTGCCCGCGACCAAAGTTGTGGTATTAACCACCTACGATCATGACGAGTTGGTGTTTGAGGCCATCTGTGCTGGCGCGCAGGCTTATCTACTCAAGGATGCGTCCGAGACCGACGTGTTGGAGACGCTCCGGGCTGTGTGTCGGGGTGAGTCACGCCTGTCACCGGCTATCGCTCGTAAAGTCATGGATCAATTCCGCGCTTTCTCCGGACAGTCCACCCGACCGAGCGCGAGCGTTGCGGAGATTATCGGCGCGGAGCCGACAGCGAATGTCCTGCCGACTCAGCCAACAACGCCAAGCGCTGAGGTCATGGCTAAATCGACAGGCTCAGCAATCGAGCTGGATGCGCTCACCGATAAGGAAGAGCGCATTCTCGATCTGCTGACTCAGGGCAAAAGCAACAAGCAGATTGCCGCTGAAATCTTTCTGGCTGAGGGCACCGTCAAGAACTATGTCAGCCGGATTATGGATAAGCTACATGCTCGTAGTCGCATTGAACTGGCGATGTACGCCAGCAAGCGGAGCAGCTAGCTTAATCTCCCCCGTTATCCAGTAGTCGCCAAATACTGCCAAGCCCGCGCCTTAAATAGACAATAAACCGTATCGCCTTCGGTCAATCCTAAATCTCGAATGGCTTTGACGGTGACTTCGGCCAGAATCGGCACGCCGATGTCTACTTCCGCGATCATCCGATCGGCAACCCGCCGCAAACTCATCAGACGACCCGCCACCTGGTTCTGGATCGTAACGCCACTGACAGGCTGAAGCGCCAATGCCACATCGGCAGCGCGTAGAGCAATCCAGGTTTCGCTGCCTGGCGGCAATGCCGATAACGGCAGGTGAAGCTCGTGATGGTCGTAGCGCACCGTGGTGGAGCCAATCTCTGGCTCATGACGCGCGACCGTGACCCGCAACACATTCTCCAGCCCCAGTGAGCGCGCCAGACCGAGCAGATGATCCTGGCGAATCACTTCCGCAAACAAGCCCTGGCCGAGAATACGGCCTTGATCCATCACGGCGATAGAGGGGGTTAGCGACAGAATTTCGTTGATGGCGTGGCTCACGTAGAGCATCGGTAAGCGTAACTCATCGCGCACCCGCCGTAAGAACGGCAGAATCTGCTGCTTGCGACCTTCATCCAGCGCCGACAGCGGCTCATCCAATAACAGCAGGCGAGGCGAGGCCAGCAAAGTTCGCCCCAAAGCGACGCGCTGCCGTTCGCCACCTGACAGATAACGCGGTCGACGCTTTAACAACGGGCCGATGTCCAATAGGTCCACAATCTGCGTCAAACGGAATCGGCGCGCTGCCATCGGCAATAAGCTGAAGCCATAGAGCAAGTTATTTTCGACCGACCGGTGCGGAAAGAGCTGACTGTCTTGAAAAACCAGCCCGACCCGGCGCCGATGTGGTGGCACGTCAATCCCCTGCGCCGCGTCAAACAGCGGGGTGTCGTCAAAACGGATAAAGCCGCGCTGAGGGCGAACTAGACCGGCGATAGCGCGCAATAGCGTGCTTTTACCGCAACCGGATGGCCCGAACAGACCGCTTACCGGCTCAGTTAGGGTCAGTTGAGCTTGCAAAGCGAAGCCACCTTGGCGTAGTTCAATTTCCAGCGCGAGCATCAACTTTTTGGGTTTCCCAGAAAACGCTCGGTTCGCCGCGCAGCCCATTCACTGGCCCAGAGCGCGGCCAACGCCAAGAGGATGGAAATCACCACCAGCCGCAATGCCGGGCCATCGCCGCCAGGGATTTGGGTGTAGGTATAAATCGCCAGCGGTAAGGTACGGGTTTCACCGGCTACATTGCCGACAAAGGTCACGGTCGCGCCGAATTCGCCCAGACTGCGGGCGAAAGCTAGCACCAGCCCGGTCAAGATGCCAGGCAAGGCCAAGGGCACGGTAATGGTCAGCCATACGCGAAGCGGCCCTGCGCCCAACGTGCGCGCCGTTTCTTCCAGACGAGGTTCAACCAACATCACCGCCAGCCGCACCGCCCGCACCATTAAAGGAAACGCCATGAAAGCCGAGGCGATGACAGCGCCTTGCCAGCTAAAGACCAAGGCGACACCCCAGGTTTCATAAAGCCAGCGGCCGATAGGGCCTTGTCGCCCCAGCACCAGCAGCAGCAGATAACCGGGGACGACAGGCGGCAGTACCAGGGGTAGATGCACCAATCCATCGACGAGCGCCTTGCCGGGAAACTGAACGCGGGCTAATAACCAGCCAGTGACTAAGCCAGGAATAGCGATCAGTGCGGTACACCACAAGCCAATCTTGACCGATAACCAAAGCGCGGTCAGTTCTTCCGGCGTCGGTTGCAGCAATGGCCACATGGCTTAGGGTCAGTCAAAAGCAATAAAGCCGTAATGGCGGAAAATCTGCACGGCTGCCGGGGTATGTAGAAAGTCCAGAAAGTTTTGTGCGGCGGGTTTAGCATCCTGCATCAACGCGACCGGGTACAGGATGGGTGAATGGCTAGTGACCGGAAAGATGCCCAAGATCTCTACCTTAGCCGATCCCTTGGCGTCCGTTTCGTAGACGATGCCCACCGCACATTCGCCGCGCTCCACGAACATCAGGGCTGAGCGCGCATCCGGGGCCGCCGCCAGCCGCGATTCCAGTGCTCCCCACCAACCTAGGGCGGTTAGAGCCTGCTGGCTGTACTGGCCGATAGGTACCGACGCATCACCGGAACACCAGCGGCCCTGAAATGCACTCGGCAAGTCAAAACCTTTTGCCAATTTGACCGGAAACGCTCTGCCTTTAGGGGCGATCAGCGCCAGCCGATTGCCGAGCAGATTCCGGCGGCTGGTCCGAACGATCTTGCCCTTGCTGTCAAGATAATCCAGCCATTTCAAATCGGCGGACAGGAAGATATCGACCGGTGCGCCCTGCTCGATTTGCTTGGCTAACGCTGAAGAACCGGCAAAGGATGTGATGATCTTTACGCCTTTTTCCTGCTCATAGAGCGCGGCAAGCTCCTGGATGGCGTTGGTGGCGCTCGCGGCCGCGTAGATGATGAGCGATTCTGCCGCTCTGACAGGTTCAGCTAGAGCGGTAACAAAGCAAAGTAGCAAAGTCGCTAGCCATCTCGATAAGTCCTCATGAAACATCACTTGCCTTCCTCTTAACCGCGCCGCTCTGAAAAAAGCACAGCCGTAATCATAACCAACCCTTACTAAACAAGCGATTTGGAAAAATTTTCACGCTGGGCGAATGCGAAGGCTTGATTGTGCAACCTCTCGATAAGTGACCTTGGTCACACTGCAAAGTCGTGACCATGACATGCCTTTCGACACTGTGATGGGTTGCAGTCAATGCCTATTATGCTTCCCATGAACAACGTCGCAGCCAACCCACCGGTCGGCGAGACAGGAACTCTGAAGATTTCGTTACCTCTTCATTAATCACTTTAGGAGATAAACCATGGTCGACAATAATCCTCGCAATGAAGATCCGATCAGCGGCGAAGCCGGTGCTCATCCGATTGGTACAGGCGTTGGCGCTGCGGGCGGTGCTGTAGCGGGCGCGACTGTTGGTTCGGTGGTCGGCCCTGTAGGCACACTGGTTGGCGCTGTGGTGGGTGCTGTGGTCGGCGGTCTGGCCGGCAAGGAAGCAGCCGAATCCGTCAACCCGACGATTCTTGACGGCGAAGATACCTACTGGCGCGGCGTTTACGCGACTCGCCCCGGCTACAAGACTGGCTACAGCTATGACGACGACTACGCGCCAGCTTATCGGTTGGGCTACGAAGGGCGCAGTCGTTACCGTGGTGCTTTCGACGCCAGCGAGCGTGAGCTTGCCGCTGAGTGGGAAAACATCAAGGGCAAATCCCGCTTAACGTGGGAACAGGCCAAAGCCGCTGCCCGCGATGCATGGGATCACATCGGCGATGCGGTGGATGATGCCACCGATAATCACCCGGTCGCTACTGGGGTCGGGGCTACGGGCGGTGCCTTAGCCGGTGCAGCGGTCGGCTCGGTGGCTGGCCCGATCGGCACAGCAGTAGGCGCAGTCGTGGGCGCGGCGACCGGCGGCATGGCGGGCAAGGGTGCGGGCGAAGTCGTCAATCCGAAAGTGACCGACGACCGCAGCGAGCATAATTTGGCCACGGGTGTCGGCGCTGGAGCCGGTGCAGCAACGGGCGCGGCACTAGGTGCGGTCGGCGGACCGGTCGGCATGGCGGTGGGCGCAGCGATTGGCGGGGTGGCCGGCGGCATGGCGGGTAAGGGCGCGGGCGAAGTCGTCAATCCGAAAGCGGGCGATGATCGCGCTGACCATAATCTGGCGACGGGTGTCGGCACGGGTGCCGGGGCCGCAACGGGCGCAGCGATTGGCGCGGTGGGCGGACCGGTCGGTATGGCGGTGGGCGCAGCAATTGGTGCCGCTGTCGGCGGGGCCGCAGGTCACGGTGCCGGTCGGGCTTTCAATCCGGCTGCTGAGGATCAGTATTGGCGCGATTCCTACGCCACGCGTCCTGGCTACGTCCACGGTTACACCTACGATGATGACTATGCCGCCGCCTATCGGTTGGGCTATGACGCCCGCAATCGGTACACGGGTGCCTTCGATGACACCGAGCGCGATTTAGCGGTCGAGTGGGAGCGTATTAAGGGTAAGTCTCGCTTGACGTGGGAGCAGGCCAAGTCGGCGGCGCACGACGCCTGGCATCACGTTGAACGCGCCCTGCCGGGTGATGCCGATGGTGATGGCCGTTAAGGACTGAAACTGGCCTGGCTGCGCTGTCTGCTCTGTGTAGTAGGCAGCGCGCTTGACCGGATTCCAAGCGAAACGCCTTAAAACTACGAGAGGATATTCACCATGGATCTTATGAGTCTCATCATTTTCCTGGCCATCGGCGCTGTCGCCGGTTGGTTAGCCGGACAACTGATCAAGGGTGGTGGTTTTGGCCTGATCGGCAACATCATCGTCGGTATTGTCGGCGCGATTATCGGTGGTTTCCTGCTGGGACTGCTGGGTATCAATACCTTCGGCCTGCTAGGTTCGATCATCTCGGCGACCATTGGCGCTGTCGTGCTCTTGTTCTTGATCGGCCTGTTTAAGCGCGCCTGAGCGTTCCTCAACGCTCCCACAGGTTCCCTAGAGAAGTTAAGGAGTCCGTTATGTCTATAGCGAAAGTTATTGAGGTTATTGCAGTTAGCGACAAAAGCTTCGACGATGCTATCAAGAAAGGTATCGAGCGGGCGACGCAAACCCTGGGTGGGGTTGAAGGTGCCTGGATCAAAGATCAAAGCATTGAAATGAAAGACGGCAAGATCAGCCAGTATAAGGTGATCATGCGGCTGACTTTCCTGGTCGACAAACCCGAAGCGGATGACAAGCGCAAGTAAGCGTCAATCGCTAACTTGCCAGGTTATGCAACACAGCAAAAACCCGGAGCCTTAAAACAGGTTTCCGGGTTTTCGCTTTTTCGGCGTCTGAACTGGTTTAAGAAAGTCGTTGGCTGACCCGTTCCGCAGGCTTTGGGGTATGTGGATTTTCGGCTGGCTCCGGTTTGAATTCACGCATGTACTGATCGAGTCCGCTGATGGTGCCGCAGACAAATAGCACATCGTCGGGGCGCACTCGAAAACTCTCGTCGAATTTGACGAACACGTTTTGATCCCGCTCCACTGCCACTACCGCCGCGCCGGTGCGCTCGCGGACATGGGCACGCCACGGATGCAAGCCGACTAAACCCCCGGCCCCCAACCGCACAAACTTCAAGCGCTGCTCGACCGCTACCCGCTGTTCGGCTAGCAAGTGATAAGCCAGAATCTCTCCAGCAACTTGCCCAACAGAAAGCGCGAAATCCGCGCCCACCTGATACAACCGAGGCACGTTAGGCGCGCGATTCACCCGGACGATCAGCGGAATTTCCGGCGCATAATCCCGCACCACCGCCGTTGCAAAAATGCCGCTGCTATCGTTACTGAGGGCTAACACCACGGCGCTAGCTTCGCGGACACGCGCCCGCTCCAATGTGGCGTGTTCCAGCACATTACCCACCACATCGACGCCCGGCATCAGTTGCTCATCAATAACGAGGGTGGTTTCACGGGCATCGCGCAGCATTTCCACGACTTTGCCGCCGACGGTGCCGAAACCGGCGACAACAATCGGACCGGTGCGGTGGATCGGCGCGGCGAGCTGCTCGACATGGGCAAGATTGGCCTGAGCGCCGACGGCGACCAGAATCGCGCCCGCTTCGATTCGAGTCTCCAAATTTTTAACCGTGCAAAACTGACCGCCGCGCCATTGGCCGATGACAGTGACGCCGTGGCGTTCCCGCAGATGCAAGTCGCCAAGCCGTTGTCCCGCCAACGGACTATCCGCACGCACCCGAAACTCCGCCAAGCCGACCTGCGTTCCGAGTAGATGCAGCCCTTCTGCCGGTGGGGTGATCCGGGTACTGGCCCGCGCTGCCAGCGCGCCGCCGAGAATGTGGGTTGGGGTGAACACAGCAGTCGCTCCGACTTTTAGCATCGGCGGCCGGTGTAGAGGATCATCGGCTAGCGCGTAAATCGGGCCTGCAAACTCTTGTTCACGCGCCATCAGGATACAAGTGGCATTGGCGTGATCATCGCCATTGGTGACTACAGCACACGCCTCTTTGACACCGACCAGCAAATCCGGATCTTCATCCAGATTGCCCAGAACCACCGAGTAACCGCGATCTCGCAGGCTGCGAGCCAGCGCCATGCCCTCTTCCAAAATGACGAATGCCGACCCAAGCCGCTGAAACTCTTCCAACAAGGAGTCGATAGCCGGACCATAGCGAAAAAACAGAACTTGATCGGTCATCACCGGTAGCAAGCGCGGCAGCCGGGCTTCAAAGCGCTCCTCAAAGTAAGGCAACACATACACGGGAAAAATCAGGAACACTAAAAACATTCCCATAAATTGCGTCACCATCACCAGCAGATTCATCAGCGGATGATTCCAGCGGGCATCGCCGCCATACCCGGTGGTGGTCAGGGTCTCGGAGGCCCATTCCATACTGGCCCAAAAGCTGCGCGGATTACCTTCCAGATACATCATGCCGAGCATATAAATGCCGCCGAGCAGAAAAACCGCTGCAGGTAATAAAGCCAGCAAGACTAATAAGCGCTGAGTCGAGCGTTGAAACCTTTGAAGCACGTTGCACTTCTCCAAAAAGATGGGACTGAAAACGGCCTTGCGCCGCCTATGGGTGTAGCTGCGTCAATTGCGAATTGACTGATTTTTGTGCAATGCACCATTGATTTGCTATAATCCAGTCGGGTTGGTAACTCACTGTACCGGTTTATGTATATCGTAGACGATCCCACTTTGGCCCTGATCGCCCGGTTCGTAGGCGAGACGCACGACGTTAATGTGTCCGATGCAGATTTTTTGTTCGGACAAGTCGCGGCCATCAAGCGCTATGTCAGGCAATTTCCGGTGGCCGAACGCCAGTCCAGGGCGTTGCAATGGATTGAAACCTACGCGCAGGACTATCGCCAACAATGGCAAAAACGGCTGGCGATCCAGGCGCTCGCCCAGGCGCGTTGCCCCGATTGCCCGCTTGCAGGCGGCGACCGCTCGGCACCGTGTGCGGTGCATGAACGCTGGTTAGAGTTACTGCGGCGTTATGCCGCAAACGAGATGTCCGGCCAAGAGTATATCGAACATGCTCTGGAGCTTCTCAACGCTCAGAAAGATCGCCTGAAAGTCAGCAAAATTCGCTGCCATCTGCAATGCGATGAGCTAACGATAGGCGACGATTGAGCAGCATTGAACCGCCTGCCATTGATTTGATGAATCGCTACCCCGTTATCCTGTTGTTAACCCAGCAAAGCGGTTAAATCGCCCTGGTGTTTCAGGGTAAGATGTAGGTTATGCATGTTTGAGCATGCTGTCCGCCATCGCGCCTGGCCATAATGCTCGTTCAGTGCTTGCGCGATAATCTTGATCGTCCTGGCCATCTCCTAGAATTTTTCGCAATGCAGCATCAGGATCACGCCCAAGCAGAAATCGAAAGCGCCCCCCCCATTTATTACGTTGGCATTGGAGCCTCAGCGGGTGGACTGGAAGCGCTGGAGTCGTTTTTCTCCGGGATGTCTGCCGATAGTGGGATGGCGTTTATCGTCATTCAGCACCTGTCGCCGGATTACAAAAGCATGATGGTGGAGTTGCTATCCAAGCGCACCTCTATGCCGGTCCGCCGCGCCGAAGAGGGAATGCGGGTTGAAGCCAACTCGGTCTATCTGATCCCGCCCAAGAAAAATCTATCGATTGACCAAGGCAAGCTGTTGCTGCGGGAATCCGATCACAGCCGGGGCCTTAACTTACCGATTGATGTGTTTTTGTGCTCCCTGGCCGAGGATCAGACCGGAAAAGCCATTGCGCTCATTCTCTCCGGCACCGGCAGCGACGGGGTGCGGGGCGTGAGGGCCATCAACGAGGTCGGCGGAATTGTGTTAGTGCAAAGCACGGACTCGGCTCGCTTCGATGGGATGCCGCGTGCCGCAATCTCGACAGGGCTGGTCGATTTCGTGTTGCCCCCCGAAGAAATGCCAAACCGGCTGTTATCCTTTATTGAGCCGGCTTATGCGGCAAGAGGGAACCCCTTAGCGGCTGGTTTGCCCGACGAGGACGGCCTGACCCGCATCTTCACGTTATTGCGGGAACGCACGCGAGTAGATTTCACTCACTATAAGCCCAATACGGTGATTCGGCGCATCGAGCGGCGGATGACCATGAACCAGATTCATGCACTGCGTGATTATGTTAAGTTCATGGAGGGCTATCCTGGCGAAGTCATGGTGCTGTACCGGGAGCTGCTGATTGGCGTTACCCAGTTTTTCCGTGACCGCGAAGTGTTTGAGGAGTTGGAAAGCCGTTATCTACCGGCTTTGTTCGAGCGCGTTGAAAGCCGGGAAATCCGTTTTTGGGTGGCTGGCTGCTCCAGCGGCGAGGAAGCCTACACCTTGGCGATGCTAAGCCGCGAGGTGGCGGAGCGGTTGGGCAAACCGATCGAAATCAAGATTTTTGCTACCGATCTGGATCATGAGGCGATCTTGCGGGCCAGTAGCGGCCTGTATCCGGAAAGTATCGCCGCCGATCTGCCTTCGGGTTATCTGACCAAGTACTTTCATCGGCGCGAAGATCACCGTTACCAGGTCGCGCGCGCCCTACGGGAGATGGTGGTTTTTGCCCAGCATAATCTGATCAAGGATCCACCCTTTACCAATATCGAGCTGGTAAGCTGTCGCAACCTGTTGATTTACCTTCAGCCCGTGCTACAGCGTAAAGCGCTGGAGCTGATGAATTTTTCGCTTAATCCACAAGGGCTTTTGCTGTTGGGCAGCAGCGAGACGCCAGGCGATTTGCATGATGCATTCGGGACGCTACACCACAAACTCAAGATTTTCGCCTCTAAAGGCAAGCGCAACCCTACGGGTAATAATCTGGAGCTAGGCGCTCTGTCAGAACTGCGGCCCAAGTCGGGCCGACCACGCTCATCAAGCGTTTCTTCAGCGCGTGATATTCAGGAAGAGCGGCTGCTGGATCGCTTGCTTCAGGTATTGGCCGATGACTACGTGCCGCTGGCGGTGGTGGTGAATGAGCAAAAGGAAGCCTTGTATATTTTGGGCAATCCCGACGGCTACTTCCGTTTGCAATCCGGCAAGATGCAAACTGATATCACCAAGATCGCCATCCCGGACCTGGCCATCCCGTTAACGACCGGTTTACAGCGGGTCTTTATGAGTCATCAGGAGATCCGATATACCGGTATCCGCATCCGCTGGCGCGACGAATCGCGAACGGTGCATATTCGCATCTGTCCGCTCCCTGGCAAAAAAGGCCAGGAGCCTTTGGCGGTGATTTTGATCGAATATGTTCCCTCAGCGCCGCTGGATGCTGCTGTCGGTCGGCCTCTGGTTTATGACGTAGGCCAAGAGACCCAACAGCGCATCCGCGATCTGGAGCAGGAGCTGCAATTTTCCCGCGAAAATCTGCAAGCAACCATTGAGGAGTTAGAAACCTCCAACGAGGAACTACAGGCGACGAATGAAGAACTCCTCGCCAGTAACGAGGAATTGCAAAGCACCAATCAGGAGCTGCAATCGGTTAACGAGGAGCTGCAGTCGGTTAACGAGGAATTGCACACGGTCAATGCTGAACATCAGCGCAAAATCATGGAGCTGATTGATCTGAATAACGATCTGGACAATTTCATAACCAGCACCCAGATCGCGACTTTATTTCTTGATGAACAGTGCCTGATTCGCCGTTTTACGCCACCGATCAAGCAGGTTTTCAAAATCCTGGATACCGATATCGGGCGTCCGGTCAGTCATTTGTTACATACCTTAATCGACGCCGACCCTTACGCGATGATCGAAGCGGTTGCCGCAGGCGGCGGTGAGCGTGCTCAGGAGGTGCAATCGCGAGATGGCGCGTGGTTTCTGATGCGGGTGCTGCCTTATCATGTCGGTGCCGATCATATCGCTGGCGTGGTGCTGACATTTACCGATATTGGCTTGCTAAAAGCAGCTCAAGAGGCGCTATCGGAGCGGGAAACGCGCCTTACCAGCCTTTACCGGGCCGTTCCGGTTGGCGTTGCGCGAGTCGCTGCGCGCCAGTTTCTCGAAGTCAACGATCATCTGTGCTGGATGCTCGGCTACGAGCGTGGGGCGCTGCTGGGTCAAAGTTCGCGGTCGTTGTATCTGTCACAGGAAGAATTTGAATCGGTCGGCGAGTCGTTCTATGCGCAGATTCGTAAATCGGGTGTGGGGACTTTGGAAGCGCGCTGGCGGCGCGGCAATGGCGCGGTGATCCCGGTCCTGATCAGCGGTTCGGCGCTAAATCCCGACCAGCCTGATCAAGGGACAACGATTGCCGTTTTAGACTTATCCGTCTACAAACAAGCCCTCATGCAGGTTCAGGAATCGGAGCGCCTGGCTCATGCGGTGCTCAATGCCCTCAGCACCCATGTCGCCATTCTTGACGAAAACGGCGTCATTCTCGCCGTTAACGAGGCCTGGCGGAAATTTGCCGTAGAAAACGGGGGCGCGCTTGAGCGGTTGACCGAGGGCGTTAATTACCTGGCGATCTGTGACCAGGCCCAGGGACCTCATGCCGAAGGTGCCAGCGATTTTGCCAGCGGGGTTCGTACCGTGCTGCGCGGCGCTTGCGAGCAATTCACGCAAGACTATCCTTGTCATTCAATCAAGGAGCAACGCTGGTTTGTGGGGCGGGTGATCCGCTTGACTGGCGAAGGTCCCACGCGCGTTTTGGTGGCCCATGAGCCAATAAATACCAACACGCCGCCAGCTTAGCGCTAAAATTTTCGAGTTCCTTTTTAGCAATAACAAATCAGTTCCGTAAGGTGTGACAAATCATGACGCAAGATAAAAGGGGTGAAGCGAGCATCCTGCGCGAGAAGGCTGAAGCGAGCGCTGCGCGGCGTGGTTCGGAAAAGCTGGAGTTTTCCGCCGAAAGCCCTGAGAAGCTCATGCATGAGCTGCAAGTCCATCAGATCGAACTGGAGATTCAAAACGAAGAACTGCGCCGTATCCTCAGCGAGCTGGAGCATTCCCGTAATCAGTTTTCGCTGTTGTTCCATCAGGCTCCTATCGGCTATTTGGTCTTGAACGATGTCGGCCTGATTCACGAGGTCAATGAAACCTTTTGCCGGATGGTCAATAGCAAGCGGGCGCGGCTGATCGGTTCCCCCTTCTCGGAGTGCATGGAGGGCGATGATCGGGGCGTTTTTTTGGCGCGCTATCGGGCGTTCTTTGGCAATCCGGCGGGCAAAAATCTGGAAGCGCTTATTTTACGGGTCGAAGGTCCGGCCTTTTACGCCCACATGGAAGGCACCCTCATCAATACCGCCTTGACCACACAAGGCCAGGGCACGCCCTTACTGTATCTGGCCGTTACCGACATCACCGCCCGCAAGTGGGCAGAAGAGAAGCGCTTGCAGCTTGAACGGCAGATGCAACAAACGCAGAAGCTGGAAAGCCTGGGTGTGTTAGCCGGTGGAATCGCTCATGATTTCAATAACTTGCTAACGGTTATCCTCGGTAATGCAAGTCTGGCGATTGATGAGCTGCCACCGATCACGCCCGCCCGTGATAGTCTGGTGGCCATTGAGGAAACGTCATTGCGCGCCGCTGAGCTATGTCGGCAGATGCTGGCGTACTCCGGCAAGGGCCAGTGCATTATCGAAAATATTCGACTGCGCGATTTGATCGGCGAGATGGTGTCGCTACTGAAAGCGTCCATCGGCAAGAAAGCGATTTTCAATCTCAATCTGAAAGATTCCCTGCCGCTGCTGCGGGGCGATCCTAGCCAAATTCGCCAGGTCATTATGAATCTGGTGATTAACGGTTCTGAAGCGCTCGGCGAGCATGGCGGCGCGATCACCATCTCGACCGGGGTGATGGACTGTTCACGCGAGTATCTAACCGAGGCGTTTCTCGATGAAAGCCTCACCGATGGCTCTTATGTCTGGCTGGAAGTGTCTGATACCGGTTGCGGTATGGACAAGGATATTCAACGCCGCATCTTCGAGCCGTTTTTCACCACCAAATTTACCGGCCGTGGGCTGGGGCTATCGGCGGTGTTGGGGATCGTGCGCGGCCATAAGGGGGCGCTCAAGGTCTACAGCGAACCCGGCCGGGGCACGACTTTCAAGGTGCTGTTTCCGGCTGTGTCGGAGGAAAAGGCGTTGGCGGGTCGTAATCAAACCGTCAAAAGCAGCCCCTGGAAAGGCAGCGGGACGATTTTGCTGGTGGATGACGAAGAATCGGTGCGGGTCATGGGGACCCGAATGCTGGAGCGGGTGGGCTTTGAGGTGCTAACGGCAGCGGATGGCCGCGAGGCCCTGGAACTGTTCCAGCAGCGGCGTGAGCAGATCGTGCTGGTATTGCTGGATCTGACCATGCCCGATCTGGATGGTGAAGAAACCTTCCGCGAGCTGCGCCGGATGGCACCCCGAGTTCGTGTACTCATGTCCAGCGGTTATACCGAAAGTGAGATCGCGCCGCGCTTTGCCGGTAAGCGGCTGTCAGGGTTTCTGCAAAAACCTTATACGCTGGAGGCTCTGACCCAGAGCCTGCAAAGCGCATTGGCTAATCCGACGTCGGATGCACCGCCGCCAACGCCGCCAAATCCGGCAGGTTAAGCGCTTATCCAGGAAAATCCCTCTCCCAGCGGGAGAGGGGATCTGGGGCCATCCCGCCAGCGGCGAGCCTCCAACTGTTTCTACGACTTGGTGGCGTAGCCCACCGTTTTCAGCGCCGCGCCAATCTCGGTGAGAATAGTCGGGTCATCAATGGTGGCGGGCACTTTATAGTCCACGCTATCGGCGATTTTATGCATAGTGCCGCGCAGGATTTTGCCGGAGCGGGTCTTGGGCAAGCGGTTAACCACTAAAGCCGTCTTAAACGCTGCCACCGGGCCGATGCGCTCACGCACCATCGCCACAACTTCCTTGCTGATCTCCTCATGCGGTCGGTCGACCCCGCTTTTTAGCACGATAAAGCCAAGCGGTAACTGACCTTTCATTTCATCGGTGACGCCAATCACTGCGCATTCCGCTACATCCTGATGGGAGGCCAACACTTCTTCCATCGCGCCGGTGGATAAGCGATGCCCGGCGACATTGATCACATCATCGACCCGACCCATCACGAAGATATAGCCCTCGTCATCGATGTAACCGGAATCACCAGTGGTGTAATAGCCCGGATTTTCCTCGTAATAGGCATCCCGGCAGCGCTGTTCAGCGTTCCATAGCGTGGTGAAAGCGCCGGGGGCCATCGGCAGCTTCATCACCAGCGCGCCTTCCTGATTCGCGCCCACCGGCTGGCCGTCCGCCCCCAGCACCTGCACGTTCCAGCCGGGCATCGCTTTGCTAGTCGAACCGTATTTGACCGGGAAGCGTTCGATGCCCAGGGGTACGCCAGCGATAGCCCAGCCGGTTTCGGTTTGCCACCAGTGATCGATGACCGGGACATTCAGATGCTTTTCGGCCCATTGCAAGGTGTCGGGATCGGAACGCTCACCGGCCAGGAAAAGGGCGCGAAAATGCGATAGATCATATTGCTTGACCAGTTGGCCATCCGGGTCTTCCCGCTTGATGGCGCGAAAAGCGGTGGGCGCTGTGAACAGTACCGGAATCCGATGGCGGCTGATCACCCGCCAGAAGGCTCCGGCATCCGGGGTGCCGACCGGCTTACCCTCATAAAGCGTCGCAGTGGCACCATGGATCATCGGACCGTAAGCGATATAGGAATGGCCAACCTGCCAGCCGACATCCGAAGCGGCCCACATGGTTTCGCCGGGTTTGATGGTATAGAAGTGCTGCATGGTCCATTTGGTCGCGACGGTGTGGCTGCCATTGTCGCGAACGATGCCCTTCGGTTGGCCCGTAGTGCCAGAGGTGTAGAGGATATATAAAGGATCAGTCGCCGCTACCGGCACACAATCGACCGGCGTCGCACCGGCCATGGCCTCGTCCCAGTCGTGATCACGGCCTACGGTGAGCGGGGCTTGAACTTGCGGGCGTTGCAGAATGACGCAAGCGGCGACCTTATGGCTGGCCATATCAAGGGCGGCGTCCAGCAGCGGCTTATAGGGCAACACCTTGGTCCCTTCGATACCACAGGATGCCGAGACCACCACCTTGGGGGTGGCGTCGTTGATGCGGGTCGACAGTTCGTGTGAGGCAAAGCCACCAAAGACCACCGAATGGATCGCGCCCAGCCGCGCACAGGCCAGCATGGCGACTACCGCTTGCGGCACCATCGGCATATAGATGATTACCCGGTCGCCTTTGTTGACCCCCAGTCGCCGGAGAACCCCGGCGAAGCGTGAGACCCGATCCAGCATCTCTTTAAAGGTGAGTACCTGAATGGTGTCGGTGACGGGGCTGTCGTAAATCAACGCGGCTTGCTCGGCCCGACCCCCTGCCACATGACGATCCAGCGCGTTGTAACAGGTGTTCAGTTCGCCGCCAACGAACCAGCGGTAAAACGGCGCGCGGCTGTCATCGACCACTTTATCCCACGGTTTAAACCAGTCGATCTCGGCGGCAGCTTCGCCCCAAAATCCAGCCGGATCAGCCAGTGAACGGCGATAGAGAGTGTCATAAAGGCTCATGTTTGCTGTTTCCTCCCAAAGCGATTGTGGTGGTGATGCGGGCTTGGCCTTGAGTCTTTTCAAGACGTTGGCTGTGCTGGATCGCTTTCTGGCGCTGGTGAGCTTGCAGCGCGTGCGCCCGCAATCGGTCTTTGCAAAACCCCTGGCCACTGAAAACGGCCGTCCTCAAGGATAGCAGCGTATGGGCATTGCAACAGCATGGTTATCGAGCGGTTTGGTTCGTTTGGCAAAGTCAGGCGCATTGTCTGCGGGAGCAATCGTGCTTAAATGATGTCAATCGTTTACCCATCTTGGACGATTCAAGGTGTGTTGAACGAATGATTGACTTCAGACAACGCTCAAACCAGGAGAAAGGCATGGTAAAGCGCAGTCCCTCTAAAGTAGCGACGATATGTTCGCTGGTGGTCGCCGCTTGTGTCGTTAGCGCCGCGCCAGAGTCGGCTTACGCTGAATTGGGCGGTACAGTCGCGTCCGTAGAGAACGACGCTGCCCATCTGAAAGGTGCGGTGCGTCTGGCTCCCGCTAGAGCCTATACGCTGCATGAGATTGAGGCAGCGACCGGTCATGTCGTTCGCGAGTACGCCGCCGATGATGGCCAGGTCTTTGGGGTAGCCTGGGAAGGCCCCACCGTTCCCGATCTACGGCAATTGCTGGGCGAGCGGTATTTCGCCCAATTTCAGCAAGCCATCGCTAAACGCAAGACCCATCGGCGCGGACCTGTGGTCATCGAAACCTCGGAGTTCGTCTTTGAACAAACCGGACGGCTGCGCGATTTTCGCGGTCGCGCCTACCTGCCACGCGCGTTGCCCTCTGGGGTAGCCAGTGGCGCAATCCGCTAAATTGAGGAATACAACATGCGTTTATTCGGGTTTTTTGTGCTGATCAGCGCAGTCGTACTCGGGGTGGGCTGCGGTGGCGGTGGTAGCAGCGATAGCAATACGACCCCTGCTGCGGTGACCTCAGTTCGTGTGACTTGCACCCCGGCGACGGTGCGCTCCGGTGGCACCAGCACCTGTTCGGCGACAGTGGCCGGTAGCGGCAACTACAGCACGACAGTCACCTGGACCACCAGCGCGGGCAGCATCACGGCTTCTGGCGTTTTCACAGCACCGCTGGTTTCCAGCATTACGCCCGTCACGGTGACGGCGACCTCGACCCAGGACGGCAAACGCTCAGGTGCGGCGACAGTGACCGTCAACCCCGCTGGCAGTGCTCAGAATGTGCATCCCATCGTGGTCGACAGCGGCCCGCCTGGACTCGGAGCCGATTACTATATCAATGGTCTTTTTACCAGCGTGCGGGTCTGCGAGCCAGGTAGCACCAGCCGTTGCCAGACGATTGACCATGTATTGGTTGATACCGGAGCGGTCGGCTTGCGGTTGTTAAGCAGCGCCGCCGGTGGCCAGTTGGGCCTGTCCTTACCTGCGCATACCGCGTCCGATGGCAATGCTTTAGTGCAGTGTATGCAGTTTTTGGATGGGTTTACCTGGGGGCCAATCGCCTTGGCCGATATTTATCTAGGCGACCAGTTGGCTTCCTCCGTGCCGATCCAGGTGATCGCCCCGGCCGATGCGCCAGCGGTGCCGAGCAGTTGCCAAAATACCGGCGGCTCCAACGAAAATACGCTGTCGCGGTTAGGGACCAATGGCATTCTAGGGATCGGCTTGTTCCTGGAGGACTGCGGCGATAGCTGCGCCCAGCAGGCCCTCAATGTTTATTATTCCTGCTCAAACGCCCGTTGTGTCGAAACTACGGTACCAACCGCGCGTCAGGTCCAAAATCCGGTCGCGCTCTTCTCGAATGACAATAACGGCTTTATCGTGCAGTTGCCGAGTATTTCCAGCGCCGGTCAGGACTCGGTGACTGGTTCGCTGGTGTTTGGCATCGGCACTCAGCCTAATAACGGGCTGGGCAATGCGGCTGTTTACACCACTGATGCGCGCGGTAACTTTACCGCAACCTATAACAGCACCTCGTACAGCTCCAGCTTTATCGACAGCGGCTCCAACGGGATCTTTTTCCTAAACCCCGCCACCACCGGGCTGCCAGCATGTCAAGGCGTTTACAGCGGCTTCTATTGCCCAACCACCGAGACCGCCTTCACCGTCACTAACACCGGCAGAAATGGGGTGAGCGGGGCGGTGACGTTCAACGTGGCCAATGCCCAGACCCTGATCGATTCCAAAAAGAGAGCCTTTAACAACCTGGGTGGGGTGCTATCCGGGCGCTTCGATTACGGCTTGCCGTTTTTCTTTGGCCGTAACGTCTATGTCGCTATCGAGGGTCGGAATACGCCGGGTGGGGTAGGCCCTTACTGGGCTTATTGACGTATTTGATTTCTGTGCAGAGTCGCGCCGTGCGCTGGTTAGCCGGCCCGCGGCCGGCTCAGCGCACCCTGCCGCTTAGGGCAACGCTTCGATACGAACGCGGCCTAGACCATTGATCGCCAGTCTTCTGGCCGCTGCGCGCGACAAGTCGATGACCCGACCGCCCACATAAGGCCCCCGGTCATTGATCGTCACCTCAACTTTCTTGCCGTTGGTCAGGTTGGTCACCCTGGCTCTGGTGCCCAGCGGTAACCGCCGATGCGCTGCCGTGAGCGCGTGCTGATTAAACGTCTCTCCGCTAGCCGTCTTCCTGCCGTGAAAACCGGGGCCATACCAGGAGGCTTGACCGGTTTGATTGGCATAAGCCGGGATGCTACCGGCTAGCGTTAAAGCGCCGATCAATAGGACCCGCTGTAAACGGGTGCGTCCCTGACGAGAGGGCCGAGCGTTCAGGCGATGTGCATTGCGTTCGTTCAAGAATCAATCTCCATAATCTGGGTTATTGATTAACTTTATTATTAAAATCATTGTGTTAATCGAGAACCTTTGCACTATTGACGGGCGGAGGATAGCACGGGTCCGTAATAGGAAATCAACAAAAATTTTCAAAATTTTATTAATTTTATAAACAAGCATTTGATTTTTTTATAAAAAAATTTTTTTTCTTATAAATTTTCCAAAAAATATAACAGTATGATTTTATTAAATAATTATTTATCCAATCTGTTTAAGTAGAATATTACAAAGTTCATTTATTTTTTTAACAACCTAATCAAATAATTAAACATCATTAATAAGCCATTCACTCTGCCAATGTGCTTTTGGCAAGATACCGTTACGATAGATCGGGATTTAAGTTTTGATGACCTACACAGCAAGGGTAGAATCGGCGCTATGCACGAACTGGCCGTTGAAGTGGAAGCGGAGGAAGTGGGATTTGCTGCGGGGCGGTTGGCCCGGATCAGCGCGCATTTCGCCCGTTATGTCGATGAGGGTCGGTTACCGGGTTGGCTGATTCTGGTCAGCCGTGCCGGTAAGATCGCCTATCTTGACCGCTATGGCCAACGGGATCGGGAAGCCGGTCAGCCGGTTGAAGTCGACACCCTGTTCCGTATTTACTCGATGACCAAGCCGGTTACGACTGTCGCTGCGATGATGCTGTATGAACAGGGCGCTTTCGAACTCAAGGACCCGGTGAGTCGCTTTATTCCAGCGTTTGCTGAGACCCGTGTGTATCGCAGCGGCTCCGCTTTGAAACCTGTCACTGAACCACTCAACGATCCGCTACGGATTTGGCATCTGCTCACCCATACCGCCGGTCTTACTTACGGGTTCCATCATGCTCATCCGGTTGACGCTTTGTATCGGGCCGCTGGCTTTGAATGGGAGCTACCGGAGGGTCTCGATTTAGCGACTTGTTGCGAGCGCTGGGCTAGCCTGCCCTTGCTGTTTCAGCCCGGTGCCGAGTGGAACTATTCAGTAGCCAGCGATGTACTGGGCCGAGTGATCGAAGTCGTTTCGGGAATGCCGCTCGATCAATTTTTCGCCGAGCGAATTTTTCAGCCACTGGGGATGGGCGATACCGGCTTTTGGGTGGCCGAGCAGGAAATCAACCGGCTGGCGGCATTTTATTCACCCCAGCCCAACACTTTGTGCGCGGTTCGCAATGAAACCATGGGGCGTGTGGCCTCGCAGCGTCCTCTCTGTTGCCCAGGCGGCGATGGCCTGGTATCGACTGCGGCCGACTATCACCGTTTCACGCAAATGTTGCTGCGAGGCGGTGAACTAAACGGTGTTCGGCTGTTGAGCAACCGAACTGTGCGCTACATGACGCGCAATCATCTACCCGGCGGCGTTGATCTGGAAACCTTCGGGCGACCGCTGTTCGCTGAAACGACTTTTAATGGCATCGGCTTTGGACTGGGGTTCTCGATCGTGCTTGATCCGGTGGCCAATAAAGTGTTGTGTTCGCCTGGCGAATTCGCCTGGGGTGGTGCCGCCAGTACCGCGTTTTGGGTCGATCCCACTGAGCAGATCACCGCTTTATTGTTCACCCAACTGTTTCCATCCAGCACCCATGCACTGCGGCCCCAGCTTCGGCAATTGGTCTATCAGGCGCTGGTGGATTGAACCCTTTGGCGATGTCTCGATCCGCTACACAAGAATTCTGGGCTGGGGTGCGGGCGTTGGCGCCGTTGTTAGTTGGTGTCGCACCATTTGGCATGATTTACGGCGTGCTGGCTTTGGCCAATGGCTTGACGCCAGCGGCGGCCCTGGCGATGTCCTCAATCTTATTTGCCGGATCTGCGCAATTTTTGTTTTGCCAACTGGTTGGCGTGGGTGCGCCAGCAACGGTGATTGTCGCTGAAGTGGGATTATTGAATCTGCGCCATGCTTTATACAGCGCCGCGCTGGCCCCACGTTTGACCCATTTGCCGCGTCGCTGGAAGCTGGTTTTGGCCTATTTATTGACTGATGAAGCCTTTGCCGCCATCAGCCAACGGGAAGCCGACGGGCAGCCAGCCGGTCCTGATCGGCATTGGTTCTATCTGGGCGCTGGTCTGGCCCTGTGGGGCGGCTGGCAATTATCCACTGCTGTTGGGGTGTTGCTGGGCGCTCGCTTGCCGTCTGACTGGCCGCTCGATTTTGCCCTGCCGCTGACGTTTATCGCCATCGTGGTGCCCTTGATTCGGGATCGGGCGATGGTATTGGCAGCAGTTGTCGCGGGCGGTGTGGCGCTGCTTGCGGTGGGATTACCGTTCAAACTCGGCTTACTAGCCGCCGCGCTGGCGGGTATGGCGGCGGGTTGGTGGGCTGTGGATAAAGCGCGATGAGCGTTTGGCTGGTGATGATTCTCTGTGGAGTGCTGACCTTTGGGCTGCGGCTCTCATTTATTGCCGCCGAAGGCCGGGTGAGGTTTCCCCGCTGGTTTCGGGTCTTGTTGCCCTTTGTGCCGGTTGCGACATTGACCGCTTTGATCGTCCCTGAACTGCTGTTGGCTAACGGCGTACTCTGGCTGTCGTGGCAAAACGCCCGGTTAATGGCTGGAATCGTCGCTATCAGCATCGCTGCGCTGACTCGCAGTGTGCTATGGACTCTGGTGGGCGGCTTCGCGACCCTGGCGCTGTGGTCCGGTCTTATCCGTTAAGAGCGCTGATCCTGCGTCTGTGTGGTCGGAGTTATTCTGGCTCTGTGCCAGCGCTTGGGGGGATGGAACATGAGCGCTCATCTGCAAGACCCAGGCGTTTGCCGCGCTGCCGGTGACTTGTTGGATCAGATTGGGGAATAAACCGCCCGCCAGCACCAGTACGGCCAACACCACGACAATCACTAATTCGCGCGGACGCAGATCGGACGCAGCAGCGACCGTTTTATCAGTCACCGGCCCCAGAAAAGCGCGCTGGAAAAAGCCCAGAAAATAGGCCGCACCCAGAATCACGCCGAGTGCCGCCACCACGGCCAAGCCAGGCGATGTCTGGAAAAGTCCGAGCAGAATCAACAGTTCCGCAACGAAACCGTTGGTGCCGGGTAGACCGATGGATGCCATACCCAGCAGCAGGAAACAGCCCGTCAACAGGGGTAACGGTTGGGCTAGTCCACCCAGACTCGCCAGATCTGTCGAGCCAAGCCGATGGTGTAGAAACCCGCTCAGCAGCATCAGGCCACCCGCGATCACGGCGAAATTCACCAGTTGAAAAACGGCACCTTGCACGCCTTGCAGATTGAAGGCGGCGATCCCCGCAATCACCAACCCAACATGACTGATGCTGGAAAACGCCAGCATCAACCGCAGATTCGATTGTCGCAACGCCACCAGCGCCCCGTACAGCATCCCAAACAAGCCCAATCCGGCCATCAGCCAGAGCGACTCGCGCGCCGCTGTTGGGGCGAGTGGCACGGCAAAACGCAGAATGCCGAACGCGCCGAGCTTCAAACCGACCAACAGCGCGCTTAGCCCAATAGGCCCTTCCCGCAGCACGGTGGGTAGCCAGGTATGAAATGGAAACAGCGGCGCTTTGACCGCAAAGCCGACGAACAGCAGCAGGAAAACAAGCGTTTGCAACTCGGCGGGCAGCGGCCGTTCGAGCAGCGTTGGATAAGCGAAGCTCAGCGTACCTGGTTCTGGCGCGCCGCTGCCCACAGGGTGATAAAGGCCCAGCAACAAAATAGCGAACAACAGCGGAATCCCGCCCGCCAGCATAAACAAGGTGTATTTGACCGCTGCATAACGGCGCTCCGGCCCGATACCCCACAGGCTAATCAGAAAATAGATCGGCACCAGCGTGAGTTCCCAGAACAGGAAAAACAGCACTAGGTCGAGCGCACAGAACACGCCCATGGTGACGCCTTCCAGGGCCAGAAGCAGAGCGAAATACAAGCGCGGCATGGATTGGATGCTGGTCCAGGACGCGAGAATCACCGCGCAGAACAGGAGTGCGGTCACGGGCGGAAACAGCGCCGCGATGCCGTCGATGCCGACCAGATAATGGACATTGAGGCTGGGAATCCAGACCGCTCGCTCCACCAATTGCATTCCAGCCAGGTCCGCATGTAGCGCAGTCAGCATGACTAGCGACAACAACAATTCCAGTCCGGCCCCGGCCAGCGCGACGACGCGGACCGTGTGAGGATCGCGCAGGAATGCCAGCCCCAAGGCCCAGAGCAGGGGCAACCCGATCAACAGGCTTAAGATGGGAAAACCGATTTGATCGGTGGCCGACAGTGATTCGAGATTAAGCGGCACCGCTGCCAAGCTCCCTGGAAAAGTGATGGGAACTGATATGTAATTTTCGGCCAAGGTAAAGCCGATGGGCGTCGTGTCGCTGTACGCCAGAATCAAGATGAAATTGCGCGCAGCCGGATTCGCGCGCTTTTTCCAGCAACCAATCTAGCAATTTGCCGCCATAGCCGCGATGGCGAAACGCGTTGCGGCAGATTAGGTCATCGACATACAGAATCCGCCCCCATGCCAGATATTCCGCAATTCGATAACCCGCTGCCGCGACCACTTCGTCTTCTACAGTCAGATAAACCAACGTATAGCCGTGGTTTTGCATCTGGCGTTGCACCTGCGCCACGAAAGAGGTTTCGGTTAAATGAGGTCGCAACTCGTGTATGGCGGGGAAGCAGGCGGTGATTTCGGCTTCGGTGCTAGCTATACGAATATCCATGGAGTCTCTGGTTAAGGGTTGTTTTTACTGAAAATAGACCAGTTTGGAATTGCTCCCTTCCTGGCTTGTCGCCAGCGCAGAAAATTGACGTTGCGGGTGTCCAGATAAATCGAACCATCACGCAATTTCGTGGTGCCGCCTAATGTCGTGATATACGTCTCTGTCCGTTGGCTACCTGTTTCGACATTCACCTTGCTGCCTACATAGCGCCAATCGGTTTCGGGGTGCTGGTGTCCATGCAAATAGGCGATCATGATATGGATAAATTGAATGTCACCGTTTACCAGAAACTGATAACAAGCGATTAGATGCCAGCCGCCGTGGCCATTGTGGCTTTCGCCGCCTTTTCCGAGGTTAATCGTTGCTTTTATCTCCAGGCCAATTCCGGTTTCCGTATCAGTTCGCCTGTAGACTAAATCGGGATAGCGCTGTGCATGATTGTGCTTATAAGGTGAACAGCGATCTAATGAATTACTGAAGATATTTGAAACCAGACCGGAAAAGTTATTGCCCTGAATGAGAGATTGCAGGGTCTGATCGGTTTCCAGGCGCATATTTTTGTTGATTTGATGAATGATGGCCTGGGTAAGATTAGCCGCCGTTTCAATATGTGCGACAGTCAACGAGTCCGGCAGGGGCGTTTGCGGTCTGAAATAGCCGGATTCCAACCGTGGCGGCAGCGCGCCCGTGCCCAGGTCATAGGCAACGGCTACCAACACCCGCAAAGGTAAATCGAGAGCTTTCGCCAGGGATTCCAACACCTGGATGCTAAAGTTTTCCTTGCCGGTCTCAACGCCTGAAAGATATTGGTAGCTGATACCTGCTTTTAAGGCGAGCGCTTCCTGTGAAAGGCGTTTCTGTTCCCTCAGTGCGCGCAGACAGGCACCGATGATTTTCTGGGCTTCGCTCATAGTAGAGGCAGTTTACCGGCCATCAACTTGACAGTCTTTCAACTATAAACGAAACTTGAATTATGATTTCCTATCAGATTTATCATGCCGACTGCTTTGAATGGTTGCGCGAGCAGACGCCTTTAAGTCTACACGGCGTTTGTGCCGATCCGCCATTCGGCATTGTCGAGTTTCTCCCGCACGAAATAGCGAAACTGCGTAACGGTCGGGGCGGCGTCTGGCGCTTGCCACCGGCTATCGGCGGCAGCCAGCGCGCACCGCTGCCGCGCTTCACCACCTTGACGGCTCAGGAGCGGGAGCATGTTCGGGTTTACTTTCGGGAATTCGGTGACGTGTTGCTGCCCATCCTGGTTCCTGGTGCCCATGTTTTTCTGGCGGGCACTCCGATGTTGCAGCATTTGGTCCAAACCGGGATGGCTGAAGCAGGTTATGAGGTGAGAGGGGCGATTATGCGCCTTTATCGCGGATTTCGCGGTGGTGACCGCCCCAAGCTGGCGGAACAGGAATTTCCCGATGTGTGCGTTACCCCGCGAGGGGCCTATGAGCCGTGGATGCTGTTTCGCAAGCCGATCCAGGCAAAAACAGTGGCTCAAAACTTAAGAACTTGGGGCACGGGCGCGCTGCGTCGGTTAAGTGTCGACCAACCCCTGCCCGATGTGATTGCCAGTGGCAAAACGCCAGCGCTTGAGGAAGCGATTTCCGATCATCCCACGCTCAAACCGCAACACTTCCTGCGGATTTTAGTTCGCAGCCTGTTGCCGTTGGGCGACGGATGGATTTTAGATCCCTTTTGCGGTTCGGGTGCGACGCTGGCGGCCTGCCAGGCCGTTGGTTATTCTTCGATGGGAATTGAAGTGGATAGCGACTATTTTTCCAGCCTGAGTGCGAGTATTCAAAAGCTGGCGGCGCTCTACCCCTATTACAAGGGGGAAACACTGGAAATGGCTGATCTTTGTCCGCCCACTCCGCTTAGGATTACTGAGTGCAAGCAGGAACTGCTTCTTTAAAGCGAAGTTAATGCCCGCCACCCTCAAACACGCCCGCCAGATTCTCCACCGCCTCGCCAATCATCCGAATCCACGGGTCGGCATACAAACCAACGCCGATCATCACCGCGCATAGTAAAACAGCCATAATCAATTCCCGATTACGCAAATCGGTCAGCGCGCGCGGGGCGACTCTGGAATTGCGGGCCAGGAAAATCCGCTGATAGGCCCATAGCAGATAACCGGCAGCGAGCACATTGCCGGACGCCGCCACGGTCGCCACGCCCCAGCCGAACGCCTCCAGCGTTCCCTCCAGCGCCAGATGCGCCGCCTCGAACCCCGGCGTTCCGGGCATGGCGATACTGCCCAGCACCACCACCAAAAACATCAAGCCCAACAGCGGCAGTGCATCGAACAAACCGCCCAGCCGATGGAAGCGCGTGGTCTTCAGCCGCCGGTTCAACAGCTCCGCCGCGACGAACAAGCCCGCCGCTGCCAGACCCAGATTCAGGCTCAGCAACAGCGCGCCTTTCAAACCGGCGGCTTTCAGTGAGAATAAGCCGGCCATCAGCACGCCGGTCTGGCTGACAATGCCAAAGGCCAGCAAACGGCGCAGGTCAATCTGCAACACCGCCAGCAGCGCGCCATAGACCATCCCGACCAGACCCAGCGCGGCAATCCAGCCAGACCATTGCTGGGCGGCATCCGGCAACAACGGCAACACGAAGCGCAGCAAGGCATAGACACCGACCTTTGCGCCCACCAGCAACACCATGCCAATCGCCACAGTGCCGTGTTTGGCCACGATGGGCAGCCAGGAATGAAATGGAAATAGCGCCAGCCGTACCGCCAGACCGCCGAATAACAGAATGAAAATAAACGATTGTTGCCCGGCTGGAATCGGCGTCACCCTGAGTGCGGACAGATCGAACGACCAGTGGCCTGCTGCCGCTGCATGGTGCCAGCCCAGCAACAGAATCCCGGCCAGCAGCGCTGCCAGACCGCCGAGCATCGCCCGCACGTATTGCGCCGCCGCCCGTCCGCGCGCCGGACTGGTGCCCCAACGCTGGATCAGCAGCGTCGCCGGAATCACTTCCGCTACCGCGAACAGCCAGAATTGCAGCAGATTGAGCGCGGTAAACATGCCCATCAGCGCCAGTTCTACGCCGAGGATGTTGGCCACAAACGCCCCCGGCTGTTCCCAGCGATGCGGCTGGGCGTACAGCATGACGAACAGGGTCAATAGCGCGGTCAGTGGCAGGAACAACACGCCAAGGCCATCGACGCCGACGTGATAGGTGAGCCAGGAAAAAATTTTGGCCTGCTCGACAAACTGCATGCCCGGCGCGTGCGATTGGAAGTGTGCGAGCAGATACAGCGTCAGCCCCAGTTCCACCCCCGCCACGGTCAAGCCCAGCGCGAAGGCGCTGCGCGCCTGACGGCCGCGAACATCGGCAATGATCCCGACCAGCGGCACGATCAGCAGCGCCGTCAATAACGGAAACTCGCCGCTGCCCTGGCGGTGCAAGATTTCCCCTGCGGCAACGATCATGGCCAGTACGCCCACCATGGCCGCAACCCACCACCACGACCGCCGCAACAGGCGCTCGACCTGACTGAGACGGGTTCCCAGCCGGTGACTGCTCGCCACCAAACCCTGACCGACTGCCTTGAACACCATCTGCTCTTCAAAGCGATGGAAGATCGAAGCGATCCACTCAGTCAGCCGACCGACGAGGCCCTGGCCTTCATCCCGCGCATCGGGCGCGCGTTCCAGAAAGCGGCCCGTACCAAGCTGGCGTTCTTCCCACTGCGCCAGCGATGACAGCGCTTGTACCGTGGGCGCGGGTAAGCCGGTCGCGCGATCCACGACCGCCGCATCGAAATAATTGGCCTGCCGCGCCAGCCAGCGTACTGGCTGCACCACGCCCCAATTGGCCGCATCCTCCAACCAGAAGCGTTGGAACGCCGCTGCATAAAGTCCGCGTCGTCGCGCCAGCCAGTCGGGTACCGGTCGGGTGCGCTCCCGCAATTGATGCAGAATCGACGGCGCGCTAAGAAATTGATAAGCGCGAAAGATGGCGTGACAGCACAGATGCAGCAGCGCCCACCGCCAGAACCCCAGCCCACAGGCCAGAAACATCAAACCGACCTGGCCGGTTGTGGAGAAAATCAGCGCACTTTTAATGTCGGTCTGCGCCAGTCCGGCGACGAAGCCATATAACGCACTCGCCAGTCCGATCAAAGCCATAACCGTCATCAACAGCGGTGATTGCTCAAACAGCGGTTGCAGCCGCAACACCAGATAAACCCCGGCATGAACCATCACTGCGCCGTAAAACAGCGCGCTGGATGGCGTTGGCCCTTCCATGGCGCGAGCCAGCCATGGCGCGAGCGGTACTTGCGCCGATTTAGTGATCGCCGCCAGCAGGAAGCATCCGGCCAACGTACCAGCCTGCGTCGCGGTCAGTCCCGCTGCACCCGCATGGATCGCTGCCCAATCCGCACTGCCGAGCCAGTAAAACGAAAGCCCAATCCCGAACAGAAACCCGGCATCGCCGATCCGGTTGGTGACAAAGACCCGCGTGGCGTTGGCAGCGGCGGTGGTCCGATCCTGAAAGAAGCTAATCAGCAGATACGAGCCTAGCCCGGCGATTTCCCAGCCGATAAAGGTCAGCACCGCGTTGCCGCCCGTGACCAACAGCGCCATCGCTGCTGCAAACAGACTCAACACCATGAACAAGCGGTGAAACCCGGCCTCCCGGTGCATGTAATTTACGGCAAAGCGCGCCACCAGCAGGCACAGTAGCGAGGCCAGCACCGCCAGCGTCAGACTGAGTGAATCGGCGGCGAAAGTCAGATCAATGCGGTAATTGCCGCTAGTCAGCCACTGGCCGAACGTCACTTGATCGGGCAATGCGTCTGTAAATCGCGCGACTGCCAGCAGCAGTGCCGAGGCGAAGGAAACGCCCAAAGCGCCCAGCACGATTCGGCTGGTGCGGCGCTCGTGGGCCTCGCCGCTGGCCTGGCCGAATACAATGGCCGCACCGAGCCACAGGGCGGCGGCCAGGGGGAGGGCGGGGATGAGGGCTGCCAGCCAGACCAGCATGGTCAATATCTCGCCTTCATCAGCTTTCGATCAACCGCTGTTCTGGAGGACGAATAAGGCTCTCAGCGGGAATTCCCAACCCTTGATGCAATTTCCAGATCATGTTCAGAGTCAAGGGGCGCTTGCGATTCAACACCTCATAGACTCGATTCATGCGGCCGATCATCGGTTGCAAATCCCTGGGTGTCAGACCTGCTTGTTCCATCCTGAATTCAATGGCCGCTATCGGGTCGGGAAGATCTATCGGAAAGTGTTGCGTCTCGTAAGCTTCCACCAAGATCAGCAGGATTTCAAAACGATCGCCTTCTGGCGAACCCGGCTCCGGCTCGTGGTCGAAGAACGCAGAAACTTCGCGTAGCGCGGCCCGATAATCGTCTTCAGTGCGAATAGGTTGGATATCCATCATCAATAATCCCCATCAACGGTCTCAGCATCAATCTGATCATATTGAAGATGCGTACCGATAAACTTGATGTAGACTGCGCCGAACTGGTAAGCCACTGATGCCACCAGGCGATAAGCGTTGCCCTTGATATTAAAAACCACCCGCCGATTCTTCAGAATGCTGGCACTGCGGTACTGGCTTTTGATATCGGCTGGCTGGTTCCAGCGAGCTTTTTTGACTTCATCAACCCACGCCTGCAAAGGTTGTTCGGCATCTGGGAACCGTTCCCAGAAATCGCGAAGCGCCTTGACCGCAACGATTTTCATAAAGCGGGAGAATAGTCCCATTTTGGGACTACTGCAATCTACCCCGCCTCCCCAATCAACGCAGGCGGCAGTGGCTCGGTATGCCCCCGATACCAATCGCCAGAACGGGCGCGCACCGGCAGCGGTCGCACCGGCCCGGCCCACGGTACGAAACCACGCTGAGGATCAAAAATCGCAAATTCCCCGCTGTCCGGGTCTTTGGCGATCACATGAATCCAGCCGTTGCCGATCAGCTCGCGCAAGCCTGGTTGTCGACCATAAATCGCGGCGAGAATTTCGGTGCGCGCCTCGATCACGATCTGCAACCGCACCGGCTCGTGAATCTCGATCATCTGGCGTGGCAGGCCGGTACGAAGATCGCTGCTCGCGCCTTCCATCACCGCAAATAAGCCGGTCACGTTGTGCGGGGTCTTGGTGCCGCAGCCCAGCCGCTCGTTATCGACTGTCGAAAAATAATATTCCAGATTAATGCCCGCACCAACCGGCCCGACCGCCAGCAGGATATTTTCCAGCACCGCACCCGTCGGGTCCTGGGTCGGATCGTAAGAGATCAAAAACGCCCGCCGATCCAGAAAAATCCCCTGGCTCATTGTCCGCCGTCCGACCAGCGCGGCGGCGTTGGTGGCATGACCCAATTCCGGTCGGGCCTGACTGAAATCCCGCGAGCGGCCAATGACATGGCGCAACGCCTGATCCGGCGCAGGGTCGCGCGGTGCAGAAGCAAAACGGCGGCAGCGTTCCTGGGCCGATAACGCGCAGCCGCGAGCCAATTCTGGCTGCAAGGCTTGCAGCGCCTGTTCCGCCTCTGGCGGCAAATCGCGGCGATCATAAAAAGTGATCTGCTCATCGCAGGTGTTGTGTTCCGCCCCGACAAACCAGGTATCGGTTGGCACCGTAATACCGCGCTCGACCAGCAGCGCCCGCACCGCAGGTCGGTTGGCCATCGCTGCGAAGGTGCGCCCGTTCGGTCCACCGTGCCGCCCGCCGCACGCGCCGCAATCGTAAGCGCCCAGATGCGGGTTGTTCTGGCTCATTGAACCGTGGCCCATCAGCACCACCAGCGGGGCAAATTGTCGGGTCAGGCCGATGTTGCGCAACAAACCCGCCACCCGATCAGCCTGCTCGGCGTCGGTGAAGCCCAGGCGCGGCTGTTCCGGCGTCGCTGGCGCAGTCACATCTGCCGCATTTACCGCCACGACGGTCGGCGCATCGGGTACCCAGCGGTTTTGGGCAATTCCAGTTAGTTGTCCCTGCTGGCGTGGTGCGAAAATTTTGCCTGCCAACACCGGCAACACCGCCGGGGCCAGTGCGTCGATCACCAGTGCCGAGGACAGCAGATTGCGACGGATATTCTGATAGAACGCGCCCAGCCGCCCGCGCAAATCCCGCCGCTGCTGGTGTAACGCCAGTTCGGCCGATGCACCCGGTCGGCCCACTTCGCGAATTTCATGCGCGGGCGTGACCACCACCGGGCATAGCGGCGTTACGGTCGTATCGTCCAGACCACGCCAGTTCATCGCCACCCCAAAAAATCCCGCCGCGCCGAAGGTTTCAATCTGCGGGTTGGCTTCTTCCAGATGGCGGCGGATGCCTTCCTCACGGTCATCGATGCAAAACACGATCTGCGCTTGCGGGCGCTCCTGACGCAGTGGCCAGCGGTTGTGATTGTTGGCCAGCGCGTTGATCAGTCCATCGCGATAATGATGCTCGTAGGCGTATTGCCACAGCGCGCCGCGCACCGGGGCGGACAACGCATCCAGTGGCTCCAGCAGCCGTTCCAGATCGGCTAGCGTCAGCGAGCGGATGTCGCCGCCGGACAGGCCCAGATGCTGCGCCAGACGGAACAAACGCCACGCGCTGCCGTGGACGGTATGGCTATCCGCCTCGGCGGCCACCGGACTGTGCAGCCAGGTCCAGATCATATCGGCCAGCGTATCCCAGGCGGCCAGTGGCGCGCGCTGTTCTGCCAGTTCCCGCGCCCGACTGGCCAGATACTCCGGCAACTGTCCGGCATACAGCGCATGGCGCACCAGCGCCTCCGCCGGTCGGGCGGTGAAATAAGCGCGCAAGGCCGAAAGTGTGCCCGCAATCGCCCACTGCTCCCGACACCAGCGTTCAATCCACAGCCGATCCAGGCATAGCCGCACCGCCAGATAATCGACCAGCGCCACCGGATTTTGCTGATTGGCCGGATAGGCTGGATGCTGCTGCCGCCAATTCATCATCCCCGACCAGCCGGGCAGTTCCAGCGCCAGGCGGGTGAGATAGCCTTCCCAGCATGCTTCGGGAAGTCCTAAGCGCCGCAACTCGGCCATCACCGCCTCCAGCGGATCATCCGGCCCGCTGAGTAGGGCGTTGCGCCAGTCCGTCGCGTGAGCGAAGGTCCAGGCCGGATCACGTTCGACCAGCCGCCGCCAGGCTTTATACAAACCGTCCGCCCGCTCTGGCAGATTCCAGGCCGCCAAGCCTTCATCAAGAGAGGCAGCGGCTAAGCGGATCAGTGTTGGGCGCACCTGATCGAACAGATCCTGACCGGTTAGATGGCGCAGCACGCCGCGCAGGGTGCTGTCCTGGCCCACATCGGCGAACAAGCGCTCCAGTAAGGTAGCGGCTTCCGCCTGCATCCGCTTATGGACTATCGGCCCCTCGCTATCGGCGGTCACTTCGTCGCGAAACCGCGCCAGCAGCGACTTGGCGACATTTAGTTGTAAATCAACCAGTTCTTCGGGGTGGAGGTCGAAATCGGGGAGATGGAAACCTTCCAGACAGGCGCGCCACAAATCCTCCAGCGCGGCGCTGGTCGTGGTCACGCCGTGCCGCTGGGCGCTCATCAGCAACCGCTGGCGGGCTGGTTCCGGCACATCCTCGGCGAACTGGCCGGTGGCGTTTAATTCCTCAATCCGCCAGATCAGATCGTTCAATGCCAGTGGCTCGACGCCATACACCAGCGCGATGTGCAGCACCTCGCCCCGGCGAATCGCGCGTTCACCCACCTGTGCCAGCACCCGCTCGATGTCGAGTTCCGGGCGTTGGGCGAACACAGCCTCCAAATCGGCAGCGACAATCCGATCAGCCCGAAACAGCTTGCGAAAGGCCGCATCCGGCAGATAGGGATGAATGCCGGTCAACGCTTCGGCGGCGGCCAGCGCCTCTTCAAACGGTAGGTGCTGGTAGCCATGCAGGGTGTTGTGATGAACGAAATTCAGGATCGGCGCTTGCGCGGGCAAAACGTGATCCAGATGCTGGATGGCGTGTTCGACGAGTTGCCGAGGCGTGCGCGGCGCATCAGTTGACGGCTGGGAGACGGTTGCAGACATAACGCCTTCCTAGGGTAAATGGCTGAAGATGGCCGCCCATTCTGCAACCTTGGCGCTGCTCAGGGCGATAATGGACGCAGGTAGCAAGCCCATCAGCACCAGACCGAGCACCAGGGGAATCGCCGCCGCCAGTTCCAGCGGTCGCATATCCGGTATCCGCGCCAGTTCCGGCCGGATCGGCCCGGTAAATAAGCCGCCCAGGGTGCGCACCGCGTAGGCGGCACTCAATAGCACCCCTAAGCTTGCCAGCAGCATCAGCCAGCCCCAGCGCACAAAACCGCCGATCAACACATGCAATTCGGCCACGAATCCGGCCAGGCCGGGCATTCCCATGCCCGCCAGCAAGGCCAGCGTCATGAGCAAAGTAAAGCGCGGCGTCACCCGCACCAGCGAGCCGTAATCGGCCAATTCGCGGCTGTGGGTGCGCTCGTACAAAAGTCCAACCAGCAGAAACAGCGCGCCAGCGATTAGTCCGTGCGCCGCCATCTGTAAAGTCGCGCCCTGCAAGCCCATCTCATTCAGCGTCGAGATGCCCAACACCACCATGCCCATGTGACTGACTGAGGAATAGGCGATCATCGCTTTCAGATCGGTCTGCCGCCAGGCTAGTAACCCGCCGTACAGGATGCTGACTAACGCGATGCCAACCAGCAACGGCTGCAACAGCACGGCCGCCTCCGGCAAGATGCCGACTACCCGCAGCAGCCCGTAAGCGCCCATCTTTAGCAAAATCCCCGATAACAAGACGCTGACCGGGCTAGGTGCTTCCACATGCGCCAAGGGTAGCCAGCCATGCAGCGGAAAGATGGGGATTTTCACCCCAAAACCCACCAGAAAGGCCAGCAATAACCAGACTTGCTCGCTGCGCGGCAGCAGTGTAGCCGCTTGGCCCATCGCCGCCATGGCGAAGGAATGGGCGGGGGTGGCCTGATAGATCATGATCAGGCCGATCAGCATAAAGATCGACCCGCCCATGGTGTACAGCACGAAATTGAGGCTGGCGGCGTGGCGCTTTTCTCCACCCCATAGATCGATCAGGAAGAACAGCGGGATCAGCGTCAGTTCCCAGAACATGAAAAACAGCGACCAGTCCTGGGCCATGAACACGCCGAGCATGGCGAATTCGAGGATCAATAGCCAGGCGTGATAGCCCTTAACCCCGGTCGTCACTTTATCCGAAGCCAGCAGCGCTACAGCCGCAAGTAAAGTGCCGAGCAAGACCATCGGCAGGGACAGGCCATCGACCCCCAGCGCATAGGACACGCCCACCGTGGAACTCCATACCACTTGCTCGACGAACTGCTGGGCGACCGTGGCACGGTCGAAGGTTAGCAGCAGGCTCCAGGACAGGAGTAGCGCGAGTCCGGCGTGGAACAGCGCGACCTTGCGAATCAGCCGAGGCTGGGCGGCGGGCAGTAGAGCGACCAGAATAGCGCCAAAAAAAGGCGCCCACAAAATCAGGCTGAGCATTTTCATGTTGTTATTATCATCGCCGGGCGGTGGTGGATCGATGACCGGTCTGTATTTTAACTTTTTGAATTTAATGTTAAATGTGAAGCGGTATTCTACGCCAACCGTTTCTTTCTGTCAGGCTTATTGCACGCTGCTGGGGCGCACTTATCGCAATGATAAGAAGACCGCAGTAGCGCGTCATCTGAATTTCGAGTTCAGCACCGATCCTTGACTAAACTATTGGAACTCAGGGTTCACTATTCCCGTTCCCATCTTCCGTGAGAATCATTTTAAATGCTGACTTTGCTCGTTATTATTTTTATCGTCGCCTACGCGGCTATCGCGTTGGAACATCCTATTCAGATCAACAAATCCGCCTCGGCGCTGATCGGCGCGGGGCTGCTTTGGACTATCTATGCCTTGGCAGGCGGTGATGCCCATAAGATAGGGGAGGAGTTGGGGGAGTCGGTGATGACGACTGCCCAGATCGTGTTCTTTCTGATGGGGGCGATGACGATTGTTGAAGTGGTGGATGCGCATAATGGTTTTGCGGTCATCACCCAGCGTATCCGCACCACCCAGTTATCCTCGCTGATGTGGCTGGTGGGCTTTGTGACGTTCTTTCTCAGTGCCGTGCTGGATAATCTGACCACCACCATCGTCATGATTTCGCTGATGCGAAAGTTGCTATCCCGGCATGAGGATCGCCTGTTCTTTGCGGGCATTATTGTGATTGCCGCCAATTCCGGAGGCGCGTGGTCGCCGATTGGCGATGTCACGACGACCATGCTTTGGATCGGCGGTCAGATCACCACGCTGGCCATTATGAGTTCCGTTTTTATTCCTGCCGTGCTGAGCATGGTGGTTCCCTTGGCGGTGACGGCGTATCTGCTGCGCGGCAAGCCGGTGGAGGCCCCGCAACTGAGCGACAGTGAGCAAGGTACCCAAACCACTGAGTTTGAACGCAATCTGATGTTCTTTCTCGGTATCGGTATTCTGGTTGCCGTTCCTGTGTTCAAGACGGTTACCCATCTGCCGCCGTTTATGGGCATCTTGTTCGGCTTGGGCATCCTCTGGTTGGTAGGTGATCTGATGCATCGCCATAAGGACGAGTATGAAAAACAACCTCTGACGCTGGTGCACGCTTTGAGCCGTATTGACATGGGTTCTATCGTGTTCTTTATCGGCATTCTGCTGGCAGTAGCCACGCTGGAACACACCCATATCTTGCATGCGCTAGCCCAATGGCTCGACCAAACCGTGGGTCGACAGGATGTGATCGTGTTGCTCATTGGTTTGGTCAGCGCGGTGGTGGATAACGTCCCGCTGGTGGCCGCGTCGATGGGTATGTACAGCTTGGAGCAGTATCCGCCCGATAGCTTCCTCTGGGAGTTTCTAGCCTACTGCGCCGGAACCGGTGGCTCTATCCTGATTATCGGCTCAGCAGCCGGTGTGGCGGCGATGGGTCTGGAGAAGATTCACTTCTTCTGGTACGTGAAAAAGATTAGTTGGCTCGCCCTGATTGGCTATTTAGCGGGGGCTGGGGCGTATCTGCTCCAGTATCAACTGTTTCATTAAGCGCTTCACTCACCCTCACCCACGTCTAGTGGGGGAGGGAACGTTAAGCCGTGAGCCTCTCCCAGTGGGAGGGGGAATCAGCGGTAAGACTGAAACACGCGGGAGCTACCGTCTTTCGCCAGCAGCAGCACATCATACGGTTCCCGCTCGCCCTCATAGACAGGGCCATCCATGCCGGGCGAGCCAATCGGCATTTTGGGTACAGCCAGTCCCAGCGCATCAGGGCGCTCGGCCAGCAACCGGCGAATTTCCCGAACCGATACATGGCCCTCCAACACATAACCGTCCACCGTGGCGGTATGACAGGACGCATACGCTTCCGGGATGCCGAGGCGACGGCGGGCGGCTGCATTACCGGTATCATGGACGCGGACGAAAAAGCCGTTCTTCTGCAAATAGCTGATCCAATCCTTGCAGCAGCCACACGCCGGACTTTTCCAGACATCAATCACCGGCTCATCTGATTCCGAGGCCGCCCAGACCTTGGGAAGCAATAACAGCAGTGAGCTGGCCAACAGATGGCGACGTTTCAGGTTGATCATTGTGGGTATCATCATGTGCTCTGGTTATTCGAAGGAATCGGATCAATTGGATAGCGGATCCGGGGAGAAAGTTTAAAGAAACCCGCACCACCCGCCCCGCTCCCAGAGGGCGAGGGGAGTTTTTGGATAGGCTCTGATTCAGACGCTCGCTTACAGCTCCACCTGCGTACCCATCTCCACCACCCGACCATAGGGGATCCGGAAAAAATCCATCGGGCGGGTGGCATTGCGAAACAGGCTGGCGAACAGCTTTTCCCGCCACAGCGCCATCCCCGCCCGTTTGGTGGGAATCAACGTCGCCCGGCCCAGAAAGAAGGTGGTGTCCATCATGTCAAAGTGCAGCCCATAGCGCTCACATAGCGTCAGGGCGTGCGGTAAGTCGGGATTTTCGGTAAAGCCATAGCGGACCACGATACGCCAGGCATTTTGCCCCAGCGGATGCACGCTGACCCGTTCTTCATCGGTCAGGCGCGGAATTTCTTCCGATTTGACCGTCAACAGGGTCAGGCGCTCGTGGATGACTTTGTTGTGCTTGAGGTTGTGAAGCAGTGAATTTGGTACACCATCGGGGGTGCTGGTGAGAAACACCGCCGTACCCGGTACCCGCAACATCGAACCTTCGTTCAGGCTTTGCAGAAATAAATCCAACGGCATAGCATTTTCTCGCAACCGTTGATTCAGCAATTGGCGACCATCTTTCCAGGTGATCATCAGCGTGAAAATCGCGCCCGCAATCAACAAGGTAATCCAACCGCCGTGCGGAATCTTGAGGGCATTAGCGCTGAGAAAAGCGACTTCCAAAATGAGGAACGCGATAACCGCCAAGCCGATGCGAAGCCAGCTCCAGCCCCAAGCGAGCCGGGCTAGCGTCAGCACCAGCAACGTATCGATCACCATCGCGATAGTCACCGCAATCCCATAGGCGGCGGCCAGGTTAGACGAGGTGTGAAAGCCGATCACCAGCCCGATCACGGCAATCAGCAAGGCCCAGTTGGCGGCGGGTACGTAAATTTGGCCGATGGCCTGATCCGAGGTGTGGCAGATGGTGATGCGTGGGCAGAAGCCCAACTGTGCCGCCTGGCGGGTGACCGAAAACACCCCGGAAATCACCGCCTGCGAGGCAATCACCGTGGCCAGCGTCGCTAGAATAACCACCGGATACAGTAGCCAGGACGGGACCAGCAGGTAAAACGGATGACTGACCGCCGTGGGATCCCGCAGCAACAGCGCACCCTGACCCAGATAATTAAGCACAATGGCCGGTAACACAAAGGAAAACCAGGCCAGTCGAATCGGTCGCTTGCCGAAATGGCCCATGTCGGCGTAAAGCGCCTCGCCACCGGTCACCGCCAGAAACACCGATCCCATCACCAGAAAACCGGTCCAGCGATTGATCGCAAAGAAGGTCAGCGCATAGTCAGGATTAAACGCCGCCAACACCTGCGGCGCTTGCATCAAACTCACCAAGCCCAGCAGCCCCAGCGTTGCAAACCACAGCACCATCACCGGCCCAAAATATGCACCGACCCGCGCGGTGCCGTGCGACTGGATGACAAACAGGCCCACCAAAATAATCAGCGTAATAGGAACCACGTAGCGGTCCAGCAGCGGCGTGGCGATGTGCAGCCCCTCGACAGCACTTAATACCGAGATAGCCGGGGTAATCACCCCATCACCATAAAACAGCGCCGCCCCAAAAATCCCTAGGCCAATCAGCCAGGCGCGTTGTTTGGCGCTGCCTTTGAAGTTGTGGGTAGTCAGGGCCAGTAGCGCCAGAATCCCGCCTTCGCCACGATTATCGGCTCGCATCACGAAGGTCACGTATTTGATTGAAATGACGATGATCAGCGCCCAGAAAATCAGCGACAGAATGCCCAGCACATTCTCAGGGGTGGGGGCGAGTCCATAATGACTGCTGAAGCATTCGCGCATGGCATACAGCGGGCTGGTGCCAATGTCGCCGAATACCACACCCAGGGCGGCCAGGGCGATAGGCAGGAGACGGGAAGCATCGTGCGGAGCAGAATCTGAAAGCGTGTTCACAGTGCCTTCTTGGGTAGAAGGGAGGGGCGGGCATCCGCCAGACAGCAACAGCGGACACCCGATGCCAAGCCCTTACAAGTAGCGCCATTCCAGATAGTACATGCAGATGAAGATCGACATCAGCATGAGGGGGAAGGCGACCAAGGTGTAGCGCATAAAGCGAATCGGCTGACCGGCCCGTTCGGCAAAACCGGCCACCACCAGATTGGCGCTAGCCCCGATCAAGGTCCCATTGCCGCCCAGGCATGCGCCCAGCGACAAAGCCCACCACAGCGGCATCACGCCTTCTGGCCCACCAAAAGACGGGGCCATCGCCTTAATCAGCGGAATCATGGTGGCGACAAAGGGGATATTGTCGATGATGGCCGACAACACCGCTGAGGACCATAAAATCACCATCGCGGTTGCCTTCAACTCGCCGCCGGTCAGCGCCAGCATTTTCTCGGCCAGAATTTTCAGCAGGCCGGTGCTATCCACCGCATGAACGACGATAAACAAGCCGACGAAGAAGAAAATGGTGATCCATTCCACTTCATTAAAGGCGTCTAATACATGCTTGCTCTGGTGTTCAGGGTCGTGACCGAAGTTGGCCAGTAGCAGCAAAATCGCCGCACCGAAAATAGCAATCGTGGCAGCTTCCAGATGCAGAAAGCGTGCAAAGACAAAGCCGAATACCACAATACCGATGACCGTTAAGCACTGCTTGAGCAAGCGCCAATCTTTAATCGCCTCGAACTCGTTGAACTGCATCACCCGCTGACGATCTTCGGGCGCGGCGCGCAAATGACGGCCCCAGATGAAATAAATCGGAATCAGCGTGACCAACAGCACCACCAGCACCACCGGGGTCAGGTTCCAGGCAAAATCGTTAAAGGTCAGGCCCGTCGCAGAGCCAATCATGATATTGGGTGGGTCGCCAATTAGGGTGGCCGTGCCGCCGATGTTGGAGGCAAAAATCATCGCAAACAGATAAGGATACGGCTTGACCTTGAGTTCTTCAGTAATCAGCAGCGTCACCGGCACCACCAGCAGCACCGTGGTCACGTTATCCAAAAATGCGGAGGTGACGGCAGTCACTAACGAAATCATCACCAAAATACCCCAGGGATGGGCATTCACCTTTTTGGCCGACCAAATAGCCAGATATTGAAACACGCCAGACTGACGGGTGATGGCGACAATCAGCATCATCCCAATCAACAGGCCGATGGTGTTGAAATCAATGCCGCGAATGGCCTGTTCTTGATTGATAACGCCGAGAATAATCATAAGCCCCGCTGCCACCAATGCGACGATGGCGCGATTGACCTTTTCGCTCATGACCACCCCGTAGGTGATCACGAAGATGATCGCGGCCAACCACATGTAGCCTGCGGAGGCGACAGCTCCTGATTCGTGCATCTTAGTTGTTCTCCGTCGTTAATTTCTCGATGACGTTCCAGTGTTCTTTAATGATGTGCTCGGCGGCAGCAGCCACCGTAGTGGTGAGCCGTAGCGTCACCGGGTTGGGGTTCATCAAGGTTTGTGCAGTCATGCAACGTCCTGGGTGGGTAGGATGGGTGGGGTGGGCGAAACAGTGGTGTCTTCAAAGATCAATCCCCAATCCACAAGCAGCTCAGCAAACAGGCCAGACGGCAGCGTGCCGGTGGTTTCGTGGATGGCGGGCTTACCGTAACCCCCGTCAGCGGTCAACGTGTAGATGATGACGACGCGATCAGTCGGATGCACCAGCCAGACTTCCTGCACGCCGGCCCGCTCGTAGGCGGCGAGTTTTTGAATCTGATCCTTGGCGGCGGTGCTGGGCGAGAGTACTTCAATCACCCAATCCGGCGCACCCCGACAGCCACGTTCGTCGAGCTTGGTGGGGTCACAGACGACGGTGATGTCAGGCTGCACCACGGTCGTTGTGTCCTTGTCGCCTTCATCAAGGCGTGGCAGCCGGACATCAAAGGGCGCGACAAAGGGGCGACAGGGTTTGCCCACCAGATAGTTAGCAATCTGGCGGAACAACTCACCCACGACGGTTTGATGGGCCAGACCGGGTGCCGCCATCGCGTAGGCTTCGCCGTCAATCAATTCCCAGCGCTCGTCATCGGGCCAATGGCAATAATCGGCGTAGGTGAAAACGGGTGCGGATTGACGAAGCGCTGGTCCCATAGGGGCAATCCTCCAAGGCAGAAAAACAGAGGCATTTAACCGAAGGTGCCGCTATCCCAGCCCCAGTTTTCGGCGCTGACGCTGGTAAAGCCCAGGTAAACCCGGTCGGGTGAAATACCGAGCTGGTCTTGCAAGACCCGGCAAACGCCTTCGGATAGCGTGCGGTTCACCTCACGATTCAAGCCGCCAATGCTGCGAATATCGGCAAAGGCGGCGGGCTGATCGGAGCCAGCCATCATCATCACCTGCTCGCTGACGATCACCATGACATAACGTTCCGGCTTACCGATGCACTCGGAAACCCGTTTGGAGAGTGGAGCCAGCAGATCATGGCGCTGCTGGTTGGAGAGACGGACGGAGGTTTGCAGGGTGAGCAGGGGCATTACAGTAGACCTCGTTTCAGGATTTTTTTAATGAAAGCATAAAGCGACTCTACGACTGCGATTCACCATCACCTGATGGCATTGGCACTACGGCATCCTCGGTGGCAACTTCCGCTGGTACGGCATACAGCCTCTCGCCCAGCAACGCCTTAGCCTCACCCAAATGCCAGGCCACGCTGTCTAAATCAGCATGTGATTTATGAACCCACGCTTCTCCCCAATAAAAATTGCAACTGGTCTCGGCGCGTAATAGATGCCAGTGCGCTTCACTCATAATCCGCGCCAGTTCCGGATTGAGATCGTTAGCCTGGGCCACGACGGCCGCGACCCGGTGAAAATCCCGGCTCAAATCATGGACACGGACCATGGTGTCGCGCTGAATCCACGAGCCTTGCCACTGATGGAAATCCCAGCCGTGATGCGCGTCGGTGTTCCAGGCCCCGCGCCGGACCGTGACCAGTCCATGGGCACCGAAGCGATCCAGATAGTCGCTGATGAATGTGGGGCGCATCGAGGAATGACCAGCCCTGATTTCCTCCATCGCCTCATGGTAAAAATAATTCCAGAAATTGGCCTTTTCCGAGACATTGCGGAACCAGCCGCCGTTATCGCCATCGGTGGCGGTCGCTACCAGAGGCGGAAAATCGCACCACTTGGTGCGCTCGTGCAGCTCGTGGTGGAACCAGCCGTAATCCATGCCCGACAGTTGCGCATCGGATAATTCACGATCACGCGGGATAATGACGATCTGCTCGCCGCCGTATTCGGCGATATGCGGCCGGTAGCGCAGCTCTTGCCAGTTCATTGAATCCACCGGATCGACATATTCACAATCCACCATCACATAGCGATAACCGGCTTTCTTCAAATGCGGGATCAGCCGCATATCAAAACCCATCTCCGGCGGCCAAAAGCCGTTGAATTGGGGCCGCCACAGCAGATGGCGGGCAATGGCTTGCCAGCGGGCAATATGCTCATCCCAATCCGCTTCCGGAATCAGGGCCAGCACCGGATGGTAATAACCGGTGCCGAGCACTTCAAAGAGCTGCTGGTTTTGCAGGTGCCAAAGCAGTTTGCCGCAATCGACGACGCCATACATCCGGCTTTGAAAATCGGGGTTGGAGAGGGTCTCTAACAGCGTACCGGAGAGGGACAAATGCACGCGGGCGATGTCTTGGTAAGGCCACAACATGCGCGGCATTCGATCATAGGCGAACAGGATTTCCTTGACTTCCCATTCGTTGGTATCGAGCAGGTTTTCCAGGTTACGGGGGGGTTGGTGCATGTTCAGCACCAGAGCATGATAAATTTCGCGCACCGCGTGTCTCCTCAAAAATTAAAAACCGGCGACACACTTTGGGCGGCTCTGATGGTCAGGTTTAGGCCATCAACATCACTCGTCGCCGCTAGCGCATCGCCGGCAATGGTTGCGTTTTCGGATAGACGCTCTATCCGACCGATAAACGAATGAAAGACTTAAGAGTCCTTATTATCTTTTTTGGTCTTTTTCTCGGCTCTCTTTTCCTTGATCGTTTTGGTGGGTTTCTTCTTGGTTTCTTTTTTAATGTCGGCGCTTTTGCTCATCGCGATCTCCTCAGGGGTGGATTACAGCTTGATTTGCGACGTTGCATTGAGTCGGCCCCGGTTGGGCGACTTTTGGTAATAACTGTTTAATGAGCGCTTGATCGCCTCAATTTTCGGTTTCCAGTATCTTGCGGATGGCCAGTAGTTCCTGGCGTCGCGCTTCACTGACTTCGGGATAGCGCAGGTTGAGGCTTTTCAAAGTATGAATAATGATTTCTGAAACGGCGATTCGGGTAAACCATTTGGCGTCGGCGGGAATAATGAACCACGGTGCCCACTCGGTGCTGGTGTGGTTGAAGCATTCCTCGTAAGCGTGTTGGTAAGCGTCCCAGAAACCGCGTTCTTTGACATCCGCCGGAGAAAATTTCCAATTTTTCTCAGGTTCGTCGATGCGGGCCAGGAAACGTTGCCGCTGCTCTTCCTTGGAGACGTTGAGGAAAAATTTCAGCACGATAATGCCGTTTTGCACCAGATATTTTTCAAAACCGTTGATTTGTTCATAACGGTTCTGCCAGATATTCTCGTGGGCGCTCGGCGGCAGTTTCTCGGCCTTAAGAAATTCAGGATGTACGCGCACCACCAGCACTTCTTCGTAATAGGAGCGGTTAAAAATTCCAATCCGGCCGCGTTCGGGTAGGGATTTCATCGAGCGCCACAGGTAATCGTGATCCAGTTCTTCATTAGACGGTACTTTGAAGCTAAAGACCTGGCAGCCCTGGGGGTTGACGCCGGACATGACATGCTTAATCGCACCATCCTTACCGGCGGCATCCATCGCCTGAAAGATCACCAGCAAGGCGTAAGTATCCTGAGCGTAGAGGATATCCTGGTAAGTCGCCAATTGTTCGCGGTTTTCTTCCAGCTTGCCCGCCGCCTCTTTCTTGCCCTTAAAACCGGCGGTAAATGCCGGGTCATAATCTTCGCGTAGCACAATCTTCTGGCCTGGCGGTGCCATAAGCTTTTTCAGAGGCAACTCTAACGTTGCATCCTCACTCATTTTGACGTTCAGGGTCTGGTCGGGATCGAACGCGGGGTTGATCATGTTAGGGTTTCCAGGCGAAAGAAGCAGGATCGCGGGATGTGATGGTCGTAGCTGAACTATGTTAGCAAAACTGTAGCTTATATCTCGAACGAAGGAGAATAGATGATGCCAAGCTGTTTCAGCGCTCGCTCCGCCGCTTGTACGCCGCGATAGTTGGCTTCTTCAAAAATCGAGTAGCCACTAAGATCAGAATGCGCCAGCAGTAGCCGATCCGGCCCGCGATCTAGTTGTTGGCGAGCCTCACCCCAGACAAAACCCGGTCGGGGTCGTACCATGGCGTGGCCCCAACGCATCACATCCAGTCGGGTGACCCGCTGGCGGATGTCAGGATGTGGCCGGGAGAGATCGTGCAGGATGTACTCAGCCCAGCTTGCCCAGGGAGTTTCCAACAACCGCCGCCGCTCTTGCTCAGGTGGGCCGTTACACAAAGCATGATACCAGGTGAATACGGTCTGTTCAGAATGCGCGGTCAGGTGCTGATGCGTGGCGACTACATAACCTAGCGCCTCACTGTCATACAGGACATTATCCCACGATAGCGGAGCGCCTCGCCGTTCTTGCGGAAAGGCGCGCAGGCTTAAATTGGCCACTAGCCACGGCGCATACTGAAACTCGCCAATAGCGGTCGTCAGCTCCGGCGATAATTCCCGGAATAGCCCAGGCAGTTGGAAAACCGGCGCGGCCCAAATCACGGTTTGCGCCAAATGGCGGATCGAGTGGTTTTCCTGCACTCGCCAGGCGTCAACCGCCATGGTGCGATCCAGCTCTGAAATCCGCCAGGCCAGCGCATCGGTCACCAGATGGGCCGCCAATCGCTCCCGCAATCGCTCCACGAGCCAACCATTTCCCTCCGGCCAGGTCAACACATCGTCGCTTGCGGCTTCACGAGCCAGCGCATCCCGGCTGGCAAAATAATGGATGCCCATCCACGCCGAGGTTTGGTCATGACGGCAACCGTAATCATCGCGGCAGGCATAATTCACATGCCAGTGCAGCGGCTGCGAATCCAAACCCTGTTGCAAGAGAAAATCGCGCATTGACAGCCGATCCAGCGCTAACAGCTCAGGATCGCGCGCGCTAAAGTCAATCGGAATAGCAAAGGCTTTACGACCGTCCATGCCGCGCCGGGCTTGAAAGGCAGCCATCAAGTCTTGAAAGCGTCGGTACTGATCCCGATCGCGTTGGCGGATGCCGATCTCAGGCCATAATCCCTCATGCCAAACCCCTTGCGCATACAAACGCTCCTGCGGCGCGAAGTTGATGGCGCGTTCGTCATAGACCGGTTCAGCGGCAAACGGATCGCCCTGTAACACCCCAAAATCGGCCAGTAGTTCGCGAACGGCGCGGGATTCCTGGGTAGGGAAGGGGAGATAATGCGCGCCCCAGGGATAGCCGCTAATCGCATTTCGACCGGAACGGGCGTTACCGCCGACGGCCGATTCCAGTTCAAGGATCAGAAAATCGCTGAAACCGCTCTTAAGCAACTTCCAACCGGCCGATAATCCCGCGATGCCGCTGCCGACAATGACGACCGGGGTTGTCAGGAGCTTGCTGGGTTCCGGTAAGTCGCGGTGCCGCAGCCGATGGCCGAGGCTATCCGCCGCGCCCAAAATTGCGCCTTCGGGCAGAGGTGGGGTTGTCGCCGAATTCGACCGCCACCACGCCTGGACGCCGCCTGCGGTGAAGGTGGCGGCGGCTAATGATCCAAGAAAACCACGACGATTCATCGTGCATCCAGAAAATAGGTAAAGCTCATCATGCGATGCAATGGAGGATGCGGCAAGCCAGGTCTGTTGCAACGAGAGTTGCGATAGTCTAGTCCAGTGGTTTCGCCGTAGACTGAACGATGCCAATGACACCCTTTTGGAGACCGCCATGCGCCAGTTGACCGACCCCACCTTGTTTGTACAGTCTGCCCTGATTGACGGGCAATGGCTGCAAGCCGACGATCAAGCCACCCTGACTGTGCGCAATCCGGCCACCGGCGCGACGGTGGGTACGGTGCCGAACATGGGTGCCGTGGAATGCCGTCGTGCGGTCGAGGCTGCGGCGCGCGCTTTTCCTGCATGGGCGGCTTTGTCGGTGAAACGGCGCTCCGATCTGTTGCGGCGCTGGTATGAGTTGATGATGGCCAGCCAGGATGATTTAGGCCGAATCTTGACTCTTGAACAGGGCAAGCCGTTAGCCGAGGCGCGTGGGGAAATCGCTTATGGGGCCAGTTTCATCGAATGGTTCGCTGAAGAAGCGCGTCGGGGCTATGGCGATGTCATTCCGGCGACGCAGTTAGATAAGCGAATTCTGGTGCTGCGCCAGCCGGTCGGCGTTTGTGCGGCCATTACCCCGTGGAATTTCCCTAATGCGATGCTCGGTCGCAAGCTCGGCCCAGCGCTGGCCGCCGGTTGTACGATGGTGGTCAAACCGGCCTCGCAAACGCCCTATTCAGCGCTGGCCATGGCCTTGTTAGCCGAACGCGCCGGTATTCCCGCTGGGGTCATCAATGTAGTCACGGGCAGCGCCGAGGCGATTGGGGGAGAACTGGCGACGAATCCCACGGTGCGGAAATTGACCTTCACCGGCTCCACGGAGATCGGTCGGCGGCTGATGCAACAGTGCGCCGGTACGATTAAAAAGATTTCCCTGGAATTGGGCGGTAACGCGCCCTTTATCGTCTTCGACGATGCCGATCTGGATGCCGCTGTGACCGGGGCGATGATCGCCAAATTCCGCAACAATGGCCAAACCTGCGTTTGCGCCAACCGGATTTTCGTTCATGAGCGCATCTATGACGACTTTACCGCACGCCTGATGCAACGGGTGAGTGCTTTGCGAGTCGGCAATGGCGTCGATGAGGGCGTGGAAATCGGACCGATGATCGACGATAAGGCCGTGACCAAGGTCGAACAATTGATTGCGGATGCCGTTCAGGGCGGTGCCGAGGTCAAAGTCGGCGGCCAGCGGCTGGAAGGTCGCTTTTTTGCGCCGACGGTGCTGACGGATGTGCATTGCAACATGCAAGTCGCGATTGAAGAAACCTTTGGCCCGGTGGCTCCCTTGATTCGCTTCAATGATGAGGAGGAAGTCATCGCCATGGCGAACGATACCGATTTCGGATTGGCCTCGTATTTTTATACCAATCATCTCCAACGGAGTTGGCGGGTGGCGGAGCGGTTGGACTATGGCATGGTCGGCATCAACACCGGGCTGATTTCCACCGCTGAAGCGCCATTTGGCGGAGTTAAGCAATCGGGGCTTGGCCGCGAAGGGTCTAAATATGGCCTGGATGATTACACCGAATTGAAATACGTCTGTATCGGTTTAGGGTAGCTGCATAGAGGTAGTATGATTGGCTTGGGCCAAATACGCTGTGCTTGCACGATCACAGCAATACCAAGAGATGCTCTGCGCTCGCCCCACGAACGGCCGTCAACGGCACCCCTCGATCCAAGGTGACAAACCGCCCACCCTGGGCGACAGCCAACGCGAGCAAATAAGCATCGGTCACGTGCCGGGAGCTAAGAACTCGATCCCAAGTCAGATAATCCGGTTCTAGCAAACTGATCGCATCCGCCCAAAAGGTATGCGCTGGGTGGCGTGTAGCTACCGCCAGCCGGGACGCGACTTGCGCTGCGGGCGCAGCGTTGGGATAAGACGAATGGGAGAAAATCCGAATGCAGCTCCAATAGCGCCCGCATCAAACCCCCTCCTGGTCTCGCAGCGCGTTGACTTGGGCATTGGTCACCACCTCGCGCGCCGGAAAGGGTTGAAATCCCAGGATTGACGTTAAATCTTCGCGGGTCACGCCTGATGTAACCTCCGCGACCCCCTGTCCGGTGAGGGCTTGACGCAGCAAATCAGAAACGATCTGGCCGATGGGCACCTGCTGGCGATGGGCCAATTCTTTGGCCGCTCGCAAGATCTCATCATCAATGTTTAAGGTGGTGCGCATGAAAAAGCTCCTTGAATGATGATTTGATGCTTTGATTATGAAGCATCATGCCCATCATCGCCATTGCATGATGCGGCACTACCTCGAAGATGAAAGCGACGAAAAGTCGCAAAGCAACGTCTGTCGGCTAGCCACCTCATCGAATCAGGCCAACCGTCGCCGTAAGATCGCTGCCGAAGACTATTTTAACAGCGCTGATTATGGCGTCTTAATCCCTTCTTCATCAGGGCAATGTTTCAAACTATGATTTAACCTATAACTGTATAAGGCACTTTGTCTTAATCCCTTCTTCATCAGGGCAATGTTTCAAACATATGGACCCCACACGCCCCCTCATCATTCAGTGTCTTAATCCCTTCTTCATCAGGGCAATGTTTCAAACGCGGGATTACCACGTCATTCAGGGCCGCCCTGCGCTCTTAATCCCTTCTTCATCAGGGCAATGTTTCAAACATGACAAGGACGGTCATGGTCGGTGTGGACCCCATTAGTCTTAATCCCTTCTTCATCAGGGCAATGTTTCAAACTCTTCGGATTTGCGCATTCAAGCGCCAAGGAAATGTCTTAATCCCTTCTTCATCAGGGCAATGTTTCAAACCGATATGGGATTGACGTTCCGAGGCGCGTCGAAAGTCTTAATCCCTTCTTCATCAGGGCAATGTTTCAAACTCCAACTCAAAAAACAGTAGCCCGCTTTTGCGGGTCTTAATCCCTTCTTCATCAGGGCAAGTTTTCAATTCTTTGATTATGCGTTTCCTAACAAAGCACCCTATGTCTTAATCCCTTCTTCATCAGGGCAAGTTTTCAATAAAAACCCACCAGATGGGTGGGCTTAGTTAGAAAAAGTCTTAATCCCTTCTTCATCAGGGCAAGTTTTCAATAAAGAAGGACGTCGCGTGTGCGACGTATTAGAAGAGTCTTAATCCCTTCTTCATCAGGGCAAGTTTTCAATTTACGGGAAATTTCCAGGGAAGTCCAAGGGAGGGGTCTTAATCCCTTCTTCATCAGGGCAAGTTTTCAATAGTAACGCACCTAAAAACCCATGGATTGGGTTTTGTCTTAATCCCTTCTTCATCAGGGCAAGTTTTCAATGGTTCAAATCACCCCTCTGATGGTGATTTTGTCATTGTCTTAATCCCTTCTTCATCAGGGCAAGTTTTCAATAGCCCTCGTCACTGACGTGTTCTGGTACAACACTGTCTTAATCCCTTCTTCATCAGGGCAAGTTTTCAATAATTTGGTCTTTCAACTTATCATATTCATATTGGTCTTAATCCCTTCTTCATCAGGGCAAGTTTTCAATACCGATTCAGGTACAGTAAGCTTCGGCTTTAAGCCGTCTTAATCCCTTCTTCATCAGGGCAAGTTTTCAATCTGTAATTAAACTCGCCCTCAAGCGGTTTAAGGGTCTTAATCCCTTCTTCATCAGGGCAAGTTTTCAATGAGGATTTAATTCTCAAGGCAAAAGAGGTTTTCGTCTTAATCCCTTCTTCATCAGGGCAAGTTTTCAATCTACTCATCGTTAAGAATAGCTTACGCAATAATAACTTGCAAGATTGAAAGAGCGCACCAAAAAAGTGCATTGCAATTAACTTTGGCTGAAGCCACACGATTAGATAACTGTAGTATCATAATCTGTTTTATAGAGAAAAATAGACCTTCGCGTCTAATCTCACCTGGTCGGCGGTGTTCTAAGGCTAAAAGGGATTTGCGCCGTACGCGGTACTAATCCAAATCCGTTCCCGATCGCAACCATCGTTGCAACCCACGAGAGTGGCGCTTGCGCGCCTGCGAATCATTGCACCGATTTCCAGCAGGTCACGGTATCCACCGACAGTAGTCAAGTCGGTGTGTGGCCGTTTGCTCTATCCAGCGCGTGGCCGACACCGAATGTAGCCGTATCTCCTTTGAGTGCCCGTCATTTCGATTGCCAAACGGACCTAAGCTCGGACGATAGGTACAACCTGTTTCTCAGTCGGCTTTGGCAAGGGCAGGCCCAGGAAAATGAGTTCGCGTCGGCTTTTGGTCACGCGAGTTTTCTCCGGATGCAGCATCAAGCCCATCGTCTTTAATTTCTGATCCACGAATTTCAAAGCCTCGTTCGCCTGTCGCTCATTGGGGGCAAAGAGCAGAAAATCGTCAGCGAAACGCACAAACGGAATATTCTTGCCAGCCAATGCCAGATCGAGTTCATGCAAGTAAAAATTGCACAGAATCGGGGATATGACGGCTCCCTGTGCCACGCCGCGCCGCGTACCCAAAAAACTTAAGGAGGAGGCACCTTCAGCCAGCCAAAGATCGATCAACGCTAGCAAATCTCGATCTGGGATCAACTGCTTCAATCGCTTTTGCAGCGGGCGGTGGGGAATGTTATCGAAAAACTGTGCGATATCAGCATCGACCAGCCACGGTAAGCCACACTGAATCCGCTCACAAGCCCGCCGGTGTGCCATTTCTACGTTGCGCCGAGGCCGATAACCATAACTGTCGTTATGAAAAAGGCATTCGCCGATAGGCTCCAAAACCGTGAGTACCGCACGTTGAATCAATTTATCCCGTAAACTCAGCGCCGACAGTACCCGTTGTTTACCATCGCCCTTTAGGATGGTGAATTGACGCAGGGGCGCGGGTCGGTAACGACCGCTGCGTAACTCGTCCACCAGCTCCAGGACATGCAATACCCAATTTTTCTCCATTTCCCTACGCGGTAGCCCCGGTCGCCAGACTGTTTTGTCGGTACTCATCCGTTTCCACGCCGTGTTCAACGCGGTGGGTGTTAACGCTCGATCTAACCACTCAGCCATGATCCTCCTCCTTTTGACTGTCAAAACGTAGCGGTGCCTCCCGACCATCCGAGCGCATCAGCGTCCGCAAAACCCTCACCATACGGCGGCACTGCGTCCCTAAGCTGGCATCGCCAGCGGTTTCGATCAGGCCCTCAGTTCGCAATTCCACCTCATCTGGTTGTAACGATAAGCCCGCATCTGATGCAATTGGCAATGGCCAGCGCCAGCGCGCTTCGGCCCAGGCCCGATAAAACAAGCCACGACCTTCTTTATTCAATCGGCACCCCTGCTCCTCTTGAAAAGTGAAATGTCGAGGTGTCAGGGTACGATCCAGCAAACCCAGCACTAAAGCATCCACGCCAGGGCGTAACGGCTCAATCAAATCCAGCACCAGAGACTCGCGACCCGGCACGACTCCATGTAAAAAACCAAGTGCTGGATCTAGGCCTGCCGCTTGGACTGCGCCGAACATTTCTCCGCCCAGCAGGGTATACCCCAAGGACAGCAGCGCATTCACTGGATCGCGGGGTGGTCGTCGATTACGACTAACGAAGCCCCAGGCAGGCGGCAGGTTGAGCGCCAACCAACCGTACCAGGCCGCCGCCGCCGCACCTTCAAAGCCCATGATGGCTGACCGATCAGTCGCGCTAGCTAAGCCATTTTGCTTATTCTCGAAAATGGCTCGTAACGTTTCCACGGGGGAGCCGGACGCGGGCAATTCCCACCACAATGCTAAACCCATCGCTAACTGCTGCTGGTAATGTAGCTTCATGCTGACTACCTGCCGCGCGATGGCTAGCGCCACCTCCGGTCTGTCCGCTTGTCGATGCTGCTGGCGGCGGAATTGAATGGTGTTGGACAGCCCGGAGCCGATCCAGGCGACATTGCCCTGACCACGCGTTGGTACCAGCACTGCCGGAATCCCACGCTCGCTCAAGGCACGCCACACATCGCAAGTCACTGCTGGCGCACCGTGCACCACCACCAAGCCCAGCAGTCCCAGCGGCACTCGCTGTAAGTCCCGATTGGGCTGCTCGATTCGTAAGGTGCTGCCCTCAAGCTGAACCAGCATGTTCCGCCGATCCAAGATTAGTAATAGATCGCTATGCATCGGGATTCTCCGCGAGAGATGCCGCCATTCAGGGCGGAGAGAGAGTGCGGACGGTGCATCAGTCCCCCTGGTGGGGACTGTGTAAGCCTCGCGTTGTTGGGTAACATGTCTCGCGTCTCCTGTAGGCCTACCGCAGGACTTGCGGGATGTGACGTCTGTGGAGAGATGTCAGACCGGTGGGGTAGGTAGTTGCGTGCGGACCGCGCGTAAAACTCCCTGTGGGGGAATGGTGAAAACCAGAGCTTCGGTACTCCCATGGGCAACCTCGTTGAAGCAGAAAACCCCTGATAGCGATGTCAGCAGTCCCCGTCCTTTAGGGTAGGGAAGATGTCAAGTGACTTTCTCCACCATCGCGTCGCCAATTTCCAAATACTGGGCGATGACGCCACCGGTCGCTGCGAAGGGCTTGGTGCCGAATCGCGTGGTCGCAACAGTGGGCCTGCCAACATTGATTGGCCCGCCTCCCAAATCTCGGTCGGCAGGGAAATAGGATAGGCGCGAACGTCGTCCCGTTGGCGGTGGATGCGTGCTGCTACCTCATCTAGAACTTGCTTCAATTCAGTATCAGTAACGTGCAGGAAAAATACCGACTGCTGGACGGCTAACGCCCGCTTACGCAGATAGTAATGCACCCGCTGCAAACGCTTGGGATCGCGGATATCGTAGGCCAGTAAATACCAAGTGCGTGGTGTTGCCATGACAAGCCTCAGCGAACATTCAGCAGCTTGGCGAACAAGGTATCCATCCGGCCCACACCGCGCACCCGCATCGGCCGCCGCGGTGTAATCCAGGCCAACAGCAGATGATCGGTGGCGGGATCAATGGCCTGACCGAGCTAGATGAACAATTCTTGGGCTTCGGAGACAGACAGTGTGCATTCGTGAACAGATTTCTGACCATCCAGCCGCCATTCCAACAAAATTTGACAAACCCGGCGACGAGTTCGATCAGCACGGATGTCATAAGCGATAACAGCGGGCTGGCGTGACATAGATTTTTACTCCCTTATTGCTCAAATCGATCCACCCCAGTAGCGTTCTGCAACTGGAGTCGGAAGCGGCTTAATGGGTGATGCCTTCGTGGATGATGGCAACGAATTCCGCTGCCAATTCATCCAACATTTCGTGGAACTGCGTCATGGCTTTCAGTAATCGTTCTTCTTCCCGACCACGCAGACAATCGTTGCGCAAGCTGTTCAGCCGTTCGAACCGACGGTCAAGCTGTTGATTGAAAGCATCAGCACATTCGTCCATAGTGGCTTGCAGCTTGAGGCTTTGTCTGGCGAAAAATTCTTGGCGCTCGCGACGGATTTCACTTTTGCCCGTCACCAGCAGGTGGTTACACATTTCCTCGACCGCTTGCAGTTTAGTTTCCACAGCCATGTGCAAAAGTCGCTGACGGTAATCGAAACCGGTTTTGACCTGTTCCAGTTCATGGCTGTGAACAATCTGCTCCAACTCGCCGGGAAACAACCGACGGATTAAGTTGCCATGGGCACGACTTAGCGTGTGATCCACTAGTTCGGCGTTACGTATAACGTGGGGGGCTAGTTCCCGTGGCTCGCGGTCGAGGATGCTGCTATCAGCGGTCGCTTTGTTGTCGTTCATGGGGTACTCCTTGGTTGGTTCCATCGTATTTCAGCATGGCCTCCATCTATTGGCTTAGTCGGCAAGCTTGCCGGGATCGGAATCGACGACGCGGCGCAACTGACGCTCAATGTGCTTCCGTTGGATCTCCACCTGCTTTCGGAAACTCCGATCCGAGTCGCGTGCATGTCGAAGCTCACGCTCTACGTGTGCGAAAAGTCCCTCATTGCGTGAGCCGCTGACAAATCCGGGGTCAGTAGACGTACAGTCCGCACAGGCCACATACCCCAACAACACTATCAGAGCCAGCTCTAGCAGCAGGCTGAGCAACAGAGTCAGTGCCCAAAGGATCGCCGTCTCTGACAGTGCTGGATGATTGAATTGGAGCAGCATCTGCACGATGTCGGGAGGCATCTGTTTGAGGCAGTCAAAGAAAAAGCCGATAGCACACAAGAGCGTCAGGATTGATAAACCAAACTGGAATACAGCTAGCAACAACGCCCTGAAAGGGGTTGGGGGCGACTGAGAATATCGATAGCGGCCGACCAATACCCGAACAGCTATCAGTGCAGCGGCCATTACACTCACCAACCCCATCGGCTTGATGAAGGCCACCAGGAATTGCTGGTGAGCCAAGAATGAGAGACAAAGGAAAACGCTAACAATGGCGAATTGCAAACACGCGCCAACAATTGATCGGACTGAGGTGAGCATGAGTTTTCTCCAACAGATAAGTAGGGAATCTATCCCTGGTAAGCTTTCTGCAGATGGAAGCTAATGTGACATCCGCATGCTTGGGTATGTGGTGGGGGTTATCACCGGTTCCAACCACGCTCCCATCGGCGGTTCAGTCGATCTCCCGCCCTGATGAATGGACGCTCGGTGGAATCGGTGCTCGTTCCAGCGATCGTGCCAGCGGCGTTGTGCCGGTGGCGCTGGCGGTGGGGCTGGGATGGCGGGCGGCAACGGTACCGTTGGAATAGGGATCACGCCACACCCCTCAAGTGCAGGCAGTGGCTTGTTTTCTAACGTGAGCGCGTTCTGTGGCGACGGTGATCCCGATGGTGGCGCTCGATTTAGCAAATCGGGTAAAAAGGTATAGATACCAACCTGCAAGATGAGGTTGGCCACCACGATGCCATTGATGTTCTTGGCGTCGAGCCACACGATAGACCCTCCCTGAATCGAGGTTCGAGGTTAATGGTGTTGACGTGCGTCAGCAGCAAACCACGAAACGGGATATTGGGCCGGACTGACAAGCTTGCCGCCCGATGTTGACAGCAGGGAACTGGATAAAAGGCCGAAGATCAGCGCGGATCGAACGCCAGCACTCGATATTCCTCAAGCCGTGCGCCGAAACGGCGTAAATCAGCAGCGGATAATTCGCGGCCCCGCCCATCCGGCGGTAATTCCAGGCTCAAATGGAGATAGCGCCCGCCCCGCTGACAGACCCGCGCCGCCAGATTTACCGGCAAAGTGCCAATGATCACATCACCCGGCTGCACACTGTCTGGGTCGAAGTGGGCGGCTTGCTGGTCAACGCGGATGCCTTCCTCAGCGGCCCAGTCACACGCACCCGGATGGCGGGAGATGAAATAGGTGGTCATGCTAATGCAAGCCTTTATCCAGCCGGTCCAGCACATAACACCCGTCCTGGTAATGACCAAATAGCCGCTTGGCATCCTGATCCGCCCAAGCATCACATTCATGGGTGCTGCCTTTGAAAGGGCCGCCCTGAAGTGGCTTAAAATCCAGCGAAGGCGGATTGTAGCTTTCCCCAGCTTCCAGACAGCGGGCTAATTGGTCGATACGCTCGTTGATCTGTCGCATCCGATCCGCTGTCAGATTTTCCACCGACCCCTGAAATGCGTTGCTATAGCGCACTTTGGGCGAAATCGAGTCCAGCAAGCCAGCGCTGTAAACCGGGCGGTAGGCTTCCTGCCAGACCAACTCACCCCACGGCGAAAATGTCACTTGTCCATCGAGGATATTGAGCAAGGATTCCGGGACAGCAGCGACTTCATCCTCCCGAACCACCAAACCGGCAGCTATGCGCCGAAATACGGCCAGATGGCTACGCAAGATCGCTTCAGAATCCAATTGCACCGGCAAACGCGGCAACCGTAGCAAGTGCTCAGTGCGCTCGAACACATAGACGCTTTCATCAGCATAGACCATGCCCAGCGCCTGCATAAAGCCTTGCACGCTCTTAAAACCGCCGGTCAGGTTAAACACCACCCGATAACCCGCAGCGCGGTAGCCCTTGAGGGTTTCCGCACACCAAGCCACCAAATCAGACATGGCCCAGCGAAAACCATCCGGGTCATCGGTGCGTAAATCCGCCACCCGTTTGACCTCGGTTAAATGACCGTAGCGCTCCAGCACCGCTGCCACAATCCGGGCGGTACTTTCACCGAGCCAGGTATCGGTTACCAACAGCACATGCTGATCACGCGACCGACCTAGATGGCCATCGTAAAAGCGGATCACCCCGTTCAACTCGGCGCTGAGATCGGCCAGTCGCCGCAGATCAGCTTCTTGCGCGAACTCGGTGTTACGTCGGTCCAAATGATCTTGGATGCATTGGCGCGACTCAGCAGGGAGGTTCTCGGCCTTGGGGTAATTGGCAAAATCCGTTAAGAGCTTGCGTAGCTCAGCACTGGCGTTGTTGGTTAATAAACTGGTGCCACAGGTAGAGACGATTAAATAGGGTTTTGACATGATTGTTCTCGTGGTTTAACTAAACGGTAACTCAACCTGCGCCGGAAATTCCGGTGCTAGGCTACTGACTGTTAATTGAGCGTGGTTGTTATAAAACCGCATAGCACCCATTTCTTCGCAGATCCAGAATTCGCGGGCACCACGGGCGAAATACAGTTCTTTCTTCTGCTCCATTTCAGCCAGTGTGTTGGAAGGAGAGAGAATCTCCACCACGATTTCCGGTGATTCAGGATACGGATTGGTCACACCGTGCCGACGCAAAAAATCACCACTGGCCCAAGCAACATCCGCCACTTTCACACCCTCCGTGGTTTGGATGATGCACTCAGCAATGGGATAACCACCGGGTAAAAGTTTCAGTAACCACTGCGCAATCAGAATTTGGAATAATCCATGTCGATTCGTAGCCGGACTCATCTCTATCTTGCCCCAGCGATTGGTTTCAAACTTAAACGGTAGGTCCTGTAATACAGGATCGTCACAGAGGGTTTGCCAGTTCATGTGCTTTCTTCCTCCCGGAGTCGCTGGATTTTGGCCTTGCGTTCCTGCTTCTTCTTGCCGCTACCCCAATCCAGATAGCCATAGACTGCCTCGGCCAGCATGGCCAATGCTTCGCGCTCGGCCTTGGGCCAGTCGGGTCCTTCGTTCAATAACGCATTCAGGCGATTGACTACGCGGCCACCCGGTTCTTTGCGCTGGGCTGCTTGATCCTCTTCAAACCAGCGGCGCAATTCATTGAGTGCCTTTTGCTCTGCGGGTAGGGCGGATTCAACAGCTTGACGTTGCCGTTGTGCCGCTCCTTGGCGGTTTTTCTGTTCCTGCTCCAGATTGCGCCGCATCGCGCCATAACCTACCGCCGTTTTCGCCCCAAAACCCAGCCAATCAAAAGCGTGGGCAACAGCAGTATCCAGCAGAGTACGCCAGTGTTCTGGCGGCCAGCCCTTGGGTAAGCGGGTGCAGTCGCACTGGATATGGAAGGTCAATGGCGTCTGGGTGGGCACGGTGAGAAAAAAAATGGGGACGGGCTGGCCACAGTCGGTCGGTGGTGTCTTGCCTTGGTAATAAGCGTCGTAGTGCGGGTTCATGATATCGACCGCCAGCCGGTCGCATTGCGGCACAACATCCCAAAACGTGAGAGCGCCACGGGTAGGCTCAGTGTCGGTGTCGCCCGATTCAGTCTGCTTACCGAACAGGCTATCAATGGCGGTTTGATCCCAGCCTTGGGTGCCTTCGCCGAAAACATCATCGCGTAATTCCTCAGCCGCGCGTCGCACCATACCCTTGACACCGGAACCGGGTAGATAGGGCAAGCCGTAGGGATTGAGAAACGCCATACCGTTTTCCAGCGGATGCTCGATGCCGGTTCCGGTCACAAACGGCGCGATAGATTGGGCTTCAATAGTCCAGACGGCTCGCCCTAAGGTAGCGGCGATCTGGGCCTGACGATTGCGCAGGGCATCACGCAATTTGACGACTTGGGGCGTTAGTGTACCGAAGTCTCGTTTCAAGTCGGCTGGAGCGATATTCTTGACACGCTGCCAGTCCGCTTCCCAAAACGCGCCGTAGAGGGTGAAACGATGGCCAGGAGGCGTCTCTGTAAAATCCTCTCCTAAATACCGGGGGACAGCAGGTCTTGCCATAATCGTGCTCCTTCTTAATCGCCACAAACGGCTGCCGCAAACTGGCGAATCCACTTAAGCAAAGCTAGGGTTTCCTCGGTGGCCTGGCGGAAAGTTGTTGCATCTGCTTGGTAAAGCGCCGTCATCACGCTGGCAAAATCTGCTTGCGCACTAATACCGCGTTGGTGCAACCATTCGCAGAGATGACGGTTCAGAGCCAAATGATGGACTTTGCCCTTGCTCTGATAAAACGCCAATGCCTGCATCAGGCTATTGTTCATGATGAGCGCAGGTGCCGCTTTGGCGAGTTTGGTATAGTCCTTTGAGCAACCCTGTACCCGTTCCCAGGCAAATGCCGCTCGCTGTTGTTCAAGGTTCTCAATGTTTCGAGCCGACGGTGTTGCAGCTGCCTTACTGACCGATGAGGTGGGCGGAGTTGCTTGGGTTTTCTTCACCACCGTTACCGTCGCTGTGACTGCCGTCTTCGGTGTCTTTGGGTTTGACTTGGCCATCGTGCTTACTCCACCGCCGTAATCATAATGTGCCCGCGCCCTGTGGTGGCGTCGCCGCCGACTTGCATCAGTCGTCCATTGATGCCGTTGGCCACTTCGCTACCTTTAAGCACCGCTTTTAGTATTTCCTCAGCTGTCATAGCACCCTTGCCGCTGCGTTCCAACGTAGCCATCAGCGGGGCCAGCAATAACGATTCAGGGGGCAGGTTTTCGGTGTAAAACAGACCGCCTTCAGCCGCCGTACCGGTACTATCGTCAATGCGGACATGCGGCTCGACCACCGTGGCATTTTTCACGAAGTAGCCGAAGTCTTCATCAGGCAACAGCACCAAATCCGTTTTAATCTTTTCACGGAAGAAGGCGTAGGCATCGCCCTGTGGTAAGGCTTTTTCGGCAAGAAATTGGGCGATCTCGGTCAATTCCGGGGAATCAATGGCCGTCAGCTCAAACGCTTCCAAACGCAACGGTTGATTATTACCCACCGGGCCATGGGCCTCGACCACTCGGCAAAAACGCTGCTGGATTTCTGGAACGGGCCATTGGCACTCGATGCCGGTGATTTGCAGAAGGCGTTTGGTTCGTGCCAGCGCCGTCGGTGAGGTGGCATAGACATAAGCCCGTTGGGTGCAGCGCACCGGAAATGCTACTAGGTGGGCGTCACCAAAACTGATCGCCCCAGCGTGTTCAGCGGCGTTGGTTTCTGGGCCAAAAATCCGGGCGATGATCTGTTTATCCCAGCCATTGGCCTGAAAGTGATGCCGGACCGTGCCCTTGAAACCCGAACCCGCCAGCATCGGGTAATCAGTATGCCGTTCCCGCTGGATGGGGTTGTCGATGAGGCCAACCCCCGTACCTGCACCCATGTGAACCGGGCTGACGCAATAAATAAAAACTGCCTGCTGTGCTTGAAACATGGTGCTTTCCCTTGAACGTTGTTAGTGCTGCGGCCACGCCGCGACCAGAACACAGTTAAAGCCCTCGGCACGACGCTGGAGGTCAGGATAGGGCGAAAGCGCCCAGAACCCTTCAGTGGCAAGCTTGCCAAGGGATTCGGTTCTGCCCTGAAATTCCTCAAACCAGTACACCGTACCAGTGGGAGCCACCCGAAAAGCCGTCTTGGGGCCGCCTTGACCGTGGCTCCATTTCGCCAAATCCCAGCCACTGATGACATCGGCGCGATTGACGCTGGCGGCCACCAGCCGCGCCGTACAGCCATCCGGCCCATGCCAATGGTTGTCAGCGTCCAGCCCCGGCAAGCGCCAGCCCTGTTCAAAGAGACCCGGCGTGGCCAGAACCAATCGAAACCGTTGTTCCCGGTCGATACGCGCCCAGTCGGGTTGTGGCGGCTGGGTTGAACAGGCCGAAATCGCCGCGCCACGTCCGTCACCACCGAGGCGCAACAGGCCCGCTTGCGGCACTCGGCCCGCCGCGCCATCCACGCCCACCAAGAGTCCAACGTCGTGATAGTTCCTGCCGGTTGCGGTATCGCAACTTTGATGGCGCAACGCCACAGTCTCAGCGGTGTAAAGCATTCCGGTTTGCGCCGTGCCGCGCCCGCTCTCCAGCGCGATGCCCAGACGTGGGTCGGTTTGCCACAAGTCTGAGGCTCGCAACAGGTGCGCGGCAGCGAGCGGCTCGCCGTTCAGATAGGCTTGCCAACCGGCACCGTTGAGCCAAAGCCCGTTGATGGGCTTGGCAGGTATCGCCGCCCGCAGGATTGGCCATTTGGCGAGCGTCCCGCTGGAGCGCAGCGCACCGGCGACAGCGGTCGGTTGCAGATAACAGGCATCGTCCAAGTCCTGATGAGTCACGATGACATCGGTGGGCACAGAAAAACAGGGTTCGATGGCCTTGCCAATCCGTTGGGCTAGGGTAAACATCACGACACGAAAACTGCCGGGCTGATCGGGTGTTCCTAAGACCTGTGCTAAGTCGGCCAAGCCGGGATCGGTCAGCGCTTTGCCTTGGGCAAAAGCCGCGATGTCCACGCCACCATCCGCCAGCATCCGGGAACGCAATGCCCCGGCTGCCAGCGAAGGCCAAGGCGGCATCAGTGCCGCCCCGTGTGCGCCCGCCCCGTCAAATAGCTTATTGCCGCGCAGATAGAGCACGTCCAACGGTTCGATGAAGCGATAATCCGTCGTGCAGGTCATGGGGCATTCTCCTTGGCCATGCGGGTTGCAGGAGGCTTGCCAGCTCGGCCTTCGCGGGCCAGAAATTCGGCAACGGCTAGAAAATCACGGACGAAATCAGCCGGAGTTTTGGGGTTCACATCTTGCGCCAAGCGAGCCAGACTACGGCCCAAGCTGGCGGCAATCTGCTGATTTTGCCGACTCCCCTGAGTCTGGCGTTGAAATTGATACGCCAGCATCGTTGCCAACGCGGACGTATCGCTCGGTATCGTCTCCAGCCAACCTTGCGTGAGATAAGCGGCGCGGCGGGAAAAATCCGTATCGGCAAACCGGTCGCGTAGCCGGATGAGTTGCCCCATCGGCGTGGTTTCAAGATGAATGGTGGCGAAGTTCTCCCACGCTGTGTGCCCTGCCGCATCACGCGGCAGCCACGGACAGGTGAGATGGGTCGTACCACCGGAGCGCTTGAGCAAGTCAATGGCAAAGGCATCGCGCCCGCCCTGGGTTTTAGCGCGTTTTTCGGCATCGCGCAGTGTACGCAGCACATAACCCAGTGGCGCTTGATGATGGGCTACGACCGCACCCGCTGAGGCCGTGGCTTTATGGCCCATGACCCGATAAAGAGAATTATCAAACCGCAGAAAGCCGCCACCGATGCTTTGCAAGGCGCGGCGCTCTTGCGGCGCGATGCCTAAATCATGCCATGCCTGGTTACTCTCAGCAGGGAATACACCGCTATAAGCTAGACGCAGCAGGAATAGGACTGGCAACAGATCATCCACCGAGACCATGGCTAAGACATCATCGCCCCCCGCGTAAATCAGCTTACCCTTGCCGATGTCTTCCACAATGTAGCGAGCCAAGCGCAACGCAAAACTGTTAAGCGCTCCGGAAACTGCCATGTGGCGGGCCGGGGAGGCTGGGCGGAATTGATGGGGATAGCCCGCTAATTCGCCGCTGGCCGATTGGACCCGCTCGGTCACGCCTGCGCGAATTTGCGGGTGCCAGGTTTGTTGGTAAGTCAATTGATAATGCGGTTCGGTGCCCGACAGCCAAGCCCCCATACGATCACCATCCATCATGATCAGGGCGTAGTAGGCTTCCGGCCTGGCTCCCAGCACCCGCTCAATCAGTTGGCGATGCTCGCCAAGTTCATTCTCGCTTGTAGTCGTGCGGTCGGTCTCCCTGATGAAATCCAGGTAAGCCGGTAATCGCTCTGCGATGGTGCGCACAGGCTCGGCAACGCTCTGTCGCCGCAAGCTGTCAGCTAGCCGTTTGGGCAACGCCGTGGTCTCGAAGCTTTGTAATTTACCCGCCAGACTGACGACATCTGGGTGCATGGGTTGAGCAAGGCCCTGTGTTCCGGCTAACCATTGCTCCAGCGTGGTGGCCAAGGCCATGACATGGGTGCTGACCACATAACGGCTCGTCGTGCGCTTCAACACATCGGCGATTTCGCCGATAAATAGATTGGGCCATAGCCGCTTGAGCGTGCAGGGTGCGCACAGATGTTCGCCCTTGCGTGCCCAAGCGCTGCCTTGGACTTTGGCCCAGAGTGTTTCCTTTTGCTGGCGTGGCGAGGACTGCAACAGGCCACGGTCATGAGTCAGCCACTCCCGCTCACCACACAGTGAGCAACGATAGCCTTCCTGCGGCAGTTGCTGAAATTCCCGCACCGACTTGGCGGCGGCTTGCAGCCGATCAAGCAGATCATAGAGCGCCGGATAGAGTACCCCCGCGTTTGGATTGAAGAAGGTCACCCCATCCGGCAATTTCAGCTCTTTCTGGAGCAGCTTCCAGCCATCGCTGCCGAGAATGCCGGGCGCATTTACCTGATCGGTCGGGTAAAAGTGACCGAGCGCGGTGGCCAATGACGCTACTTCAGGCGTTTGCCGCTCGCGTTCGGCCACGAGCGGCGACCACGGCACAGCGGCCCAATGCACTTCCGGGAAACCAGCGAGTTGCTGGGCAATCTGCGCACGCGCTGGGGACGCCTCAGCAAAACCGTTGCCTGCCCTTTTCAGTAGCAAATCCAGCGCGGCGTTGGCTTTGCTTTGTGTCCAGTCTCGAACTTTTTTAGTGATTTGTTGTGCCAGTGCTTCCGCTTGATGAGCGGGAACGATGGCGACGAACTTGTTGGGCAGAGCAGCGGCGAACAAGGGGTTGGCGTCAGTCTGACTCTGGGTCCATTCCTGATGTGCGAACCGTTCGGCGGGTAGCTTCATTTCATCCCGTAACCACAAATCTACCTGTGGCACCCCACGCAGTTGCGGAAACAACACACAGTCTGGCCCCAGCGTTTCACAGAGGATCTTGATACCTTCCCAGGCAATCCTTGACAGTAAATGCGAACCCGCCCAGAGATCGGAGGTGGTGCGGGCTTGGGCAATGAAATCCTGTACCGGGCCGAAACTCACCGTCAGCAACGCCGGATTCCCCTCAGGATCGGCATGGAACGCAGTCGCCAAGGCCGAAGACAAATCAAGGTGTGCCCAGATGGTGTGATCAGGCACGCGCGTATCAGCGGGTAGCAGCTCCCACAAGGCACCTAGCTCAGAGGCTGGCGTAGTTGGCCCAAAGCGCCAGAAACTCAGTGCGGTGCGCTTCGCATCGACCGCGCCGGTCGCCGGGTCTCGAATAATCAACTTTTGAAAGTGATCAAGGCTGACCGCTTTGATGGCAGTGGTTGTGATGTCCTCCAGTTTGCCAAGGTCATATTCCTTACCAGAGAGCGGATGAATCAGAACGGGCCGTTCCGTGAAACGCACCTGAGTCCAGCTAGCGTAAGGGCCGTCTTCCTGAATGCGGGGCCATTGCGGACGGTCGGCGGCGGCAGCCCAGTGGTCGGCTTTTTGAACGGCTTTGCGCAGTGCACTGGGTATGCCGTCGGCTCCAAAAATGTGCCGTTGCAAGGCAGCGGTGGTGCCGTGCTCGTGACCGGCGGGATCGCGTAACAAAACCAGCGCCTTTTCGGCTGGGTCGTGAATCCAAGCGGTGAGTTTGGTGTGCCAATGGGTTATTTCCATAAGGGCGATTCCTCAGCTAGATCCGTTGCATGTGCTGATCGAGTACAGTGTGCACTGATTGCCAGACACCGAGTTGCTCCCCAACAATCCAGCTCCGGTCTGCTGCACTGAGTGCGTCGAGCAATTCACCGGGAATACCGCAGGGTAAGTGATAAGCCAAGCCGATATAGCCTTCCGTAGTCTTGGCAACCTTGAAGCGGAGCTGATTGGCAAGACGAGTGCTTTGTTTTAAGTAGCCGTGTTTATCTGTTATTAATTTCCCTGTTTTCTTATCTTTGTCACACCAGCCTTCGACACCATGATGCGTGACTGGATAACTAAGAAAATGGCGATGATCAATTATTGGTTTTTTAATATCTTTATTTCTATTAAAAGCTAAACTGGGCTGAGTACGAAAAGCGATTTTTACTTGGGCTAATTGCTTCATTATGTCACGCCATAGTCTTTGTTGATTGGTTCTCCAAATTAATAGCCTATTATTATCATGACCAATGGCATGAGGCCAATCGAGTCCTAGGCAATCTTGCAATGGGCGGGAAATTGCCCCTAATAATGGGCTGTTTTCTTCTAAAGGCTTAAGCGCAACACCATCACCACTGAAATCCAGCGATCCCCAACCGTTGCGGGAACGCCCACCGAGAGTGCCGAACCAGTGAATGAGTTGAACAATATCCGAAAATAGACTCGCTAGGTCTTTTGGATAAGCAAGGAAAATTTCAGCATAATCATCAGCTTGCATAGCTGCATTTGCTTTTAGTGCGGGCTTTTTAGTGGTTTTATCGTAGATCAAAGGACCATAGCCTAGATACAAATTAGCATCGACTGAAAAATTAATTTCTGGATGTTTTAGCTTTTCCTCTCGTTCATTCCATTTCTGCATTTTTCCCTGACGCCACTCCCCTAACCTAATGCGCAGTCTGCTTTCCTGAGAATTCCCATTCGGCCATGCATTCCCAAACAGCTTTCCTTCCGCTTCACGTAATCGTTCATGGTCATAGCCATAATCCTTTGCTACCGCCACTCGCCACCATTGCCGCAGTAGCGCCTTAAAAGGCGGGGTGCGCCATTCGCCGTTTTGCTCAGCATCCCCCAAAAAAGCGGGCGTCATAAAGCGTACTGTATAACGTTGCTTAACCATCATGAGCGGATTCTCCTTGAGATTTTTCTAAGATTGACCATCTTCCAAACTCCCAAACTGGATATGCTGCGGTGACAATGCCAAGGCACAGCCTGCGAGTCGCTGGGTTGTGCAGCGCTGGGGCAGATAGCGCATGGCCGTCGGGTTCCCTAGCACCCGCTTCAACTCACTCTTCAGCTTACTGTTACGCTCGTCGAAGAATTCCTTGGTGATGCCTTCCTGCCGCCGACCGGCAATCAGCGGGTGCTGGTCATCAGCTAGAGGATCATGCAACACCGCTTTGTATTCATTCAGAAACGCCTCGACCTCAGCAAGACCGATCCGCTTCCAGTGCAGTGGCGGCAAATTTTCCAGCGTCCGCCGCGCAAACCACGCTAGCCAAGCAAAGCTGATGGGGGTGAGGCGAATCAGGGTTTCGCCACAACGGACCCGGCTGCTGACGACTTCCAACGTCAAATGGGGTGCTGCCAGATTGCGCTGGGCCTGACGCACCACCTCGCTGAAACTCGCGCCTTCTTTCAAGAGGTTTTCTTGCAAGCCATCGCGCAGGCGGACGAAAGGAATATCAGCCAGCATCACGGTGGCGGCGCTGGCATCAAGTGGGCGCTGGTCGGGGCCGGTACTAAAGATCACCTGTGAAACGGGCGTGGGATAAAAGAAGTTGGGATTGGATTCAAACGGATTGGAGACCAGCACATGCGATAACCGATCCTGCGGGCGACCAAACAGTGAGAGGGCGTAACCGAGATAAAACCCCATCGTTTTTCGACCTCCGGCGATGGAGGCATGAACCGCACTGTCCGGATCGGCGGTCAAATCCCGCACCACATGAGTGATGGCATCGGCAATAGCCTGGTTATCGGCTTCATTGCGAATGTCATCCAGCAGGCGACCATCGGTAGTGCGCAGAATGTGAATCGCATCGAGTGTGAACCGAATAGCCGGTAGACTATAATCACGCCGCAGCCGATGAAACCAACCCGGCTGGTCGCTGAGCAACATCAACCGTGCCCGCTCCGCCCCTTCAGCGGTCGTCAGTACATGGATTTCGGTGGGAACAAAGCGGGATTCGCCCGGCACTGCTGTCAGCGCGTATAAAGTCTCCGTGACAATTTGCGGCGACAGACCGGCGACACAGAGCAGGATGCGGCGGGGGTAACGTTCCGGGTTCATGGTGGTATCCTCGTTTAAGCCTCGTACAACCTCCCGCAAAGTACCGTAATGCCGACCCGCAGGCTGCCTCGGCAAGCTTGCCGGTTACGCCCCCTCAATGCGATAGCGCCCCAAACCCATCACCGTGCCTTTACCGGCGTGAGTCCATTGGCCCAGCCAAAGATACGGCCAGAACGGTTCTAACGCGGCACCGTCTAGCGCAATCTCACCGACTAACCCGCCCATTTTCAGTAGGGCATCTTGGCGCGATGAATAGCGTACCCACTCATGCCAGTGCAATCGTGTGGTTCGAGGTTGGATTGCCCAGCCTGCCCGACTTAACGTGGAGAACGCCGTGACCAGTGGCGTATCGGTATGAAAGGCGGTCAGCAGTGAAATTCGCCGTAACACATTGGCAAACAGTGCGCCGAATTGAAACGCATCCGGCCCCATTAACTTCTCCGCTTGGCGGATACGCAGGGGCGTTTCAAGCTGAAGTAACAACCGGTCAGGGCACGGCGGTTGCGGCGGCAATTCAGGTGGCAGCGGCTGCAAGGTTTGGCCGGGCTGATAAATCGGCTGCCAAGCACCGCCTGCGCGCTGTTGTGAAACCTGTTGCAGCGCCAAGCGCCCATCGCCGCGACCCAGCCCGCGCCGAGCGGCTTGCTCGAAGGCGTGGATCACATACGGCAAAGAGCGATTGCCATGGCCAAACAGCACAACGTCAACGGTGACCGTGGCCCCAACAGGATGGGCACCGCCTGGCCCCGGTCGCACCACGTAGGGATGAGGAACCGTTGGATATTTACGCAACTTGCCAATAGCCGGATCGGGCGGTGTTTCAAAGATATACGGATAGATGCAGGAGCGATACAGCAAACACGGCGGACACGTCGGCTCGCGGGTGACGCACACCAAGCGCTTGAGTGCCTGACCAAAGCCGCCGCGCCAAGCAGAACCGGCGTAAGCCGGTAGCTGGACCGGAGTTTGGGCGATGAAATCAAGCCGATAGACAGCGAGCGGTAGCACCGGAAGACCACACGTTAGGGTAGGCGCAGGTTCGCCAATAGCCAGCCCGGTCACTGATAGCCTGTCAAGCATAGTCGTCTACCGCGCCGCGCAGATTCCGGGAGCGACTTCGGGGTTGCGCCGTTTCTACAGAAGCCTCGGGATCAGCGGGTAACGCCGCCCGGTTGCGCTCGCGCTGACCGTAACCTGACTGCTCGCCAGCGCTGGCTTGATGGCGAGCTAAGGACTGATCCGAAACCTGTGCCTGATTGAGTGTAATACCTTGATTGTCCAGTAGCTCCCGTAATCGGGGCAGGGCGGTTTCAAGCGCTTCCCGCACGGCAGCCTCGTGACTAAAGAACATGACGTTGGTCTGATTATGGTGCAGCGTCAGGCGCATTTCGAGCGGCCCCAGATCAGGCGGATTGACCTTGATGTCAGCTTCCTGAAACCGGTTGTTGACGGCCCAATCGAGTTGCCGGGCCAGGGTGCGCTCCCAATTTTTCTGCTGCATGTCCAGCACTTCTGGAGCGGTGGGCAAAGGGGTGGATGCGGTGGGCGCGGCGAGTCGGGGAGGCGTTGCGGTGGACGAATCGACCCGCGCTGCTGAAGTGGCAATAGTTGAGGTTGATTCCACCACGCGGGTTGTGGTGCCGTTATCAGCGGCGCGCTCTAGGGTGACAACCGAGGATGTGGCGATCGTGGAGGCGTTCCAGCGGGTTTCCAGCGAGGCCGAGGCCGCCGGTTCCAAGTCGGCCATGGCTGCTGGTGAAACATTTGCGCTTTGACTCTGTTTATCGGCTGCGATGGCATGTGCCCACGGAGCCTCATTGTCCAGATCTGCACGGCGGATCGCCAGGGTCGGCTCTGCGGTGAGGGGTTGATGGGCCGATGGCACCAGGGGCACAGCGAACAGGGGGCGTCGTTGCAGCCCAGCGCCCACGGTTGGCTTGGCTTCGGGCTGTGATCCGTGGAAGGGAATAGTAAGCCGAGCCGCCCCGTGGGTCGCAGCTTCGGAGTTGATAACGCCTGAAGCGGCTTTGGCCGTCTGCAATGACAAAGACTTAAGTGAATTATCTGGCGGGCTGGATGATTCTGCCGCCGCGCCCGGTTGCCGGGTACGCGCGAAGGATTGAGCCAGGCGTCGTTGCCAGTCGAGCTGCTCGTTCCCCGCCGCTGACGCCAGTAATGCGCTGGCAACCGGATCGGCGGACTGGGTTAAAACTGTTTCCGCTGCGGCGCTGATGGGATTAGTCGTTACGTTGACGATGATCCCTGAAGCGGGCGGCTGTATTGATGTCGCGGTTTTAAGGACTGAAGTCGGATCGATAGTGCCTGGCGTGGGAACGTTTGATCCGCTCTCTACGGCTCCACGAACAGTGGTCGATACCGGTTTGACGATTGCGGCGGTAGGTGGGCCAGTCGGTATGCCAGGATCAGGGGTGATCGGGCGCGGTATCAGCTCAGTGGGAACAGGTGAGATTTTGCTCAAGCCAATAGCCAAGTCAGTCGCCTGTGTCATATCGCTGGCGCTTGGGCCGGTTTGATTTGCAAGCGGCGTCAGCGTTAAACCGCTCAGCAGGTCTTTGGTAGGCGCTGCCAAGACCAGCGAGTCGACTTCAGTCAAGGCTGTGCGCAGGGGTTTAGGCATCCAGGTCGAAGCCTGCTGTCCCTGATAATCAGTGATGAGGGTTTGCGAGATAGACGATGGGAGCGGGTTTTCTGAAGAAGGGGTCAGTTCAGCACTGTTCAAAGCGCCCGGCATCCGTGGCGCGAACTGGGTTGGCGGCAAGCCGATAGCCTCAAGGGTGCTATCGGCCAACGCGGCTTCCGCTGATGGGTTTGGTCGCTGCGCTGCGCCAAGGGCGCTGTCATCTCGTAAAGCAGCGCGTGATTCCAAAAACAGCGGCCAGCCCAACCAGGCTGCTTCAACGGCTGGCCCATCGCTGGGGCTAGCTAGGGATTCGCTGTCCAGTTCACCCGTGTTTGCCGATTCGCCAGATTGACTTGCTTCCTCTGCTGCGGCTCCTGCGGCTATTGGCACTAAACCCGCCGCTAATGCTGTCTGGCCCGCCTGCTCAACGCGAGCCGGATCATTGGCGGGAGCAGGCGAGGGGAGCGGCGGGTTATCGATGGCTGATCCCACCGCCAGCGCGTCGGCGATTTGGCCAGGCGCGAGCGGTATAGCGGGGGCAGAAGCACAATCAGAAGTTTGCGCAACGCCCGCTAATAATTGGTTGAATGAAAGCGCGCCGCCCGTTGTTGTCGCACTGGTTTCCGTTGAGAGGGTGCTACTCGCTGCCCCGGTCGCGCCACTGACTGGAGCGGGTGCTAATAAACTGGCCAATTCAAGCTGCGCCATAGCCTGGCTCTCCCCGGTGAGACGCGCTGATTACGCTGATCATCCGAAAATCGCCTCATCGGTTGAACGCGCCCGCGCGCTGGCGCGTTGCAAGTTGCGTTCGTCGCTATCACGCTGAGCGCGCTGATCGTCTTGCTTACGCCGCGCATCCTGATCACGCGCCATGACTTCTTGCAGCGCTTTGGTTCGGGCGTGGGTCTGGACCCACAGTTGACGCTTGCGTTGCAGATCCTCGCGCAAGCGCTGCTGTTGCTGTTTCGATTCGGTGATGCCGTGATCCAGGCTGTTCAAAAAGGCGGCGTAATCCTGAAACCGGCGAGCGGTGATTCCGCCGCTGCCGCCTTCGGTTTCAAACTGCATTGCGTATTCGCCGCGAAAGAGCAGAAGCTGTTGCATGCGCATCTCTTGTTCGCGCAGATTGCGCTGCGATTCCGCCAACAATTTGACAGCTTGATCCTCACGCGAGCGGGCGACATCGACCGCCGCTTGTAATGGATGCGCTTTGCCCGCCACCTTAGATCACCTTTATTGACCCTTAGGGTCTTTAGGTCGAGATTGCAACACAGTTTCCAAACCATGCAAGCTATCGGCCAAAGTCACCTGCTCATCGGTGCGCTGCATCAAGAACTGCTTGAGACGGGGATAATAGTCGCGGGCCTCATCAACCGCCGGATCGCTGCCCGCGACATAGGCACCGACGTTGATCAAATCCCGGTGCTGCTCGTAGGTCGAGTAAATATGCTTAAAGCGGCGCGCCAATTGCTGATGGCGGGCTGTGCTGATCTGCGGCATCACCCGGCTGATCGAGGCTTCAATATCAATAGCGGGATAATGACCTGCTTCTGCCAGGCGGCGCGACAGCACCACATGGCCATCGAGGATCGCCCGCGCCGCGTCGGCAATGGGGTCTTGCTGGTCGTCGCCTTCAGCCAGCACCGTATAGAAGGCGGTGATTGAACCGCCGCCCGTGTCATTGCCCGCCCGCTCCACCAGACGCGGCAGCTTGGCAAAAACCGACGGTGGATAGCCCTTGGTCGCTGGCGGTTCGCCGATGGCCAGGGCGATTTCGCGTTGCGCCTGGGCGTAGCGGGTCAGGGAATCCATCAACAGCAAGACCTGGCGACCGGAATCACGGAAATGCTCGGCAATTCGGGTCGCCAGCGCCGCACCGTGTAAACGCTTAAGGGGTGGATCGTCAGCGGGCGCTGCGACTACCACCGCGCGCGCCATCCCTTCAGGGCCGAGGATTTCCTGAATAAATTCCTGGACCTCCCGGCCGCGCTCGCCAATTAGACCAACGACGACCACCTCGGCATTGGTAAAACGGGTCATCATCCCCAGCAACACACTCTTGCCGACGCCAGAACCGGCGAACAGGCCCATGCGTTGGCCGCGTCCCACCGAGAGTAGCGCATTGATCGCCCGTACCCCGACATCCAACGGCTCGCGGATCGGTTTGCGCATCAGTGGGTTGATGGTTTTACCGCTCATGGATGCCCATTGCACCGGCGGCGGTGCCAGGCCGTCCAAAAACCGCCCGGACCCATCCAGCACCCGACCCAGCAACGCATCGCCGACCGGAGCCTGACTGGCACCGCCGGTGGGGATCACCCGCGCATTCGGCATCAGACCGTAGATGTCGCTACTGGGCATCAAAAACAGCTTGCCGCCAGAGAAGCCCACGACTTCAGCCTCAAACCGGCTATCGTCTGGATTGATAACCAGACAATGGGCACCAATGGGCGCTACACAACCGGCGGCTTCCAAGGTCAAGCCGACCAGGCGCGTCAACTGCCCTTCGACCACCAGCCTGGGCGTGTCGACAATCCGCGCCCGCCGCTGGGCCAGCCGCGCGGCCCATTGCTCGCTCCGATCAAGTTCGGGGAGATTTGCCATTTTGCTCACGCTCGTCTCCCAACACCGTGGCCATCACCGCACCCAGCCGTTTTTCCAGGGTAGCGTCGATCCGCGATAACTCAGCGTTAACAATGCAGCCACCCCGACTCAGGGTCTGGTCTTCAATGATCCGCCAGACCGGTTCATCTTCGCGGCCCAGGGTCAGCACTTCGCGGATCAGCCGGGCATCTTCAGGGTGCAGACGGACTTGTACTCCAGGGCTGGCGACCGGCAATAAGCCGACTGCTTCCCGCACCACTGGCACGATTTCACCGGGTGAAATATGCAATTCGCGGCGGATCATCCGGCGGGCGATTTGGGTGGCCAGCCAGGTTAATTCCTCTTCGACCGCCGTATCCAGTTGCTCCAGCGGGTGACTCAAAAACCCAAGAATCTGATCGAGTTTCTGAATGCGCAGTAAAACTTCGTCGCGCCCACCTGCCAGGCCTTCGGCATAGCCGCGCTGATAGCCCTCGGCATGACCTTCCTGCTGGCCCTTTTTGTAACCTTGCTCGCGACCTTCACGGCGACCTTCCTGATAGCCGCCAGCAAAACCCTCCTCATGCGCTTCTCGCTGGATGGCTTCGATTTCCTCCAGCGTGGGTAATGCGGCGCTTGATTTGCCGGACCTGGGCGATTTTGGCGCGCGGGCGTGGCTATCGCCGGAGCTGGTGGCGGCTGGGGGTTCGGGTTCGGGCGGCTGATCGACGCTGGGCATCTCCCAGCGCTGATAGGCGGTCAATTGGTCGCCAGCAATGATCTTAGACAAGCTCGTCTCCCTTGCTGCTTAAGGTGATTTCCCCAGCCTCCGCCAACCGTTTGGCAGTCGACATGATTTCTTTTTGCGCGGCTTCCACATCACTGAGCTTGACCGGCGGCATCGCTTCGAGATCATCGCGCAGCAGTTCGGCAGCGCGTTTGGACATATTGCCCATGATCTTTTGCTGGACGGCGGCATCGGCACCGCGCAGGGCAATCAATAACTGGTCGGACGCAATTTCGCGCAGCAGCGTCTGGATATCGCGATCACTTAGGCCAATCAGGTTATCAAACACGATCATCAGCTCTTCAATCTTGTCGCCAAGGTCAGTATCCACTTCCTTGATCTTGTCGAGAATCTGGCCTTCGATAGCGGCATCCAGCCGACCGAGGATTTCGGCAGCACGCTTGGGACCGCCGATCTTGGCGGTGGCGGCGGCACTGATGTTGTGCATCACTTGTTTTTCGATCAGTTCGTTCAGCTCCGCCAGCGCGCCAGCGGGGATTTCATCAAGGATCGCCACCCGTAACAGCGCCTCATCGCGCACCGGTGCGGGCAACAGATTGACGACCTGGGCCGCCTGCTCAGGCGATAAGGAGGACAACACCAGCGCGACGACTTGCGGATGCTCTTCGCGTAACCCACCGGCGATGGAACCAGCGTCCATCCACTTGAGCGAATCGACCCCGGAGTGTTCTTCGGGATTGAAAATATGCTCCAGAATGCCTCTGGCCTTTTCCCGGCCCAGCGCACGGTTAATCACACCGCGAATGTAGTTTTCACCGTCGGATACCAACGAGGTTTGGCTATCCAGTTCTTCGTTGAAGGACTGGACGATTTCGCTCAACTGGGTGCGATTGACGTTGGCCAGATTGGCCATCGCCACCCCCAGTTTGTGCAGTTCGTGCGGGTCGAGATGGCGGAGGATTTCGGCGGCGTGACTCTCACCGAGCGCCATCAGCATCACGGCTGCCCGATCAACGCCTTTAAATTCGACGGTCAGTTCGTTCATGGTTTAGCTCTCGCTGGCCAGCCAGCTACGGATCACCTGGACGGCGCGCTTGGGGTCTTCGGCGACCAGAGACCGAGCCAGTTCCATGTGCTGTTCTAACTGTTCAGCGGAAGGCCCGGTCAGGCTCTTGGGTCGGCTGTTTTCAATAACGCCGCCGATGTGAACTTGATCCTCCAGCAAACCCTCCATGCCTTCCTCAGGTGCGGGCAGCGCAGCGGGCGTCTCACTGGCAGCCAACGCAGGCTGGCCCGCCGCCGGAGTGGCCAGCGCGCGCCGCAGCAACGGCCGTACCACCAGCACCAGCACAGCCAGTGATAGCACCCCAACCACGCCCCATTTGACCAATTCCAGAAACCAGGGTTGTTGCCACATCGGTAATGGCGGTTCATCGGCCCCTGCTGGGGCGAAAGCAGAGTTAAGCACATTCACGCTATCGCCACGCTCGGCATTAAAACCGACGGCTTGTTTGACCAGGGCGGTGATCCGCTCGATCTCCTCGGCACTCAGCGGTTTGCGCACCGGCTGGCCCGCTTCCAGCGTGGTGCGATCATCAACGACCACCGCCGCCGATACCCGGATGAGCCGCCCTGGCACGGCCCGGCTATGGGTGACTCGCTTATCCAGCTCGTAGTTGCGCGTGGTTTCCTTGCGTGTGGGGGTGACGACGGTGTTGGCTGGATTGGCTGTAGGAGCAGTTCCAGGCGTAGCGGGCGTTTGCGGGGTTTGGCCGGTATCGGCCGGATTGGCGGCGGTGGTTTCCGGCGCGCTCGCCACGCCGGGCGGCTGATTGGAAAGCGCACCCGGAATACCGGCGACCTGGGTACGGGTTTGGGTTTCCTCCAGCAATTGCTCACTGCGCACCGGGCGCGGTTCCTGGCGCGGTTCGTAGCGCTCGGCGGTTTCTTCGCTGGCGGTGAAGTCCAGATCCAGCGCGACTTGCGCGCGGACGCGGCCAGTTCCCCACAGCGGGGCCAGCAGGTCTTCAACACGCCGCGCATAGCGCTCTTCCATGCGCCGCGTGTACTCCAGTTGATCGAGATTAAGATGACCGCTGTCCTCGCGTTCGGGCCGAGTGAGCAGATTGCCCGTTTGATCAATGACCGAAACCTTGTCGGGACTGAGCTTGGGGACGCTGGAGGCAATCAGATGGACGATGGCGGCGACTTGACCGGCGTCAAGCGTCCGACCCGGATGCAGCCGCACCAGCACCGACGCGGTGGGTGGCTGTTGCTGGCGGGCGAACACCGTTTCTTTGGGGAACGCTAAATGAATGCGGGCGGCTTCGATGGAGCCGATGGTCATGACCGAACGGGCTAGTTCGCCTTCCAGCGCGTGCTGGTAACGGGCGGTTTCCATAAACTGGCTGACGCCGAAGCTGTTTTTTTGCTCCAGCGCTTCCAGACCATTGACGGTACCGCGCGGCAGGCCCTGACCGGCCAGCTTGAGTCGCGCCTGATGCACCTGATCGGACGGCACCAGTAAAGCGCCGCTGCGTGGATCGATTTTGAAAGGAATGGCGGCCTTTTGCAGGGCTTCCATAATCTGGCCCGCGTCGGCCTCGGCCAATCCACGATAAAGCGCATCGTAGGTGGGCGTATTAAGCCAAAGCGCACCGGCCACCATCAGCGCCAGCAGCGCGGCAACACCCGCCAGAATGCCAATCTGCATCGGTCCGGGTCGACGGAATTTCGCCAGCGCGGCGCGCCAGTCAATGCCAGCCGACGGATTGGGAATCGGTAAGTTGCTTGCTCCAGCCACAGCGCATTCCTTCTAAAACGTCTTACCCGATCAGGCAGGTCAGCTTGTTTAGATGGGCATGTTCATGATGTCTTGATAGGCGGAAACCAGCTTGTTGCGCACTTGGAGCGCCGTCTGGAACGTCAGCCGCGCTTGCTGCTGGGCGACCATGACCCCTGCCAGATCCGATTCCTGACCTGCTTCGAACGATTCGGCCAAACCGGTGGCGCGCCGTTGTGAACCATTGACGCTCGATAACAGGTTTTTAAGCGTCTCGGCAAAATCAGCCGGTTCTTCGGCTCCGGCGCTGGTTGCAGCGGATAGGCTGAGCGTGGGCGTCGCCGTTGAACGCAAGCCAGCGGTCGAAGAAAGAGAGGTGTCAATGGCGGTCATCGTTGCTGCTCCCTGGCAAGGGTTAAGTCGCCGGCAAGGCGAATGATAGACCGGATAAAGCAAAAACCATGCCCACCAAAAAATGACCTACCGCCAAACGCTTGTGAAAAAGCCGTGTAAGTGCGTCAATTATTTGGCAACGCGACAATGCCCGGCGACCGCCAAGGTTCCGACATCAGTCGCTCAGATCATCATCGCCACGGCGGATGTTGTATTTACGCATTTTCTCGACCAACGTCGTGCGACGCATCTTCAGCAGGGAAGCCGCATGAGCGACAACGCCATCGGCTTTTTCCAGTGCCGAGTGAATGAGCGAGGATTCAAGATCGGCAATATGTTCGCGCAGGTCGAGTCCTTCCGGCGGCAGGGTGGCGGGTTCGTGGGGCTTGGGGTGGGTAGACAGGGCTGTTAGCTCATCGGTTTCGGCCATGACCGAAGCCACTGAAATCGGCTCAGACGGCCCATGAGCGCGGAATTTAACCGGTAAATCACCGGTATCCACCTGGCCATTCGGTCTGAGGATCGCCAGTCGCTCCATCAGATTAGCCAGCTCACGGACATTGCCAGGCCAGTGGTAGTGACTCAGACTGCGCACGGCGGCGGTGGTTAGGGTGATCCGCACGCCACCTTGTTCGTGGGCCATCCGCTCGATCAACTCTTCCACCAGCTTCGGTAAATCTTCGATCCGCTCGCGCAGCGAGGGGATTTCGATGGGAAAGACGTTTAATCGGTAATAGAGATCTTCGCGGAAATCACCGGTTTTGATCATTTCCTCCAGATTGCGATGGGTAGCGGCGACGATGCGGACATCGGCCTCCAGACTCCGGTCGCTACCAACCCGCTCGAAGACGCGCTCTTGCAACACCCGCAGCAGCTTGACTTGCATATTAAGCGGCATGTCGCCAATCTCGTCTAAAAACAGCGTACCGCCCCGCGCCAGCTCAAAGCGCCCGCGACGAGTGGAAATAGCGCCGGTGAAGGCCCCCTTTTCGTGACCGAATAGCTCGCTTTCCAGCAGATTGTCCGGGATTGCGCCGCAATTGACCGGTACGAACGGGCCTTGGGTACGGTTGGAAAAATAATGAATATTACGAGCGACCACTTCCTTGCCGGTGCCGGATTCACCCAGCAACATCACAGTCGATTCTGAGGGCGCGGCGCGCTGAATCAGCTCGCGAACCCGCAAAATGGCCGTGCTGTGACCGGTGAGGCTGCGAAACAGCTCGATGTTACGCCGGGCAGGCGTCGCGCCGAATCGACCATTGCGCTGGGCGCTGGCTTGGGAGCGAGCCAGGATCTGACTGAGCGGTGCGTGGCGGAAGGGGTGAGCCAGATGGCCGCCGCAATTGGCTTCCACCGTGGCCGGCAGACGCAGCGGTTCGTCAGCCTTCTCGATCAAAATCACGGGCACGCGCGGCGCAAAGGCGCGGATCGCGTAAAGGATATCCACAGGGGGTTGCGCGCTGTCGCCGTGGCTTCCCAGGAAAATGCAGCGCAAATCCGGGTTATCTTCGACGTGCGGTTGCCAGTTTGCGAATTCGGCGTGCACGACTTGAGGTTCTTCCAGAAACCGCAGTAAAAGGCACAATTCCTCGGCCCGACCGGGTTCGTCGTCCAGCACCAATAAAGCGGTATTCATCGGTCGGATCGTCTCGAATGGGTGGAAATACACCGGCTAAACGACCGGTCAAGGCCGGCAAGCGCGCTCCCACGGGGCCAATCCGTCAAGCATGTCCTGCTCGGAGTCCAATCGATACCGCAATTTTCCAGTAGATTATCTCAAGAACGTTCGATTTCGCCATTATTAAAGGTGATTTTTTCGCCAGCGGCTGCCTGCGCATCCAAACGCGGTTCGGTTTCGTAAGGTCTGAAATGAAGCCGTGCTTCCTGATAGCCATATAATTAAGCCTTCATTGAGAGTAAGCGCCATGCGCGATACGGTTCCCCTACTGATAAAAACTGATTTTCCCGCTCTCTATCGAGGCTCGCTGGAGACGATGCAAGCCAATCTCGGTTATCGCTGCAATCAATCCTGCACCCATTGCCATGTCGCAGCGGGGCCGCAGCGAACCGAGGAAATGAATTGGGAAACGATGGAGTTGGTATTGCGCTATTTGGCAGCGCGACAGATCGCCAGTCTGGATTTGACCGGCGGCGCGCCGGAGCTGAATCCGTCGTTTCGACGGTTCGTGACGGCCGCTCGTGCTTTGGGCGTCCAGGTCATTGACCGGTGCAATCTCACGATTCTGAGCGAGTCCGGCCAGGAGGATTTGGCGGCTTTTTTAGCAGCGCAGGCAGTCGAGATTACCGCGTCATTGCCATGCTATCTGGAAGAAAATGTCGATCGGCAGCGGGGCAAGGGCATCTTCGAGGCCAGCCTGGCCGGGTTGCGGCAGCTCAATGACTTAGGCTACGGTCAGCCAGGAGGCGCTTTGACATTGAATCTGGTCTATAACCCCCTTGGCCCGGTACTGCCGCCTGATCAGGCTGGGCTGGAGGCGGCTTATCGCCAGCAACTATTAGCCCGCTACGGGATCAGGTTCACCCGGCTGTTTGCCCTGGCCAACATGCCCATCCAGCGCTTTGGCAGCCAATTGCTGAGCAAAGGGCAATTTGCTGATTATCTGAATCTGCTCAAGAGCGCGCATCGGGCGGAAAATCTGGGCGGGGTGATGTGCCGTAGTCTGATTTCAGTCGATTGGCGGGGCTATGTGTACGATTGCGATTTCAATCAGATGCTGGGATTACCGCTTGGCACGGGAGCGGCAGGGGTTCATTTATCGACGCTGCTGGCGCAGGATTTGACCGGCGCTCGAATCCGGGTGGCCGATCATTGTTATGGCTGCACGGCCGGACAAGGCAGTAGTTGCGGCGGCGCACTGGATCCGACCTAACATTCAGCTCATGTTAATCAGTTATTTCACAACATGATTGCGAAATTAGCCATAATCGTGGATAGACGCTTGGCGTCGCACGGATTGATTGGAACCAGAGGCTGCAAGAGTTGAGGAGCTAAGATGAAATTGACGAAAATTGCCGTGGTGTTGGGCGCTCTGTTGCTGGTTGGCCAAGCGCCGCTGGCTCTGGCCCAACCCTATCAGTCCGGCTCGCAAGGCCAGCCGGATCGCCCGCCGCTCGATTCTCAGGGTCAATCCGGCTCGCAGCAGGGTCGTCCGGATCGCCCGCCGCAGAATTCGCAAGGTCAGTCGGGCTTCCAGGGCCAGTCAGGTTCGCAACCGAGTCGTCCGGATCGCCCGCCGCAGGATTCGCAGGGCCAGTCGGGCTATCAGGGTCAATCCGGCTCACAGCAAGGCCGTCCGGATCGTCCGCCGCAGAATTCGCAGGGTCAGTCGGGCTATCAGGGTCAATCCGGCTCACAGCAAGGCCGTCCGGATCGCCCGCCGCAGGATTCGCAGGGCCAGTCGGGCTATCAGGATCAACGTAATCGCTATAACTCATCGGATTACCAGCGCCGACCTGATTACGGCGACCGGCAGAACTATTACCGGCGGCCAGAACGGCGTCGGCAAGGTCCTCAAAGCCGTCCGAATCGCCCCTACCCACCGCCGGGTGGCCCAGGGTTTCCGGGTGGACCGGGTGGCCCAGACTACTATCAACGGTGGTAACATTCCCGCTCTCGGCCAAGCTCCGCCAACAGGGCGGAGCGCGCTAAACGGGGAGTACAGACTATGAGCGGTTGGGGTTGTCCGCATGAGCTAAATGGCGTTTGCCAGCATGTCCTGGAGAAAACCTGTGATCCGGGCATGAAAGGCTGTGTGCTGGCCGGTCGCTTCCGCTTTAGTGACGAGACCAAGAATCGACCGCCGCGCCCGGTGCGCCGGAGCGACGGTCGAACTACTTCACACCGCAAGGAACGCTGAAAACCTCGCTGCTCTTAACAGAAGCCACGGGCAAGCGAGTTCGCTTAGCGACGCAGCGGCAGCCTTGCCACGGGGCGACGCCCGCTATGAGGATGTATAACCGTGGTCAAGCGCATCAAGCTTGTCGAAGTCGGGCCGCGCGACGGCTTACAAAACGAGCCAAACAGCATTGATACCGCGACTAAAGTGGAACTCATTGCCCGACTTGGCCAATCTGGCCTTACAGCCATTGAGGCGGCTTCCTTCGTATCGCCCAGATGGGTGCCGCAAATGGCCGATAGCGCTGCGGTCATGGCTGCTATCGAACGCCTGCCGGGCGTCGCCTATCCTGTCCTCACGCCTAATCTCAAAGGCTTTGAGGCCGCCCTGGCGGCGGGTGCGCAGGAGGTCGCCATCTTCGGCTCCGCTTCCGAATCCTTCTCCCAAAAAAACATCAATTGCTCGATTGCCGAATCACTGACGCGCTTTGAACCGTTGCTGGCAGCGGCAAAAGCAGCGGGCGTTCCGGTGCGCGGTTATGTGTCCTGTGTGCTGGGTTGCCCCTATGAGGGCGCGATTCAGCCTGAGGCAGTCGCCACCGTGGCGGGCGCACTCTTTGATAGGGGATGCTACGAGATCAGCCTTGGCGATACTGTCGGGGTCGGCACGCCGGAGGCCGCCAAGCGGATGATTGCAGCGGTCAGCACCCGTGTGCCGCTTGACTGCCTGGCCGGTCATTATCACGATACCTACGGGATGGCGATTGCCAACATTTATGCCTCCTTGCAATGCGGCCTTACGGTGTTTGACAGTTCAGTGGCGGGTCTGGGCGGTTGCCCTTACGCGCGAGGGGCTGCGGGCAATGTCGCTACCGAAGATGTGGTGTATTTGTTAACAGGACTGGGCATCGACACGGGCATTCATCTTGATCAGCTACTAGAATGCTCGGCATGGATCAGCCAGCGTCTGGGCCGTGCGCCAACTTCAAAGGTAGCCCTGGCAAAAGCGGTGGGTCGCTAGCTGCTAACCTTTCCTTAACGCCGACCGGAGCAAGGCCATGGGCGTTTTGCCTGTCTACTAACTTCCGCCGCTATGGATTTATTGCTAATCGCCACCCTTACCCCGTTTCTTGGTGCTGTGCCGACGGCGGCTTTGGCGCGCTCTAGCCGGACTCAGGCGGCATGGGCGGCGGGATTCACTGTTCTGTTAACGCTGGGCTGTTTGTTGCCGCTGGTCGGTGCGCCGTTTGCCGGAGAGACGATCATCCAGCGATTGCGTTGGCTGCCCAGCGCTGGTCTTGATCTGGCGTTTCGCTTCGATGGACTGAGCCTGCTCTTTGCCCTGTTGATTCTGGGCATTGGTCTGTTGATCGTCCTTTATGCCAGCTATTACCTGTCCGAACGCGATCCGCTGGGGCGGTTTTACGCCTACCTGCTGCTGTTCATGGGGTCGATGCTGGGTATTGTGCTGTCTGAAAATCTGATCCAACTGCTGATTTTCTGGGAACTGACCAGCCTGTCGTCGTTTTTGCTCGTCAGCTATTGGTATCCGCGCGAGGAAGCGCGCAACGGTGCCCGAATGGCGCTGACTGTGACGGGTGCAGGTGGTTTGGCCTTGCTGGGCGGTTTTTTGCTGCTTGGCCATATCGTCGGTAGTTATGATTTGTCGGTCATCTTAAAAGCGGGTGATGCAATTCGTGCCCATGCGCTTTATCAGCCGATGCTGGTGCTGGTGCTACTGGGTGTATTCACCAAATCGGCTCAGTTTCCCTTTCATTTCTGGCTGCCCAACGCCATGGCTGCACCGACCCCGGCCTCGGCTTATCTGCATTCGGCGACCATGGTCAAGGCGGGCTTGTTTCTGTTGGCGCGGCTGTTTCCAGCTTTGTCCGGGACGGACGAATGGTCGTGGCTGGTAGGCGGGGCTGGGCTGGTCACGTTGTTGCTCGGCGCATTCTTCGCCTTGTTCCAGCACGATCTCAAAGGCTTGCTGGCGTACTCGACGATCAGCCATCTGGGCTTGATTGCGCTGCTGTTTGGCATCGGCACCCCATTGGCCGCTGTGGCCGGGGTATTTCACATTATCAATCACGCCACATTCAAAGCTTCGCTGTTCATGGCGGCCGGGATCATTGACCATGAAACCGGTAGCCGCGATATGAGAAAAATCAATGGCCTATGGAAGGACATGCCCTATACCGGCGTACTGGCCATGGTGGCTTCAGCCGCGATGGCGGGTGTGCCGTTGTTAAACGGCTTTCTGTCCAAGGAAATGTTTTTTGCCGAAGCCTTCGGTGCGGCCACGCATTTACGCCTGGGTTGGCTGTTGCCAGCCGCAGTCACCCTGGCTGGCATTTTCGCGGTGGCTTATTCCTTGCGCTTCATCCACGATGTGTTCTTCAACGGCGATCCCATCGATTTGCCGCGAACGCCGCACGAGCCGCCGCGCTGGATGAAGGTGCCGATGGAGATCCTGGTTTTACTTTGTTTGGTGGTGGGTATCTTGCCAGCCCAAACCGTAGCGCCGCTGCTGACAGCGGCAAGCACAGCAGTATTGCAACAACCGCCGCCCGCCTATGACCTGGCACTCTGGCATGGGCTGAATCCGGCGCTGGCGATGAGCGTTATCGCCCTGATTGGTGGCGGCTTGATCTATGGGGGACGTAAATCGTTGTTCGCCTTTCATGATCGTCACCTGCAGGGGTTGGATGCAGAGCGGGTCTATAACGCCTGGCTTGATGGGCTGTTCGCTGCCAGCGGCGTATTGACCCGAAGCCTGGACACCGGCTCGTTACAACGGTTGCTGGCCGTGGTGATCGCCGCCGCCCTGGTGCTGGGGATGGCGGGCTTTCTCGGTTCTCCCACGCCATTGACCGGATCGCGCCCGTTGTTGCCGGTAGATGGTGTGAGTCTGGTTGCGACTCTGGGCTTGCTGGCGGCGCTGGCGGGTGCGGTGATTCTGCATCGACAGCGGTTGGTGGCGTTGATTCTCATTGGCGCGGTTGGGTTGGTGATGGCACTGATTTTTATCAAATTCTCCGCGCCGGATCTGGCACTGACCCAGCTTACGGTGGAAATGGTCACGGTAGTGTTGCTGTTGCTGGCCCTTTATTTCCTGCCGCAGCAAAGTCCGGTTGAATCGACGCCCACCCAGCGCAGCACCCATCTGGCGTTGGCCATTGCCGGTGGCATCGGTACGGCGCTGCTGACCTGGGCAGTGCTGACCCGTCCCTATGACAGCATCGCCGGTTACTTTCTGGCCAATAGCGTGCCGGGCGGTGGCGGCACCAATGTGGTCAATGTCATTTTGGTGGATTTTCGCGGCTACGACACCTTGGGCGAGATTACGGTTCTGGCCCTGGCAGCGCTGGGGATTTACGCCCTGCTGGATCGGTTACGACTGTATGGCCCGACCCAGGACGCCAAAGGCCAACCCTGGGATGCGGACGTTCATCCAGTCATTATGGGAACGCTGGCCCGACTGTTGTTGCCTCTGGCGTTGCTGGTGTCGGCTTTCATCTTTTTGCGCGGCCATAATTTGCCCGGTGGCGGCTTCATCGCCGGTTTGCTGACCGCAGCGGCGCTGATCGTGCAGTATTTGGCGAATGGGATTGCCTGGAGTCAGGAACGGTTGCCCTGGAATGCGCAGCGGTTCATCGGGATCGGCTTACTGGCGGCCGCTGTAACCGGATTGGCTAGTTTGGTTGTCGGCTATCCGTTCCTCACCTCAGCGTTCACCCACTGGCATTGGCCGGTAGTGGGCGATTTTGAACTGGCCTCAGCGATGGCGTTTGATCTTGGCGTGTATCTAGTGGTGGTTGGTGCGACATTACTGATTTTGATTCGCCTGGGCTTACTGCACCGTTCGGAGCGGCGCCCGGTTCGTGCCAGGAGCAGCGGCGTATGAAGGAGAGGTAGCGATGGAGGTATTGCTGGCGCTCATTGTTGGTGCGCTCACCACGGGCGGGATCTATCTGGCGTTGCGCGCTCGAACCTTTCCATTGGTGCTGGGGCTGACCTTACTGTCTTATGCGGTCAATTTGTTCCTGTTCGCCATGGGTCGACTCACGGTTGGACAGCCGCCGGTGATTGTCTCCGGTGCGCCTGGCTATGCTGATCCAGTGCCGCAAGCGCTGGTGCTGACGGCCATTGTCATCAGCTTCGCCATGACGGCTTTCGTCATTGTGCTGGCGCTCAAGGCACGAGCCGAGATGGGGAATGACCATGTCGACGGGTTACACCGACCATGAATCATTGGGTGATCGCGCCGGTGCTGTGGCCTTGGCTGGCCGGTATCCTGTTATTACTGGGTCGCGGTAGTCTCGCCTGGCAGCGAGGGGTCAGCATCGCGGCGGTCGCCGGTCAACTGGGATTAGCGCTGGTGCTGGCGGCCGAGGTGAGCGGTGGCTCGATCCTGGTTTACACGTTGGGAAACTGGTCTGCGCCGTTTGGCATCGTCCTGGTGGCGGATCGCCTGGCCGCCTGGATGCTGGTGGTGACTGCCTTGCTAGCCCCGTTCGCTTTGCTGTATGCCCTGCGTGGTGATGATGCAGCGGGCGCTCACTTTCATATCCTGTTTCAGCTTCAGTTATTTGGGCTGAACGGCGCGTTTTTGACCGGTGATCTGTTTAACCTGTTCGTCTTTTTCGAGATCCTGCTGATGGCGTCCTATGGCCTGCTGTTGCACGGTAGCGGACGCAAGCGAACGCGGGCGGGTTTACATTTCGTAACGATCAACCTGATCGGGTCAACACTGTTCCTGTTCGCGGCGGGGACGCTTTATGGCGTGCTCGGCACGCTGAACTTGGCTGATTTAGCCCTTAAAGTCGCTGCGGCACCGCCAGAGAATGCGCCCCTGGTGCGGGTGGCGGGTCTGTTGTTGTTTAGCGTTTTTGCCCTTAAGGCGGCGCTGCTACCGTTTTATCTATGGCTGCCTGATGCCTATGCCAACGCCAGTGGCTCGGTTGCTGCGCTGTTCGCCATCATGACCAAGGTTGGTGCCTATAGCATTCTGCGCATTGACACGTTGCTGTTTGGACCAAATGCAGGGCTAGCCGCCGAATTGCTTGAGCCGTGGTTATTGCCGATGGCTATGGCAACTTTGCTGATCGGCGTGGTGGGCGCTCTGGCCAGCCTCCGTCTTCGCCAACAAGTCGCTTATCTGGTGGTGGCTTCGGTAGGATCGCTGCTGATCGCTTTCGGACTGGGCAGCGTGAGCGGGATCGCCGCCGGTTTGTATTATCTGCCGCATACCACGTTTGCCGCCGCTGCGCTGTTCTTGCTGGCTGATAGCATTACCCGGCGACGCAGTGATCAGGCAGATCGCCTCGACCCCGGCCCGACCATGGCCAGCGCAGGGGTTCTGGGGGGGTTGTTTTTTATCGCCGCCGTAGCGGTGGCTGGATTACCGCCACTGTCGGGATTTCTTGGGAAATTTTTGACGTTGCGCGCGGCGCTTGCCCATCCCTGGTGGCCTTGGCTCATGGCCATCATCCTAAGCGGCGGGCTGATCAGCCTCATCGCCCTGGCGCGCACCGGTAGTCTACTGTTTTATCGGGCAGTACCCCCAGAAAACCCGGTGACGCCTGAGGCTCCCTCTGCCCTTGCCCGTGAACTCGCGCCGAGCCTCGGTCTGTTGCTGCTGGTGGCCGGGCTGACCGTGGCGGCCGGACCTTTGGCCCAAGGCACCCAGGCCGCCGCCAGTCAACTTTTGCAACCGCAGTACTATATTCAGGCTGTGCTGAAGCCGGGAGGGACGCCGTGATGACTCGTTGGTTGCCGCATCCGCTGGTGGCTTTGACGCTGGCAGCAAGCTGGCTATTGCTCACCAACAGTTTTGCACCAGGTCAGATCGTGCTGGGCCTGCTGCTTGGTTGGGCGATTGCCCTGTTCGCCGCGCGCTTCTGGCCGGAAACTCCGCGCATTCATCGGCCGCTGATCCTGCTGCGGCTTATCGGCGTGGTGCTGGTCGATATTCTGGTGGCGAACATCGCGGTGGCGTGGCTGATTATCCGTTCGCCCACCCGGTTGCGACCGGCGTTTGTGCCAGTGCCGCTGGAGCTGCGCTCGGATTTGGCGATCAGCGTCTTGTCTAATACAATCTGCCTAACGCCTGGCACGGTGTCAGCACGGCTGTCGCTGGATCGTCAGCATTTGCTGGTCCATGCGCTGGACGCCACCGACCCCGCTGCCTTGGCCGCCACCATCAAGAATCGCTACGAAGCGCCGTTGCGGGAGATTTTTGAGCCATGCTGACCACCATCGCCCTGCCGGTCGCTTTTGCCCTGGTATCAGCGGCGTTTGCACTGAGCGCTTGGCGGTTGCTGGTGGGGCCTGATGTCCCGGATCGTATCCTGGCGCTGGATACGCTGTATATCAACGCCATCGCCTTGCTGGTGCTACTGGGGATTTATCTGACCAGCGCGCTTTACTTTGAAGCGGCGCTTTTGATCGCCCTGATGGGGTTCGTCGGCACCGTGGCGCTGTGCAAGTATCTGTTGCGCGGCGATATCATCGAGTAAGCCCATGCTGGATATCGTATTGTCGCTTCTGATCCTGGCTGGCGCGCTTTTTACTTTTATCGGTTCGCTGGGGCTGGCTCGGTTGCCTGATTTTTACACGCGGCTGCACGCGCCCACCAAAGCGACCACCTTAGGGGTAGGCAGCCTCTTGATCGCCTCGGCGCTGTATTTCAGTACGCAGGGGGAGGGCGTTAGCCTGCACGAGGTGCTGATCACCGTGTTTTTATTCATCACTGCCCCGGCCAGCGCGCATTTACTGTCCAAGGCGGCGCTGCATCTCAAATTGCGTTCGTTGGCCCAATGGCCGCCGGAATCACCCGAAATTTCGAGACTGAAAGGCGCTTCAGGTGCGCAATCACCGCAACGGCCAGGATCGCCGGTTTGAGTCTGCTAGTCCGACAGGCCATACTACCATCGTCAGTACACCCTGTTTCTTCCATTAACTGCATCTGAGCGCTTGTGAACGAGCTTGACCACGACAAATTGCTGGAATCCATCGCGCGCCTGACCGAGAAGCGCAACCGGCTGTCGTTGGAAATCTGTTTGACCCAGACTATGTTTGATCTGCTGGCGGTTAAGGAAATTGCCCTTTATCGCTGCGAAGCGGATCAGGCGAACTTGCTGGTGCGGGTCGATGATAAGACCTGTCAAACGCTCAGCGACGATTTGGACGATGTTGAAACCTTGATTCCGGTGGCCACTGACACCGGGTTTCTCGCCTGTCTGCAAGGCCAACAGGTCGTGGTCGAACCGACGCCGCAAGGAAATCGCCACACCTTCCCCATCCCCCGCCACGAAAAGCTGATCGGGTTTTTACGCCTGGTGGCCGAGCGCGATTTAAGTGAAGACCATCGACTGGTTGAAGGGTTTGTACAGATTTACTGGAATTATCTGAAGCTGATCGAGGACAACGAGCGCGATAAACTCACCGGCCTGCTCAATCGCAAAACCTTCGATGACAAGCTGTTAGAGATCTTGCACGCCAACCGCAGCGCCCAGGCCAAATTGCGCCGTGAGCAACCTGAACGACGCGAAGGCGATGGCGGCAGGCATTATTGGCTTGCCGTGCTGGACATCGATCATTTCAAGCGAATCAACGATACCTACGGCCACTTGTATGGCGATGAAGTGTTGATCCTGATGGCCAATATCATGCGTTGTTCGTTCCGGCGCGCTGATCTGCTATTCCGCTACGGTGGCGAGGAATTTGTCGTGGTGTTCAGGACGCGTGCGTTAGACGATGCGCGCAATGTTTTGGAGCGGTTCAGGCAGAATCTGGAACGCTATCGCTTTCCCCAGGTGGGTCAGGTGACCGCCAGCGTGGGTTTTACCCAAATTCTCGATCTGACCGTGGCCTCTGAGCTGATCACCCGCGCTGACAAGGCGCTGTACTATGCCAAAGAGCATGGCCGCAATCAGGTTTGTTCCTATGAATCTCTGCTGGCCGATGGCGCGCTAGCGGCTGACGATGGCCATTTCGGCGATATCGAACTGTTTTAGAACTGTGGTTATCTCCCTCACCGGAGATACGAGAACGACATCATGCGATTCACTTCTTCTACAATCCGGCGCGTGCTGCTTTTAGGCGGTGTGCTGGCTGGATTGCTGTTGGCGGGAGGTTGCACCACGGAGCCGTCCAAGTCGAAGGGTAAACCGGTGCCGCGTGCTTCCGGAGCGTTGAGCGACAAAGCCAAACAGGAACAACGGCAAGCCATCCTCAAAGTCCGCAACCGTACCCTGGAGCAGCTCTATAAACTCAAGCCGCTGACGCGGGCCGAAATCGAGGGGGCCGCCGGTTATGGGGTCTTTGAGATTAATGGCTTGAATGCGGTGCTGGTCGAAAAGCATGGCCGGGGCATGGTGATGGAAAGGAGCGGCAAAGTGACGTTCATGCAATTGGCCCGCACCGACCTGAGTCCCGGCGCACCGGTCAAGCCGTATTGGCAAATCATGGTATTTCGCGATCCGAAACAGCTAAGCCAGTTTGCCGCTGCGGGATCGCCGGATAACATTTCCAGCGATCCCAAGATCGTGGTGTATCAATTGAGCGATAAAGGCATCGCTACCCAGGCAGATTGGGGCGCTCGCTATTTTCGGGATATGGATTTGAACTAAGCCCAGTCTCTAAAACACCGCAGCGCGCCAAAGCGATGCGGCGAGCGGCGGCCTAGACGCTTTGAGTCCCCATCGGATGGCTGGATTCGAACCGGTCAAGAACCTTTTGCCAATGCGTCGCTGTTTCAGGTTGCTTGGCTGTTTTGATGTCATCGCGAATCATCTGATCGATGATCTGTTCGCCACCGGCCTGTTGCGACAGGCCGTATCCGAGTTCGGCTGCGACGATCTCCGGCAGGTGCTCATGTTGGGCAATCGCTTCGATTGCGCCTTCTTCCAGACCCGTCGCATCGACACAATCTTTATAAGTCAACATCACACGTCTCCTCTCTTGAAGCTATCGTCTCGCACCGACTCATCTGGCCCGGCGAGGCGTTGATTCGCACCGATAACACTCCAACAATAACCGGCCCACCTTGCCGACCCTGAGGCGGATCGAATCTGACAGCCCGGCTTTCCCATGAAATAGGACCCGTGACTTTCCGTGCCGATCTTACAATCGGTTTGGTTTGGTTTTTGGTATATATTTCAATACAAAGAATAGCATAATTAACCCATTTTTGAAATGGAAATAACGCAATGATCGATCTATTGAGCTATGCCCACGGCATCCATGCCGTTGATTCCGGTTATGTCCGGCCTCTGCTCGCTGCGGTGCATCTGATTGTCGAAAACAATCGCGTCGCTATCGTTGATACGGCCAGCAACGCCTGCCTGCCGCGCACGCTGAACGCCTTGCAAACCTTGGGCTTGTCGCCCGCGTGCGTCGATTACGTGTTTCTAACCCATGTCCATCTGGATCACGCCGGTGGTGCTGGCGCGATGATGCAAGCCTTTCCTGAGGCAACGCTTATCGTCCATCCTCGCGGGGCGCGACACATGGCTGATCCCACCAAACTGTTCGCCGCCGTGCAGGAAGTCTACGGCGCGGAGGAAGCAAGACACCTCTATGGCGATCCGATCCCGATTCCGGCTGAGCGGATTCAGGAAGCGGGCGATGGCTTCAGTTTCGATCTGGCCGGTCGCACCTTAGTCTGTCTGGATACTCCCGGCCATGCCCGCCATCATCTGGCTCTGCTCGATACCCGTAGCGGTTGCCTGTTTACTGGCGATATTTTCGGCCTGTCCTTTCGCGAGCTGGATGTCAATGGACGGCCTTCGATCATTCCGACGACCTCACCGAGCCAGTTTGAGCCGCCCATCATGCACCAATCGGTGGATCGGATTCTGGCACACCGGCCACCGGCGGTTTATCTCACCCATTTTGCCGAGGTGGGCGATGTCGAGCGGCTGGGCGGTGATCTGCATCGCTTGATTGACGCCCATGTGGCAGTAGCCGAACGGGAACGGGATAGCGGCCCGGAACGCGGCGCGCGGATTTTGGCTGGATTGTGGGCGCTGATGGAACAAGAAGCGTTGCAGAAAAACTGGCCGGTGGCTCAGTGGCGCGAGGTGTTGAAAGCGGATATCGAAATCAGCGCCCAGGGGCTGGATTATTGGCTTGGTCAACAAGCGTAAGCGAGCGACGGATACCGCTGTTTAGCCGGAGATATGCTTGAGAAACGCATTCCGTTCGTTCGCCGTGGGAATGTGTTCTGCCAGTCGCTGATACAGCTCCTGGGGGGTTCGGGCTTTGGCCGCTGCCTGTTTGACTAACACTTTGGCAATCGGCCCCAGATACGTCGCCAGCTTCTGGCGAGCGGTTTCGAGGGTTGCCTGATCGAAGGAGCCTAGCGAAGCGCTCATCTGGCTACCCGGCCCACTGCCGCCGCTGACTGTGCGGCTGATGCTGCCTCCGAGGGTGCCGCCCATCACCCCGCGCATACGCCGCTGGAAGAGCAGCCGTTCTGGTTCGTTAGGAATCGCCGCTGCCAACTGTTGCACCAGTTCAGCCGAGCTGCTGGCCTGCTGGGCGGTGCGCCGTATCAGCACCCTGGCCACCGGGCCTAGCACTTCGGTCAATAAGCGCTCGACTTGCGTCAGTAACGCCGCGTCCCAGCCCGATAAGGCGTTCGCCGGTAGCTCTGGCGTTGGCACCGGCGCTACCCGAATCAGCGTGGAGCCGTCGGCCATCACCTCGCGTTCAACCAGCCGCAGATTTTCCAGGATGGCGATAAATTCGCCTGCTGATTGAAAGCGATCATCCGGCGCTTTCGCCAAGGCCTTGTTCAGCACCGCATCCAACTCGGCGGGCAGGCGTGGATTCAGCGTGGTCGCCAGCGGCGGCGGATCGTTTAAAACCTTGTACATCAATTCGCTGGCACCACGCCCAACGAACGGACGCGAGCCGGTCAGCGTTTCAAACAGCACCACGCCAGTCGCGTAGATGTCGGCTCGACGATCCGCCTCAAGACCACTGAATTGCTCCGGGGCCATGTAAGCCGGTGTGCCGACTGTCATGCCTTGTTGGGTCATCCCGCTGATCGCTTCAACGCGAGCAATGCCGAAATCCGAGACCTTCACCTGGCTATCAGGCAGCAGAATGATGTTGCCCGGTTTGATATCCCGATGCACCACGCCGCTGGCGTGAGCGTGATTCAGCGCATGCAGCACCTGTACGATTACCGCTACGGCATTCGCCAGCGGCAGCGGCTGACGGTCTTTCAGATAATCGCGCAGTTCCCGACCCTGCACATATTCCATAACAATGTATGGAATGCCTTTTTCCTCGGCAAACTCGAAGACGGTAACGATGTTATGGTGTAAACAGCGCCCGGCAGCCCGCACCTCCCGGCGAAACCGTTCCAGCCATTCGGCGCTGTCTTCTCCCTCCAGCAAGGTGCGATGAATGGTTTTGATCGCCACCTGCCGATCAATCGCCTCGTCGTAGCCTAGATACACCACGCCCATGGCACCCCGGCCCAGCGTTCGAAGCAGCCGGTAGCGGCCGATTTGCGGCGGACGTGTCGAGGTAGGCTCGCCGCTCTCGGTAGCCATATCGCTATTCGCCCAGCATCTTCATGGCGTTTTCCAAACTCAGGCGCATCCGGCTGAAAGACTGCGACAGCGATGAGATTTCGTCCTTGCCGGGGCGCACATACTCAGGGGCATCGGTTTGGCCCATGCTGACTTGATTGGCGATGTTGGCGATCCGTACCACCGGTTGGATCACCACGAAATGCAGCAAAATATTAAGCAAAACCAGCAGCAGGACAAAGACACTTCCCAGCAAAATCATAAATGTATTGAAGGTTTTTTGGGCGCGGCTCAGGGGCAGCGACATAGGCACGGTGACCACTTGCGCGCCGATAATTTCCTGCATTTTCCAACCAAAGCCGTTATTGACCCCATAGATGTCGGTCATGGTCTTCGGGGCGTCCTCCAGCTTACCGTGACACGTCAGGCAGCCTTGATCATAGATGCCCAGCGGTCGAGCCAGATTAAGCATCCGCCCGGTCGGAGTATCGCGCTCGACCACGATCTCTTTTTGCTCGGCGTTGTTGCGAAATTCGTTGATGATATCGGCCTCCCAATCGGTGGCCCGATCATTGGGATTGGTCGGATTAAGCGCTGCTTCCTTATACGTATATTCGGGGAATTTGGTGCGTAGCGCCTTAAAGCTCTGTCCCGCCGCGTAAGCCGATACAGTTTGCGGCAAGAACTGCCGCTTCATCTGCAAAGTCAGTAGCGGCTTAACGTGTTCGGCGGTGTAGGTGCGAGCGCCCAGCGCGCTTTCCATCATGATGCGAGCATGTTGCACGACTTCCTCACGGGCATTTTGCTTGAGGATGCGATCGGTCAGATAAGCCGCCAGCGCCAGGCCGACCAGGAAGGCCAGCAGTAGCACCAGGTTGAATTTCATGCGTAGACCCATAGCGGACTCCTGGGATTTGAGCGGACGAAAGGGCAATCAGCGGGGAACGGGGTTAGTGCCCGCCGGAGCCTGGCAACTTTGGTTCATAGCGTCGTGGGCCTTGCGAAAACCCGCCAGACTGAAGGTGACAGGAAACGTTTGGGTCACCGGCCAGGTAGGCCAGAACCGTAGGTAAACGGTCGCCTGATGGCCCTCCTGCAACTGCCGGACCAGATCGGGTAAATTTTGGTCGAACACCAGCAGCATGTCGCGAACAATTTTAGCGCTGCGAATCGGTGGATTCTTGTCCACGGTCAACTGCAAATCGGCAAAGGAACCGTCCAAATCCGATTGGGTTATCGCCACGAGACTGGAGCCGTTGAATACCAGCGTTACCGGCGTCGTATCGTCATGTCCGGCTGGGGTCAGCACCGGGTCGCTTCTGAGCAGACACCGGGCTTGGCGGCTGATCGGATCGGGTTGAATGGCCGCCGTCCAACCGGCGTGGGCGAGTCCCGCTGGCAGCGCCAGGGCACCGGCCAGCACAAACCCGGCTAGCAGGCGCGGACGGGGGACGCCGAGCGACTCAGCGGATGGAACGTTGGATACGTTGGCCAACACGGCGCAAACCTCCTCTTGCAAGGGTTTAAGACAGTAAAAGCGTTGACGGCATCGTGGCCGCTTTTCGGCAACGGCGCGCCGATTGCGATGGTCGGTTATGCACCTGTTCCGGTATAGTGCGCAATCTCGCAATCATCGCAATCATCGGGCGCGCCTTGGGTATGCTGCTGCGGAGTAGGGCTATGGGTTTAGCCAATAGCGATCAATCCACCGCTGTTTGGGTTCGTTGTGGCCACACGGTGCGACGGGTAACCTTAGGCTGGCGGGCCGAGAGCGACGCCGCTGTACTGGTGGATGCAGCGGGTACTGTGATCGATCCCCAGACGGTGGAGCTGTTGCGCTGGCCAACGGGAGCCGAGGCAAGCCTGCGACGCGGCGGCTATCAGATCGGACCTTATCCGGATCCAGCCGAACCATGGTGCAACTGCGCCGATTGAAACAGAGCGGGTTCTAACCACTCAGCGCTGTTAACAATTTTGGCCGCTTATACGCAATTTTAGTTCAACGAGTGTTCAAGTATGGAATTTTTGCAAGCCGCCCTCTCCTTTTTTCTGCATCTTGACCGGCATTTAGCGGAATTAGCCAGCCAATACGGCAGTTGGCTGTATGGGATTTTGTGGTTGATTATCTTCTGCGAGACTGGCCTGGTGGTTACGCCCTTTCTGCCAGGCGATTCGCTGTTGTTCGCGGCAGGATCGCTGGCCGCGATTGGCGAAATGAATATTCATCTGTTGTTTCTCCTGCTGACATTTGCCGCCATCCTCGGCAACACGGTTAACTATGCAGTCGGTCACTATCTGGGTGAACAGGCGTTCAGCCCCGACGCCCGCTTTCTTAAGCAGCAATATTTAGACCGAACCCACCGTTTTTTCGAACGCCATGGCGGAAAAACCATCATCATCACCCGCTTTGTGCCCATCGTGCGCACCTTTGCCCCGTTTGTCGCCGGTGCTGGCGGGATGAGCTATGGTCGGTTTCAATGGTATAACGTTGCGGGCGGGGTGCTTTGGACCGGTTCTTTTCTCTATGGCGGCTATTTCTTCGGCAATTTGCCCTTCGTCAAGCAGAATTTCTCGCTGGTCATCCTCGCCATCATCATTCTGTCGCTGATGCCGGGAATTATCGAATACTGGCGGCATCGTCAGCGTGCGGCCAAGGCGAGCGAAAACCCATAGCGTTTGCAAGTCGAGGCGGCCCTGTATAATCGTTCAAGCGCGGCAACCGCGACGGTTGATTGGTCAGCGGCAGCGCCACGAACCCATGTTAATAAACCACCTACATTGACAGACTGACGGAGCTTAAGCCATGAGCCATACGTGCCGCATTGAACTGGATGGAAAACCCCATGAGTTTCCGGTCGTCGAGGGAAGCGAAAAAGAACTGTCCATCGACATCAGCACCCTGCGCGACCGTACCGGTTACATCACGCTCGACGACGGCTACAGCAACACCGGTTCCTGCAAATCGGCAGTCACCTACATTGATGGAGATAAAGGCATTCTCCGCTATCGGGGAATTTCCATCGAGCAACTGGCTGAGCATTCCACCTTTGTGGAAACCGCCTGGCTGGTGATTTGGGGCAGGCTGCCCACTGAGCAGGAAATGGAGCGCTTCAGCCGTCGGCTCACCATGAACCAGATGATGCACGAGAGCCTGCGTAGCCACTTTGCAGGATTTCCGCCCAATGCGCCGCCAATGGCGATTCTGTCGGCGATGATCAACGCGATGAGCTGTTACGAGCCGCAGATGATGGACATCGATGACGACAACACCATGGAAAAAGCGGCGGCCCGGATCATCTCCAAGGTGCGCACCATCGCAGCGGCCAGCTACAAAATGTCCATCGGTCAGCCCTTGATGTATCCGCATCCGGAATACAAGTATTGCGAGAACTTCCTGCACATGATGTTCTCGATTCCCTACCGCGAATACTGGCCCACGCCGGAAGTCAGCCGCGCGCTCAATTTGTTCCTGATTCTGCACGCCGATCACGAGCAGAACTGCTCGACCAGCACGGTGCGGATGGTGGCGTCCAGTCAGGCTAACATGTTCGCCAGTTGCGCGGCGGGGGTTTGCGCGCTGTGGGGACCGCTACACGGCGGGGCGAATGTGGCGGTGATTGAGATGCTGGAGTTTATCAAGCAGTCCGGCATGAAGGTGTCTGAATACATCGAGCGGGTGAAGCAAAAAGATACCAAGTTGAAGCTGATGGGCTTTGGCCATCGGGTGTACAAGAATTTCGACCCGCGTGCCAAGATTTTGAAGGATGCCGCCGACAAGATGCTGGCGCGGCTCAATATCAGCGATCCGTTGCTGGATATTGCCCAGCAAATGGAAGAAGCAGCGCTCAGCGATGAGTATTTCATTGAGCGCAAGCTGTATCCGAATGTCGATTTCTACAGCGGCATTACGCTACGGGCGATGGGGATTCCGTTGAACATGTTCACGGTTATGTTCGCCATCGGCCGGATGCCGGGCTGGATCGCCAACTGGAAGGAAATCCACGACGATCCCAAGTCACGCATCTATCGGCCACGGCAAGTCTACACCGGCCATACTCTGCGGGATTACGTGCCGGTCGACAAGCGCTAGAGCCTGGGTGAAAAGCCCGCTCCCGCTGGCAGAGGGTGTGGTCAGCGGGAGTAGCCATCGACCTTTGATCACGAAAAGGCGCGAATGACGCGCCTTTTTGTTGGGTGCTGTCTAGACGATTTCATCGACCGTCACCCGATTGCGCCCGGCTTGTTTAGAGCGCATCAGGGCGGCGTCGGCGCGAGCGAACAGCGCATCGTCGCTTTCATGACCATTCCACTGGGCGACTCCAATGCTCACGGTTTTGTGAAAAGCCAGGGTATCCGGGCAAAACACATACCGTTCGGTCGCCGCGCGCAGCGCTTCCGCACGAACCCTCGCTCCGGTGAAGCGGGTTTGCGGCATGAGCACGATAAATTCCTCACCGCCCCACCGACTGGCATAGTCCATTGACCGAATGTTAGTGCAAATAAGCTGCGCCAGATCGGCAATGACCTGATCGCCCACCAGATGGCCATACTCATCATTGACTTGTTTGAATTTGTCGCAATCGATCAGCATCAGCGAGAACGGTTCCTCCGCGGCCTGCGCCCGCGCGCGTAACTGGACCAATTTGGCCTTGCCAGACGCGCGATTGGCGATGCCGGTCAGAGCGTCGGTGACGGCGATATGTACCAGCCGCCGCTGGTGACGGGCGATGACCCAAAGCGTCAGCGCCAGCGTAGCAAGGGTGGTCAAAAAACCGATTGCCAGATTCAGAAAAAGGGCGCGGCTCACCGGTTTTAGCGATTCATGCTCATCCTGAGAGACGACCAGATACCATTTCAATTCCGGGATGTAGCGTGAATTGACGTGAATGAGCGAGCGGTGAACAGGGCTTTGGTAAGACAGTTTCGTCTGCAAGGCAGAGTGGTTGAGAATCTGGGTGCTGAGGGTTTGCAAACCGGGCGTTTGATAGAGAGTGGGTGGGTTCGGCGCGGTAAGCTCCTCGTTATCAAACGAGCTGTCGCCAGCTCGCGTGTAAAAGGCGATTTGCCGATTGAATTTGCGTTGGTAGTCCTCAATCAGCCTGAAAATAGTCGCGCTGGCCAGGCTGATGCCGGTCACCCCCAGAAACCGGCCCTGGGGATCAACCAGCCGAAAATTAATAAAGAAGGTCAAGCGATTATTATTGAGCCGATCCCGGTCCAGATTGATTTCATAAGGCTCTTGCATGGAGCGCACCCGAAAAAACCAGCGATCACGCGGATCGGCCTCGCTAACGGTATGCATCATGCCGTCTGCGCTGAAATAGCGGCGGGTGCTTTCGGAAATATAGAAACTGGTAAAGGCGTCGTAGCGATGCTTGATCTCGGCAAGATAGCGAATCACCTGGCCTGGATCCTGTTCACCGGTACTGATCCACTCCTGTAGCAAGGTGTTATGGGCCATTAGATCAGCGATGAATACCGGCTTGAGCAAATCGCGCTGGATTTCCGAGTAGATGCTATCGCCGGTCAGCGGCAATTCATGCTCAATGATGGTTTTGCGAATGCCATCGCGCACCATGAAGTAGGAAAGACTGATGGTTCCGGTAAACGCGGCGGTCAGGAGTAAAACCAACACCGCAAAGAAGCGGCGTTGTTGAGAGTTGATATCCAGCAAAGGAATTTCCTTTTCAGCAATCGCCAGGGCGATTGAGCCGATAGAACAGGCACAGGGAGGGTTATTTAAGGAACGGGTTTAACGGCGGGCGGCGGCAGCCAATTTTCCGCACCCGGCAAAACATCGCGCCGCAGGGTAGCCGATACTGTGCCGATGACCTGGAGATAATCATGCTGGGCGCTCGGCGCGACACCGGGTTCTTCCCAAAGAATCAAACGGATATTGTCAAAATCAGCCGTTGCCCGGTCGCGCCCCGGAGGGGCCAGGCGTAGAAATAAGCCAACCGCCGGTTTCAGTGGGTTTTGGTTATCGGCGTCATCCACTTCAGGGAAATTGGGCGTGGTGACATCGACCCGGAACGGCTGCCAGGTCTCGTTGCTGGAAACCAAATCGGTCACCACTGTTTGCAGCGAGGAAGCGCCGCCGCTATCCCGATACCAACTCAACTGCAATGAGACCTTGCCGTTGGTGCGCACGCGGCCAATGACCGAGACCTGACGATTGGGGTTGATCAGGATTCGATGCTTAGGGGTTAACACCAGATCTTCGCTGTTGCTAAAAAGCCGCCGCAGCCGCACGCCTGCCTGACCTTCGTAGGCGTAGGCCGCGCCGATCATACGGTCGTCGTTCGCTCCCAAAGCCCAGAGCAATCCCGGATTACTCTGATCATCGGCGCTTTCATCTTCAAACGATCCCACCCACAGCACATCGCGACCGGGCAGCACCTTACCCAGGCCTTGCACCCCATCAAGCCACGCCCCGTTTTCAAAGCGATAGATCGTCCCGGCGCCAGCGCCGCCGTCTAGCGACGTTATGACTTTCTGGGCCACCGCCCGCCCGCCGACATCGACGGCACCATCTTCGATCAAAAAAGGCCCCGGCGACCGACCCGCTGCGCCGCGCGCGACATAGTCGGCCAGCGCACCGACCACAGGCCGGGGGATATAGTCGGCGATCAATAACGGTTCGACATAAGCATGAATCACCTGGCCGCGCCGGACATGGACGCCAAGCAAATACGATTCGAAAGTCGGCCAAACATCCTGATCAAAGAGCATATTGCCGACAGTCCAGGCGGTCAGAGCGCCGTTTTGCCAATCAAGGCCGCCGACCACATGAGGATGGTGATTGACGATCAGGGTTGCCCCGGCCTGGCGGGCGATGGCGCTGAACTCTTCAACAACCGGCGAGGGGTTGCGACCGTATTCCAGCCCCCCGTGAATCATGGCTACCACGATAAGAGCGCGCGTCCGGGCCGTCTGAATGGCTGCCTGCAAGGGTTTTTCCAAACAACGGGCCGCGCCGCCTTTTTGGTTGCCATTGGCAACATAAGAAAGCGGATGTTCAACGCCGGTAATCGTCGTACAGGCGATAAAGGCCACGGCGGTCGTGCCGGTGGTGAAAAACGCCGGTTGCCAGGCCTCGGTTTCGGTATGACCGGCACCAAACTGGCCGACGCCAATCGGGTAGCCGGAGCTATCCAGGGTGATTTTGGTTTCAGTGAGGCCGCCTTCCAGCAAGTCATACATGTGATTGTTGCCAAGATCTACCACATCCACTCCGGCGTCGCGCAAGGCCAGCGGGGCGCTGACATGACTGGCAAAGACAAATTCCTTGGTCGGGTGGAAGGCACTGGGGCGTGGTTGGTTCGGATCGAAATAGGGGACGCTGGCCAGTGGTGATTCCAGGTTGATCGCGGTTATCTGGGCGTTGGCCAGCAGCGGTTGGATATAGCGCAGCAACTGCGTTTGATCGTGCGCCTCATGGCCGATTCGAATCAGGCCATCCTGGGTATCGCCGTCGTTATTGGGATCATAAAAACGTCGGCCAAACATCGCATCGCCAGCAAAATGCAGGGTGATCGTTTCCCCATCATCCGGGGTAAGCCGCACTAAAAGGCGTCGCTCAGGGAAGGCGGCGCGGGTGCGGGAGAGAAATTGGGCGTGGCGCACGGTAACCCAGCCGGGTGCCTGGGCAGTCAGGCTGAATTGGCCGCTGGCGTCGGTACGGGTGGTGCTGCCTGCCAATTCAACCTGCGCATCCTTGATCGGACGCCCTTCCAGATCGATCACCAGACCGCTGATCGTGCCGCCTGGCGTCGGTAAAGGGGTCTGGGTGTTGCCGCCGCTATCACCGCCACCGCCGCCACAACCGAGGGTCGCCAGAGATAAGATGGCCAGCAGGATCAAGGGACAGACACGCATTAAACTTTCCTTCTAATGGTGGATTTTTGGCTATCGTATCGAAAAGCGGACGCTCATGCCGAAGCCTGCGGACGCCGGAGCGAAGCCAGCCAGGCCCGGAACTGTTTTTCCAGCCAGCCGCCTTTCTGACGCTGCGTCAGCGCTTGCAGCTCCAAAGCGGCGCGTTGGTGGCCGATCCGCTCATCGGCCAAATCCCGATAAATCCGGTCAGCGAGTTGACGGCGCTTGACCGCATCGCCGGAATCCAAAAAAGCTTCAATAGCGCCAAGGACTTGAGTCAGGCGACCGGGCCGACCGGCCTGGCCGGTTTGTAGCTGTGCTTTGAGCTTTGCCGAGGATTGCTCAATGCGCGTTTCGATCAGGGTCAATTCCGCCTGGAAGTGTTCGCTTTGGGCGACAGGACGCTGGCGAACGGCAGCCACGGTCTCGCGCGCCAACTGCTCGCCCAGTTGCCCGAACTCCTGCAACGCGGCCAGCTCGCGCAATCCCTGCCGCGCCAGTGTCAGATCGGCACTGGCCAATAGCTCGCATGCCTTGTAACAGATTTCCCAGGCCTGCCAGCGATAGACGAAACTTAACCCCGGCCCTTTGATGTTCTGCATCCCCATGATCCGGTTAAAGATACCGGGCGGGGTTTCCTGAACGATGCGGGCGATGGTTTGCTCACCGGTGCTGTGGGGATCGCGGATCACGACCAGCTTGCGGGAAAACCATTGCCATAATTGCTCGCGAAAGGCCGTTTCCAGCGCGGGTCGCTGGCTGGCATCGGCGGCGGCCACCCGCTCGGCCAGCGCCCGATAGGCTTGATAGCATTCGCCTTCTTCAACCAGATGGCGGGCGATGGCTTCGGCATGATCCGACGCGCCAGCGTGGGTCAGATGGGCTTGCAACGCGGCGGCGTCGCGCCAGAAGGTTGCTGGCGGTTCGGTCGTTGCCGTGACGCCAAGACCGGCCAGTGCCGCGCCCAGTCGCTGGCGGAGATGGATTTCTTCGGTGGCCACCCGCTGCCAGCGGGCCTGCTGCTCCAGAATCTGCAAGGCCGGTTCGGCGTCGGCGGTGGTCGGCCACAGGCTAAGACCCTGAATATAGATACCCCAGGATTCCTCAATATAGCCTTGCAGGCCGTCTAGATTGGTGCCGATCAGGAAATGGCGATCAGCGCTGACATCGGCGACCAGAATACCGGCGAAGACCCGCGAGCGCGGAATCCGGTCGGCGCGATTGTTGACGACCGTAGTAATCCAGACCCCAGGATCCTGGTTGCGGTCCTGCCGGTCAAAGCCCATCCGCACCCAGTTGGTCAGACAGCCGAAGCGCTCATTGGCGGACATGCCATTGATGAATTCCAGAAAGCGACCGGCGACGCTGCTTTTGGGGTATTTCTTCAAGACGCCGATATCCATCACCACCCGGTCGGCCATTTCCTTAAGCGCGTAATCGCGGGCGACGCCCAGCTTGTCGGCCATGGCCAGCACCAGGGCGATATTGAAAGGATGCTCTTCGTAGGGAAACCGGGCCAGCACGTCCGGAGTCAGCAGGCCCGCTTCCAGCCAGCCTACGGTGCCAAGCTCGGTGCCCAAGCGCTCGGCGGCATCCCGCAGGATCGGCAGCATTTGTTCCTCACTGGTCAGCAAGGTGGAGTTTTGCGGGATAAAGTTGGTCATCACCTGCGGAATGTTATAACCGGCTGGCCCTTGCACATCCTCATGATCCGGGTAGGTGTTGGTGATGGTGGCCAGATCATCGCGCATCCATTGCCGTTGCAGGGTGTAGACGTAGGCGGGCGTCAGCCCCATGCATTCCCACAGAAATACCTCCGTGTGCAAGCGGTCGCCCAGCCGCAGCACGTTAGCCTGTTCCCAGATGGTGGCCTTGTCATAAGGTCGATAGAGATACAGTTCTCTGAGAGTGCTGTACGGATCGGCATGGAGGAACATCGCCTCGCAGCCGGTGGTTTTGGACATAATACTAAAGCCCAGCGCGTTCATCAGCGCGGCCTTAATCCGCTCCGTGCCGGATTTGCCCCGGGTGCCCCAGCCGCCAATTACCAGAGGAATCCGGCTGCGCGCCCGGCGGATTTGTTGATTGATGAGGATATGGCGGCCAAAGAATAAACCGCCCAAACCGGCCAGAAAAACGCCCAGATCAAACAGCGAATTCTGATAAACCGAAAAAAAGTAGCTGCGAAACTCTTCCCAAAACGCCGACCAGTCGCCAAACGGGATGAGGGCCAGCAGCGGGGTATGGCCTGCGAGCCATGGCGCGCTTAGCGAGGCCAAGTCGCCAGCGGGTTCAGGGACGGGTTCCGGAAAAAACCGCTCTACCAGCGGATCCATCAGCTCCGGTGTACCGACGGCGGCGGGATAGGGAATAAAACGGATGGTAAAGCCAAGCCGGACGAGGGCCGTTAAATAGCCAGCCGGACTGGCTTGCGCGCCTTCCTGCCAGTTGCGCAGCCGCCCATAATCGACAAAGTGGACGGTGAGCAAAACCCGCGCCCACAGCCGCCGCCACAATGCGGCAGGCGCTACGATTTCGGTGATTCCCTCGCTGCTGTAGCGGCGCAAGCGCCGATCCCATTGATCCAGACAGGAAATCAGCTCATCGACCAGCGGCAGATACGGCCGCCAGCCGTCCTCGGTGCCCAGATACAACGGTTCGCCAGGTACCTTGGTTTCGGCTAGTTCGGCGAGGATGGTCGATGGTGCAAAGAGATTGCCGTCATACACCCGCCCGACCGTGTGGCGGAACGCCTGGCGTTTGTCGGTGGCCGGATGCCGCAGTTCATACAGCCAGCGCCAGGTGCGAAAACGCAGTACCTGACCGCGCGTCAGCCAGGCCCCCCACCAGCCGCGTTTGACCATACAGCCGTGATCGGTCTGCGCCAGCACCGCCAGGAGGCGGCCTAGCGTGGCGTCTTCTAAAGCGGCGATGGCGCGCGATAAACGGCGCTGGTGACCAGCGGGAACAGCAGCGACTTCCTGGGCGAGCGCGTGCAGCCACTGCCGACGTTGGGCATCGCTCCAGGCCCAAAGGTGCTCACGGGTTTGCGCCGCCCAGCGTCGCACCGAAGGCTTGGCGGCATGACCGCGTAGATGCGTCACGGCAGGCAATAACCCGATCGCCCAGCGTTCAGCTTCGTCATCACGCGCTTCACCCAGCAGGTGCTGATGGACTTGCCAGATAACCCGCAAGGCCACCCGCAGCGTCCAGGCATCCTGCTCCTGGCCCAGCGCGGTTATCAGGCCGCTGAGCAAGACCTCGAAGGCACCGGGTTCGGTTAAAAGCAGGGGGATTTGCAACAGCGCGGAGGCGCGCACCTGGGCGGTGGCGTCGCGCAGCACCAACGCCTGCCACGTCGGCAGGGCGAGCGATTGCGGCATGGTGGGCAGCGCTTCCGCTAGCCCCTGACGGACATAAGGGCTGGCGTCCGCCAGGGCGATGGGTAGCAGCGCGGCCATGTCCGGCAAGCGGGCTAAATACCGGCCCAGCAACAGCACCGCGCGCCGCCGCACGAACAGGTCATCATCGCTGCCGGGTTGGCTTAGCCGTACTTTTAAGGCGGTGGTGAGCGAGACTTTATCCAGATGGGGCAACAGCGCCAGCGCCTCGGTCTGAATCCAGATCATCCGCCGCTGATCAAGCGCCGAACCGTAGATGTAGCGCAAGGCACCTTCGCTGACCGGCTGTTCGATCTGATCAGCCGGTAAGGCGCGCAGCGCCAGCGCCAGGGCGTGAAACGCTGCCACCCGCACCCGCGCATCGCCATCGTAATCCAGCAGCGGCAACAGCACCGCTTCCAACTCCAGGCGAGGCCATACCAGCGCGTGATCTTCGCTGGCCCCTGTTTGCTCAAGCAGACGCGCGCTGATCGCCCCGAGTCGATCCAGGGTAAAGGCCAGGAACCGATCAGCGATGGCATGACGCCGCTGATAGCGTTCAACTAGCGTGTCATGGCCGAACCAGCGCTGGAAGGCCCGTCGATCCCCGGCAAGCTGGCGGCGATTGGCCCCCAGGGTCGCTGCGAACGTCAGCATGTGGTGCTGGCGCTCTTCCAGGGTGGCCGCCCCCAGATAACGGCGGTTGTAGTCGGCGTAATCCAGCCGCAGTTGCTGGATCAGCGCTTGGCGTCGCGCCAATTCATAGCGTAAAAATACCGTCAGGCGATAAAGCAGGGTAACGGGGAGCGCCCATTCAGGGGGGTCGTCGCGCGTGCCCGGCCAATCACCCAGGAATCCGGTAAGGAGTTCATCCAGCAAGCTACGGGAAGCACGGGCCAGGACCGGGGTGAGTCCCGCGTGCAGGTGGCTGCGGATTTCGGATGCGGTAAAGGCCAGCCGGGGACGCGGGGGTTCAACCCACTTTTTCCATGGCCCGGCAGCCGGTTTGGGCGCGGCGCTCACGGCACGCGCTCCGCTCCGGGCGGTTCGTCCATGCGGTTGTTGAACTCCAGCGGCAACATCCGCTCGCGCAGATCGCGAAAGTCTACGGTTCCGGGTCGGAAATCGCGGTAACCTCGGCCCCGGTCGGGGAACCAGTGCAGGCTCAACCAGATTCCGTAATCGCGCTGGTCTGGATCGTATTCCGCCTCAATGCCCGCTTGCAGCCGACCGGTTCCCCCCCAGGTGCCATCCCACCAAAGAGCGCCCCGCAATGCCTGGCTATCGGCGGCGCGTGGCCGGTTCCAGTCGTGGCTGCCCTGGGCGAAATAGTGAGTCCAACGGTAAGCAGCATCGACTTGCCAATCACCCAGCAGCTGTTTCCAGCCGACGGTAGCGCTAGCGTGTTCCGCATCAAAAAAATTGCCGCGCTCATCAGAGGTGAGTGCTGCACCGGCATACCAGAGCGTATCCAGCCAGGGCCGATGCACCAGGGTATCGGCGATCACCAGCCCGCGTTGATGAAAGTATTTGTAGGCGCTGAGTACATCCGAGTCGACATAACCCGGTCGGTAATTATAATTGGCTTGCTGGCCAAGCTCGCGATAAAAGAAACCGAGCGAAGGCTGATGTCGGGTGCGCGGACCGATTTCGCGAGCTTGAGCGATTTCGCCGCGCACGGTCGAATTCCAGGCCCAGCCTTCCGAGCGTTGGGCATAGCCCTCCCAGCTCAGGCGGACGGTGGTATCAGGCCACTCGGTCTCGTGCTGCCAGATAGCGCGCAGACCGAACGTCGGCTGACCGTAACGGTGTGAACGATACAGTGCATCGGCTTGGTAGTAGTCGCGCCGCCACGCATCGTAATAACGATAGCTGGCTAACGTTTCCAGATAATGATTACCGATTGCCTCACCGTCGGCTTCATCAAGCGGGGCCGCGCGGAGGAGGTTGACGCCGAGCGACCCGGTGCCGCGTTGCTGTTCACCCAGGGCGTATTGATCTTGTAATACCCACGTCGAAGGGAGTGGAGCCTCCGGTACAACGGCAGGGGTCGGCGGTGGTGGCTCTAGAGTCCAGCGGGCGATCCGTGGCGCGCTGCTCTCTTTGGGTTTATCCAGCAACCGCTGGGTATGCAGGCGATACAGCCCTTCCGCCTGCCCCTTGGGTGGCCGGATTTCAACCGTTTGCAGGCCAGGGCCGAGCCATTGATAGCGGCTATCCAACACGTCGCCGCGCAGTTCATCGACGCGCAGCCAGACCGGCCCCATCAGCGGGACTTGCAACGGTTCGCGCGCGGTAGCGACCTGATAGAGGCGGCGGAGATCGTCAGTGACCGGCTGGGCGGTGCCGCCGCGCAATTCACTGACCCGCACCCGCAGATATTGATTGGCGACCGGCTCGGCAATGCCGATGCGCAGCACATGTTGGCCAGGCGCTACATCAAGGATCAGCGGAGATGCGGGGGTGGCTGGATCGAGCAATACCTGCCGTTGTGGCTGCTCATCCAAACGATACCAGGCGGTCAGCGGGCGCGGCAGCGAGTAGCGGACATCACTGGCGCGCAAGTCAATCCGTAACCGGGTCGCCTGGGTGTTGGCACTGAGCAACCCCAATTCCTCGTTGCCCGATAGCACCTGTTCATCGTTGGCAACCGGCGGCGAGAGCGCCTTGCGAACCCGCAGAAACGGCGATTCCGGCCGCCAACCGGGTGCGGTGATGGAGCGCACGCCAGCGCTACGACCCACGTTTAACAATGGCTCCCATTCGGCACGTTGCCGTAATCGCCGCAACAGGGCTTCGACACCGGCAACGCCCGGTTGTGCAGCGACCGCCTGTTCGGCCTCCGGCAGGCGTTGCGCCAGCGTTTCCGGGGCTTGCTCCACATCCCACAGCAGTGTCGTCAAGCGTTGGCGCAGTGCAGCCGCTGCATCAGCAGGCGGCGTTGGCCAGGCCAGATGGGCAGGCAGCGCCCCAGTGAGCCGATTGAGCAGTTCGGCTTGCGCGGCAGGCGTTGGCAAGGCGTTGGGGAAAGCATAAAGCGTGTGCGGTTCCAGACGACAATCGGTGACGAGCGAAACGGGCAAGCTGGCGGCATTCTCCACTGGGGCGGGTGCAGGCGGTGCCAAATCGGCTAGCGAGGAAGCCTCTGGCGCATCGCCAAACGGCCAACGCTGCCAAAACCGCAGCGGGCGCGGTTGCGGCTTGCCGTGGGTCACGCCCAACGCGGCGGCGATGGCGGTGGTGGGCGTCAGTTCCGGCAGAACCCGCAAGGGGATGGCTGGCCGCCAAATCGACGCCTGAACCAGTAATGCGCGCTGCGGGGCGGTCACCTCAAGGGTGTGCCAGCCCGGACCCACAACATACTCCAAACTGGCTTTACGGCCCGGCAATTCAGCGCCGTCACCGATCAAGCGCAAGCCCTGGCTGGGCCGGTCGCCGCTGATCGGTAGACGCTCGATCCGCTCGCCATCGCGCAGCAGCAGCCAACTGTCCACGGGTGGCGCGTCGGTCACGGTTTGGGCTGGGTGGATGAGTCGGCCATCGATGCGCAGCCGGGCCGGTCCGAACACCGACAATTGCACCGGTCGATCCGGCAGCGCGCGAAAGGTCTGGCCCATCAGATCGCGGCCGGGTATGGCTAAAGCCGAAGCACCAGCCGAGTCGCTGATCAGATGATTGGCGTTATGCCAGCGGTGCGGGCCGGGTTGTTGGCTTTGCCAGCGCGCCCAATCGCCAATGGCCCGTTCTCGTACCCGTGGGTCAGGATCGACCAGACGATCACGAATCGCCAATCCGGTTTCCAGCGTCTCGGCCAGCGTTTGCCCAAGGCGGCCCGCCTCACGCCATTGGCGAACCGCTTGTTGATACGAGCCCTGGCGTTGCGCTTGATAGCCTTGCCAAAGACGACGCTGGGTTAGATCGGGCCATTGTTCCAGGGTGCGAGCAAATACCCGCCACCAGCCTAACTCGTAGGCGGCCTGCGCCACCACGGGCAGCGGCCGTTCGGCGGGAGGCAGTGCCAGACTGACTGCCAGCGCATCATCCGCCTGACCCTCAGCCAGTAGCTGCTGCGCCAATTGGCCAAACCGATCCGACGCCGGTTGACGGGTCAGCGCCGCGCTGACCAGCATCAGCGCACTATCCCCCTCCCCGGCTGCCAGCGCTCCCGCAATCAGTTGCTCAAGTGCCTGCTCACGCACCAGCGGGTCAGGATCATACAGGGATGCCCCGCGCAACATCTGTTCGGCCAGCACGGTTTCATTCAATTGCCGCAAGGCCCGCGCCTGCCCGGCGATGGCGACCGAGCGGGTCGTGGCGCTGGCGGAATCGCTCAGTTGGCTCCACTGTTCCAAAGCTGCCAGCCATTGCTCGGCCTGCTCCAGGCGCACAGCGGCCGCTTGCTCGCTATCCGTGGTTGGTCGTCGCGTCAGGGTGGGGGGCGGCCCTAACAGCGAGGCGAATTGTCGGCTGTGTTCGCGCAATAAGCGCAACAGGGGCAGCCAATGATTGGTCAGCTCCTTCCGCGCATCACGCGCTGGATCAAAGACTTGTGCCGATGAGCCGTTATGGACAAGCGGCTGGGTCAGCGTTCCGGCGCGGCGGGTTTGCTGCGCAAACTGTCGGTAAATCTGCTCGTTGCCTAATTGCTTGGCGACTTCCAGAAACTCGCTTTCGGAAAGCTGGTAGGGGCGGCTGACCCGATAGTGGAGGCCAATAGCCAATGGCTGGCTGGCCTGATCCAGGCGAATGCGGCGCACCGTCGGCGGTAGCGCAACTTCCACCGTCGCCGCCGCAACCAGTGGGCCGGGTGAGCGTTCGGCGGCAAACGGCGCGGTTAACGGCCCCGCGCCGCTGGTTCCGTGCTGAGCGCTCAACAGGGTCAATCCGACCTCGCCAGGGGCCGGTAGCAACAAATCAGGGGCCAAATCCGGCGCTTGCACCCGCAGCCGCAGCGGGGGTTGGTCGTCATAGCGCAACTGCAACTCGGCAACGGCACCCGCTGGCGGCCGCTCCACGGCAATGCGCAATAAAGAGGGGGCCTGTCGCTCCGGCAGCCAGTAATCCAAAGCCGTATCCGGCGTTAGCTCCATCAGGGTAGCACCGGGTAAGGTTTCGAGCAGATCATCGCTAAAGCGCTCGGCAACCACCAATTCCCGGGGCCGCTCGGCCCATCCGATTAGACGCCGGTTGCGCAGCCAGACTAGCCGGGGCGGGGCAGCGGTCGGTTTGTTAATCGGCAAGAGTGAGCGATAGAACGTGAACAGACCCAGCGCGTCCTGCGCTTGCACGCCAAGGCGTGGCTCCTCACGATGACCGAGCGCAGCCTGGCGCAAGGCCAGCGCAGCGGTCAAGCCGCCCTCGCGATAGCCGTTATCCCGCCCCAGCCGCATGGCAAGCCGATCTTCGTTGTCCAGGGAAATCCGGTTGAGCGGACCGGCCAGCTCGCTAGGTGCCAAATCCCAGATCGAGCCGTGCGCGACCGGATGCAGGGTCCGCGCCTCGGCGGCGGTCAGCTTGGGCGCATTGAGCGACGGAACCAGATAATCAGGGTCGCGCTGGATGCGTAAGCGCGCATACAGCGGTTGGGTGGCGGCTATCGCCAGTTCGTGTTCGCCGCTGGGCAGTTCAAGATAACCCGTCTCGATTCGGCCCAGCGTCTGAGCGCAACCGGTAGTCCATGGCATCTCGCGCTTTTCAGTGCTAACCCAAACCGCGCGGCGGGTTTCCTGGGCGGCGACCAGTTCGAGGGCTTGCCAGGGCCGACCATCCAGCCAGGCGTAGATTCGATAGGCTTGCCGGGCGCGCGTTTCGTCGGCGGGATAGCGCAGCCGGTGTTCCAGAGCCAACCGAACCGGTCCACGAAGTCGCACGCGCAGGGGCGGGCGGGCATCCACCGGCCAGAAGGCTTGCCCCGTAGCCGCATCGCTTGGTCGCAGCCAGACCGGTGAACCGGCTGCTGCGACGATTTCCCGCTCAGGCGTAGCGGGCTGTGCCGTGGATTCCGCATCAGGTTTCGGTTCTGGCACGGGCTGCGGGATTGAGCCTGTCGGCGGTTCTGGCGCGTCGGTCTGCTCGATGATCTCCCGATACGGCGCGAGTGATCCCAAAGCCTCCCGACGCGAGACAAATAAGGCGATTTCCAGCGCTTCGGCCTTGCCGGGGGGTCGGCTTACCCGTGCCAGCCGCTCTTCGGGCCAATCCGGCGCTAACAGCAGCGAATCGCCCGCCGCTGCGGGTTGTAGCGGCGTCTCAAGGTAGAGGCCAGAGCCGTTGCCAAGTGCAACGGCCAGATCATCCAGCGCTAAGGAGCCATCGGGCCAATAAAGCCGCAATCCCTCATAAGCCGGTATCCACACCGTAACGCTCTCGCCAGGCTGCAAGCGGACCCGATACAGCCCTTTCTCATAGCGTTCCGGTCCTTTTCGGTGCAGGCTGCGCCCGGCAAAAGGTTTCGAACCGGCCACCCAAAGCGGAGCGCCGATGACATTATCCCAGCGCAGCGGTAAGGGGTAACGACCCTTCATGTCGATTTGCACCTGATCCGGACCGGCGTTGGCGGTTGATCCGAGGATCAGCCAGGCCAGCAGGAGCCAGAGGCAGGCGCAATGGCGCATCAGGGTCGAACCTTGGCCAGGCACGCGCCGACCCGCTGGCGCAAGTTCGGGTCGGTATTCAAGTGCTCGCGCAGCGTTGGCCCCATTTCAAGGTGGACAAAACTGGATCGTCCCAGCGCGCGCAAGGCGTGGCCGATTTGATTGGTCAACGCGCCCAGTTCTTTGACCTCCGTCGGATATAGCAGCGCATAACCAAACAGTTCACGCAGGCAACCGGCCAGCTGTTCGGCGGCGGGTGTCGGCTGGCGCTGGCCTGCGCTGATGATGGCGGTCGCGCGCCGCCCGGCTTCGGTTTTCCGTTTGGCGTTGCTAAAGCCGTGTAATTGCAAAATTGCGCTGGCCGGTTGTGCCGCTGCCGCCGCGCGGCTGAAAGCGATGAAATAGCTATCCGGTTGGTGCGCCATGTCCGAATCCTTGACCATTTCATCCTCCTCGTTCTCATGACGCCGTGGCGCGGTACTCCAGGCCCCAGCGATAAAGTTGCCCTCAGTCAGCAGGGCAATAGCGATGCTGCCGGTGTGTTTGTCATCCAGCGCATGAGGCGCTTGCAGGATGGGTGCGCCCGCTGACAGGGGCGCGAAGATGTAAAGGCCCCGACCTTGACGCCGGTTTGGCTGCTCCCGAATCACCGTGAAAACCCGCTGTTTGTCAGTAATCCGCTCGACAGTGAAGCCCAAAGCCGCCCAGGCGGCGCGCTGTGCGGGCTGGGCGGCACCGGTGAAGGCCTGGCGAAACAGATATTCGGCCTTGTTCAGCTCATCGGGGGTCGGTGCCTGGTAATTCGGCGTCTGGCTATCCTGTAACAGACGATTTAAAGGGCTTTTTTGCGGCGCGGCGGCTGCCAGCGCCGGCCCGGCGAGCAAGACTATGAGCCAAACCCACCTGCACCACCGAGGGCCGGGCGCGCCGGTGAGTTGTCTTGCTCTTTGGAAATTTTGAGTCATCTCGTTCACCTTTACCGTTGGGTTTCCTCACCGAATAGTTCCAATACCGTCGGCAGGCCCGCAATGACGCGATACAGCGTCAGATACCCGCCACCCTCTTCTAACCAAAACCGGATCCGATAATCACCAGGTGGCGCATCATCACCCAGCGGCAGGAAAAACCGCTGCCCTAGGCCAACTTGTTCGGTCGGCGTATCCAGCACCGGTGCCACAGCCTGTTCATCGGGGCGAATATCGTACCGCCATTCCGGCAGAGTCGGACGAGTAAAAGGCCCGAAAAGAGCACGTCCGGGGGTTGCCACCGTGGCTCGCAGGCGCGCGCGCTGTGGGCCGACCGGCATTTGCAAGACCCCGGAGAGCACTTCTACCCCGGCGCTGGTTTTGACATAGGTAAATTCCAGCGGCTGTTGATCCAGCCGGTAAGCCAGACGGCGGGTCAGGCTGCCAGGGCCGCCGCCGAGAAAGTTCATAAACCAGCGCGCCGGGTGCGCGGTTTGCACCAGCAGGGTGTGTGGGCCGACGGGCAGGGGCGGCAGCCGCAACTGACTGCGCCGCAGGGTCAGGATGCTGGCGTAGACAGGTTGACCGTCGATGCTGATCTGCACCGCATCCGGTTGATCGGTATCCCGCAATACCAATAGCAAGGGTTCTACCGTCAGGCGGCCGGGCAGACCGCGTAACTCAATCCGGGTTGGGGTACCGGTCGTTAGCGGTTGAAATACTGAGGCCAGCGCACTATCGCGCAGCGGTGTCAGAGGATCGCGGGGATTGAGTAGATAGCGGCCCCGCCAGGAGCCATCCGGATAGTAGTCCTGCCACTCGTAGCGCCCGGCGAGGATTTCGGGATCACGTTGCGGGGGGCGATTTTGTACGATCAACAGCGCAGTTTGCCCGTTACGGGTTCGCTCTTGCGCGGCCAGCGGTAGCACTGGAAACCAGATCGGTGGGCTGCGGGTCTTTTCTCGCTCGGTTGGCTGGTAGTCCTCTGGAAGGCGCAGTTCGCGGCGCAAATCGGGGGGTCGGGTATAGGCGTTGACCAATACCGGCGCAGCAGCCGTCAAGCGCACCCGAACCACCGAGGGAGGCAGCGAAAAACTATGGGTGGCCGGTTCGGAAACCCGCTCAAATGGCGCACTCTGACCGATCAGCCGGTCATAGGGGTCTGCTACGCCAGGGATGGCCAGGGTTCCCTGGCGCAGCGTTGCGCCCTGCTGATCGAGCCATTCATAGCGCACCGCGCCGTGAGTCGCTGGATCAGGGGTGGCCAAGCGCAGATCGACGCGCCATAAGGTGGCCTGGTTGCCGATGTGGGCAATGGCAAATTCCAGAGGCTGGCTCGGTTCCAGACGGTAGAGCCGCCGATAAACCGGTTCCGGCAGCAGATCCAGACCAGGACCGCTGGCCTGATGCTGGGTCGCCCGGATCACCAGCGGTCGGGGAGCAACGACTTCCAAAAGACCTGGCTTGAGCTTTTCTGACCAGAGGGTGATCGGCAGGCCGGTCAGGGGAGCGCGATAGGAGGTCGGCGAACCGGCTTGCCCCGGGTGCCAAATCAGCTCGACCTGCCCGCCGGTGGCAAGGGGTTGATCAGCAGGGGTTGGTGATGGCGCAATCTCGATGAATTCCAGGGTAACCCAGCCGCCTGGTTCGGGAATCGGCAGAGTCGCGCGCAGGTCGCGGTCGATGTACAGGCCAGCCGGTAGCAGCGAAACCCGTGAGGGTTCGGCCTCGATATCCAGGGCGGTATACAGCCGTCGACTCCGGTAATCGCGCCCGGCAATTCCCGACGGGCCAAGCGGGTTCCAACGCTGGCGCAACAGATTCATCTGCTCGCTCTGGCTTAACAGCTCCGAACCGTGAACGCTGGCGCGTCCCAGCACTTCCCGCTGGCGACGGGGGATCCGACGCCAGCGAAAGGCGGTGGTGGGTTCAAACAAATGCTCGCGCGCGTACACGCGCACCACGACCTCCGTGATGCCAGGTGCCGGGTGGGCTAACCCCAGGCGTAATCGCGTCGCACCGGCCAGCTCGGCGGGATCTATCATCAGCAAGCGACCATCGGCCGGTAGGCTTTGGCCATCGGGATAAAATGCCGCTGTCATGGGTTGGGTCGATCCTGACGGCCGGTACCAGCTCATTCGCGTCCGATGATGGTAGAGGCTTTCTCGAAGGATGCGGCCTGCACTGTCCAATAACTGGTAATGCAACGCATAGGACCACTCGGCTTCAGGTTGCAGGGCCTGGGCAGGTTCTATCCCGGCATTGCTGATCACTTTAAGGCCGCCGCTTTGACCCGGAAGTGGAAACTCTACCCAGCGATCCGCGTTGAGCAGGTACACGGTGCTGGAGGCGGACCCGGCCAGCCGGTCCGCAGCGGTTTGTACCCGATTCTTACCGCTTAGAACCTGCCATGCGCTTTCCAGGTGTGGCTGCCATAGCCAGTAGGCCCCGGTCAGCAGGGCCAGGAGCAGCAAGCCGCCCAGCAGACGGCCCAGCGAGCGGATCATGGCGCGCCGAACACCAACCCACCCACGCGGGCGTTTTTGAACTCATCCACGCTTGCCGCCTGGAGCGGTAAAGCAGCCACCTTTTGGCTGTCCGGTCGGCGGGGCAGCAGATTGAGGACCAGGCGCAATCGCCCGGAAGCGTCAGACACCAGTAAAAACGCCTGCTGGGTATCGCGATCCAGCAGACGCTGATAGCGCAAGCCCGGCCAGGCCCGCAGTTGATGCAGACTGATGATATCGCGGCGCTCCAGATAGGCGCGGGCGATAGCCTGCCATCCTGACGGTGCGCCGCCTGCGGCTTTGGGCAGGCCCGCCAGATACGTGTAAAGGTCCTCGCGGCGTGTCGGAATGCCCAATGCGGTGAACTGGGCTTCCTGTGCGGTGTTATCGCTTTGCTGGGCAAAGGTCGCCCTGAGCGTTGCTGACAGCCACAGCGCGACAAAGGCTTTATGGGTGGCGGCGTTGGTATAGCGCGCCTGGGGCGAACTGCCCGCCTCATAGCCAGCGGTTTCTAAAGCACCGTCCACAAAACGAACCTCAAGGCCATCGCCCTCAAGCGTTTCCAGAAGTCGTCGGCCCAACGCGCCGATGGATTCCGGGCGCGTTGCGCCGCTGTGCCAGGCGAGCAGGACATCGGCGGTTGGGGTCGGCCCACCAGGACGCAGGCCATAGGCGCGCACGCTGGCAGTGAGCCAGGGCGTTTTGCGTGCTTCCCGCAATACCACTTCGTTGACCAGCGTGAACAAGCTGCCAGGATAGCTGGGGTCGGTCACGTCAGCGGTACCGTCCCGGTTAGCTTGCGGATGGGCACCTGCCAGTAGCAGGACGTTGGCTTGGAGTTGCTCATACAAGGAGACGCCATATTCAAAGGTATTGGCTTCAAACAGTGGGTGCGGCACCGCCACCAGATAATTCTGGCCGCCGCCGGTGCGAAACACGTAAGTTCCGCGATAACCGCGCTCGCGGCGCGCTTCGTCCTCAACCAGAATCAGATGCTCTTGCCGGGTGGGGCGATGCCGATAACGCACCAGGCGATAACCGGCGACCTGGGCGGCCCCCGCCAGCGCCCGCAAGGCCACCTGTTCAGCCTCACCCCACTCCGGTTGCGGTCGGCTGTCGCGCAGTAATTCCAGCAGCGGCGTTAGGATCTCTTCATCGAAATACAGCAACTCCTCCGGGCGGGGCGGTCGATATAATTCCGTGCCGCGTCCGGCTAAGCGATTTTTGTCGGCGAGTAACCATTCACGCAAGTAGCCGTCGATGCGAGCCTCGCCGATCTCTAAGGGAGTCGCGACCGGGCCGACGATAGCGGGTGCCCGCGCCAGCAACTGTCGCAAGTCGGGGCGGTTCAGCACCAGTTCGGCAAAGCCGCTTTGGGTTGCATCGCGTTGCAGATTAGCCAGCGGCGTCGCCGCCCAGTGAACTTGCAATGGGCTGGTTAAGCGCTGCAACGCCGCCAGATCGACACCGGGCGGCAAGGTGGCCTGCACCCATAACGTCGTGGGCGGCGTCTCTGTGCCCGCGCGGAAGGCGTCGGCTGAGACGCCAGCCAGTTTTTCACTGCTGCGCGCCGTGTAAGCCCGCACCTGTAACACGTCCTGGCGCGCCATCACCTGATGAAAAACGTGAAACGGCGTCTGCCGACTCCGCAACACATCCAATGACCCATCGGCATTGATGGCGCGTGGCGCACCGGCGATGGCCAGGGCGCGGGCGCTAAGCGCCTGAAACAACCCGCCGCCCGCCGCCAGCGTATTGCTTTCATCCAGCGGTGCGGGTGCCTCAATCAGCAGATGGCCGTTGGCCTGGGTGTCGATCACATAAACGCCCCAGCCACGAGCCGGTTCGATTTCCCGAAGATAAATATACCGTCCGGCGACGTGATAAAGCTGGTAGTGGGCGGCGGCCAGCCGCTGGGCTGCCCGCTCCAGCGCGCCCGGCTCACCGTGTAGATGAGCTTTCACCTGTTGTAATCCTGCTCGAAAGGCTTCCAGTTCGACAGGCAGCGGCACCAGCGCGCTACTGCGCAGGCGGGAGCGCTGTATCTCTACATTGTCCTCGCTTAACAATTCACCCAGCGACCGCGAGACCGGGCGCACCGTCGCGCTGGTTTGCTGCGGAGAAGTCGCCGTCCATGGGCGATCCTCCGGTAGCAAGGTGAGGGCAAATCCGGCGATGCTGGCGACGCCGACCGCCACCAGCGAGGTCTGTAGCGTGGCGCGGGTCAGGCGAGCGGCGATTTCCTTGTCGTAAATCCGCATCGCAATCAGGGTGGTCAGCATATAGCCGAAGCCATAAATATCCATAATCGGGGCCGTCGGCCAGACCAGCGGCAACAGCCAGCCCAGTGCCAGCTTGTAGAAAAACCCTAAATTAAAGAAAAACAGCAACTCGCGCGGTCCTTCCAGGTGCAAAGCGGCCACCAGCGGCACCCGCATCAGCCCGCGCGCCATGCCAAGGATCAGGAAAGCTTCCAAAAAGGAGCTGAGGATTTTGGCTGGTTGATACCATTGCAGCGCCAGTAACGAGGGAATCAGGATGCCGTTGAATTCCCAGCCGTAGTAGAGATTCATCCGCGAGGCGAGAAAGGCGGTGGTCAGCAGCACGATATAGGCTTTCGGGGTGGCCAGCAGCGAAGCGGCCAGATTGTCGTAGGCGTAACCGAGGTTACTGATGCTGAAATTGGTAAATTCCATCAAACCGTACCGGACGATCAGATAGGTCAGGGCGACGGTTGTAAAGACCGGTATCGATCCCCGGATCACGCCCGTCTTCCAGAACTGGTTAGCGATCAAGGACACCACGATCAGGCCAAAGCTGTGCAGATCGCTGCGATAGTCGAAATCCTGGCCGAAATAGTCGTTCCACAGCGCGCCAATCTCCGGCCATAACCAGCCATCAGCGCCAAGGCGCACGGCGACGCTCACCAGCACCAGCCCAAAAAAGCGGTCGCGGCCAAACAGACTGCTCCACCAACCATAGCGGGAGCAGCGTTCGGAAAACCCATACACCAGCAGGTAAGTGAGGATGCCCTCGATAACCACGACAGCCGCTGACAGCGGCTTGACCAGCAGCAGAGGCGTGAGATAGCCCGGCACTACCAGTCCCGACAAATTCCAGCCAAAGCGCAAGGTGAACAGCACCGCCACGGTGACGCCAATCCAAACCGTGGTCGTGACGGAGCTGGCCAGACTTTCGGGAAACAGCGCCAGACTGAACACAGTGTCCGCCTTGCCTTCAGGCCGGAGTTATCGGTGCGGCAATCGGGCGCTCGCGCAGCAACCGTTCAAGCTGAGCCAGCAGCTCAGGCGTCTGGATTGGCTTAAACAATACCGCATCAGCCCCCGCTGCCAGGATTGGCTCATCGCTACCAGAACGCTCCAGCGCTGTCAGCGCCAACACCGGCAGGCCGGGGTGTTCGTGGTTGCGCCATTCCAAAAACTCAAAGCCGTTCATCACCGGCATGATCATGTCCAGAACGATTAAATCCGGCAGCCATCCCTGAATGACAGCAATGGCTTGTTGACCGTCGGCGGCGGCGCGGATCTGGTAGCCCTGCTCCTCCAGGGAGAGACAGATCAGCCGCTGGATAACCTCGGTATCGTCAATCACCAGAATGCGCCTGGCCGTGGTGTCTGCCAGATAGCGCTGGCTACGCACGGTGGGTTCCTCGTGCGCTAAGCGTTGGCCGAAACTTGGCAGACGCACCACAAAGCGGATGCCTTCGCCTAGGGCGCTGTAACCGTGCAACACCCCATGCCAGCTCATCACCTGATGGCGGGCTACCCGCAGCCGCCGAAACAACGGGGTCGCCTCGCTGTCGTCACGGCTTAGCCAGACTTGCAGCCGATCATCCGGCATTCCAAAACCTTGATTGCGGAATTCATAAATTATCCAGCCTTCCTGCTCGCGCAGGGTCACGGTGATCTGACTGCCGGTCGTCGCATCATCAAGCAACACCGCCAGCAGGGTGTAAAGGATGTCTTGCAAACTATCCGCATCCGCCATCGCCAGGCTCAACAGCTCCGGCATCTCTGCTGTCAAGCGCACCTGGCGCTCCTCGGCTGGGCTGGCGAGCTGTTCCAGGGCGGCGCGCAACGGTGCGCGCGGCTCGACGGGATAGCGGTCAAATTGCTGAAGTGCGGCCAAATCGGTCAGCAAATACTGTTCAGCCCGGTCGAGCAATTCGACGGCGGTTTTGACCTGCTGCTCCAGAATGCCCCGCGAGGATTTGCGCCGCTCGACCTTGCGCCGCTCTTCCTGAACCGGTCCCTGATGTAATTCAACGGCCAACAGCATGGCCTGGAGATGATCACGCAGTTGCTGGTGGACCCGATCAGTGAGTTCCACCTTGACCGAACTCAAATTGTGCAAAGCGGTGACATCCATCAGTTCGATCAGTACGCCTTGCAATTGAAACGGCAGCGCTTCGGCCATTTCGCCCGGCGGTCGGGCGCTGTCGCTGGCCAGCACCGGCCGGACCCGGAGCGTGTGCCGCCGTTCGGGTTCGCCTGGAACCCGGGCCAGCAACGTCACCGGCTGATGGCTGACAAAGACCCGTTGCAGAATCTGCCGACCCTGGGCAAGGCTGATGTCGCCCAGGGTGCTGAGTAAATCCAGAGCGGTCATTTCGTAAGCGGGCAGTTGGCCGCGCCGCAGGATCGCTGTCATCGCTTCATTGGTTTGCAGCACCCGACCGAAGGGACTATAAAAAATAGCCGCTGTTTCCAGCCCCTGAAAGACTTGCTCCAGACGAAAGAGCCGCCGTTCAAAAGCCAGTAGTGCCTGACGGAGCGCGTGGACATGGCTCTCGCCGCCCTCCAGGCGCAAATAGCGGAAGGCGTGGCCGCCGCGTTTGGGCAATTGTTGTCGCCATTGCAGGCGGTGATAGAGCATTTCAGCGATTTGATCGCGAAAGCTTTCCACCAGGGCGAAAAAATCCGGGTTGGCCGCGACCTTATCGGGCATAACGCCCATCGCCCAGAAACCTAACAGCTCGCCGCCGAACAATAACGGCGTCATATACTGCTCGCCGGGGGATTCGGCTTTTAAAAATAACCGCTGAATCAGGCGTACAGTCCGCCGCTCGGCGACCGCTTCACTGTAGGGTAAACGCCGATAATCCCGGCGACGCTCGTTGATGTCGGCAAACTGACAATTCAACGCGGCGATTTCGCGCACGTAATATTGCTCTGGTATCCGCTCCAGAAAAATCAGCCAGGTCAAATCCAGCGTTTGCCGGACCAGATCGACCACCTGATTCCACGGTTCGGGCGAGGCATAAAAACCGGCGGGGATCGCCTGCTCGCGTGAGCGCGCTGCCAGGTCCATCGCCAGTGACCGGACAGCATTATCCTGGGCCAGCAGCTTGTACCAGAAAATCACCCCAAAGGCTCCGGCCTGCGCCACCACCAGCGCGGTGACCGGTAACCACACCTGGGCATAAAGCAGTGCCAGCCAGGCCGTCGCTGCGTAAAGCGCCAGCAGCGCGCCGGTCAGCCACGGCCCGAAGCGCGGCCAGCCCCACTGGTAAAGGATAATATTGGCGATGGCCGCAATCGCCAGAAGCGCCAACGTCAGCGCAGCGGATAGCGGTTGGATCGGCTGATCAGCCAGTAAGGTTTGCAGCGCATAACCCTGAAAGGTCAGCAGCGACAGGCCGGGGCCAGTCGGGGGATCAAGTGGCGTGTGTAGCCCGGGTGTTTGCGGCGGCGGCAGTAAACCGATCAGGACGCTGCGCCCTCGTACCACGGTGGGGATCAAGCCATCCCGCAAAACCCGGCTTAGCTCAATCGTCGGCAGATAGGCACCGCCGCCACGAAAATTGACCCAATAGGGCGTCTCCGGCAGCGGTAATCGATCACCGGCAAGTTGCTGGGCGGCCTGGTTTTCCAGCGCTGGATAGCGATGGCCTTGCACGGTGTGCCAGGCATACTGGCGACGGTAAACGCCGTGATCGGCAGGCGGCAATGCCATCACCCCAAAAGCCGGTTCTTTGCCCAGCGTGCCGACGGTGGGCGGCCAAGGCTCCAATCGGCTCGTTTCGGTGGGATCGTTCGGGTCAGCGATCAGATGACGCCCGAAAACAACATGACCGGCGCTAATGGCTTGCTGGTAGAAACGCGAGGAGGCCCTGGTCGGCAGGAATGTAAACACGATTTGCCGAGCTTCCAGCCTGGTCAGGGTTTCCAGCACCCGCACCCAGTGAGGATCAGCGGCGTCGCGATCTTGGGGATCAGCCCGAACGATGAGTACGCTGGAGTTGTCCGGCCCGGCAGGCGCGTGGCGTTGGGCGAAATCATAAACCACGGCGTCTGGCCAGGCGAAAAAGCCAGTGAGCTGAGCGCCCCAGGCACTCAGCGCGAGCGCGGCTGCAACAAACGCTCCCTTAGAGTAACGTTGTGATGTCTCGATGAAGTTGATAACGGCACTATCCGGCGTAGAGTCTCGCTCACAGTTGAGACGACTATGGAAGACTATTAATGGATAATATGTAGCATAAAACTGAATGCTGTAGAAAAGATCGCAGTATAACGACAAAATGACGAGTGCTATCGGATATTGTGATACGCGCTGCCTTCGCGGAAAGTGAAGCTCCTGGCACAGCCATTGCCAAATGCGATTTCGAGTCCGTTGCCATGTTCCAAGCCATAGCGCTGTCGGCGCTCCAACAAGATTTCATCGGGCTTGATAGCCGTTATCCCTTGGCCGATGGCCGTTTCACGCCTCGGCATTATCTGGATTCAGCGGCCTCGACGCTGGCGTTGGGTTGTGCGCAGCGGCTGGCGCAAGCGCTGTTGCCGCACTACGCCAACACCCATAGCCAACTGCATTTTTCCGCGCGGATTGCCAGTCATGCTTTTGCCTGGGCGCACGCGCAAGTGTTGCGCTTCTTAAACGCTGATCCACTGGAGTACACGGCCTTTTTTGCCGGTAGCGGCTGTACCGCCGCGCTGAACCGACTGGCGCGGGGCCTGGCGGCGCGGCGGCCAGAACGCCGGATCGTTCTGGCCTCGTTGATGGAACATCACGCCAATGATCTGCCCCATCGCAAACATGCCTGGCAGATCATCCACATCCCCTTGAGCGGAACAGCGCCTGCACTGGGTGCCATCGATTTGGTAGCGCTGACAGATTTGCTGGAGCGGCATCAGCGGCAAGTCAACTACGTTGCTGTCTCAGCGGCAAGCAATGTCACCGGCATCATGAACCCGGTGCATGACATCGCCGCATTGGCCCACGCGCACGGTGCCTGGGTGTTGGTCGATGCCTCGCAAGCCATTGCCCACGCGCCGCTGGCTCTTAGCGACACCGGTGCCCCGCAGCGGACGCTGGATGCGGTGGTGTTTTCCGGCCATAAGCTCTACGCGCCCGGTTCTCCCGGCGTTGCGGTCGTTCGGCGGGCGTTGCTGGAGGGGCAGGAGCCGGATGAGGTCGGCGGCGGTATGGTGGACGATGTACACCGGGCCGGTTATGAAATTACAGACCGCTTCCCCGACCGTGAGGAAGCGGGCACGCCCAATATCCTGGGCGCGGTGCAACTCGGCGCGGTGCTTCATGTACTGCAACGGGTTGGGATGGCGCAGATTCATGCCGCTGAACAAGCCTTGCTGGCCGATTTGCTAGCCGGACTGACTGGCTTGGCGGGCGTGCAAGTTTATGGGAATCTCGATTTAAAGCAGTGTCCGCGCCTGGGCACGGTCTCGTTCAATCTGGCCGGCCTGGAGCATGGGCTAGTCGCTGCTGCTCTTAACGATTATCACAATGTGGCGGTTCGCAACGGGTGTTTCTGCGCGCACCCCTACGTGCGGGAATTGCTGAAACCGGAACTATGGGCGCTGGAGCTTGATCCCGACGCCGAGGATGCGGCAGTGGCTTTGAAGGGCTGGCAGGGGATGGTGCGCGCCAGCCTGGGGTTGTACAGCACGACCGAAGACATCGCGGCTCTTCTGGCGGGTATTAGCGATCTACTAGCCCGACCGGCGTATTACCGGGCGCAATACCAGCCGACCGCTGACGGGCATTTCGTCCATCGCACCTTTAGCGCACCGGCTGAACGCTTGTTCGACCCGGACGTGGAGTTAGCGCGGATTTTGGAGGATTTACCCGGACTTGGGTAAACCAGTCGACCCATCCCGAATGCGTTGAACTTCCGTAGACATTGGTGGGGTTATTCAGGAGGATGGGTGCCAGCTCACCCAATGCAAACCCTGAACACGGGAAAATTCGCGTACATTGCGCGTCACCAGTGTCGCTTGATAGCGTAATGCTGTGGCGGCAATCAACGTATCATGTGGGCCAATCGGCGTCCCTGCGCGCTCAAGCTCGGCCCGAACATGGGCGGCGTGAACCGCGCATTCGCTGTCAAACGGTAGAAGCCGCATGGGACGCAGCAATTGTGTCAACGCAGCCAAACGCGGAGTCGCTGCTTCCTGAGGTAACCGCAGCAACCCATAACGTAGTTCATATTCGACGATGGCTGGCACACCTAAATCGGCGGGCCGCAAAGCTTGCAAGCGCGGCACGATGTGCGGATCGCCGCGAAAGTAGTAGCTGATGGTATTGGCGTCGAGAATCAGCATGGCGGATTCTTAAAACCCCAGACGCGGTACATCGGCGGGCAGCGAGGTTGGGTCTTCCTCAGGCAAGGGAAAGTCGGGAAAGCGGCCAGCCAGTTCCAGACAGTCCCTGGGCCATTCCTGGGCCGCGAATTTGCGAATGATTTCCGCTACCCAACGGCTTTTGGACATGCCATTGGCTTGTGCCGCCTGCTCAACCAGAGCCTGGGTGGCTTCATCCAGATAGAGCGTGATTTGCGCCATAGCCGAACCTCCGATCATCCGTTAAAAAATTATGGTAGGTCAGGTTTCAACCCGACGGGATGGTTGTCGGGCTAAAGCCCGACCTACATCTGCCGCTCAAGGCACCAATCCCCAGAACTGAAGAATCAGCGCGCTGGCGCAGATCCCCACCGGCAACACGTAATCAGCCGCCACGCCGCATGAGCTAGCCTCCGATCCAGGCGCGATGGGCTGACCATGGCCCATGCCCGCGATCAGATAGCTTTCAACGCGCGGTTGGCCGCGCGCGTCGTGATAGACCCGCCGGGTATAACCCTGGCCAGTTTCTTCACTGGCCGCATCGATGCCCACACCATGAAGCGCACGCCATTGTTCGGCCAACTCGCGGGCGTTAGAGGAATCAACGACCCAATCCGATTGACCTTGCCAGATCGAGAGGATCGGCCAACGCTGCGGGCGCAGGTTTGCCTCGGCTGCGGCCTGTCGCACCTTATCCGCCCATTCCGCCGGGCGCAAATCGCGGCCCCAAAATTGGCAATACAAGGCGCTGAGCATTCCGCCCGCACAACCATACGGAACACCGGCCACGCTGGCACCCCCGGCGAATACCTCCGGATAAGCCGCCAACAAGGCAACAGCCATCGCCCCACCGGCGGACAGCCCGGCGACATAGATGCGCTGCGCGTCGATGGGAAACTCGGTCTGGAGGCGGGCGATCATCTGCCGGATTGAACCCGCTTCACCCTGATCGCGCCTCACCTGGGATGGGCAAAACCAGTTAAAACAACGTTGGGGATTATTGCTTAACCGCTGTTCCGGCAATAACAGCATAAAACCCAGTCGGTCGGCTTGTTGCAGCCAACCGGTCAGCCGGGCGTACTCCAGCGCGGTCTGTTGGCAGCCGTGCAAAGCAACGACCAATGGCGCGGGTTTTTTCAGGGGTTCGGGTTGGTAGAAAAACAGGCGTAGCCGACCGGGATTAGCGCCGAAATCCGCTCGTTCCGCCGCTGTACCGCCAATGCTGAGGTGGCTCGACAACGCCAAAATCCCAGCCAGCGCTAAACTGACCAGAATATACAACCCTTTCGCCACGGCCTGTCTCCTTAAGGCCCCGCCCGGATGCGTTGAGCCTGCTGGGTTGATATACAAGACGCCGACCGCTTGCCACCGGGTATTGGCCTGCTGGTGTAACGACAGTGCAGCGGCATTGATCCGGTCGGTGAAGGCGGCATTTTCCTGGCCCGCCCGATCCAGAGCCATGGCCGCAGTTTAAAACAGTTCAACGTCTCCTTCGTCCATCGACTGCTGCAAAACCGTTTTGCTTTTCTGGCATAGGCCCGACCGTTGCAAGGCGTGCAGGTTGCCTTGCAGTTCCAGGAGCGCCTCGCGGGTATCGCCGCCGCTTTGCGCGCTTTCGGCGAAGAGGCGTAAGCGATTGCGCAGCTCGCTTAGCACCTGCTCTTGTTCGGTCAATTCCCGGTCGGCGTGCGAGAGCAACTGGCCAACGATATCTTCAAATTGCAAAGACTGCACCGCCAGACCGACGCTGCGGTCGATGCCCTGGCTCAAGTCCGAGACCTGGCCAAGATTTTCGGAGATGTACTCGTTCATCACCCCCAGCTTGGCAAACAAAATATCGGCCTGATCCCTGGCTTCGATCAGTGACGTGGTGTCACGCATCGCCATCTGGTTGACCACATCGCGGGTCTCATGGACGATCTTTTTCGATTGTTCGACCTGAACGCGGATCTGCTCATTCAGGCGGGCTGAACTGTGCGAAAGATTGCGCATCTCGGTGGCGACCACCTGAAAGCCTCGGCCCGCCTCACCGGATCGCGCCGCTTCGATAAAGGCATTCAGCGACAGCAGATTGGTTTGCTTGGTGATCATCTCAACATTGCTAAGTAGAGAAAAGGTCTGATTGACCACCTCGGTCATCGCTTCCATCTTGGCGATCACCCCGCTGCTTTGCGCGCTGACCTGCGCCAACGTGTCCATGAACCCTTGCAGGATCAACGACATGCCATCGGCGATTTCCCGGACGCTGGCGCGATTGTTGCCGGTGCCCCCCGCTTTCTTTTGCGAGACTTCTTCAATCAGCGAAGATACCAACTGTTGCTGGGCGCGAGTCTGGCTGTTAAGGCCGTTGAAGCTATTGCTGAGCTTGACCGCCGCATCGCTGATAATGGTTTTGCCGCGCCGGATATCTTCATGCACCTTGGCGTCTTTTGAAGCCAGGATATCGCGCAGGCAAACCAAAATCTCGGTGCCCAGCCGCGCCGTCTCATCGGGTTCGGGGGCCGGTGCTTCCACCGCGCGCACGCTGCTGTCCCCTCTCATCGCGAGTGCTCCTCCGCAAGCCGCATGATCTGTGCGGCGATGGCTTCCAGAGGCAGGACTTTATCGATCCCGCCCAATTTAACGGCCTGGCCCGGCATTCCCCAAACGACGCTGGTTTGCTCATCCTGGGCCAGAGTCGGGGCACCGGCCTCATGCATTTCTTTAATACCGCGCGCCCCGTCATCGCCCATGCCAGTCAGGATGACGCCAATCGCATTTTGCCCGGCGTTGGCGGCGACCGAGCGAAACAGCACATCGACACTGGGTCGATGGCGATTAACCGGCGGCCCGTCGTTGAGGCGGCAAACATAGCGCGCCCCATCGCGCACCAGCATCAAGTGACGGTCGCCGGGCGCGATGTAGGCATGGCCGGGAAAAATCTGCTGACCATCGCGCGCTTCGCACACGGCAATCGTCGCGACCGAATCCATGCGGCGGGCAAACGGCCCGCTAAAGGCTTCGGGAATATGCTGGGTGATGACGATACCCGGACACGTCAGCGGCATTCGGATCAACACTTCTTTAATCGCCTCGGTGCCGCCGGTCGAAGCGCCGATAGCGATCAGGCTTTCCGTGGTCTTAAACGGACGGCGGCGCTCCTCCCGTTGCAAGATGACATCAGCGGAATACTTCTCAGCCGCTGAAGGCAGCTTGGTCGCAGGAAGCGGTGGCGAGCGGCGCTCCACCACCCGCGCCCGTGCCGCGACCCGCACTTTCTCGCGGATTTCCAGCGCGTAATCATCCAGAGTATGGGCCAGATCAACCTTGGGTTTGGTGACGAAATCGACCGCGCCCAATTCCAGCGCTTGCAAGGTGACAGTCGCTCCGGATTCGGTGAGCGATGACACCATCACCACCGGCATCGGTCGCAACCGCATCAAATTGCTCAGAAACGTCAGGCCGTCCATCCTGGGCATTTCCACATCCAGGGTCAGCACGTCGGGATTGAGCTGCTTGATCTTTTCCCGCGCGGCATAGGGATCAGCCGCCGCGCCCACCACTTGAATATCGGGGTCCTGATCGAGAATTTCGGCGAGGATTTGCCGGACCAGGGCGGAATCATCGACGATAAGAACTTTGATTTTGTCGTTCATCAGCCAAAATCTCCAAACAGTTCGACCTCGCCGCCCTGGGTGCTGACCCGGCGCAGATCGTCCCGATAGACCCGTTCCTGCTTGACGATGGTTTCGCTGCGGATATTGCGCAGTTTTTTAACCAAAACCCGGCCGGTCACCGGTAGGTAGGCCATACGGCGCGGTAAATCGCCGCCCACATCCTCCGCGACCACGGCCAGATGTTCAGTGCGCAAGTAACCCCGCACGAAGGCGATATTCTGCTGGCCGATATCGGTCATCCCGCCGATGATCCGACCGCCGCCAAAGATTTTGATCTCCAGATTTTCCCGCCGACCGCCGTATTTCAGAATGCAGTTGATCAGTCGCTCCATCGCATAGCTGCCGTAGGCGGCATCAGCGGTCAGCCGTCGGGGGCTGTCATCGCCGCTGGGCCGGTTTTCCTCTGGCAACATAAAGTGATTCATGCCGCCGATGTGGATGGCGGTGTCGCGAATACAGACCGAAATGCACGAACCCAGCACCGTGGTAATCATTTCCTCGCAGTGGGTGACGTAATATTCTCCCGCCAGAATTCTCACGACCTCGACGTTTTGGATCGGGTCCCAATAGCTTTTCGCATCGGCAAATTCGGGCAGGCGCAAGTGCTTGATTCTTTTATGTCCGGCTGTGACGGCTTTCACGTTCGCACCTCAAAGACAGCGTTGATAAATGGTCTTGCCCAGCGGCGCGAACCGCTCGGTCACTTTAAATAGCGATTCAGAGTGACCGACAAACAGATAGCCCGCCCCAGTCAGCACATTCGCAAAGCGATCAAATAAAACGCGCTGGGTCGGCTTATCAAAATAAATCACCACGTTGCGACAGAACACGATGTCGAAGGGGCCGCGCATCGGCCACTCCTCCATCAAATTCAGGCGGCGGAAGGTGATCATCTCACGCAGCGCCGATGCGACCCGCACCTGACCCGCCTGCGCCCCCCGACCCTTCTGGAACCAGCGCCGTACCCGTGCTTCCGCTAAATCTTTGATCCGGCTGGCGTCGTAAACGCCGCGCTCGGCGGTGGCCAGGACGTTGGAATCCAAATCAGTCGCCAGAATTTTGACATCCCAACCGACCGCCGGCAGGCTTTCCCGGACGACCATGGCGATGGAGTAGGGTTCCTCGCCCGTTGAACAGCCCGCCGACCAGATGCGCAGACGGCGGCTGCCGAGGTGACCGGCCCGCACTAAAGCGGGAAGCAACTCGCGGGCCAGGTAATCAAAGTGATGTGCTTCCCGAAAGAACGAGGTGAGGTTAGTAGTTAAGGCATTGACGAATTCGCCCAACTCATCGGCGTCATCGTGCGTTTCCAGCAAGTTGCAATAATCCTCGAAGCGTTGCAGGCCGCGCTGACGCAACCGCCGCGACAGTCGGCTGTAGACCAGCTCGCGCTTGCCATCGGCTAGCGAAATACCGGCGATATCGCCAATGATCCGGCGGACTCGCTGGAAATCCTGTTCAGAAAATTCGAATTCGCCGTTCACCGCTGCGTTGCTCCTCAATCCGGGTCTTGACGGGTTGGCCGGTGACCTGCGTTCACGCCGCCTGGGCGATGGCAGGCTCACCCGCTGGTCGCACCGATTCCAGCGCGAACATCTCTTCCACGCTCAAAAGCCGATCCACATCCAGCAACATCACCATGCCGGCCTCAATGGTCACCAGGCCGCTGATGAATTCGGTGTGGACCGCCGTGCCGAAATCCGGTGGCGGCTGGATGTCGGCGGCGTTTGGATTGAGCACATCCGAGACGCCATCGACCACCGTGCCGATGATCCGGCTGCCACTGGCCGATTGCACCGTTACGACGATGACCACTGTGGTTTTGGTGTAGGCCATGCTGTCCAAACCAAAGCGCAACCGCAGATCAATCACCGGGACGATAGCCCCGCGCAAATTCATCACGCCGCGCACGAAAGGCGGCGCGTTGGGAACTTTGGTGACCGGTGCCCAACCCCGGATTTCCTGGACTTTCAAAATGTCGATGCCGTATTCCTCGCCCGCCAGGCTAAAAGTCAGATATTGCAAGCCTTCTGCTGTCGCGTCGCGCTTGAGCAGACCCCGTGGGCTTAAGGTGGCTAAATCAGTCGTTTTTGCGTTCATGGTGTTCCTCACAGCACTGGGTTATTGACCCGGATCAATCCGGATATATCGAGAATCAAACCGACCCGACCGTCGCCGAGAATCGTGGCCCCCGCCACCCCGGAGACCCGCCGGAAATTTTTTTCCAACGATTTAATGGAGATTTGCTGCTGACCTAATAAATCATCGACGAACAGGCCGACCTGCCGCCCGTCCGCCTCAACCACTACTAACAGGCCTTTTTCTAAATCGGTGACGGCACCCTCCGCCCCGAATAGCTCATACAGGCGCAAGATGGGTAAGGGTTGGCCGCGAAACCGCAGGATTTCGCCGCGACCGGCGACCCGATTAACGGCATCGGCGCGGATTTGCACCGATTCGATCACCGACAGCAGCGGGATGATGTAGCAATCCTGGCCAATACTGACCAGTTGGCCATCCAGAATCGCCAGCGTCAGCGGCAGGCAAATGGTGATGCGCGCCCCTTGGCCGGGGTGGCTGGCAATCTGGATGCTGCCACCGACATCCTGGATATTGCGGCGAACCACATCCATCCCGACACCCCGACCCGACACATCGCTGATCTGTTTGGCGGTGGATAATCCCGGATGGAAGATCAGCTCATCAATTTGCTCATCGCTGTAATCCTCGCCCGCTTTGAGTAGCCCAGTGTCCAAACCCTTGCGTAACAGGGCCTCGCGGTTGAGGCCGCGCCCATCGTCGCCCACTTCAATGAAAATGCTGCCGCTTTTGTGATAGGCATCCAGACTGATGACACCGGTGGCCGGTTTACCGGCCTGAATCCGCTCCTCCGGCGGCTCAAGACCATGATCCAGGCTATTACGGATCAGATGCACCAGCGGATCGCCGATTTTTTCGATGACGGTCTTATCAAGTTCGGTCTGTTCGCCGTTAATCCGCAGGTCAACTTGCTTACCGAGCTTGCCGCTCATGTCATGCACCAGCCGGGGGAAGCGGCTGAAGACTGAACTGACCGGCAACATCCGAATCCGCATGACATGTTCTTGCAAATCGCGGGTATTGCGATCCAGTTGATCCAGCGCCTCGTAGAGCTTATCGAGCCGACTCATGTCGAAGTCTTCACCCAGCGCGCTGAGCATCGACTGCGTGGTGACCAATTCACCCACCAGATTGATCACCGCATCGACTTTATCAATGCCAACCCGGATCGAGCCGCTTTCAGTCGCTGTTGTCGGACTGGCGCGGCGGTCGCTCTTGCGGCGATCCTCGCTCTGACGCCGCTCCAAGAGGAGTTCGCCCTGTTGACCTTCTTCAGCCGTGCCAAGTCGCACGGCCGGACCTGACGCGGGCGATACCGTGGCCGGGGTCGTTACCTTGTCCATTAGCGGTTCGATGGTTAGCTCGCAATCGCCTTCTACCCAGGCGAAGACTTCGGCTATCGCATCGCGTGGGGCGATGCCGATCAGATCCAGCTCCCAGGAGAGATAACAATCCTCAGGTTGCAGATCGACCAGTCGGGGCAGCCGGGCCACGTTGGGACGAACCGTCAATTCGCCCAACTCGGCCAGTTCGCGGAACATCCGCACCGGGTCATTGCCGCTGTGCATCAGGTGCAGGTGGGGCTGAAACTGGATGCGCCAGCCCAACGTCTGCGGCGGTGGGGGCGGATCGTTAACCGGCTTGGCCGTCGGCGTGGTGGGCTTAAGTTCCAGCAGCTGCATCAACCGATCCCGCAACGCCTGGACGCGCTCATCATCAACCTGAGCGTTTTCCCGGGCCGCGACCAGCATTTCCCGCAGACAATCAACCGATTCCAATAAGGTGTTGACCGCCGCCTGACTGATGGCCATTCGCCCTTCCCGCATCTTATCGAGCAGGGTTTCCATCAAATGGGTGAAATCAGTGACGTTCTTAAACCCGAAGGTGCCGCTGCCGCCCTTGATCGAATGCGCCGCTCGAAAAATGGTGTTGATTTGCTCCAGGTCGACGGCCGCATCGGGTTCCAGGGCCAGGAGGCCAGCTTCCATGACATCCAGCCCCTCGAAGCTTTCTTCAAAGAAGGTCTGGATGAACTGAGCGAGATCGATAGCCATGGGAGGGTTATCCCAATACTTTGTTGACAGTCGCCAACAGTTTTTCCGGATTGAACGGCTTAACAATCCAGCCCGTCGCGCCCGCATCCTTGCCTTCCATCTTCTTTTCCGTGGTGGATTCGGTCGTCAGGGTGAGAATCGGGGTGAATTTGTAAGCGGCCAGGGTGCGCAATTCCCGAATCAGGGTGATGCCGTCCATGTTGGGCATATTGACATCGGTGATCACCAGATCGGAGGTCAGACCCCCTTTAGCGATGCCTAACGCTACCTGCCCATCCTCGGCCACCGTCACCTGGTGACCGGCTTCCTTGAGGGTGAATTCGACCATCTGCCGCATGGATGCAGAGTCATCTACTACGAGTATCTTGGCCATCTTTTTGATTCTCCAATATGTTTATTCTAAAAAAGTCGTCTTTCAAGTCGCCTCGGCGCTAGCCAGATCCAAACCCTCCAGTAGTCCCAGCAAGCGCGCACCTTCCAGTAAAGCGGGGGAAGGGTCGCGCCAACGGATGGCTATACCCAGTGAGCGGGCTTCGACGAAAGCGCCCAAAAAGACTTGCAGCGCGGCGGTGTGTGCCCGGCGAATCGCGCTGGCGTCAATTTCCAGTGATTCGCCTGCTAGTAGGGCATCGAGTAAGCGCTGGCGTAAAGCGCCTACCAAGGCGATATCCAATTCGGGTTGGCATTCGATCAGGGTCATCGGGTTCTCCTAAAATTCTTCCCACTCCGCCTCGGTCGCGGTCGCAGCGGCGGGCGCGGCTTTACGGGGGGTTGCGACGGGACGGGATTTCGCAGGCGCTTTGACGCTGGCAGGGCGCGTGCTGTTGGCGGTGACTGCGCGCAGCTCAGGGCGTGGCTTAACGGGCGCACTGGCCGGGGCGACGGAGGCGCTGGCGCGTTCATCCAGCTTAAAAAAGCCCATCAATTTCTGGAGTTCATGAGCCTGATCACCCATAGCATGGCTGGCGGCGGCAGTTTGTTCGACCAGGGCGGCGTTTTGCTGGGTAACCTGATCCATCTGAAGGATGGCTTTATTGACCTGCTCAATCCCGGCGGCCTGTTCACGACTGGCGGCGGCCATTTCCGCGACGATATCGCTGACTTTCTTGACGGAGGTGACGATCTCTTTAAGGGTCTGTCCGGCTTTATCGACCAGCTTGCCGCCGTCTTCGACTTTGGCGACGCTATCGGTGATGAGGGTTTTGATCTCTTTGGCGGCATCGGCGCTGCGCTGGGCGAGCTTGCGGACCTCCCCGGCGACTACCGCAAAGCCCCGGCCCTGTTCCCCGGCGCGGGCGGCTTCGACGGCAGCGTTTAAGGCCAAAAGATTGGTCTGAAAGGCGATCTCATCGATCACGCCGATAATATCGGCGATCTTCTTACTGCTTTGATGGATTGCGCCCATGGCGGCCACCGCCTGATCGACCACCTGGCCGCCTTGCTCAGCCTGGGCGCGCGCCGCCCCGGCCAATTGATTGGCCTGGCCGGCATTCTCCGCACTTTGCTTAACCGTGCCGGTCAGTTCCTCCATCGACGAGGCCGTCTCTTCCAGCGCCGAGGCTTGCTCTTCGGTGCGCTGGGCCAGATCGCCGCTGCCCCGGGCAATCTCGGAAGATGCCGACGCAACCTGGCTGGTCGATTCGTTGACCTTGCCCACCATCTCTTTGAGTTGGCCTGCCATGTCCCGCATCGCCGCGTAAATCCCTGTCTCTTTGCCTGTGTCGGTGAACTGGACGCTCAGATCACCGATGGCGATTTTCTGAGCCAGCGTCGCGATAGCCGCTGGTTCACCGCCAATGGGACGACGGATAGCCCGCGCTGTCAGCCAGGCCAGAGCGATCCCTAAAAAGATGGCCCCAACGGATAAGCCCTCGATGACGGTGACCGCGATGCTATTACTCTGCTCTACCTGTGAGCCGAGTTGGTTTTGATTAGCCCGATAATCCGCTTTGAGTTGGTCGGTGGCCTTGGTAATGGCCCCACCGATTTGATAGAGGGTGTTTTGGGTAATCTCATCACTCTTTTCAGTCACTTCCTGTAGGCTGGGGAGTACAGTCAGATACTCAGCATGGGTTTTATTGAAAATTTCAAGTGATGCCTGGTAGGAACCTTCGGCTTTTTCAGCCAGTTGTTTTTTAATTGCATCGACTTTAGTAGTCATTTCAACTTTACCCTGCTCAAAATCAGCTCGACTGCGAGAACGCACGTACTGAAGAATGGCATACCGAGCCGCAAGCACTTGACTTTGTAATTTGCCGACCCACAAAACCAATTCACTATTATTTTCGTTAGCCGCATTTTCCATAATGCCGTCTGTTCTGCTTTGCATAGTCGCACCGATTTCAACGAGCTTTTTAATAGTGGCGATTCTTTGATCGGTGAAGCTGACAACTTTATTAAAAGCAGAATCATATTGTTCGGCTAGCGCTCCGAGAGAATCCAGGTCTTTAGTTTTCTCTATGCTGTTTACTTCTTTCTTAAGAAGACCGATCTGATTGATCATTCCAGTTGCGTATTGCTTATATTCCTTGGCATGATCGCTTGTCTCATGGGTAATAAATGTTTGTACCATGAGACGCGCTTTTAAAAGATTTTTCTCAAATTCATCAACGTGTGCGGTATTAGCTTCGATGTGACGATAGTGGCCAAAATTATCGAAAGCTTGCTGTAGACCCCAATAGGAAATCCCGGAAATAATGGTTAAGAGCACAATGATCGTGGCAAATCCAAAATTTAATTGGGCGCGAAGAGTAAGATTTTTAAACATTCCAGCTTCTCCACTTTATTATGAATTGGTCGGTACTGGCCCCCTTTTCTCAGAAAAGGGGGCTGTCGTTAAGGGTTAAAACTCTTCCCATTCCTCACTAGCGGCGGACGCCGTAGCGACCGCCGGTTTTCGGGTGACAGGAGCGGGACGGGGTTTTACGGGGGCTTTCACACTGGCAGGGCGCTTGCTGTTGGCGGTAACTGCGCGTAGCTCAGGGCGGGGCTTAACGGGCGCAGCCGGGGCGACGGAGGCGCTGGCGCGTTCATCGAGCTTAAAAAAGCCCATCAGTTTTTGGAGTTCATGAGCCTGATCGCCCATAGCATGGCTGGCGGCGGCGGTTTGTTCGACGAGGGCGGCGTTTTGCTGGGTGACTTGATCCATCTGAAGGATGGCTTTATTGACCTGCTCAATCCCGGCGGCCTGTTCACGACTGGCGGCGGCCATTTCGGCGACGATATCGCTGACTTTCTTGACAGAGGTCACGATCTCTTTGAGGGTCTGTCCGGCTTTATCGACGAGCTTGCCGCCGTCTTCGACTTTAGCGACGCTATCGGTGATGAGGGTTTTAATCTCTTTAGCGGCATCGGCGCTGCGCTGGGCGAGCTTACGGACCTCCCCGGCGACCACGGCAAAGCCGCGGCCCTGTTCCCCGGCGCGGGCGGCTTCGACGGCAGCGTTTAAGGCCAAAAGATTGGTCTGAAAGGCGATCTCATCGATCACGCCGATAATATCGGCGATCTTCTTACTGCTTTGATGGATTGCGCCCATGGCGGCCACCGCCTGATCGACCACCTGGCCGCCTTGCTCAGCCTGGGCGCGCGCCGCCCCGGCCAATTGATTGGCCTGGCCGGCATTCTCCGCACTTTGCTTAACCGTGCCGGTCAGTTCCTCCATCGACGAGGCCGTCTCTTCCAGCGCCGAGGCTTGCTCTTCGGTGCGCTGGGCCAGATCGCCGCTGCCCCGGGCAATCTCGGAAGATGCCGACGCAACCTGGCTGGTCGATTCGTTGACCTTGCCCACCATCTCTTTGAGTTGGCCTGCCATGTCCCGCATCGCCGCGTAAATCCCTGTCTCTTTGCCCGTGTCGGTGAATTGCACCGTCAGATTGCCCTGCGCTATTTGCTCCGTTAATGCCGCCATCTCGGCTGGCTCACCACCGATGGGACGACGAATCGCGCGCGCCGTGATCCAGCTCAACAGGATGGCTAAAACTAGACCCACAATGAGTACAGACACATTCACCCTCTCCATGAACGCAGAAACTTCCTTGCCGTCACGAGCGGCATCTGCACCGGCTTTACGATTAATCTGAACCAGTTGGCCCAGCAGTTGCTCGGCAGTCCTAAATGAAGCAGGGTTGGTCACGAGCGCCTGATGGGTGGCTTGCTGGTAGAGCGCGTTATCGCGATGAGTCTCCAGGGCGACGCCTAAAGCCTCAAATTCGCGAATCAACTTCATGTACGCCTCATGGTCTGCCATCCACTGCTTCCAGGCGGGTACAAACTGCTTCCAGACGGTGGCTTCCTCAGGGGTTTGGGGCAGGGGTTCATAGATTTTCCAAGCCGCATCAGCACGTTGTTTAGCTTGCTCAATCCGCTGGTGCTGGGCCTCGCGCGCTTTAGCATCCATCTGGGTTAACAGCAGCGCATTTTCGGCACTGTCGATGGCGGTTTGCGCCTCGCTGATCAGTAAAAGCGTCTCGATACTTGGCAGGCGGACGCCACCGATTTCGTCAATTGCTTGATCGCTTTTGACCATTCCGTAGTAACCGACCAGGCCCAGGATCAAAATGATGGACAGCATCATTCCAAAGCCCAGCATGAGTCGGGTGTTTACTTTCAAATTTGCAAGATTCATAAAGACCTCCTGGTGAATCCAGCGACTCACCGCCCAACCATTTGGGCAAGTTCCTGAATAAAAGATCTCCTGCTTTTAAAAGGAGAACGATGGTTTAGCAATAACAGCATAAGGGTTCCGCCAGGTTTTCCCCGGTCATAGATAAGGAAAAGCCTTTTGGAATAAATCCGGCCTTGAATGGGCAAGGCTTCTCTTTATTCGGGAAGAGCAACATAGCTGAGCATGTTGCATGGTAGGCATTTTTCTGACTGGTAGTGACGAATAAAGTCGTCACGGTTTTTTTAAGTGCTGCTTTCATTGAATAAAGGCTCTGCCATAAATTGACTTCGGATTTTGGCTGACTGGTTGGCGATTGAATTCTAGGCATCGCCAACCAGTTGCCTTAACCGAAGCGTGTGATGAAGCCAAGTTATAATCCCTGAACCGCTTGAACCCACCTTCTCCTGAAAAACCTGCCTGCTTTAATGAGATAGCGCTTGTTCACTCTCTCCAGGTTCCGACTGTTTTACTCCATTTTACGGGGTCCGCTAATACGGCAATTTTTATCTTCCAGCGGAACAATCCAGTTGGATGGCCTAAGAGCAATATCAATGCCAATCCTTAAAATTTCTTTTAAGAGAAGGCGGTTGTTGCTGGGTTCATCGTGCGGTGAAGCAATGATTGATCAGTTTTATTAATAAGTTATGTGCAGGTAACAACGCTAAGGTCGGTAGCTATCTTCTGGCGTTCTGTGCTGATTTTGTGCTGAGTGCCCGTAGCAAGCGGCGAGTAACCGCCATCCTTCTTTTTGCAGGAGGGTAGATGCCAATATTTTGGCGATGCGATTTGGACACTCAGTCAATTCGCTGTCGCCTTCCCGTTTTCACTCTCTTCTCTAAGTCTAAAAACCCGCTCAGTATCCTTTAAATGCTTGATCTTTATTTGGATGCTGAGGTTGGTTCGGTTATTGCTTAAACCTTCACGCTATCGCACAGCATGGGTTCTTCTCTCATTGACCACCGACTCAAGGCGCACGCCTTACTGTCTGAGCAACCCGATTGGCTATGGACGACATCCTTAAAGAATTCCTGACCGAAAGCCTCGAAGGTTTGGATCAGCTCGACACCAAATTCGTCCTTCTGGAACAAAATCCAGAGGATCGGGAGACGCTCGCCAGTATTTTTCGCACGGTTCACACCATTAAAGGGACCTGCGGGTTTCTTGGTTTTGGCCATCTCGAAAAGCTGACACACGCGGGCGAAAACCTGTTGTCCTTACTGCGGGATGGCAAGCTGCAATTCAGTCGGGAAATCGCCAGCGCATTGCTGAATATGCTGGATGCCGTGCGAACGATGCTGGGTGAGGTGGAACGCACCGGCGGCGATGGCGAGGAAGCCTATCCGGATCTCATTGAGACCTTGCATCGGCTCAAGACGGGCGGGGCTGCTGCTCATAGTCCACCGGCCAGCCCCATCGTGCCATCGCCGGAAATCCTCTCAACGCCGATGAGCGAGACGGCAACGGGTGAAGCCGGTGATTTTTTACTGGCCCCGGCGGCGGGCGCGTATCCAGACGCTGCGGATCCTTTGTCAGTCGAAGCTGGAACAAATGCCAATCCGCTCGCGCAACCGACGGCCGACAATCTGATTTTCTTTGGGCTGCCTGAACCGACTGCGGCGGTTCCCGAACCCATCATTCCGGCGGTTGCCGCGTCTAGTCCACCCACGCCAGCGCCGCTTGCCGAAGCGATGGCGCCAGCACCGGAGCGCCCAAACTCCGCACCCGTTGCACCAGGCAGTGGCGCGCCCACCATCGCGGAAAGCTCCATCCGGGTCGATGTGCCGCTGCTGGATAAGCTGATGAATCTGGTCGGCGAACTGGTGCTGGCGCGCAATCAGATTCTTGAATACAGCACGCTTCAGGAAAACGCCCCGCTGCAAGCGGCCTCGCAACGGTTGAACCTGATCACCAGCGAGCTTCAGGAAGGGATCATGCGGACCCGGATGCAGCCCATCAACAACATCTGGGCCAAGTTTCCCCGCGTGGTGCGCGATCTGTCGGTCAGTTGCGGCAAGCAGGTACGGGTAGAGATGGAAGGCAAGGAGACGGAACTGGATAAAAGCCTGATCGAGGCGATGAAAGACCCGCTCACTCATTTGATCCGCAACGCCATTGATCACGGCGTCGAATTACCGGCGATCCGCCAGGCAGACGGCAAGCCAGAGGAAGGGCTGTTATCGATGCGCGCCTATCACGAGGGCGGGCAGGTTCATATCGAAATCGGTGACGACGGCGCGGGCATCAACCCCGGCAAGCTGCGCAACAAGGCGCTGGAAAAGGGCCTGATTACTGCCGAGCGCGCCACCACTATGACCGATCAGGATATTCGGCGCTTGATCTTCCTGCCGGGGTTTTCCACCGCCGAGAAAATCACCAACATTTCCGGTCGTGGCGTCGGTATGGATGTGGTCAAGACCAACATCGAGAAAATCGGCGGCGTCATCGACCTGGAAAGCGAACTAGGACACGGCACCACCTTCAAGATCCGCATTCCGCTAACGCTGGCCATCGTGCCCGCGCTGATCATCACCAGCGGCAAGGAGCGCTTTGCGATCCCTCAGGTCAACCTGCTGGAGCTGATTCGCGTCAACGAAGAGCAGCGCAGCAGCGCCATCGAATATGTCCACAGCAATCCGGTTTATCGGCTGCGCGGCAAGCTGCTGCCCATCGTCCATCTCAATCGGGAATTGCGCCTGGCCCCGGCTCGCGCGACCGGCGTCATCAACATCGTGGTGTTACAGGCCGGACAGCATCAGTTTGGCCTGGTGGTCGATCAGATCAATGACACCCAGGAGATCGTCGTCAAGCCGCTGGATAAGGTATTGCAGGATATTCCGGTGTTCGCCGGGGCCACCATCATGGGTGATGGGCGGGTAGCGCTGATTCTGGATGTGCTAGGTATCGCCCAGCAGGCCCACATCTTGAGCGAAAGCCACGATCAGGGCGTCTCCGCGCAATTGCGCGAGGCGCGCAGTCGCACTTCTGAACGCCAAACCTTGTTACTGGTCCGCTCGCCGGGTAACAGCCGCCTGGCGATCCCGCTCGCGCCGGTTTCCCGCCTGGAAGAGATTCCCATCGATCAGGTGGAAAGTGCTGGTGAGGTTGACGTGGTTCAGTATCGCGGCCAGATCCTGCCGCTCATTCATCTGCGCGACATCCTCAGTGAGCGGCGTTCGTTCAATCGCCTGGTGGACGCAGGTGCCGCGTCGGTCGATGCCAACCTCTTGCAAGCCATCGTCTTTGGCGATGGGGTTCGGCAAGTGGGCCTGATTGTCGATGAGATCCTCGACATCATCCAGGACGTGTTTGAGGTCAAGGGCCGCGCCACCCGTAACGGGGTGTCCGGGACGCTGGTGATTCAAGGGCGAGTCACGGAGCTTTTTGATGTCGAGGGTTTTCTACGCCGGGTAGCGCCGCTGCTGGCGTTGGTAGAGGAGGTATAAGCCATGGCCGACCAGCGTCAACTCTGCACATTTTTCCTGGAAGATCGCTTTTTCGGCATCGAAGTCGAGCGGGTTCAGGAAGTAATTCGCTACCAGACCGTGACGCCAGTGCCGCTGGCACCGGCCGTGGTGCGGGGCCTGATCAATCTGCGCGGGCAGATCGTCACCGCCATCGATTTGCGGCGGCTGCTGCAAGTCGAGGATCGGACCGACGAGCGCCTGCCTATCAATATCGTCATGCATGCCCGCCAGGGGATTTTCAGCCTGCTGGTCGATCGGATCGGGGATGTGCTGGAAGTAGACGAGGACAGTTTCGAGCATCCGCCCGATACCCTGGATGGGATTGCGCGGGAATTAATCAGGGGCGCTTACAAACTGCAAGGCCGCCTGTTGTTGGTCCTGAACGTCGCCAAGTTGTTCAGTCCGGAAATTTTGCATCGTGGCTATCGGATGGCCGACGCCTGAGCGCGAACGAGGGGAGGGTCCGGCCTGGCGTGGACCACTCCGCACAAGATCGCCAGGAGGAGAGTGAAACCGATGAATAAGCTTAAGAATCTGACTCTGCGCGGCAAGCTGGCGCTGATGCTCGGCTGGGCTGTGGCTGGGCTGTTGATCCTGGTGGTGTCGTCACTGACGCTGCATTGGCAAGAGTCCCACGAAGCACCGAAAACCGTGGCGCTGAGCGTGGTGGAGGTGGCCAGTGGCGTGTTTGATCGCTATCAAAAACAGGAGCAGGCGGGCGCGCTGACCCGTGAGCAGGCGCAAAAGCTGGCCCTGGAAACGCTGCGCAACATGCGTTACCAGGAACTGTATTTCGTGGTGCTTGATCAGGAGCAACGGCTCTTGCTGCACGCCGCCCGGCCTGAGCTGGAAAACCAGCCGCTGCAAGCTGCCCGTGATGTCGGCGGTCTGGCTGTTGCAACCGCTGATTTAGCGGCCATCGCCCGTCGCGATGGCCGAGGCTTTATCGTGCATCAAGGTTCGGCAGGCGCTGACCGGGCCGACGCGCAGGTGAGTTATGCCCGCGAGTTTGCGCCCTGGCGGTGGACGCTGATCGCCAGCGCCCGCACGATCGCCGCCCGTGGCGATCTAGCGGGACTCCTGCTGCGCCAGGGGCTGCTTGCGGCGGTGCTGGCCTTGCCGCTTATCGCCCTGTTTTTCCGCATCAGCCGCACGGTACAAACCAGCGCAGGCGGCGTCGTGGATTTAGCCCGTCATTTAGCAAGCGGCGATCTGTCGCGGCGGGCACCGGTCATTGCCGAGGATGAACTGGGCAGCGTCACTCAGGCGCTTAATCAGGCTCTGGATAGCCTTCATGCCGGACTACAGGCTGAAAAAGTCGATTGGGCTGAACTGGCCGAACAGCGCAAGCGCGCCGGACAGGCGCTAGCCATGGTGCAGAGTGCCCCGACCGGTATTTTGGTGGCGGATCGTAACTTGCGGATGCGCTACATGAATCCGGCGATGGAGCGCACCCTGCGGCAATTGGAGCCTGAATTAGCGGTTCCGGTCGCTGGCTTGCTGGGCCAGCCGGTGGAGGTGCTCTACCCACGTCAACCCGATCTCAAGCGCATTGTCGCCGATCCGAACCGGTTGCCTCATGTTGCCACCATCGCTCTGGGTCATGAGACCTGTGAGCTGCATTTCAGCGCGATCCATGACCAGAATGGTGCTTATTTGGGGCCGATGATTACCTGGGAAATCATCACGGAAAAAGTCCAGGCCGAACGGGTCGCCAAAGAATCCAGCGCCCGGGAGAAAGAAACCAGCGAGCGGGAAAAAGAGCAAAGCTATCTCCTGCAAACCAAGGCAGATCGCATCCTCAAAGCCGTTAGCGCCGCCGCCGCCGGTGATTTGACGCAAGAAGTGGCCGCCAGCGGTAACGAAACCATCGACCGCCTGGCGCAGGGATTGGGCCAACTGCTGGGCACATTCCGCGACAGCATGGGGCGGATCGGTCAGACCGCGCAAACCCTGGCCGGGGCCGCCGAAGAACTGACCGCCGTCAGTCAGCAGATGGGCGGCAACGCCGAAGCCGCCTCGCACAAGGCGGTGTTGGCCTCCAGCACCGCCGATCAGGTGAGCGCTAATGTCGAAGCCGTGGCTGCCGCCACCGAGGAAATGGGCGCGAGCATCCGCGAAATCGCCCTCAACGACGCTGAAGCCGCCAAGGTGGTGGCCTCAGCCGTCACCATGGCGCAAAGCGCGAATGCAACGGTGCGCAAGCTGGGGGAGAGCAGCGCGGGCATCGGCAACATCATCAAGGTGATCACCTCCATCGCTGAACAAACCCACTTGTTGGCCCTGAACGCCACCATCGAAGCGGCGCGCGCCGGTGAAGCGGGTAAGGGCTTTGCGGTCGTCGCCAACGAGGTAAAGGAATTGGCTAAGGAAACCGCCAAGGCCACCGAAGAAATCGGTCGCAAGATCGAAGCGATCCAGATGGACACCGGCAGCGCGGTCGATGCCATCGGCGGCATCAGCACCATCATCAACCAGATCAACGACATCCAGATCACCATCGCCAGCGCTGTTGAACAACAAACCGCAACGACCAACGAGATCAGTCGCAGCGTGGCTGAAGCGGCGCGCGGTGGGGCGGAAATCGCTCAGAACATCACCAACGTTGCTCAAGCGACGCAAAGCACGCTCGGCAGCGCCAACGATGTGCATAACGCCTCCAGTGAAATGGCGCGGATGGCGGCGGAACTGCATCAGTTGGTGGATCGGTTCCGCTATGAACCGGCCGCACCAGCCAACTACCGGCCAGGGCGCGGCGTGATTCGAGCGGTGACTTAAGAGTTTCTAAAACAGAATATTGATCAAAAAGATGGACATCTATTTATGAGCGGGATCGCCAAAATTCGCCTGATGATCGTCGACGACTCGGCCTTGATTCGTCGGCTGCTGGCCGATGTATTGACCGGCGACCCGATGCTGGAAGTGGTCGGTCAAGCCCCCAACGGTCGGGTCGCTTTGGAAAAGCTGGCGCTGTTTAACCCCGATCTGGTGGTGCTTGACGTGGAAATGCCGGAGATGGATGGCCTGGAGACGTTAACTGAAATCCGCAAACGGCAGCCGCGTCTGCCGGTGATCATGTTTAGCTCAATCACCGAGCGGGGCGCGATTGTGACGCTGGAAGCCCTGGCGCGCGGCGCTAATGATTACGTCACCAAACCGTCCAACACCGGCAACATGGCGACCGCTTTGCAGCGCGTGCGTGATGATCTGATCCCTCGCATCAAAGCGTTCTGTCGGCATCTTGTCGTCTCTCCCGCTGCGCCGACGCCTGTGGTTGCGCCATCGGCTACCTGGGTACCGTTTGGGCGAACCTCGGTCAATCCAGGCGCGCCGCCCAGACCCGTGAGTCGGGCGCAAGCATCGGTCTTGCCGCCATTACGCCAGCGCGTGGATGTGGTGGTGATTGGCGTATCCACCGGCGGTCCGCCCGCGTTGACCACGCTGCTGGGGCGCTTACCGGCCACCCTGCCGGTACCGATCCTGATCGTCCAGCACATGCCGCCGATTTTCACCCGGCTTCTGGCGGAACGGCTGGCCACCCAATCCCCGCTGGATATTGCTGAAGGAGTGGCCGGCGAGATCGTGCGGCCTGGGGTGGTACGCGTTGCGCCGGGCGGGTCGCACATGACGCTGGAGCGCCAGGGTGCCCAGGTGCGCCTGCAACTGCATCAGGGTGAGCCGGAGAATTCCTGTCGGCCTGCCGCCGATGTGTTGTTTCGCTCAGTCGCTGAAATTTATCGCGGCAACGCCCTGGCCCTGGTGATGACCGGCATGGGCAATGACGGGTTGCGCGGTTGTGAAGCGATCCGTAAGGCGGGTGGCCAAATCCTGGTGCAAGACGAGGCCAGTTCCGTGGTGTGGGGGATGCCGGGTTTCGTCGCCAGGGCCGGTTTGGCGGATGGGCAAATCCCTTTATCGCAACTCGCAAGCGAGCTACTCAGTCGCCTGCGGGTCGGTCGCTAGCCAACGCCACCCTCAGCCCTTGACCCTGCCCATGAACGCGATCAGCGAAACCGATTTCAACTACGTGCGCGACCTGGTGAAGCGTGTTGCGGCGATCGTGCTGGAACCGGAAAAAGCCTATCTGGTCGAGACACGCCTGACCCCGCTGGCGCGCCAAACCGGCTTTGCCTCGTTGCACGCGCTGCTGGCCTCCTTGCGCATGGACGGTAATAGCCGCCTCCAGCATCAGGTGGTCGAGGCGATGACTATCCATGAAACCTCGTTTTTTCGGGATAGCCATCCGTTTGCAACGCTGAAAGCGCAGGTTTTGCCGGACCTGCTGGCGCGGCGTTCACCAAGCCAGAATTTGGCGATCTGGTGCGCGGCGTGTTCGAGCGGCCAGGAACCGTTCAGCGTGGCCATGCTGGCACAGGAGCATTTTCCGGAGCTGGTCAGGGGCCGGTTGCGGATTATCGCGACCGATTTGTCGGAGGCGATCCTGACGCGAGCGCGGGAGGGGTTGTACAGCCAGGTTGAGATCAATCGCGGCCTGCCTGCGGCGGTGCTGGCCCGGTATTTCGAGCGGCAGGGCATCGGCTGGCGGATTAAACCGGAAATCCGGCGGATGGTGGATTTTCAGCAGAGTAATCTCGCCGGTTCATGGCCGACCCTGCCGCCGATGGATATTATTTTTATGCGCAATGTTTTGATTTATTTCGGAATAGAAACCAAAAAACAGATTTTGAACCAGGTCCGTCGCGTCTTGAAGCCGGATGGTTACCTTTTTTTGGGGGCTTCGGAAACCACGCTCAATCTGAGCGCCGCGTTTGAGCCGATCACCCTGGGTAAAACCACCTGTTATCAGTTAAGCCAGACCGGTTCCCGCTAAGGCCGCCGCGCCCCGGAACGGGTCTTTCCAATGCAAAGCCACTTTATTTGAACGGGAGTCAACTACATGAAAGTTTTAATCGTCGACGACAGCAGCGCCATGCGCATGATCGTCCGCCGGACCTTGCGCGAGGCGGGCTACGGCAATCTCGAAGTCTTGCAAGCGGGCGATGGCAATGAGGCATTAGCTGTCATTCATAAAGACCCGCCGGATCTGATTTTTTCGGATTGGAACATGCCGAATAAATCCGGCATTGAGCTATTGGAAGCTCTCAACGAGGAGGGTTGCAAAATTCCCTTTGGTTTTGTCACGACCGAATCCTCGACTGAAATGCGCAGTAGAGCGGCGCAAACCGGCGCTAAGTTTTTGATCACGAAACCGTTCACCGCCGAAATTTTCGCCAAGGTTCTCGATGCCTTCCTTAAGAAAGGCTAGGCAGCCGCGCAACCTGGTTAGTGTGGGATGGCCCGCCAGCCTAACGACGCATCCCTGAATTGCTTGCCTTTAAAAAACCTGGAGAGATGTTCATGACCACGACTACGTTTGCTTTACCTAACGCTACCGCCATGGCCAAAACCCTGGAGATGCTATTCGGTGGCAATGTGCCAGTCACTTCCGCCAAACCATTGGATACCAAAGTCGGCAGTGGCAATCTGCTGGCGACTTATGTCAGTGACAATGGCAAAGTCGTCGCCGCCGCCGTTTGCGATGTGCCCTTTGCCGCTAATGCCGGTTGTGCGCTGTCGATGCTGCCGCCCGGTGCCGCTAAGGACACCATCAAAGCCAAAAAGCTGGAACAGACCATGCTCGATAATCTGTACGAGGTGATGAATATTCTTTCGACCTTGCTGATGAACGAGCGCACCCCGCATTTGAAACTGGCGGATTTGCATTCTGATCTGGGCAAATTGCCGCCCGAAGCCAAAGCCCTGTTGGGAGCCGTCAAAGGCCGCGCGGACTTCACGGTGAATGTGCCGCGCTATGGTAATGGCAATTTGTCGGTGCTGACGGTTTGAAAGGCTGTCTCGATCAGCAAGATTCTACTTTTAATAAGATTCTCTGGGGGTGAGGGTATTGCTCCCAGAGATTGAGGTTTTCTGGATGACCGATAAGAGTTTGTCATACCATGGGAACCTTCATTTCTTGATTATCGGAGAATAGCTATTTAGTCTTACCTTAGTCTTACCAGCAGATGGAATGATAACTGTGGAAACAACCAAATTGTCCAGTAAAGGCTAGGTCATTATCCCTAAATATATTAGAGGGTCGTATCATTGGGATACTGGCTTGGAATTGCAGGTTATCGAATCAGCGGGTGGGGTATTGCTAAAGCCAAAAGCTCCTTTTAAAGAAACCAGCATTGATGAGGTCAACCGTCGCCATACAACTTCAGTGCTGCTAATTTATTTCCCTTGGCCTGCCTATCAAACTCCAATGCGGCCTTTCATGGAAATAATAGAGCGATTATCGGCGGCGCCGCCTGGCTAAAATCACCCTGTTTTGCCTGAAAATCCTCTTTGGCAGTTGCTTGGCATACTGTCGCTTTGACACCCAAACTACCGAAGTCTATGCTCAGTTTGCTTCCTTCAATATCATGATAGTGAACTCTTACGGTACTTTCACTATGGCCAAATCGACTACGGCTATTCTTTTTTTAGCTCTTTTTATTATTGCGGGGTGTAATGTGAAACCTACCATGCGACAGATTGCAGATTCTATACAACTCGATAGAGAGTGGACCAAGCTTGATCCAAAACCACCTCTAGTGGTTACTGAACAGGTTCAAAGTATCGCAATTGCAATGCCTAATGTGCCTGACTGGGAAATTCGTCCGGAGAGTGCCTCCTTCATAATGCCAGGTGGCACCCCAGTCAAAATCGAAGTAGAACTCCTCACGGCCCATGGGGAACGGTTTGCACTGGATTCGGTTGGCTTGGGCCAGGGGCTTTTATTCTCGCGTCGTCCTCAAAACCCCAGCCCCAGCGCCTCGCGACTGCCATCGGGTATGGAGTTTACCAGTGTGCGCTTGCGTTCTGATCAACCTCTACAAGGCGGTCGGGTAATGTGGATTTGCATCACCAATTACTAGAGCTTCAAAAGGAGTTTTTCATGTTAACTATCAGTGACCTCAAGCCCGCCGATATTCTTCTCTCTACTGGGGATGCGAAGGTATCTACGGTTATTCGTGGCGGTACGATATCCCGTTACAGCCATGCCGCGCTCTACATCGGTGATAGCCAGATCATTGAAGCGATAGGCAGTGGAGTTACCTTGCAAAGCTTGCAAGACGCCATGAGCGATGACTCGTTAGTGTCGGTCTATCGGCGGCTCCGTATGTCGGATGAACAAGGACTACAAGTCATTCGTTATGCCAAGCAACAGATCGGCAAAAAATACGATTATGTCGGGGCTTTCGGTGGTGGTGTTACATCAGGTCCGGGGTTTCTTATCGGCATTTTTCTGAGTCCTATAAGGCCCATAATCATAGCCGGTGTGGTTGCTGATCTTTACAATCGACTCAATCCAGAAGCTGCTTTCTATTGCTCTGAGCTAGTGGCTATCGCTTTTGAAAAAGCGAGCGTCCCGTTAGGCTCCGGTGCGGCGAGCACAACCCCGGCGGATATTTCTCGTTCACATGTTTTGAATTATGTGGGTAATCTGAAAAAAATTTGATGCTTTGATCAAAGAGTTAAACGTGGTCTGGTTTCAAGGATGCTGCCAGACATCGCTCTTTGTCCTACCTGAGAAATTGAACTGACGTAATGTCAATTTCGCTCAGCCTTCGAGGCTGAGCGAGCCATGAGCTAGAACGGCATCTACGCACTAGGTTTTACTCCTTTCCTGATTAAGTGGGTGGAGCATTGCCATCCGTACCGTTCCCCCATCGCTTGTTATCTCAATCGCGCATCGCGAATGTTCCCGCGCCAGAACTTTGGCGAATGGCTTAAAACCGGTGCTGCCGGTTTTCTGACGATCCGCGTTCCCCATTTATAGCCTTTTGAAAAAGATAAGAATTTTTTAAATGAGCGGCGATGGCGCGCTATTTGCTAAACGCTCGTCAAGCAGGCTTTATCGATCCCCCAGACTCCAGGAATTCGTATGGCTCAGAAAGACGAGGCCAAGGCACCGGCCAAAAAAGGTGCCGGTGTTATGAAAGTTCTGTTCCTTCTGCTGGCCGCCATTTTGTTAGTCGGCGGTGCTGTGGGTGCCACTCTCTACTACACCGGCGCGTTGCATAAAACCGCCGAGGTGGCCGAGGAACAGGAAGAACCGCCCGCCCCCAAAGCAGCGGCTACCGATGCCCATGGGGCCAAACCCGCCAAGGCCCAGCGTAAAGTCAAAGGCGGCCGTGGTGAAACCGCCGCGCGCGTGCCAATTTATCAGGCGCTCGATCCACCGTTCATCATCAACTTTGAAGATCAGGGCGTGTTGCGCTATTTACAGATCGGCCTGTCGGTGATGGCCAGAGAACAGCAGATCATTGATGCGGTGAACAACAACATGCCGCAAATTCGCAATAATCTGATTTTATTGTTCGGTAACCAAAAACTGGAAAATCTCAACGCCACCGAGGGCAGAGAGCAGTTACGCACCCAGGCGCTGGAACAGGTGCAGGCCGTGCTGAATGAGGAAATCGGCGAGCCAGGCATCGAAGCGGTTTACTACACTGCGTTCGTGATGCAGTAACGTCATGTCAACTGACGAAATCCTCAGCCCGGACGAGCGTGAAGCGCTGATGGAAGCGGTGTCGGAAACGGGCGGCCAGAGCGTCGAAATGGCAGGGGATCAAGACAGCGCCCTGCCTTACGATCTGGCTGGCCAGGACTACGCCATCAGCAGCTTGCTGCCGGTGCTGGAGACCATCCACGAACGTTTCGCCCACCGTCTGGGGATTGGCCTATTCGATTTGGTGCGCCGCGAGTTGAACGTCACTGCCGGGTCGGTCGAGCGGCGCAGCTACCCCGATTTCACCCGATCACTCGGCGTCCCCTGTAGCGCCAACATCATCCAGTTAAGTCCGCTCAGCGGCCCGGCGCTACTGGTTTTTGATGTCGAGCTGATTTTTATGATCGTTGATACTTTTTTCGGCGGTACTGGACGCTTATATAAATCCTCCAGCGTCCGCAATTTCACCACGATTGAAACCCGTTTCATCCAACGCCTGCTTGATCTGTGCTTTAGTTGCCTGGAAGAAGCATGGGCACCGTTTGTGGCGCTCAAATGCAGCCGGATCAGTTCGGAACACAAGCCGCAATTCATCACCGCGCTTAACTCCAGTGAGCCTCTCACTGTCAGCAGTGTGCAGATCAGTCGCGATAACATCGCCGGTAACATCCATCTGGCATTGCCCTACTCCCTACTGGAACCGATCCGTAAAAACCTGCTGAGCAGCCTCTGCCAGGAACACCCAAACCCCAGTCCGGCGCTGGCCGAGCGGTTACATGATGGCTTGCAGGAAAGCCAGGTCGAGGTGCGCTGCGCGCTGGCCGGTTTTGAACTGAGTCTTAGCGACTTGCTGGCTTTGCGGGTCGGTGACGTGATTCCGGTCAATATCCCGTCGACTGCCGTGTTGCGGGTCGAAGAGGTGCCGCTCTACAGCGGCCATTACGGGGTCGCTCAAGGCTGGAGCGCGCTGAAGATTGATCAAGCACTGAGTGCGCCTGATGATTGGGCAAGTCGGCTGGCGTCTGCTGATTTTGCGCCATTCGCCCCAGCGTCCTGATGGCCACCCCTTCCTACCCACCCCCTAACTCCTTTATCGAGACGAAGCCATGAATGCGCAAGCCGATACCCTGGAAGCCGAACCAGCCGCCCCCGCCCTGGGTGGAGGGGCTGACCTGCTCGGTGGCAAGACGGGCCAGAATCTGGATATGGTGCTGGATATCCCGATTAACCTGTCGCTGGAACTGGGTCACACGCGCATGAGCATCCGCGAGCTGCTGCGGCTCACGCAGGGTTCGGTGGTGAAGCTGGATCGGCCCGGCGGTGATCCCCTGGATATTTTGGTCAATGGCTGCCTGGTGGCGCGCGGCGAAGTGGTGGTAGTCAATGAGCGCTTTGGCGTGCGGATCACCGATATCGTCAGCCAGGAAGAGCGGGTTCGGCGGCTACGATGAGCAGAGACTACGCCATAGGCACCGTGCTGTTAGCCTGGTCGGAATTAACCATAAGCGCCGAACTCGGCCGCCCGGAACCGGCGGTGACGGCGGTGACTGCGCTGCCAGGGAGCGCGATGCTGGGGCAATTGACGCTGGGGCTAGTGGCGGTGCTGGCGGTGGCGCTTGGCTTGAGTTGGCTGCTGCGCCGTTATGCGCTGCCTAAAGATGGGCTGGTGCGCGTGATTGGCGGATTGCCGCTGAGCAACCGGGAACGGCTGCTGGTGATCGAGGTCGATCAAACCCGCCTGTTAATTGGCATTACCGCCCAGCAGATTCAAACCCTGCATGTGTTGGCTAGCCCAACCGCGCCGCCGGTTGAACCGGTGCCGTTTTCGCTGGCGTTAGCTAACACGGAGCCGCCGCATGAACCCGCAAAAGCCTAAAGGTCGCGATCTAATGGGGCGGATCGGCTGGGGCCTGCTCCAGGCGTTGTTGCTGCTCTGGGCACCGCTGCTGGCGGCAGCGCCCGGTCTACCGGCGGTGACCGTGGTTCCAGCAGCGGGCGGCGGTGAAACCTGGTCACTGAGTCTGCAAATCCTGGCGCTGATGACCGCGCTGACCTTGCTGCCTTCGGCGTTGCTGATGATGACTGCCTTCACCCGGATCATCATTGTGCTGGCGATGCTGCGCCAGGCATTAGGCACCATGCAGACGCCATCCAACCAGATCCTGATCGGCCTGGCGCTGTTTTTGACCTTCTTCATCATGGCCCCGGTGTTCGACCGGATCAATGACCGGGCCATTGCGCCGTATCTCAAAGAAACCCTCACGTTCCAGCAGGCGCTGGAAGAAGCCAAGCAACCGCTGCAAGCGTTCATGTTGGCGCAGACGCGCGAAAGCGACCTGGCGCTATTCGTGCGCCTGTCCGGTCGGGAGAAACTGGAATCAGTCGATCAGGTGCCGTTTACCTTGCTGGTTCCGGCTTACATCACCAGCGAACTGAAAACCGCCTTCCAGATTGCCTTCATGCTGTTTATTCCCTTTCTGATCGTCGATCTGGTCGTCGCCAGCGTCTTGATGGCGATGGGTATGATGATGCTCTCACCGATGATGATTTCGTTGCCGCTCAAACTGATGCTGTTTGTTCTGGTGGATGGATGGACGTTACTGGCTAGCACGTTGGCGGCTAGTTTCTACCTGCCTTGACGCTGGAGCGCGCGATGACCCCGGAAACCGTGATTACCCTTGGCCAGCGCGCCATGGAACTGGCCATCCTGGTCTCAGCGCCGATGCTGCTGGCCGCGTTGGTGATCGGGGTGCTGATCAGCCTGTTTCAGGCTGCCACCCAGATCAATGAAATGACGTTGAGCTTTGTACCGAAACTGCTGGTGCTGGTGGTGGTGTTGTTGCTGGCCGGGCCGTGGATGCTGGAGCTTTTAGTTGATTTCACGCGGGATCTGTTTAAAGACATCCCCAACTTAATCGGCTGACCCTCATGCAGATTAGCACCGCCGAGATCGCCGCCTGGGTCGGTAGCTTCCTGTGGCCATTGGCGCGGGTGGCGGCGCTGGTGAGCGTCGCGCCGGTGCTTAGCTCGCGAATTCTGCCGCGCCGGGTTCGCTTGATGTTGGCGCTGGCGCTGACCTGGGCCATCGTCCCGCTCCTGCCGCCCGCGCCTGCCATCGAACCGATCAGCCCCGCCGGTATCCTGCTCGTCGCCCAGCAAATCCTGATCGGCGTCAGCATGGGCTTTGCGCTACGACTCGTTTTCGGTGCGTTGGAGTTGGCGGGTCAAATCATAACCACTCAGATGGGACTTGGCTTCGCCAGCCTGATTGATCCCCAAAATGGCACGCAAAGCACGCTGTTAAGCCAGTTCTATACGCTGCTTGGCAGCTTGATTTTTCTGGCCTTGAACGGTCATCTGCTGATGATCGGCTTATTGGCCGACAGCTTTACCACGCTGCCACCCGCCCCGACTGGCGCAGGCCGCGACCTGTTGTGGGGTTTGATCACCTGGGCTGGACATACCTTTGCCGGGGCCATCCTGATCGCCCTGCCAGCCATTGCCTCGCTGCTGGTGGTCAATCTTGCCTTCGGGGTGATGACGCGCGCCGCGCCGCAACTCAATATCTTCGCCGTCGGGTTCCCGGTGACCCTGGTGCTGGGGTTGCTGGTCGTGCTTTACAATTTGCCAACGCTGTTTGATCAACTGAATGCTTTATTCGAGCAGGCGTTTTCAGTCATTAACCAACTGATGGGCAGGAGCGGGTGATGGCGGAGAATGCCGACGGCCAGGAACGTAGTGAAGACGCCACCCCGCGACGCCAACAGGAGGCGGCTGAGCAGGGTCAGGTTGCCCGTTCGCGCGAACTGACCACGCTGGCGATGCTATTATCGGCCGCTTTGGGCTTGCTTATGCTAGGGCCGGGCTTGCTGGAAGGCTTGAGCGCGCAGATGCGCGTCGGGCTGACGCTTGACGCCCGCAAAATCACCGACTCCGACCAGATGACTGTCGTGCTGGGCCAGGCGTTTTCCGATTGGGTGCTGCTGCTAGCCCCCTTTCTGGGCCTGATGGTGGTGGTTGCGCTGTGTGCGCCGCTGGCGCTGGGCAGTTGGACGTTTAGCCTGAAACTACGTTGGGAACATCTCAATGTCTTAAAGGGCCTGGCCCGGCTGTTTTCCTGGCATGGGCTGGTCGAATTAGGCAAGGCGCTGGCCAAGTTTTTGGTCGTCGGCGGGGTCGCGGTGCTTTTGCTGTGGCGCGGTGAAGCCGAGCTGCTGCAATTGGGCCGGGAGCCGCTAGCCCCGGCGTTGGCCCATACCGCCCGGACTCTCGGTTGGACCTTTCTCATGCTCACCCTGCCGATGATCCTCATCGCCGGGGTGGACGTGCCGTTTCAACTGCTGAGCTTTCTGCGTAATTTGCGGATGACCAAGCAGGAAGTCCGCGACGAAATGAAAGACACCGAGGGCAAGCCGGAGGTCAAGGGCCGTATCCGCCGGTTACAGCAGGAATTCGCCCAGCGGCGGATGATGGAGAAAGTACCCACCGCCGATATTCTCGTCACCAACCCCACCCATTACGCCGTGGCGCTGGAATATAAGCCAGAGACCATGAAAGCGCCGGTTATCGTCGCGTTGGGCGTCGAGCACATGGCGTTGCGTATCCGTGAAGTGGCCGACCAGCACAACATTCCGCGCGTCGAGTCGCCGTTGTTGGCCCGCGCTTTGTATTACAACGGTGCATTGGATAAGCCGGTGCCGGTCAGCCTCTATCAAGCGGTCGCCCAGGTGCTGGCGTATGTCTATCGGCTGCGCCGCGATGGCGAGCTGACCGGCGAGCCGATTGTCATGGCGGATGTGCCGGTGCCTGGCGAACTGCGCACCGAATAGGTTTTTACGCCGCGCCGCTGACCGGGCGAAACCGCCTGGACGAGGCTAAACCTCGGCCAGGCACGACAATCCCCTTGCGGGGCAAGATTAAAACCAGAGCTTACCCTGATGAACCTGACCGCCACGTTAAGCAGCATGGCCCGCTCCGGGCTGGGCGCGCCGCTGCTGTTGATCATCATTCTGGCGATGGTGGTGGTGCCGCTGCCGCCTTTCGCTTTAGATGTCTTTTTCACCTTCAACATCGCCCTGTCGCTGGTGGTGCTGCTGGCCACCATCTACAGCGAGCGACCGCTGGATTTTGCGGTGTTTCCCACTGTGCTGCTGGTCACCACGCTGCTGCGTTTGGCGCTGAATGTGGCCTCAACCCGCGTGGTGCTGCTGCATGGTCATCAAGGCGGCGATGCGGCTGGCAAGGTCATCGAGGCCTTCGGCCATTTCGTAGTCGGCGGCAACTACGCCGTCGGCATGGTGGTGTTCGCCATTCTCACCATCATCAACTTTGTCGTCGTTACCAAGGGGGCAGGGCGGGTCTCCGAAGTCAGCGCCCGGTTTACCCTGGACGCGATGCCTGGCAAGCAGATGGCCATTGATGCCGATCTTAATGCGGGCATCATCGATCAGGTGGAAGCCAAGCGCCGCCGGGGCGAAGTGGTGCAGGAAGCCGATTTCTACGGCTCGATGGACGGTGCCAGTAAATTCGTGCGCGGCGATGCCATCGCCGGGCTGTTGATTTTGTTCATCAACATGCTGGGCGGTATGGCGATTGGCGTCTTGCAACACAGCCTGCCAATTGCCGAAGCGGCTGAGTTCTATACGTTGCTGACCATCGGTGACGGCCTGGTGGCGCAACTGCCATCGCTGCTGCTCTCAACCGCTGCCGCCATCATGGTCACGCGCGCCTCCGGTTCACAGGACATCGGCCAGCAGGTGACCCAGCAACTGTTTGGCAGCCCGCAAACCCTGGGCGTGACGGCCGGGATTATCGGAATGCTGGGGCTGATTCCCGGTATGCCCAACCTGGTGTTTTTAAGCCTGGCCGGGGGCGCGGGTTATTTGTCCTGGCGGTTGGCGCAAAAGCGGCGCGCGGCTCCAGTGCCCGCTGCCAGTGGCGAGGCCGGGCCTGCCGGTCAAGCCGACAGCGCCGATAACCGCGAAGTGGGCTGGGATGACGTACCGCCGCTGGACACCATCGGCATGGAAGTCGGTTATCGGTTGATCGCTCTGGTGGATCGCAATCAAAACGGCCAATTGCTCAGTCGGATCAAGGGGGTGCGCAAGAAATTATCCCAGGAGCTGGGCTTTCTGGTTCCGCCGGTTCACATTCGCGACAATCTTGATCTGGCCCCGACGCTATACCGCATCACCCTGCTGGGCGTGACCGCCGCTGAATCGGAAGTGTTCCCTGATCGCCAGCTTGCCATCAACCCCGGCCATGCGCAAAGCACCCTGCCTGGCATCGCCGCCCAGGACCCGGCCTTTAAATTACCGGCCATCTGGATTGAGCCGGGCTTACGGGAACAGGCTCAGACCCTGGGTTATACCGTGGTTGACGCGGGCACCGTGATCGCCACCCATCTCAATCAGATTCTCCTGGCCCACGCCCATGAATTGCTGGGCCATGAGGAAACCCAGCAACTGCTGGATCGGCTGGCACAGAACGCGCCGCGCCTGGTGCAGGATCTGGTGCCGAAAACCTTGCCGCTGCGGGTAGTGGCGCGCGTACTGCAAAACCTGTTACTGGAAAAAGTGCCGGTTCGCGATATGCGGACTATCGCCGAAACTTTGGCGGAGCAGGGTGCCAAGAGTCAGGACCCCGACAGTCTGACGGCGGCGGTCCGTATCGCGCTGGGCAAAATTATTATTCAAAATATCAATGGCTTGGACGAAGAATTACCGGTTATCACCTTGCCTGCGGAGTTGGAACAGATATTGCTCCGTACCCTGCAAATGGGCAGAGACGAGCAGGCTCCACTGGAGCCGGGATTAGCCGAACGCTTACACGGAACCCTGCTTGAAACAGCCCAGAAACAGGAGCTGTTAGGTCAACCGGCGATTTTGCTGGTTCCGGACGTGATCCGCGTGATGTTGGCGCGGTTTGTCCGCCACGGAGTGCCTAACCTCCATGTCCTCGCCTTTAGCGAGGTCCCTGAGGATAAGAAACTCAAGGTTATCGCCACGGTAGGCAAGTGAGCTGACCCCGGACCCCTAGGCCGCGTTCATAGCGGGAATGAAAACGATGAAGATCAAACGATTAAATGCCGCCAATATCCGCGAAGCAATGCGGAAAGTCCGGGAGGAATTAGGCCCGGACGCGGTGATCTTGTCCAACCAGCATTCCGCGAACGGTTTAGAGATCGTCGCGGCTGTGGATTACGACGAGCGCTTGCTCGCTGAGATGCTGCCACCGAGCGCGCTCGATAGCACCCGCCAGACGGCGGTCAAGCCGGACACGGATGCTACCGGGCAGGAGATACCCCAGACAACCGCTCGGCCCGCCGTCCCAACGACCGCGCCGCGTTCAACCATTCCCACCGTCCAATCGCGCCCGGCGATCAACGCCGATCCGCTGAAGCCGATGCCACCGGTCGCTGACAAAGCCCGCGTGGTCTGGTCGCAAGACCCCTTGTTGGTGGAAATGCGTCACCAATTGCAAGTCATGCACGGCCTGCTGGAACAGCAGCTTTCCGGGTTGGCCTGGGGCGAACTGGGCCGCCAACAGCCGCATCGCGCGGATTTACTGGGTCAACTGCTGGAGTTCGGTTGCCATCCCTCGTTGTGTCTACGTCTGGCCGACGCCGCTGCTGCCGAGCGCGATCCGGCGCGGGCGTGGCGCTTGGCGCTGAATGCCTTAGGTCGCGGCCTAACTGTCACCGGCGACGATATTCTCAGCCAGGGCGGCGTGGTCGCGCTGATCGGCCCCACCGGCGTTGGCAAGACCACCACCATCGCCAAGCTCGCTGCCCGCTATAACTTGCGCCACGGTGCCAATCGGGTCGCGCTGATTACCACAGACAGCTACCGCATCGGCGCGTTCGAGCAGCTTTCCACCTTCGGCATGATCCTCGATGCGCCGGTTCGGCTGGTGCGGACTGCGCAGGAATTGCAAGAAGCGCTCAAGGCATTTGCCAATAAAGAGCTGGTGTTAATCGATACGGCGGGTATGGGGCAGCGCGATGTGCGCCTGTCACAACAGTTTGCCCTGTTAAGCGACGCCGCCAAAATCCGCACCTACCTGGTGCTGGCTGCCAACGCCCAACATGCGGTGTTGCAAGAGACGATGACCGCTTTCGCCCGCGTGCCGCTCAGCGGTGCCATCCTGACCAAGGTCGATGAAACCGCGCGTCTGGGCGCGGCGCTGTCGGCGGTGCATAGCGAAGCCTTGCCGGTGGCCTACATTTGCGATGGCCAGCGGGTGCCGGAAGATCTCCAACCGGCTCAAGTCGATGCCCTCATCCGCCTGGGCGAGGAGTTTGCCGGACCCGGCGGTGCCTTCGTTGCCGACGATACCCTCGCACTGACCTTCGGCAAGGGGTTGACCGCTCATGTTCATGCCTGAATCCGTCCATTATCCGCTCGGCGACAAACGGCAACCCGCCCAGAGTCGGCCCGTGCGAGTCATCTGCGTGACCAGTGGCAAAGGTGGCGTTGGCAAGACCAACGTCACGGTCAATCTGGCCCTGGCGCTGAGCTTGCAAAACCAGAACGTCATGCTGCTGGATGCTGATCTGGGGCTGGCTAACGTCGATGTCATCCTCGGCTTGCGTCCGCTTTATAACCTCTCGCATGTCATCAGTCAGGAACGGACCCTGGCGGAGGTCATCGTCAGCGGCCCAAACGGTATTCGCATCGTTCCCGCCAGTTCCGGCATCAAGCGCATGGCCGAGCTGACCCCACAGGAAAATGCCGGACTGGTCGGGGCTTTCAGCGAGTTGAACGATTCGTTGGATGTGCTGCTGATTGATTCCTGCGCCGGTATTGCCGAAAGCGTCGTCACCTTTAGCCGTGCTTCGCATGAGGTGATGGTGGTGGTCTGCGATGAACCGGCCTCGATCACCGACGCTTATGCCCTGATCAAACTGCTCAGCCAGGAACATGGGGTGGATCGCTTCCAGATTTTGGCCAATCGGGTAGCCAGCGCCCAGGAAGGCCGCGAGTTGTTCGCCAAACTGCTGCGGGTGTCGGATCGATTTTTGGATGTGGCGCTGAATTTTTGCGGTTTTATTCCCGAAGACCCCCAACTGCGTAAAGCCGTTCGCGCCCAGCGCGCAGTGGTGGAAGCGTTCCCGAACAGCCGCTCCGCCGAAGCCTTTCATCGGCTCTCAGCGCAGATTATCAGCCGCTGGCCGGTTCCACGCGGGGCCAGCGGCTATCTCCAGTTTTTCATCGAGCGCTTGATTGATGCGACCGGCCGTCCCAGGGAGCTGGCCGCATGAAAGGCGTGGCCTTGTACGCCACCCTCGGCGGCGATACAGCCGACGATCTGGTCGCCCGTCATGCGCCTCAGGTCAAGCGGATCGCCTATCACCTGCTGGCGCGGTTGCCGGCCTCGATCCAGGTGGACGATCTGATTCAGGCCGGTATGTTGGGCCTGCTAGATGCCGCCCGCCGCTACGATGCCGCCCAGGGTGCCAGTTTTACCACCTTCGCCGAACCGCGCATTCGGGGCGCGATGCTCGATGAAATCCGCAAAGGCGATTGGACGCCGCGCTCGGTGCATCGTCGGGCGCGCGAAATCACCGCAGCGATCCATGCCGTGGAAACCGCCACCGGTCGCGAGGCCCGCGATGGGGCCATCGCCGAGCAACTAGGCATCAGTCTAACCGACTATCACCAAACCCTGGCCGATTTACGTGGCCAGAAATTGCTCTCGCTCGATCAGGCCGGCCTGGACGAGGAGGGGGAAATCCAACGAGTGCCTGCGCCCGGCGGTGATCCTGCTGAAACGGTCAATCGGGAATCGTTACTTCAATCGCTGGCCTGCGCCATCAATCTACTGCCAGAGCGCGAGAAGCTGGTGCTCTCGCTGTATTACGACGAAGAACTGCACCTGAAGGAAATCGGTGCCGTGTTAGGCGTCAGTGAATCGCGGGTCTGTCAACTGCACAGCCAGGCGCTGGCGCGATTGCGGGCGCGCGTTGCGGCGGCAACGGCGTGAACCCTGACTCAGCGGAGCGAAGCGTATGGATATTCTGACCCTGACGGGCCTGATCGTCGCTTTCGGCGGCATTATCGGCGGCATGTTGATCGAAGGCGGCCACATCAGTTCGCTGATCAACGGCCCGGCCTTTTTGATCGTCGTCGGCGGCACCATCGGCGCGGTCCTGGTGCAAACCCCGATGGTGGTGTTCAAACGTGCCTTGGCCCGGTCGAAATGGGCTTTTTTACCGCCCACCGTCGCCATGGAATCGGCTATCGAAAAGATCGTTGAGTGGAGCAACATCGCCCGTAAGGAAGGTTTATTGCGCCTGGAAGACCACATCCAGCAGGAACCCGATCCGTTTGCCTCCAAGGCGTTGCAACTGCTGGTGGATGGTAAAGAGCCGGAGGAAATTCGCCATATCCTGGAGTTGGATATGAGCATTCGCGAGGAAGATGACTTGCAGGCGGTTGGCTTTTTCGAAGGCGTCGGCGGTTACGCGCCGACCATCGGCATCATCGGCGCGGTGCTGGGCCTGATCCATGTCATGGGCAATCTGGCCGATCCCAGCAAACTCGGTGGCGGTATTGCGGCGGCGTTCGTCGCCACTATTTACGGTTTGTTGCTGGCGAACGTGTTCGCTTTACCCATGGGCAACAAGATCAAAAGTTCAATCAAAAAACAAACTCGCCTGTGCGAATTGATCATCGAAGGCGTGATTGCCATCGCTCACGGTGAGAATCCGCGCAATATCGAATCCCGCTTGCAGGGTTTTACCCAGAAGTAACGAGGCGACCATGAGCCGCAAAAAACACGCTGAAGCCCACGAAAACCACGAGCGCTGGCTCGTCTCCTATGCCGACTTCATCACCTTGTTGTTTGCCTTCTTCGTGGTGATGTACGCCGTTTCTTCGGTCAATGAAGGTAAATTCCGGGTGTTGGCGGATTCAATGATGGTGGCGTTTCGCTCTTCCAATCCCAGCAGTTTAAAACCCGTGCAACTGGGTGGCATGGTTGGCGCACCGAGCCGACAAGCGGTCGGTCAGGCCAGCACAGCGCCGAGCGTAGCGCCTGATTTGCGCCCGCTGCCCGCATCGCTGATCCAGCGCGCCCCACGGGTGATGATGAGCATGACACGCGGCCCGGCCCTGGCCGGTGGCCCAACCCCGGTGCTGGCCGGTGATAAAGGTGCCAAAAGCGGTCGGCAGGCCAATACTGATCCTAATCTGGCCAAGGTAGCGGCCAAGCTTCAGGATTATCTGTCGGATTTGATCCGCAGCGATGTGGTGAATCTGCGCAGCAGTCCGTTTTGGCTGGAGGTGGAGATTAAGAACAGCATCTTGTTCGCCAGCGGCAGCGCCACGGTCAACCCGGAGGCGGTGCCGGCTCTGGCCGCCATCGCCGATATCCTGCGCGAAATCCCCAATCGCATCCAGGTCGAGGGTTTTACCGATGACCGACCGATCAGCACGCCGGTTTATCCGTCGAACTGGGAGCTATCGGCGGCCCGCGCCGCCAGTGTGGTGCATGTGCTAATGAATAGCGGGGTCCGGCCTGAGCGGATGTCAGCAATTGGTTACGGCGAGTATCAGCCCATCGCTGACAATCGCAGCGAGCAGGGCCGCTTGCAGAATCGGCGGGTGGTGTTGGTGATCATGGGCAATGTCGATAACCGTTATCCCACCAACGAGCCAGAGCAAACCAATGATCCGCCCATCGCTCCGCCTTCCACTACAATAGCGGAGAATTCGAATGCGCCTGGCAAATCACGCAAGTGAGCAGGCGTGGCGATTCTTCCATTGAGCCTTAGAGCCAGTCGGGATTGATCCATGAACGACGTTTTATTTCACGGCATTGCGCTGATCGCCCTGTTAGCCAGTAACGTTTTGTTGGTCACAGTGGGATTTTTGGTGGGCCGACGGTTCTTTGGTGCCGCAGAGAGTCAGGCTGGGCGCGAAGGTGACCCGCAGCTGCGCCAGGAGATTAAAGGGGTGGCGCTGTCGCTGGCGACGTTAGGCGAACGGATGGCGCGCCTGGAGGCGCAAATCAACCAGCTTCGCGATCAAAGCGGCGGGTCGGGACTGCCACTTCATCGCGATGCCGATCAAAAATTTTTCAAAGTCGCCACCAAGTTAGCGCTGCAAGGCGCTCAGGTGGATGAGATTATGGAGCTGTGCGGCTTAAGTCGGGGTGAGGCGGAATTGATCTGTATGCTGCATTCGAGCAATCAAGTCAGCCCCAGCAGCGTAGCCGGTGAATCGATCCAGCAATTGACCGCCCGTCTGGCCGAACCCCGTACCAGCACCGATGACAGTGGCGGCGAAATGGAAACCTTCGGGCTACCTCGTTCGCGGCGGGTTGGTTGAGGACGCGCTGACCACTTGGGGTTTGATTTGCAAGGGATATGAAACGGTATCGTCGATGCAAGTGGTGGGGTTAACATCCATCTGTTCTACTCGTTGTCTTTTTGTCAGAGACGGCGTTCCAAGGTTATGAACCGCTGCAACCCCAGGCATTCCGAATAATCAGAATAGATTTACGTGTGATATTTTTGATGCGCTCCGATAGAATTTTGGCGACGAGGCTCTCGATCTTCAGGAAAGGCTGAACGATTACAGCCAAAGAGATTCAACCAGCCTATTCAAAATTATTGATGCCAAACCAACGGTGTTAGCGCAATGAGCGAGGGCGATATGCGAATTGTTCAAACTTCTATCGCTGTTGATAGCACCTGCTCCGCTCTAACGTTGGCCAACGCGCTACGCACCGCCATAAGGGATACCCCTGACTGGCTTATCCTGTTTCATACCGGCTCCGTCGCACCGGAGCTTGCGCAAGAAGTGGCTAAAGCGGCCTTTCCAAATACTCTCATCCATGGTTGCTCCTCGTCGTCGGCCGTCTTTGGTGGCGGTGGTCTGATTAAAGATCCTGGCATCAGCGTACTAGCGATCATTGACCCAATGGGCGCGTTCGGCGTTAGCAGGGCCTCGTTTGCGCACCTCGCGCCAGCGGCTGCGGCGCGTCAGGCCGTGGAGCAGGCCCTCTCGGCGGCGGGCAGAAGCGGTGCCATACCTGATTTCATCTGGCTTAGCGCGATCCCTGGTTGTGAGGAGGCGATCATAGCCGGCATCGAAGAGGTTGTCGGTGATAGCGCGCCCATTGTCGGCGGCAGCGCCGCGCTCAACGGACTGGGTGGAAAGCCCATTGATTTCGAGCTGTGCACGCTGGCAGACGGCTCGCGCTCGATTCGCATTGTCAGTGTCGGCGGGCGTTGCGTGGCGTTTGATGCTAAAGCAGTAGTTGATGATGGCCTGGTTTTGAGTGTTGGTTTTATCAGCGGACGGGTTAGCCATGGCTTTCTTGGTGGATTTTCCGTCATGGAGCCAACGGGTGTCGTAACGGAAGCCGTAGGGCGCGTGTTATTAACGATTGACGGTGAACCGGCTGCCCAGGCTTATAACCGATGGAGCGGTGGCTTGATTGCGGAGCAACTGAGCCACGATGGCAATGTGGTGACGGAAACTACCCTGCGCCCCCTGGGCGTGACGGTAGGACAGGTCGGCAACGCCCCTCTCTATGGGTTGGCGCATCCGGTGCGGGTCGAAAACGGCGCGCTTTGGACGCATGCGGCTATTCCTGCAGGCAGCCGCCTTAATTTAATGGCAGGCGATCAGGCTCTTTTGATCAATCGTTGCGCTGAATTAGTTGAACGCACCCGGGCACTTTTTAATATCGATGCGCGGCGAACTGTCGGAGCGTTGATCGCTTATTGCGCTGGCTGCGCGCGGCCCTTGGGTCAGGGTCGTGCGGAAATGGTGGAACGACTGAAAGTCGCGATGCATGATGCGCCTTTTATGGGGGGATTTTTCTTCGGAGAGCAGGGCCGTTTCTGGAACAACCGAAACGCTCACGCTAATCTGATGGTTTCATTGCTGTTATTTGAAAACCGTGATGCGAACGCCACGTTGGATGACCGTACTGAATTCAGCCCTCCGGCTTTTCAGAACGAGCTGGCGTTAGGCTATCAAATCGTTAAAGCGCGGCTTGATCAATCCCAGAGACTCAACCGCCTGTTATGTGTCGGATTAGCCAAAATCGCTCAAGCGCGCGAACAAAGCGAGGTGTTCGCTGCCGTTAGCGATTCCATGCACGCAGCCATTAAATTTGATGGCTTTGCTATTTTGCGCGCCGTGGCTGGCGTGATGACCTGTACGCTGTCTTCAGCCTGGCGCTTGAAAGGAGCTATCTGGCGCACACCGGATGGCATGACGTCAGGCATGCTGGAAAAACCACTCGTACTAGGAAACGCCAGCCATTCCAGCCTATGGCTTGCCAATCCAGATTTTTTTCAAGCCCTCAATCCTGGCTCAGCTATTCATGTGAGCTTTGTTGCCGAACATGCGCCATTTCACATCTTGCTAAGCCACCGCACCATACAGGGTTTGACGCTGACTGATGGCGACATCCTATGGGTTATGATCCCTTTTATTCGTCAGGCGCTAGAAAATGTTGCGCACTTGCAGCGAATGGAAGTGCGGGCTAGCACAGATAGCCTTACGGGAATTAACAACCGTGCGTATTTTCTAGAACTGGCTAGCCAGGAATTGGCCCGCTCAAAACGATTCGCCCGTCCGACCAGCGTCTTGATGCTTGATGTTGATCATTTCAAGAAGATCAACGATGAACGAGGCCACGCGGCAGGCGATGCGGCATTGCGATGTTTAGCGAAGGCGATTGAGGGTGAGCTGAGAGCGGTGGATATACTTGGGCGGCTGGGTGGTGAGGAGTTTGGTGCTCTCATCGCCGAAGCCGATCAGGAAAAAGCCTTGCAAATCGGCGAACGCATCTGCAAAGCCGTTGAATCGACAGTCGTCGTTTACGATGGTTGTCCGTTTAAGGTCACCATCAGCGTCGGTATCGCCGCCAGTTCGAAATCCCTCACGGCGCTTGAAACGTTGCTGATAGCAGCGGATCACGCTTTGTACCTCGCCAAACAGAAGGGACGAAACCGAATGGAGCACAGTGATCTATTTGAGTGAAGAAGCCGTTGCACACGCAGCGCGCGGCTCTAAAGCAAATTCGGTTTATTGAGGCTACATCCGCCACTTTGGATCGATCAAACCATCGACAATGCCGATTTGCCGATCAGCCGCTTTGGCGAAGGTGAGATCGTGGGTGACTGTGATCACGGTTTTGCCGAACTCACGGGTGAGATCGTGCAGGATTTGCCGGACGTTGGCCCCAGCGCGGGTATCCAGATTGCCGGTCGGTTCATCGGCAAGGATAATCAACGGATCATTGGCCAGCGCACGGGCAATCGCGGCCCGTTGGCGCTGCCCCCCGGAAATCTGATGTGGCCGCTTATGCCAATGCTCTCGCAAACCCAACTGATCCAGCAGATGCTCGGCGCGTTGCCGGGCGACGTTCTCAGCCAACACGGCTAACCGCCGCATTGGCAGCAACACATTATCCAGCACTGAAAATTCGGCCAACAGAAAATGAAACTGGAACACAAAGCCGAGTTTTTCCAGCCGCGTCGTCGCCAGCTCGTCCTCGCCGAAACCGGAGGTATCCTGACCGTCCAGTAAAATTCGCCCGGAAGTTGGGGTATCGAGCAGGCCCAGCAGATATAAAAGCGAGGATTTACCGGAGCCGGATGGCCCCATAATGGCGACAAACTCGCCGTGCTCCACCGCGAGCGTCACATCCTGTACCAACGTAACGGGTACCTCGCCAGGCAGCACCCGCCCGACTTGTTCCGCCAGCAAAATGGCACTCACCCCATCCCTCGCAGAATCGCCACCGGTTGCACCTGGCCTGCCTTGCGGGCTGGTAGATACGCCGCGCCCATCGCCGAGATCAGGGCGAAACCAGCCGCGATCAAATACTGCTCATAACCCCAGTAAATCGGCAAATGCACCAGCTCGGTGGCACCGGGCGGTTTAATTTCCACTTGGCCCAACAACGCCATCAGACCCACGCCCAGCAATAAACCTAATGCGCTGCCGATCAGGCCCAGGATGACGCCTTCTGCCAGGAAAATCCGGCGCACGTCGCGGGCGTGAAAACCCATCGACTTGAGAATGGCGATATCGTGGGTTTTCTCCATGACGATAGTCGAGATGGTGTTGTAGATACCAAACGCCGCAACGACCAGAATCGCCGACACCACGCTGTACATGATCATGTTGCGCACGAACAGCACACTCATCAAATCTTCCGAGGCTTCCAGCCACGACACCGATTTATAGCCGGTGCGCGCCTCGATCTGCGCGGCCACGTCGCGCGCGGTGTAGGGGTCGTCGAGTTGGATAATCAGGCGATTGATGCGATTGGGTCGATCCAGCAAGCTCTGCGCCCGCTTGAGCGCGACAAAGGTTTGGGTTTCGTCGTAACTGGCATTGCCGGTGCGAAAAATCCCGACGATTTTTAAAGCGCGAACCTGCCCAGTGGGCGAGGCGACATTCAGCACACTCCCCATGCTCAGCTCGAATTTTCTGGCTAGACCCACCCCGATGATGATGCCATTGGCGTTGGCAGCCAGGGCATCCAGCGAGCCGTCGATCAGCTTTTCTTCAATCGTTGAAACTTGCTTCATCTTGGCCGGAATCGCGCCGGTGAGGGTCACGCCCTGAGTGCGGCCAGCGAAGGTAAGGACCACCGAGCCAACCAGCGTTGGCGCGGCACGCAATCCGGCCAGCGATTCGATGAACGCCAGTTTTTGGACATGACCGCGAATCCCGCGAACCTCGTTTAAGGGCTTGACCCGGCGCACCTCGACCGCACCGTCTGGCCAGCGCGATGCCGCCGGTTGTATTGCGGGGTTACGGTATTCATCCGATACCGTGATGTGCGGGCTGTTGTCGATCAGCCGCTTGATAAAATCCCGTTCTGAACCGCGCATCAGCGATGACACCGCCAGAAAAAACGCCACCCCCAGCACGATGCCGATCAGCGACACCAGCGTCGAGCGTTTGCGATGAATCAGATGGGTGAGGGCGATGCCGAGTTGGATCGACACAGATCAATGGGCTTTAACGGTCGGATCAGGCAGGGGTTGGCTATGCGCCGCGCGGCCTGGTTTCAGCTCGGCACCGGGTCGAACCACCAGCACATCGGTTTCCGTCAGACCGGCCAGGATTTCAACGCGCTTTTCGCCATGGATGCCGGTTTGCACCGGCTGGCGGTGTAACTGGCCCTCGCGCACCACCCAGACATGGCCATCGACCACAGCGCTGGCCGGGACTAGTAACGCATTGGCACGCTCGGTGACGATGATGTTGACCTCGGCGGTCATGCCGATGCGCAGCGGCGTTTCCGTATCGGGTTCGATCCGCACCCGAAAACTGCGACTGACCGGATCGCCCTTGGGGGTGATCGCGGTCAGGCGGGCGTCAATCACCTGATCGGGTAAGGCCGGGGCGCGGATCAATACTCGCTGGCCCGGATGGACCAGTGTGATGTCTTCCTCATCGACTTCGGCCTCGATGCGCAACGGTTCACGGCGGGAGAAATAGAAAACCGGCTGGTGAGCCGGGATCAGTTGGCCGATTTCGCCATCGCGCCGCAGGATTTTGCCATCGGCAGGCGCGGTCAAGGTCATGAAGGCGCGTAAGGCGCGGGCGCGAGCCACCGCCGCATCGGCTGCTTGCCATTCCGCGCGGGTGCGGTCGCGTTCCAGGACCGTGCCCAGGCCGCGATCCAGCAAAGTTTGCGCCCGTTCAACCTGGGTTTTAGCGAAGCGCGCCCGTGCGTCCAATTCGTCCACAGAGCGTTGCAAATCACCATCTTCCAGCTGGGCCAGTTCCTGACCGGCCCGCACCGAGGCTCCTTCGTCGGCCTTTAGCTCCATCAACCGCCCGGCGCTGCGGGGGGCAATCGGTAGCATCACCGGCGGTTCGACTGTGCCGGTGGCGTAGACGGCCCGCACCGCCGGGCCACGGGTCGGGTAGGCCGTTTCCACAGTGATTGGCCCCATAAACCGCCAGGCTAGCAAGCCACACCCCGCTAATAGAGCTAGCGCAATCAATGCCCAGAGGAAGGGATGCCGTTTCATGTCGCCATGGCAGTCGAAGGGCTTGGGACGTTACTGCAAAAAGCTTCCCAGCTCGCGAGTCAGTTCAGCGGCCGGGATTTCCTGGCAACCGGTGACATTTTGACCAGCCCACAGCGGTGAGAAGTCACCGCTGCCCGATGCTTCGGCTTTGGCGCGAAGGGGTGCGATAGCGGCGGCGGCCAATGGAAATGCCGGTGCGTTGTCATTCAACGGGCCGCGCTCACGCATCAAGCGGTTCATGATCCCGCGTGCCGGGCGGCCGGTGAACAGGTTGGTTAAAGCGGTGTGATTCGCCGTAGCGCTCTTAAGCGCAGCGCGATGAACAGCGCTGGTGGTCGCCTCCGGGCAAAGCAGATAGGCGGTGCCGATCTGTGCGCCGACCGCGCCAAGTTGCATAACCGCCGCTACACCTCGCGCATCGGCAATGCCACCGGCGGCGATCACCGGCCGGCGGATGGCACGAACGATTTGCGCAACCAGCGCCAAGGTTCCCACTTGCGAGGTGAGCGCCTCTGTCAGGAATAAGCCACGATGGCCGCCTGCTTCCAGACCTTGCGCAATCACAATATCCGCGCCCTGTGCCTCCAGCCAGAGCGCTTCTTCAACAGTTGTGGCGGATGCCAGAATTTTTGCGCCCCATGAGCGGATATAAGCCAGTAAATCACTGGAAGGCAGGCCAAAATGGAAGCTGACCACCGGTGGCTTGAAATGACTGAGAATCTCGGCAGCGGTTTGGTCGAAAGGGGCGCGCACCGGGCCTTTGACCATCGCCCCAGGATTAATAGCCAACTCCTGATAATAGGGATTAAGCAAAGCTCGCCAGGCCAGTTCCTTGTCAGCTTTGGGTTCGGGTGGCGTGTGGCAGAAAAAATTCACGTTAAACGGCCTGGATGTTCTAAGCCGAATTTCAGCCAGTTCTGCGCGTAAGACCTCAGGCGTCAGCATCGCGCCGGGCAAGGAACCCAAGCCCCCGGCATTGGAAACGGCAATGGCCAAGGCACTGCCCTGGACGCCAGCCATCGGCGCTTGGACGATGGGCAACTCGATACCGAGTAGCTGAGGTAACAACACACCTATTCCCCCGACGTGAGCTAAGCACGTGCTGGCTGGATGATAAGGGGCGGTCTGGCGAATCCGTAGAGACTCGCACGGAAGCCGCCCCCTCGATCTCTCGATCTCTATCGAGCGAGAGGATGCCGTTCAGGCCCAGCGCAACACCGCCGCAATCGGCATCAAGTCGGCAGGGGCGTTATCGTCCTTGCGCACGGCCAGCACCTCGCCGCCATTTTCCATTACGCGATCCATGATCTCGTCGATCAGATCATAGCTTTCAGCGCTACGCTGCTCGGCAGTAGTGATTTGGCCCTGCGGCGATAGGGTGCCGTAGCGAACCGCATCCGCATCAACCAGCAGATCGCTGACTTGACCGTGAATCGCTGCCTTGGCAATGGTCGCCAGATCCGTGCTGGCGCGCGATTCCGCCTTGCGCTGACCATATAAATCTACCCAGCGCTGGATGCGCGTCTGGCGCAGCTCAGCCACCAGAGGAATCACCGCCTGTTTCAGTTCTTCATCCGGCATTTTTTCCACGCTGCTGTCTACAGCCTGAGCCGCCAGCAGATCGTAGCTGTTCACCGAGCGATAGAGCGCCTGTAAATTGGTGGTAGCCGCCAAAATCAGCGGCATGTTGCTGCCGCTAACGATAGGCCGCACCGCTTTTTCCACCGCCCGCAGGAATTGGGTTTGCAGCACCTTAGCGCCCTCATCGCCTTGTAACCGACCTGCCGGGGCGCGGTCCCGTTGCAGGGTGCGCTTGGTGGCATCGCTGAAATCCTTGGGCAGGTCAGGCACCTCCACCGGCTCCAATTGTTGAGCGGCGGTGAATTCATAGAGCGTCACTGACTTTTGCGAGATGGCCAGTACATAGGCCGCTTTGGGTTGCAGCGAGGGCACCAGCGGCTTGAGATAAAAGCGGTCGCTGACTTCGGCGGCTTCTTCGACGGAATGGGCCAGCCGGTAGGTTCTAATCGACTCCGGCGTGACCAAAACCGCCAGGCCATTCGCCTGGAATTCCCAGAAACTGTCATCCTCCTGTAGCGCCTCCAGATATTCTTCCATAGGCCAAATCTGGCGCTTGTCAGCAATGGTCTGGGCTTGTTCCAGCGCCTGTTTGGCCAGGTTTTTCAGAGCGATGCGTTCACCCTGGGTATCGTGCGTCAGCGGTGTCGTCGGCATGAAAATCGACAGGCAGACACCGCGCTCGCGGGCCAGGTTCAGGAATTCTTTTTCGCGGATGCGATCCTTGTAGAGCATGGGTATAACCTTTTATTGTTGTCAAACGAATTCAGTCAGAACCATCATACTAGCCATAAGTTCACCCGTCTGCGGTTTCTGGTCACTGCGTTTGCGCACAGTGTCCAGTGTAACTTAGGGGCTATTTTGGGGTTTGGCTCAACGCAACGATTCTCGCGTAACTCTTCGGTACTTCGATCTTAATCCTACCCATCGTAGGATGATCCAGTTCGATCACTACATAGATAATGATGGCTATCAAAGATGCCATAAGAGATAGCATGATAATGTGTGCCCAGACATTTTCAGTGCCGAATAAAAAAGTGCAACTAATAAGAATTATCGCGCCTGCTACTACCCCAATCCAGATAACGCCAGGTAATTCCTCATAAGCGGCCTGCAAGCGAAGATTGCGTTGTTTAACGAGATCATTCAAATCTTGTAGAGTCTGAATGTAAAGAACTTCTTCATGTGATCCATTGGGCTTAATCTGTTGAAATACTGCCATTAGCTGATCAATCGCCTTGATTGTTTGTTCGGGATCTTGGCCAGGCCGCTCCCGTTCGGATGCCGCGCCAGATGAGCGCGCATATTCAATTAGCCCTGTCAATAGGGTATTTCTGATGACTGAATTAGGATAGGCAGATACATTGTGATAAAGCGCCATCATGGCGCTGTCTTCGTTGGCAACATCTCGTTGAGTATCATTGAACTGCTCCCAGACAACAAGCACCATAAAAGCCAGCAATACACCGTATATCGCTCCTAAAGTGCCAAACACAAAACCGGCTACATCGTTATGAATCTTTCTGATTTTGACCGGTATATAACGATGGACTAACAGAAACCCCGCAATCGAAAATGACACCGCCACACCCACTAGCAATAGAATGATGAGCCATTGTGGGAGTAGCAGCAATTGCGCAGATAGTGACATAAGTAGTGAATCTCTAGGTTATCCAGCATTCGGAATTCAATATTCCGTAATGATTAGCTTTCCGATAGCTACTGAACTTTTATCGATGAATTAACCTCCATTGGTTGGTAGTCTGTATGATCAGATTTGGTTTTTTATTGAATTTTCTAGAGCAGATGACGCTATGGCTCTAATACTCTCCCAGTGAGAGGCTGGGAGAGGTGATGCCGAAATGCCAGTACGAGGGCCTCAAGCAGCGCATCAAATGATGATTAATTCCTCATCCAACTCTTCGGCTTTAAATTGCGCCTTGATCGTGTTACTGGCACCTTCGATTATGCAGCGACCATCGGCGGCTAGCTTGCCGCGCTCGAAGGCGAGGGCGCGTAGAGCCGCTTTGGATAAGTTAACGAGTTCGCTCAAGTCGAGGGTGATGGTGTTTGGATTGACTGCGATCAGTTCAGCTAGCTTGGCGCGGAAATAGGGTGCGGCGCGATGGTCCAGATCACCGGTCAATACCATCCGCGAACCGTTGACGGTTATGCTGAAATGCTCCATGCCCTCGGCTGGCACAAGGCGCACCTTGACCCGGATCGACTCATCGCTGTGTGGTAGAGCAACGGTCAGCGCGTTGGCGTCGAAGTCAGCGTAGGGCTTGCCATCCACGCTCACCGATTCGATGCGGACGCTGCCTACAGGCAGCAAATCTGGCGCAACGCGCAAGGTGCGATCAGCATCAGGGCGTGGCTTGAAATGCAGGTCAAGCGGTTGCTTGGTAATGAGCAGGTTGCTATAGACAGCGCCCAGATAACACAGCTCAAAACTATGATAGCCCGCCATGGAGTGGCTGCCTTTCAAGCGCTCGGTTCCCATCATGTAGGGCATGCCGTTGGCGAGTACGTTGAAATAGACGCCGCCCACATCGTGATCCAGAAACCAGGCGTTGTAGAAGGCGGAAGACTCCCGCGCTAATTTCAGATATTCGGGCTTCTTCTCCAAACCAGCAAGAATCAGATAGGCCAGAATACCCTGTTCCTGCTGCCACCATGCCTTACGGTCATGCCAGGCGTAACGGTGCCATTCTTCGTCCTTAGCAATGGTACGAGAAACCACGTCATACCAGCCGCCCCGCTGTTTATCCATACCGTGTTGGGGCATCAGTTCAGCGATTTTAGCAGCAAACTGCTGATATTCAGGCTTATCGACCATTGCTCGGATACGGGACAAATTCCATGCAATCTTCAGGTTGTGACCCACAACGGCACGATTTTGCTGCCAGCCCCAGGTTTGATCATGGCTCCAATCGGCGTGGAACTTTTCGTTCACAAACGGGCTATTTTCGTAATCAGGAAAATATTTGGTGATGGTATCTGCACAATATTCCAGCATTGACTTCCATTCGGGATTATCGGTCGCCAATACCGCATTAATCAGGTAAGCCGGGGCGTGATCACCGACTGAGTTCCAGTTTTTGCGAGAGCGGTTGCGATCAAGCGATTCGGCCGTCCCATCAAAGGTGATGGGGTCGATGTGCGACCAGTAGCCACCGCCCCTGGGATCCAGGAAGTATTTCTGGAACAGATTGATCGTGGTCTGGATATCGCTGGCAATGCGCAGGTCGCCGGTAATCCGAAACGTCTGGGTCGGCCCGGCCAACGCATAGATTTGTTCATAAGCGGGAATGGCGTCGAAATCATCGCCAAACTCGGAGGCGAAAATCTTGCGCTCGTGGTCGCCTACCACATCAATAGCGTGAAACCAGTAGCTGGTCTGATCACTGGCGTCCAGGCAGCGAAAATGATCACGTAAATATTGGGTTCCCGCGTCGGCCGCTTCGAGAAACCGATCATAACCGGTCAGTAGATACGCGGAGGCAAAACCATAGACCAGCCGTGAGATGGTATCCGTCTCCTGACGGTAGTCTCCCGTGGTATGGCCATCGGCGGTTAATTGCGTGCGATATTCACGATAATCGATCGGGCCTTCGCCGAATTCGGCCTTAAGGTAAAAATCGCCTAACTGGCGGATTTGCCGGATCCACCACTCCTGCCGCTCAAAGACGAATTCGTCCTCGTTGCGCCCAGCAAAAACGATATGTTTGGCCTCGAAATGGGTGGTGCCCGCTTCAGGATAGAAGATGCCGTATACGAAACAAAATCGGCCAGGCATGAGCATGTTCTGCATCTGCTCAGTAGAGACAAAGCCCTCGCCCAGGTTGCGGATGATTTCTGCATAGCAGTTATCGCCCAGCTTGATTTCAAAGTCGCGGCCATCGCTAGTGGTCAGGATGAAATAATCCCTGCGTTCAAATTCAAAAGCCTTAACATATCCCATGATAAGATCGGAAAAGGTGAAATGCATAAAATCCATTGGAATCCCCCTTAGTCTCTTTCTAGGTCAATTAATTTGGATCTACAGGTATTATCAAGCACACTGTAATCAATTTCGCTAGGTTATTTTCTCGATTTCAGCGATAAAAGTTTCCATGAAGCGGTCAGTAATTGCCGGATGTTTACCAGAAATCAAATTGCCATCCACAATCAATTCTGCTGTCTGGTCGCCGTCGAATACGACTTCTCCTCCTGCGTTTTCTACATCACAAATTATATTGTGAGCGCAAGTGACTTTGCGGCCTTTAAGCAATGAGGAATCTGCGCAGAATAGCCATAGACTGTGACAAATGGTGCCTATTTTCAGATTCGGCGTAGCCACCGCTTTACGGAGAAAGACCACCGCAGGAGCCATGTTCGGCTGACCCTTGCGAGGATTGGCCTGGTAGCGTAAGCGGTCAGTGGCATACGCACCAATCAACAGGATTCCCTTAAAATCGCCGGGTTGCACGTTATTGAGTTCAGTACTAACGATAACGTGTTCCTCGACATAACCTTCGTCGGGGTTTGAGCCGAAGGTTAATTCGGCATTACCCCATAGATGGGAGAGATAAACGACCTGATAGCCCTTGGTCGGAAAATACGTATTGAATTTACGGAACTCGGTTTGATCAAAATGATCCTCAATCAATACGCCAATTTTACCTTTGACGGCTTCGCCGATGATGCCCTGAACAGAGTCATTGGCCATAGAGACTCTCCTAAGTAACGGGAAGTAAGAACTTCAAATCAGCCAAAATCTCTAGCTGTGCTGTCTTCCTTGAGCGCTCAGACGCTAAGATAACCAAGAACCACTACCCAGAATCGCTAGATAGCGTCAAGTCTTGATTAGTTTTAGCAAGTCTGGACTGGCAAATACGTCCCGGTAAAAGGTCAGTTGCTCGCTCTTGAAATGGCAGCCGCCACGATGACCACGACGTACCCAGCAGACGCTACCTTTGGCCAGGGTTTCGTGAGTAACATCATCCATACAGGCCCATTCAAAGTGGACAAACTCACTATGGAACATGACGATGGGCCAGGTCATGGTCACGCCTGGCTGAGCGATCAAAGCCCACCAATGCTTCTCCCGCATCTTTTGCGCATTGACGCCGTAATAGGAACCGTCCTGACAAAAATAGACCAGATCATCACGATACTCTGCGGTCAGGATATCGCCACGTCCCTGGCGTAAAGCTTCGCAATGGGTTGGCCACCAGGCTTTGTTCTCTTGCTCAATTTGTGCGGGTGTGTAGTGATCGTTAATAGTCGGCAGGGGGGTTTCCTTCATAGCGGCAAAGCGCAGGCCGTCCTCAATGAGCTGTGCGCGCAGGGTTTCAGAAACCCGATCCGGCTTCGAATAATCCGCGCTTAAACCTTCGTAGTAATTTTTTCTAGTCACAGCAAACTCTTCTGAATATTAGTGGGTGTATTTGCGATACGATGACGAAAATTGTAATGGCCTACCTGGAAACCAGGACCACCACGCTACGCCCTTCGACTGGGTAGCTGTGATCGGCTAGCTTGATCTCCCGACCTTCGCTAACGATGTCATCAGGAGCGGCGAGACTGGTATCCAGGGCACGATGCCATTGACGACCAGGAACCGGTGGAAGAGCAAAAGCCAAGGGTTCCCAGTACGTATTCATCATGATGTGGATGTCGGCCTCACCCTTCTGCATTCCACCGAGTGTGCAAGCTAGGGTACGGGCGTTGGGATCATTCCAGTCAGGCGTATTCAGGGCGCAGCCATGCCAGGTTAGATCAGCCAAGCCACGCTCATTAGTTACGCCGGTGAAATAGCGGGAACGATGCACAGTCGGATGGCGCAGACGAAACGCGATAAGTTCCTTCCAAAATCGGAACAAGCCCTGATTTTTCTCGACCAGCGTCCAGTCAAACCAACTGATTTCGTTATTTTGGCAATAGGCGTTGTTATTGCCTTTCTGGGTGCGGCGCACCTCATCACCCATCACCATCATGGGTATACCCTGCGAAAGCATTAGCAGTGAAGCAAAATTTTTGATCTGCCGGTTACGCAAGGCCTCGATAGCGGGATCGTCGGTTTCCCCTTCAACCCCGCAATTCCAACTCAAATTTTCGTTAATGCCGTCGTTATTGTGCTCGCCATTGGCCCAATTATGCTTATCGTTGTAAGACACCAAATCATTAAGCGTGAAACCATCATGGGCGACCAGGAAATTCACACTATTGACCGGCAGATGTCCACTCCATTGATAGAGATCAGCACTACCTGCCAGCCGTGTGGCAACTGCGCTGATCATGCCGGCGTCGCCTTTGACGAAACGGCGCATATCATCACGGTAACGGCCATTCCATTCCCCCCAGCGGTACCCTGGGAAATAGCCGATTTGATAGAGTCCTGCCGCATCCCAGGCTTCAGCAATGACCTTGGTGTCGGCCAGATCATCGTCCAGATCAATATCCCAGAGTACCTGCGGATATTTCACGGGAGCGCCATCCTCGCCACGTGATAGCACCGAAGCTTCATCAAAACGAAAGCCATCGACGTGCATTTCCTGCACCCAATACTTCAAGCATTCAATGATGAATTTCTCACTGATCCGGTGATTACAATTAAAGGTGTTGCCGCAGCCGGTATAATCGTAGTAATAACGCTTGTCTAAGGGCGACAGATAGTAATAAATACTGTTATCGATACCCTTAAAGGAAAACGTCGGCCCTTCGTGGTTACCTTCATCCGTGTGGTTGAACACCACATCAAGAATGACTTCAATACCCGCCTTGTGCAGCGCTTTGACCATATCCCGGAACTCGCGGACGTGCTGACCAACCTCCGGGTCAATACAATAACCGGAGTGCGGAGCGAAATAGCTCATCGTGCTATAGCCCCAGTAGTTGGTTAGTGCCTTTCCTTCGAACTCTCGTGTCTCGGTGTCATCAAACTCGAAAATCGGTAACAGCTCGACTGCTGTAATCCCAAGCGCTTTCAAATAAGGAATTTTCTCAATCACTCCAGCGAAAGTGCCCGGCTGCTTAGCACTGGCACTCGGTGAGCGGGTAAAGCCGCCAACGTGTAGCTCATAAATGACGGTTTCATTAAGAGGGCGGTTAAGGGGCTGGTCACCTTCCCAATCATAACCATGGGTATCAATCACTACGCTGCGTAGGGAAGTGGCTAGATTATCCCCAGGCTTACAGGCGTCACCGCGTTTCCAGAGTGTCTTGTTATTGCCTTTCGAATAAGGCTCGATGAGCACCTTTTCCCGGTCAAAGCGATGCCCGGCACCCGGATCATTCGGGCCATCAACTCGTATCGCATAATGCAGACCGGGCTTGGCGTTTTCGATAAAAACATGCCAGAAATGGAAAGTTTTATTAACGGTTGGATCAAGGGCAATTATTTGGAAAGGTTCTGTATCGTTATGATCGTTGAATAATAGTAATTCGATAGCAGTGGCATGTTCAGAAAACACCGAGAAGTTAACACCGTCTGGCATGACGGTCGCCCCTAGGGGATGGGCTTTCCCCTTTGCGGTAATGAAAGGTTGACGAGTGAGTCTATCTCTTGGCTGGCTCATTTCGCTATACCGATTTGGGGTTCATAAGTAAAATTGGATAGATCTGTAAGCTCAATTTCATTTATAGGACTGAAATCAGAGCTAATTATGTATAGCCATCTTTTTTGTCAGGAACATCTCTTAACATTAGAGAATGTTTGGTTGAAGTCAACGTAAGGGTTTATAAATTTCCAACCCGGCGTAACACTGAAAGTCTAGTATCACTCATGCCTTAACGCCTCAATCGGATCAAGCCGGGCGGCGCGGCGGGCGGGAAAGTAGCCAAAGACAATCCCAATCGCCGCCGAGAATCCGAACGACAGCAGATTGATGAAAGGATCGAATAAAAACGGCACCTGCATTACCTGCGCTAGCCCCAGGGACGCTAGCGCCGCCAGGGCGATGCCAACCAGCCCGCCCAGCGACGACAGCGCCACCGCCTCCACCAGAAATTGCAGCAACACTTCTCGCTCCAGCGCGCCGATGGCGAGGCGAATGCCGATTTCACGGGTGCGCTCAGTCACTGACACCAGCATGATATTCATAATGCCGATGCCGCCGACCAGCAGGCTGACCGCCGCCACCGCGCCCAGCAAGCCCGTCAGCACCCGGGTGGTGCCGGTCATGGTTTCCGCAATCTGACGAGTATCGAGGATGGAAAAATTATCGTCGGCGTTTTCCGCCAGCTTGCGCCGCTCGCGCAACAACAGTCGCAGATCAGCCATTACCTGATCGGTGCGGGTTCCATCCTGCGCCGACACCATCAACGTATTGACATCCTGACTGCCGGTCAGCCGCCGTTGCAGGGTGCGCAGCGGGATGACGGTGATATCGTCCTGATCCGAACCCATCGCCGACTGACCTTTCGATGCCAGCACGCCGATGATTTCACAGGAAAAATTACCGACCCGCATTTGATTGCCCAGCGCCGATTCCCGCCCGAACAGTTGCTTGCGAATCGTCTCGCCGATCACACAGACGGCCTTGCCCGCCCGCTGTTCGCCCTCGGTAAACAGCCGCCCAGCGGCCAGCCGCCAGTTGGCCACTGCGAAATACCCTTCAGTGCTGCCGGTGATATTGGTGGCCCAGTTATTCGCGCCATACACCACGGTTGAGGAGCGGGTGGCGACCGGTGCCACGCCCTTGATGCCGCCGATTTGTCCGGCCATCGCTTCGGCGTCGGCTGCTCGGAAACGCGGCGCAGCGGAACCGTCGCGCATCGGCCCCAACTGCTGGCCGGGCCGAATGATGATCAGATTGCTGCCCAGACTGCCGATCTGATCGGCCACCACGCGGGTTGCGCCATTGCCGAGCGTGACCATGGTAATCACCGCGCCGACTCCGATCACAATGCCAAGAATGGTTAGAAATGAGCGCAGCAGATTGCGGCGGATTGCGCGCAGAGCCAGTAACAGGCTGCTCAAAAACATCAGGCGTCCTCGCGGTGGCGATGATCGGTATCGACCCGGCCATCACGGAAATAGACGATGCGCTTGGCATAGTGGGCCATGTCCGGCTCGTGGGTGACCATCAGCACGGTAATGCCCCGATCGCGATTCAGCGCGGCCAGCAGTTCCATGATTTCGTGACTGCGCTGGCTGTCGAGATTGCCGGTGGGTTCATCCGCCAGCAGCACGGTGGGGTCGGTGACGATGGCGCGGGCGATGGCGACCCGCTGTTGCTGACCGCCGGACAGCTCGGCGGGGGTGTGTTTCTCCCAGCGCAACAGGCCGACCGATTCCAGCGCCGCACGCGCCTTGGCATGGCGCACGGTGCGGGCCTCGCCGCGATAGACCAGCGGCAGTTCGACGTTTTCCAGCGCGGTGGTGCGCGCCAGCAGGTTAAAGCCCTGAAACACAAAGCCCAGATAATGCCGCCGCAGCAAAGCGCGCTGGTTGCGCGATAGCCGCTCGACGTGCATCCCGCGAAAGCGGTACGCGCCCGATGTCGGGTTATCCAGACAGCCGAGGATATTCATGGCGGTGGATTTTCCGGAACCGCTTGGCCCCATCACCGCGACGAAATCGCCCTGATCGATCCGTAAATCCACCCCGCGTAAAGCTTGAAACGCCGCCTGGCCCTCACCGTACACTTTGGTCACCTCTTGCAACTCAATCAGCGGCGGGCGCTCAGCAGGCAGGGCGGCTTCAGCCGGTACGCTCATTTCGCGCCGCTCAAACTGGCGGTGATGACCGGTGTTCCTACGACTAAGCCTTCGCCGGAAACCTCGGTCATGCGGCCATCGGAACTGCCCACTGTGACTTGTACCGCGACCGGCTGGCCATCGCGCAACACCCAAAGCTGGCGCAGACCACCTTTTTTGTCGGACGCCACCCGACCGCCCCGGCGTCCGCCCATCCCGCGCGGTGGACGCGGCATCAGGCTGGAGAGCAAGCCACCGCCGGGTTTTGCTTCCGGCTCGGTTGGCGGTGGGGTAAACCGCAGCGCGGCGTTGGGCGCGAGCAGCACGTTTTCCCGCTCGGCGGTGACGATTTCGGCGGTGGCAGTCATGCCGGGACGCAGGCTTAAATCGTCGTTGTTGACTTTAAGAATCGTTTTATAGGTTACGACGTTGTTAACCGTTTCCGCGCCATAACGCACCAGGTCGATGCGGGCCGGATAGCGACGATTGGGATAAGCATCCACGGTGAAGGTAGCGGCTTGCTCCGGCTTGATCTGGCCGACATCGGCTTCATCGACATCGACTTGCAATTCCATTTGCGCCAGGCTTTCCGCCAGTTTGAACAAGACCGGCGCTTGCAGGGAGGCCGCTACGGTCTGGCCGGGATCGGCGGAACGGGTCAGCACTACGCCATCGATGGGCGAGCGGATTGAGGCTTTGGTTAAATCGGTCTCGGTGGTGCGCAGGGTGGCGCGGGTTTCTTCAACCGATGCCCTGGCGCTGGCCTCATCGGCAATGGCGCGTTCCAGCTTCGCCTCAGCGGCTTCCAGTTCGGCGGGTGCGGGCACTTTGCCGCCGCTAAGGCGAGCCACCTCGCGCAGACGACCCAGGTTGGCGCGGGTTTCCTTCACGGTGGCCGTCGCTTGCAACACCTTGGCCTGGGCTGAAGCCAGTCCGGCTTTGGCTTTGGCGATCTGATCGGTGAGTTTGGCGACGTTCAGCCGTGCCAGCATCTGGCCTTTCTTTACCCGGTCGTTGTAATCGACCAATACCGCCTCGATGGTGCCGGATAGCTCGCTGCCGATAGCAACTTCATTGACCGGTGCCAGCTTGCCGGTGGCTGAGACTGTTACCCGTAGGTTGCCTTCAGTGAGCGGCTCGGTTTGATATTGCGGCGCGGCTTCGCTCTCGGCTTGGGCCTGAAAATAGCGGTAGCCCATAAATGCCAGCGCGATCAGCACCGCAAGCACCAGCAGCCAGCGGATCATGCCGCCGATGCGGTTTTGCGGCGTTTCCGTACCAATGATTTTGGCCAATTCAGCATCGGCGGTATTAACAGGAGGATTCACGATCAATGTCCTTCGGGTGGGGTGGCGACTGCCCAACCGCCGCCCAGCGCCTTATAGAGTTGGATCAGCGCGGAAACCTGTTCTGCCTGACTCAAGGTCAGATTATCCTCAAGATTCAACACACTGCGCTCGGTATCCAGTACGGTTTGAAAATCAATGAGGCCAGAGCTGTAGCGTTGCTGGGCCAGGGTCGTTGCCGAGCGCGCCGCGTGTAACGCCTCGTTCAAATTTCGCTGCCGTTCGCGCGTATGAGCGAGCGCTGTCAGTGCATTTTCCACCTCGGTCAGCGCCTTTAAGACCGTGGATTGGTAGGCGAGCAACGCCTGTTCCTGTACGGCAGTTTGAATGTCAATCTGCTGGCGAATACGCCCGGTGTCAAAAATCGGCGCGGCGATACTCGTGCTGATCCCCCGCGCCAGCGCATCAGCGCCCGCCAGTCCGCCGAGGCTCAAGGCTTCCAGACTGAGCGAACCGCTTAACTTAAAGCTGGGATAACGCGCGGCTTCCGCCACACCGATCCGGGCGGTTTCCGCTGCCAGTTTGCGTTCGGCGGCTTGCACATCGGGCCGTTGGCGCAGGGTGTCGGCGGGAATGCTCACCATCACCTGGGTCGGCACGCGCGGAATGCCGGTTGAATCAGCCAGCCGACCGGTTAATGCGCCGGGCGGCTGACTGAGCAGAATATCTAGACGGCGTTCGGCTTCGGTTCGATCGGTTTCGAGATTGGGAAGCTGAGCGCGGGTCTGGGCCAGATTGGCGCGGGCCTGCTCCACATCCAGCGTGGAGACCAGGCCAGCCTGAGCGCGCCATTGCGCCAGTTGCAGGGTTTCTGCCTGCGAGGCGACATTGGCCTGGGCGATGGCCAGCCGCTGCTGATAAGCCCGCAAGTCCACGTAATTGAGCGCGACTTCAGCCACCAGTGAAACCTGCGTGGCGTAGAGGTTCGCTGCTGTCGCTTCCAGATCGGCCTGGGCCGCTTCTTCGCTGCGCCGGACGCTGCCGAAGATATCCGGCTCCCAGCTGGCGTCCAGTCCGGCGCTGTACAGCTCGCGGGTTTTACCGGTGCCGGTCTCGGAACTGCCTTTTGTGATATTGACGCCGCCAGACGAGGTGACGGTCGGAAAGCGGCTGGCTCCTGCCAGAGCACGGCGGGCGCGGGCCTCGCGCAATTTTGCCTGAGCGCTTCGCAGTTCGAGACTACTTTGCAACGCCTGTTCGACCAGGCGACTTAACGGCGGATCGTCCAGGCGTCGCCACCAATGGGCTAGTTCTGCCGGTGTGGCGCGGACAACAGCGACCCGCGCCGCCGCTGCGCCTTGCCAGCTCGGCGGAGCGGTCGGCGGGGATGCCACATAATTCGGCCCGACCGCTGCACAGCCGCCCAGCAGCAACGCGAACGCCGCCAGCAATGCCGTCTTTCGATGCCAGAATGCGGCAATGTCCGTCGCCAGGCGGCAACCACTGGTTTTCAATACTTGCTTCTCCTGTCGCGAAATGAATCGGCCGATTTCAGCCGAACACGTCAAACCGCAGCGTACCATCCACCCGCCAGCGTTCCAGCGTCTCGTCTGGGTCTAGACCATAGCGGCCGCCATAACGGGCGATCAACTCGCGCAGCGTCTGCTCAACCGCCGCCCCCGCTGCACCCGCACGGCCACAGGTATACAAAGCGCCGTGATCTTCGGCCAGCCACCGCAGCAATTCTTCACCATGTTCCAGCAAACGATCCTGAATATAGCGGCCATCATCCGCATCGCGGGAGAATGCGGTATCCAGTCGAGTTAATGCGCCTTGTGCGCGCCACTGCTCGAATTGGGTCTGGTAAAAATAATCACCCTTGCGAAAACGATTGCCAAACAGCAGCCACACCGGTCCGGCAGCAGCCTTCGCCGCCCGCTCGGCCAGAAAGCCGGGAAACGGCGCGACGCCAGCCCCGGTCGCTACCAGAACGAGCGGACGCTGGGGATCGGCGGGCGGATTGAACTCTGAATGCCGTCGCCATTGGGCAACGATTTTCGCGCCCGGTTGCAATTGATGGCATAGATAACTGGAGGCCAGCCCCAGGCGCTGCTGACCGGTGGCGTCCTGCCAGCGATGCAGGCTGACGGTCAGGTCGATCTGACCGCTATCGACCTGGGCCGAGCTGCCGATAGAGTAACAGCGAGGAGGTTGCTCTTGAGCCGGACTGATCAGCAACAGATCACCAGGGCGAAAATCGAGCGTGGCGTCATCCGGAATAAAGCGCAGCCGCCAGGTTTCGCGGGTATCGCCCTGGGTGGGATCATCAAGCCGTTCGCGCTCTGCCAAAGTCAGAGTGACTGACCGGTCGGTTTCGGGTAAAGCGACCGCATCGAGTTGTACCCCAACCACGGCCGCAATGCTATTGAGCCAATTGCGCCAGGTGGCGGTTGGTTCGCCATCGGCCTGCTGCCAGGGGGTTGCCTCACTCGCGCCCCGATCCAACAGCGCCGCGCGCACTTTCTCGCCGCCGCCGCAAAAGGTGCCATAGCGCGAATCACCCAACGCCAGCAGACTGAAGCGCGCTCCCTGCAAGTCGGTCGCACCGAATCGATTCAGAAACGAGCGGGCCGGATCGGGCGGGTCGCCCTCGCCAGTGGTGGAAACGATCAGGAAATTGTGGCGGAAATCCGTCAGCTCGCGCGGATCGAGCGCCGCTAACGAGGCACAGACCACTGCTTTACCCGCCTCGCGCAGGGCTTTAGCGGTAGCGTCGGCCAATCGGGCGGCCGTGCCGGTTTGACTGGCGTAAGCGACCAAGATCGAAGCGCCCGCATCGCCGCTACGCCGCCGCGCCTGCCGGGTGCGCCGCAACCAGGAGTATAGGCCGGTTCCGGTCAAGCCGAGCAGCGCAAGGGCCGCCAGCGCGTTCAACGCACCCGACCACGCCCCGGCCCAAGTGCCTTCGTGCAATTCTTTCACCAGCCCTGGCCCGGCGACCAGCGGCGTCACGTTGCCGGTTTCAGCGACCAGATAGCGGCTTGAGGCGTCTGAGTTAGGATTTATTGCGGTGATCAGCACGCTGCCTTGACGAAAGCGGCGTACCTCGGTCAGGCCACTCAAATCAGCCTGTGTGGCGACGGCTTGGATGGCCTGCGTAAAAGACAGCGGTTGCGCGGCCCGCTCGATGGGTGGCAAGGTCGGTGTACCGATGTGCAAGACCATCATCGCTCCGGTAATCGGCGTCAAGGCCACCAGCGGCAACGCCAGCCAGCCCAGCCCGCTATGCCAGCCCATCAGCGTATTGCGCAGTTTCGGCCAGCCGAGCAACAGCCCAATCGCCAGAATACCGACCACGACATAAGTGGCGATTTCGACCACGATTCCCGCGCCGATCAGCAAATTCTTGTGCAGATTCAAAGCGAAGGCGAAGCCATCGAAACTGGCCGGTTCGGTCAGGGTACGGGTGGCCAGCGCATAGCGACCGGCGATGGTTGGGTCGTTGGATTTCAGGACGATGGTCTGGCCGGTTCCGGTCAGGTTCAGCGCAGTGGCCTTTTGGGCGGGATCGATTTCAGCCAAAGCTGTGGCGATAGCGGCAGGATCGACCGGTGCGGACAGTCCGGGGTTGCTGGTGAGGATCGGTTTGAAGGCAAGCACCGCCCCAGAGAGCAAAATCAACAGAAAAACCGGAGCCAGCAGCAGCGCCGCCCAGCGATGGGCGACCCGTAGCGATTGTTTGAATTTTTCGGAAAGCATGGCGTTCTCGTGAGTGAGGTTATGAACCCAAACCACTCTAGCCGGAACGCCCGTTAAGGCGGGTTAACGTTTCGTAAAGATCGGTTAAGACCGGCAAAAGTCGGTAAAGCCGCTTGGTTGTCGAAGCGCAATCGCTATGATGGTGGGGAATCGAGTAAACAAAACGGTTGACGAGAATGACGCGCGTGCTGCTGGTTGATGACGACGCTGAATTGGGCGAGATGCTGAAAGAGTATCTGGAGCGCGAAGGCTTCGGCGCGCTGGCCGTGCAAGATGGCGAAACCGGCGTGACAGCGGCGCTGTCGGGGCATTACGCGCTGGTGGTGCTTGATGTGATGATGCCGCGCCTGAACGGGATCGACGCCCTGCGCCGCATCCGCCAGCACGACAGCCGCATTCCGGTGCTGATGCTCACCGCCAGGGGCGATGACGTCGATCGCATCGTCGGCCTGGAACTCGGTGCGGACGACTACGTACCCAAGCCCTGTACACCACGCGAACTGGTCGCCCGCATCCGCGCGATCCTGCGGCGCACCCAGACGCCGGATACCGTCGCGCCCGCCGCTGGACCGCTAACGACAGGTTTGCTGACGCTGTGGCCGGAAAAACGCAGCGCAGAATGGGAGAGTCAGCCGCTTGAGCTGACCAGCACCGAATTCAACCTGCTGGAAGTGTTGGTGCGCAATGCCGGAAAAGTGGTCAGCAAGCAGGAACTGTCGGAACAGGCGCTGGGGCGGCCCCTGGCGCGCTACGACCGCAGTATCGACGTGCATTTGAGCAGCGTCCGCCACAAGCTGGGTCTGGATGAATACGGCCGCTCGCCGATTCAGACCGTGCGTGGCATGGGCTATCAATACGTGCGGGACTAAACAACATGGGCCGCTTGTTCTGGAAATTTTTCCTGGCGTTTTGGCTGGCGTTGCTGGTGGCGGGTGCGGGCGTTGGCATGGTGGTTTGGCTGCACCAACAAGCCTCAGAGGAAGCAGCCCAGGAATTATCCGGTGGCCCCCGCGCCGCCTTTCTGGTGAACGCCACGGCGGCGCTGCTGCGTCACGGTGGTATGGCGGCGCTGCGCGACTTGCTGGCGGACTGGCAACAGCGTGGCGGCGCGCACGTCTATATCGTTGATGATCAGGGGCAGGAGGTGCTGGGCCGTGCCGTGTCAGCCGACATCCTGGCGCAGGCCCGGCAGCAGGCCGAGACAGCGCAAGAATCGCGCATGGCCCGCTTGGAAACCGTCGACGGGCGGCCCTATCTGTTTTTCGTCCCCTCGGACACTGGCAAGAAGCTTTTCCATCACCGCTCACCGCCGACTTCGCCGCTGCTGCCGCTGACAGTCGGGATTCTGGCCAGCCTGGCCTTCAGCGTGCTGCTGGCCTGGTATCTGGCCAAGCCCATCCGCTATCTGCGCAGCGCGTTTGAAGGGGTTGCGACTGGACAACTTGACACCCGCATCGGGCCACGGATGGGGCGACGGCGCGATGAAGTGGCCGATTTGGGCCGGGATTTCGACCGAATGGCTGAGCAATTACAACAGTTGGTCGGCTCTCAGCGGCGCTTGCTGCATGACGTGTCGCATGAACTCCGCTCACCGCTGGCCCGCTTGCAAGCCGCTATTGGTCTGGCGCGGCAGCAACCGGGAAAGCTGGACGCTTCGCTAGAGCGCATCGAGCGCGAATCGGGCCGACTGGATCAACTGGTTGGGGAACTGCTCACCCTGTCGCGGCTGCAAGCCGGGATAAGCGGGCCGGCGGATGAAGAAATCGATTTGGTGGAACTGGTGCGGGAAATTGCCGCTGACGCGCATTTCGAGGCGGAAACCATCGGGCGGCAGGTGCTATTTTCCGGCGAGGGCGAGGCGGTCGTTACAGTCCGGGCCGAGCCGCTGTATCGGGCCTTTGAGAACGTGATCCGCAACGCGCTGAAATATACGCCCGAAGGTACAGCAGTCGAGGTTCGACTCCAACGGCGAACCGCTCCTGAGCGGCTCATCGTCACTGTGTTGGATCGCGGCCCTGGTATTCCTGAAAGTGATTTGCAGGCGATTTTCGAGCCATTTTTTCGGGGCGGTGACAGCACATCGACTGCTGGATTCGGGTTAGGGTTGGCCATCGCCCGCCGCGCCATCGAAGCACACGGCGGGTCAATTCAGGCCAAAAACCGGCAAGAGGGCGGTTTGCGCGTCGAGATGGTTTTACCGATCAGGCCCGGTGTTACGTCCAGAGAGGGGAGGGGTTATTTGTGATAGACACCTTGTCCCATCCCTGCTGAACTTCTCGCCTCACTGGTGCCCAACAGGCTCCAACCGCGATATTGAGCGGTTCCAAACAGCGCCAGGATCAGAATGCCGCTGATGAGATAACTGCGGTATAGCATACGTTGATGCGCTCCCTATTAACGGTCATCGTCCTCGTCGCGGTCGGTAGCCGATGGCACTGGATCGCTTTCCGCCCAACGCGCCCGTTCATAAGCGCGCGAGCGCCAACTGAAGATGAGCGGGAAAATCAGCAAAGCCAGCAGCGCCAGGAAGAAATTGCTCCAGCTTGGCGTATCACGAAAGAAAGTGAACGTGCAGGTGACGGTGGGGGAGTTGGGCGCTAGTTCACCCTCGACGCTCAGGTAATAGGTTCCAGCCGGAATGCCCGACAGCACCGCCCGATCTTCGGGGCTGCCCTCCGACCAGGCGTCGCCTTCATCGACCCCCTGGTAATAACTGATTTCCTGGTTGATGATGCGACTGGCTCCGGTATCGCGTTCGATTAGAGTCATTTCGAGATAGATCCAATTATTATTGAGACTGGTTTGGGTACGAATCCCGATATTGGTCGCCCGGCCGCTGACGGTAAAGGGTTCGCTGGTCAGCGCTTTATTCTGGGTGCTGGCGTCAAACAACAGCGTTTGCTGGTGGATGCGCGCATTAGAAGAGAGCGTAATCGCGAGCATTTGGCCGATGATCAGCAAACCTAAAAACAACCAATGCAGTCGGCGAAATTGGGGCCGTTGGGCTTCGTAGGGCGAGGGCTGATGGGCACCAATGCCCACCCGCACCGGAAGAGGCTGCTCAAGCTGGAAGGTGTTCTTAATGATCGCCGGTTCAAGGTATTCAGCGCGCGACCACACCATTTCCTTATCAGTGCGTTCCTGGCTCAACTGGAAGGGTGGGGCAATGTAATCGCTGATCAGGCAACGCTCGCCTACCTGAACCCGCCAGTAAAATTCACCTAACACATAACTGACTTCAGCTTCAGCGGTTTGGAACAGCCGGTAGCTACGCTGCTGCAAGGAAGCCTGGCTGTCGGCCCCATAGCCGGTCACCAGCGGCGGCTCCTTAAGGGTCATCACCCAACTCCAATGGCCGTTATATTCCACCAGCCAGCGGAAACCCTGCTCGCGATGAAACAGCAGGTATTCGCTCCATTCATAGTGGAGGCCATCAACGGTAGTCCGGCGGCGCAGATAGCCGATCACTTCATAATCGACCTCCTCGAATCGTCCATGACTACCGAGCGCAATTACCGGCTCGTGTTTGATTTGCGCTTTGAAGGTCGAAAGAATCCGAAAATGAGGATCGGTGATATCGATGATAGCGCCGCACGTGCCACAGGCCAGGGATTCAGTGTGACCCTTGGCGCGGACGGTCAGCGAACTGCCACAACCCGGACACTGGAATGCCTCGGCTGCAATCCCCTGATCAGGCTCCCAACCCACCGGCATGGCCTGGCGTAGCCGGGTCAGTTGCAGATCGTTGAAAGGAACCTGTTCGCCCACAAATACCAGCGGCGGATTCTCACTGTAATCAAGCGTCGCAAAGATGTTGTTCGCGCCTTGCAGATCGACCACCGGGGCTTCGTAGCCCGCGCCGACTTGAATCGGCAATTCGCCTTCGCCAGCGATGCAGCGAGCGGTTTCGATATGACTGACCTGAAATTGACGGCCCTTTAACGTCACGTTTTGGCCGGGGCGTAGCTCGGCAAACGGTGGAAGCGGCTCCGGGGGATGAATGATGAAGGTTATCGCGTAGTTGCCCAGCATTTCCCCAAGCCAGCCGTCGCGCTGATTGGCAAACAGCAAATACCACTCGTTCCAGATGCCCTGACCATAGCGCAGTTGGATGCGGCCGACCACGGTAAATCGAGCCTTGCGGTAGGCGCCTTCGGTACCCAACTGGATCGGGGAGCTATCAGGCAACAGCTCCGCCATCTTGCCGATGTTCTCCAGCTTCAGATCGTGGCGGATCAGCGTACTTTTGCAGTAGGCGCAAATCGTCAGCAGCGAAACCGCCGATTGGAAGTTGACGGCGGCACCGCAAGAGGGGCAGTTGGCAGTTTTCATGGGGCGTTGAGGCAACAGCAAGCCAGTGGGGAAAATAAGCCTTTTATATCATCATCTCAATCACAATCTACACAAAACCCAGCGATTAAAAGAAAGTTAGCAGCCAAAATCCCCGCCGTCACCTAAAAACCGCACTGAAACCCCAAGTGGAAGCGGGCGAGTTATCCACAAAAACTGTGGATAACTCGACGACGAGCGCCAGACCCTAACCCGGACGACCAGAAAAAACCGCAGGTTGTTAGCGCAGAGGTAAATTGATCAAAAAACGCTCAATAGTGATTCACGACCGACCCAGTGCTGGGCAGGGCAATGGCGAGAGGGCGGGCCAGGGCGGGACCTGCTAAGGCGGCTGGCAATCAAACCTGCTGCTTTTACAGCCTTGATGACCTCTGTCAGGGGTTGCTAGCTGTTCCCTTTAGCACCGATAAAACGGAAATAGCGCCAGCCGCCACCATAAGCGGGCTGCACGCTTTGCACCAGCGGCGTACAACGCGCGGTGAGGTAGGGCAACAGATGGGCTTTCATCTGCACATGATTAAGCGCCATCCAGCGACTGAAGCAGGTCGAGGGGGTATCGTGGAAATCCACCACCGCCAGCCGTCCGCCTGGGCGCAAATCACACAATGCGGCATCTATCGCCTGATTCCAACCCGGATTAATCATCGACAGGCAGTAGGAAAAAACAATCAAATCAAAGGGATTTTCCGGTTGCAATGGCTGGTCGTAGCGGCGCTGAACCAGGGCAATCGGGGCCGAAAATACGCTGATCTTGCGCCGCGCCTGGGCCAGCATATCAGCGGATAAATCAAGGCCGATGATCCTGGCCCCAGGGAACTGATGATGCAGCCGAAGCAGGTTGCTGCCGGTACCACAGCCGATTTCGAGAATTCGGCGCGGCGGCTGATGCTCGGCCAGAGTCTGGAGCAACGCGGTGCGCCCGAACAGAAAGCTCCAGCGTGTCAGATCATAAAGCCGGGCATGCCAGCGATAATAACGACTCAATGCGGCAGTGTCAGGCGCATCAGGCCACCCCAACGGTTCAGAGCGATTCATATCACCTCGGCGAAATGCAGGCTGCCGTAAGTCCCCACCCGATCCTGCCGGTGTAGCGGCTCGGTGAGCTGGGGGAAAAAGCGCAGCGTCCGTCGGGTCCACGCGGGCAGAAAACCAACGTCGTTGCTCGCCGAGCGCAGCAGAATCCGGCTACCCGGTCGGCTGTTGGCCAGAATCAGCGACCATTCTTCTTCCAGCGCCTGCGGCTGATGCCAGGCTAGCCAGTCTTGATGATCAAGCAGCACAAAATGGCTGTACTGACCGGGATGGGTGCGCAGAAAATCGCTAATGGTCGCATCGTAGGTATGAATCCGCTCTAAATCCGCCTGCAAGCGCTCAAAGTTTTCCGGCAAAAGGTAGTTGGGACAGCAACGCTCGGTGTAGGAACCGGTCAGATAAGCCCGCCAGAAATAGTTGTCATGAATCAAGACCTCAGTCAGCACATGGCGTAGCTTGTCGCTGACGTAGCCGACAATGCCGCCGTGATAGCGCTGCTGGATCAACTGAATTTGCGGACGCGGCACACCCAACATCGCCATGGCGGTCGGCTGACGGAGCAGCCAGGTGCTAAAGCGGCTCCACAGCGCCGGTTCGATCCGAGCGTACAGCTCGCGCTGTTCGGACAGGCTTTGTGCATCCAACAAATCAAACAGGTAATGGCGTAGCCTGCGCCCGGACTTGAGTAATTGCCGGGTGACCAGCCAGGCTACAGCGCCACAGGTGCCGCGATAATAAAAGGAGCGCTTGGGGTTGACTGGATCGAAATAGCTGATTTTTTTATCCCAGAACGCGGCGGCGTAGGCGGACAGGTGCGGACGCACCGCCTGATAGAGCGCACGAAATTGCGGGTGTGCGCCGCGTCGAAACATCTGCTCCAGATCATCAAAATCACCACGCGCAATCAGCGCCAGCTTCAGCTGTAACAGCGCGTTTTGCCGGGGATTCACGTCTACAGCGTGAATTTCGGCCGGGCCGTCCAGCAAATAATCCAGTGCATTGCAACCGGCGCTGGTCAGCACCACCAGCTTGCTGTCTCGATCCAGCCCCAGCAATTGCCGGTCGATACGCGGGTCTTCCCAGCACATGTTGTAGATCAAATAGCGCTGGTGAACCGTCTTGAAGAATAAATCGTGCGCGTGATGGCCGATTCTGGCACCGAGCGTTTTGACCATGCGACCTTAAACCCACTTTTGCGGAAAATATGGGTTAAGGAGTGTGAGAAAAGCAGATAACAGCATCATTACGCTGCAATGACCGTTTGATGACAGCACCTAATCACCCCCGCAAGCGAAGTGACAATAACGAGCGATTGACCTGGCATTGTCATCACTTGGTCATTTTTCTGCAACATTAGCCCGTAATACTCATTGGATCAAAAAGCGCAATGAGTAGAGGGTACCTTGTGAGAAAGATTTTCCTGACGACTGCACTGTTTGCCACGCTGAGCCTGAACGCCATGATGCCGGTTTCAGCGCAAAACCTCCGTCTGACCGGCTCCGGGGCCAGCTTTCCGTTTCCGCTGTATTCTTCCTGGTTCAAGGATTTCAGCAAGCAGACCCAGGGCGTCACCGTCGATTATCAGGCCAAAGGCAGTGGCGCGGGGATCCAGGACTTCACCAACAACACCGTCGATTTTGCCGCCAGTGACGCGGCGATGTCCGATGAAGAAATCGCCAAGATCAAGCAAGGTGTGGTGCTGCTGCCGATGACGGCTGGCGAGATCGTGCTGTCTTATAACCTGGAAGGCGTCAAGGAACTGAGGCTGCCGCGTGAGGTGTACCCTGATATTTTCGCGGGCAAAATTGCCAAGTGGAACGATCCGAAAATCGCCGCCGCCAATCCCGGCGTCAAGTTGCCCGATCAAAACATCACCGTGGTCGCCCGCTCTGATTCCAGCGGCACGACCTATGTTTTTACCGGCCATCTGAGCGCGATCAACCCGGCTTTCAAGAGTGGCATCGGCCACGGAACGACGGTGCAATGGCCGACCAGCTTTGTGAAAGCACCGAAAAACGACGGCGTGACCGCGACCATTAAACAAACGCCCGGCGCGATCGGCTACATCGAATACACCTACGCCATGGCCACCAAACAGCCGATGGCGATTTTGCAAAACAAAGCGGGCCAGTACGTTGCCCCCAGCGACGACGCAGGCAAGGCTGCTTTGGCCAGCGCGGAGTTCACCAGCAAGACGCTACCTGGCTCTGATGTGCCTGATCTACGGGTCTGGCTCTTCGATCCGGCCAGCCCGCAAGCCTATCCCATCGCCACCTTTACCTGGATGCTGTTTTACAAGGATCAAGACGATGCCAAAGCCAAGGTGTTGCGCGATCTGGTCGAGTATGGGCTGACCAAAGGCCAGGCGATGGCCCCGAAAATGGGCTACATCCCCTTACCCGACAGCGTAATTGCCCAGGTGAGAAAGGCTGCTGCGCTGATTGAGTAACCTCCTGTCAGGGTTGTGAAACTCAGAAACCGGCTCAGCCGCAGGGCAGGCCGGTTTCCGAGTCTTTTTCCACTGTTCAGTCAAGCGTATCTATCGCGTCAGGTGAACCATGGCTTTAAATCCTTTCGACCCCACCGACCGCATGGACTCGGTTTCCGGGCCACCTTCGGCTGGTGATTACACCCTTGACCGGAGTTTTCGCAGCGTTGCCTGGGCCAGCGCCGCGCTGATTCTGGTGCTGGTGGCCTATATCGTCCTTGAAATCGGCGGCAAGGCGCTACCGGCTATTTCTCAATACGGCCTTGGGTTTTTGACTTCGACCGAGTGGAACGTCCAGACCGAGCAGTTTGGCATTCTGCCGCAAATCTGGGGAACGCTATACAGCTCGTTGCTGGCCTTGTTATTCGGCGGCTTGTTCGGTATCGCCATCGCCATCTTTCTGACGCAGGATTTTCTACCGCCCCGACTGGCGGCGATTTTCCGCACCATCATCGAATTGCTGGCCGCGATTCCCTCGGTGGTGTTCGGCCTGTGGGGGATTTACGTGTTGATTCCGTTATTGCGACCCGTCGCCAACTGGCTGCATGAAGTCGCGGGCGGCGTACCGTTTTTCAGCACCTCCTTAAGTGGCCCTGGCCTTGCTCCCGCCGCGCTGGTGCTGGCCATCATGATTCTGCCGACGGTGGCGTCGATCTCGGTCGATGCGCTGCGCCAGATTCCCTACAAGGTCAAAGAAGCCGCCTACGGGATGGGCACCACCCGCTGGGAAGCCATCTTGAAGGTGATGTTGCCGACGGCCTCTTCCGGCATTCTCGCCGCGCTGGTCCTCGGTTTTGGCCGGGCGCTGGGTGAAACCATGGCTTTAGCGATGCTCATTGGCAATTCCAATCAGATCAGCCTGTCACTGTTTGCCCCCGCCAATACCCTGGCAGCGTTGCTGGCCTCCAGTTTTCCTGAAGCCGGGCCGATCGAAATCCAGGCATTGATGTACGCCGCGCTGGCGCTGCTTGCCATTACCCTGATCGTTAACGCGGTCGGTCTGGCGGTGATGAAATTTGCCACCCGCAAATTTGAGGTCGAACGATGAACGCCCCTGATCTGGCTTTGGAATCGAATCTGCGCAATCTGGAACGCGCCGCTGCGGCCCGGCCCAGCCTCCAGCGTGCGCCGCTGGAAGGGCGCGCCCTGAAAAGCGGCATCCTCACCGGACTGACCTGGATCGCTGCGCTGCTGGCGGCGGTACCGCTGTTTTCAGTGATTTACATGCTAGTCGTCGAGGGCGGCTCCCGGCTGAGCTGGGAAACCCTGACCGCTTTGCCGCCGTCTGCTTTCGATCTGGGCGGCGGTTTTGGCAACGCCATCGTCGGCACGCTCATTATGGTCGGCATCGCCACGCTGATCAGTGTGCCGTTTGGCATTCTGGCCGCTGTCTATCTGGCCGTTCTTGAACCCGACAGCCGACTGGCGCACACCGTGCGCTTTCTGGCCAAGGTGCTGACTGGCTTTCCCTCCATCCTGGCCGGGGTGTTCGTCTACGCGGTGATGGTGGTCACCATGAAAACTTACTCGGCGCTGGCCGGTGGCGTGGCGCTGGCGGTGTTGATGCTGCCGACCGTGATTCTGGCGGCGGAACAGGCCATGGCGATGGTGCCGAAGAAGATGAAGGACGCCGCCTATGGCATGGGTTGCACCCGCACTCAGGTCATTTTGAAAGTGGTGTTGCCGACCGGCGCATCCGGCATTTTGACCGGGGTGATGCTGGCGATTGCCGGGGCGGCAGGTAATTCTGCGCCGCTGCTGTTCACCGCCTTGTTCAGTGACTACTACCTGAGCAGCCTGACCGAGCCGACCGCTTCGCTGGCGATTCTCATCTACAACTTCTCCGGAATGCCCTATGACAACCAGATTCAACTGGCCTGGGCGGCCTCGCTGGTGCTGGTGCTGATCGTGCTGGTGTTCAACATCCTCGCTCGCCTGATCGGGCGGCAAAAATACTGAATAACGGTGATTGTGATGAATGCGATTCCTCAAACGATGGCGGCGGCTCCCGCTCCTGTCAGCAACGGCACAGTGATGGACTGCCAGCTCCAAAAAGTGTTTTACGGCGATTTTCTGGCCGTACGCGATAGCAACCTGCCGCTGGAGAAAAACCGGATCACCGGTTTTATCGGCCCGTCTGGCTGCGGTAAAAGTACCGTGCTGCGCAGCCTGAATCGGATGAACGATTTGATCCCGGTGTTCCGCTTTGAGGGCAAAGTCACCTATCACGGTCAGGATATTTACGACACCAAGGTCGATCCGGTGGTAGTGCGCCGCTATATCGGCATGGTGTTTCAGCAGCCGAACCCTTTCGCGATGAGTATTTACGACAACGTGGCGTTTGGACTGCGCCTCAATGGTTACAAGGGCAATATGGATGAGCGGGTCGAGAAAGCACTGAATGGCGCGGCGATCTGGAACGAGGTTAAGGACAAACTGAAAAATAGTGGCCTGTCGCTGTCCGGCGGCCAGCAGCAACGCTTGTGCATCGCCCGCGCCATCGCCACCGAGCCGGACGTATTGTTGATGGATGAACCCTGCTCGGCGCTTGATCCGATCGCCACCCGGCGGGTTGAGGAGCTGATGGTGGAACTCAAGGAGAAATACACCATCGCCCTGGTTACCCACAATATGCAGCAGGCGATGCGTGTCGCGGACACGACCGCCTTTTTTGGCGTGGATATTTCCCAGGGCAGCCGCACCGGCTATCTGGTGGAAATGGGGCCAACCAAAAAGATTTTCGAGCAGCCCGAACAGCAGTTGACGCGGGAATATGTCCGGGGCGAATTCAGTTGAAGCGACGCGGAGGCACAATGCGTATGCGTACTTTATGGGCCGTCTTGCTGGGGTTGGTGGGTGTGGTTGCGGTAGCGTCTGCGCAAACAGCGATGCCCACCGCAGCACCTGCTGGCTCGGTCAAACTGCACGGGGCAGGGGCGACCTTTCCCGCACCGCTTTATCAGAAATGGATTGAGGTCTACAGCAAAGCACACCCTGGAGTTGCCATCGATTATCAAGCCGTCGGCAGCGGTGAGGGGATCAAGCAATTTCTGGCCGGAACGGTCGATTTTGGGGCCAGCGATGCGGCGATGAGCGATGCGCAAATCGCCCAAGCGAAAACAGGTGCAGTCCTGGTACCGGCCACGGCGGGTATTCTGGTATTGGCCTATAACCTACCCGACATTGAGGGACCGCTGAAACTCAGCCGGGAGGTCTATACGGATCTGTTTCTGGGCAAAATCCGCCACTGGAACGATCCACGGATTCAGGCGCTGAATCCCGATCTGAAGTTGCCCGAACAAACCATCACCCTGATCGCCCGACAAGACGGCAGCGGCACCACCTATGCCATGAGTCAGCACCTGAGTGCTATCAGTGAGGAATGGCGCAAAGGACCGGGAACCGGCACGCTGATCAACTGGCCCGGTGTCACCATGACGGCTCGTGGCAATGAAGGGGTGGCCGGGCGGATCAAACGCAGTTGGGGATCCTTTGGCTACGTCGAATACGGCTTTGCCAAGCGGCTGGGTTTACCGATGATCCACCTACAAAACAAAGCAGGCGTTTTTGTTGAACCCAGCTTTGCCATCGGTCAGACCACGCTGGCTGCCAACGTCGCCCAGATGCCCGCCAACCTTCGGCTATTCCTGCCCGACCCGGACGGGGAGGCGGCCTATCCGATTATCAGTCTGAGTTGGTTATTACTGCACAGCCACTACGCTGATCCAGGCAAGCGCGATGCCCTGAAAAGCTTTGTCAACTGGGCTTTGGCCGATGGGCAGGCACTCAGCGAAGCTGAGGGCTACATCCCCTTGCCGGATAATGTAGCGACTTTGGCCCGCGCGGCGGTTGATCGCGTGCAATAGCCCATGGCGTTGCTCAATCTCCCGGCCATCGAAGCCTCGCTGCGCCGGGTGCAACGCGAGTTCGAGACGATCAATCAACGCTTAAGCTGGCAACGCGATCCACTCAGTGACATGGTGATCGACAATCTGCTGGCCGGTTATACCTACGTCGATGTTCTGGTTGATTGGGGCATTGATGTATTCGCCAAGGGCAAGCACAAATATCTGCTCGAACTGAATAACATCGTGCTGTGCGGGCCGGATCAAAGCCAACGCGACGAATTTCACCAACACATCAAAGCCACTGAAAGCCGTTTTTACGACGAGCCGGGCGGTGGCATTGAGGATCTGGTTGAGTGGCGTGCCCGCCATCTGGGCGATTCGGTTTGGAAGCTGGCGGCGGGCGTCTATGTGCGCGCCTTAAGCAAGCCACAACTGTTTATTGAGGGCAATCACCGCACCGGTACGCTATTGGCGAGCTACATTCTGCTGCGCGCCGATCAGCCACCCTTCGTGCTGACGGTGGAAAACGCCCTGGCGTATTTCGAGCCATCGACGGTGATCCGTAACACTAGTAAGTTGGGAGCGGTCGGGTTATTTCGGTTGCCGGGCATCAAAAAACGCTTTGCCAAATTTCTGGAACAGCAAGCCGATGCTCGCTACTTGCTGCCTTCCAACCGGCGAGCGGCGCCATGACTGTGAGAGAATGGCCGCCCCGTGCTCCCAACTCACAACAATAAGGCGACTGTGTGCGCATTTCTTTTGATATTGACGATACGCTGGTTTGCGATCTCTCGGTTCCTACGGAACAAAATCTGTCCCGCTGGCGCCGCTGGCGTTACCCCGAACGCCTGCGGCGCGGTACACGCCGCTTGATGACGGAACTGACGCGACGCCAGTGCCAGATTTGGCTGTATACCTCTTCCTGCCGTTGCCCCCGCTATCTGAAAGCGTGGTTTACCAGCATGGACATTCCCATTGCGGGGGTGGTCAACTTTGAGCGGCATCAACAAACGGTCGGTTTACGCGGACCGTCGAAATTTCCGCCTGCCTTTGGCATTGATCTCCATATTGATGATTCGCCCGGCGTCGCGATGGAAGGTGAAAGCCATCAGTTTGCAGTGCTGGTGGTTTCCCCAGACGATCCTGCCTGGACGGAAAAAGTGCTCTGTGAGGTGGATCAGCGCATCGGCGCAAATCCTCGGTGGCAAGCACGCCAAGCCGCTGCTTCAAGCCGCCGCTTCAGATTCAGTACCCTGCGACGCGGCTTGGGTCGGCTGAAATGGGCTGATAACGCCTTGCCGGATTACGTGATCGGCGCGATTAAACCCGACCTGGCTTGAGACTAGGGAGGAAGATCGATCACGGGTTTGTGAAGCAGAACAGGACGCCATGCTCCAGCTAGCCGCCAGCCGTTATAGGGCGCACAGTGCTTGCTCATACCTCCCGACTAAATCCTTTGCACTAAAGCGTATTTTTTCCTTCGGCGCGAGGACGTTGACCTTGCCGCTGGCGATCACGTTCCCCTGTTGATCCACCGCTTCGCATTCAAGCACCACAATCCCCGTCTTCAGTTTTTTTTCCCGTACCACGCCAGTCGCGGTCACCGGCATGTCGATGGCAACCGGCAGATGCAGACGCACTTCGATTCGCTTGGCTACCGAACCAAGACCGGGGAGTTGAGTGCCCGCCAAGGTGGCGAATAAAGTCGCCGACCAGCCTGCCTGACCGCCGCCTTGCCCAAACAGGGCGCTGTGTTTTGGACCCCGATTGAAATCGATTGAATTGAAGTTGCCTGTCAGGCTGGCTTGCGTTTCAACGCTGTTTTGTGGTGGTGCCTGCGTCAGACTCGCTCGATCACCGAGTTGGATTTCGTCAAAAGTCTTGTTTTCAATCACATTGTTCATAGGGATTCGTCGGTTAGATCCGGCCACTGCCAGGTTAGCGGATAAACTACCCTGCTTTCAGAGCAAGGCCATACACTCCGGGAAAACGGCACGAGCAGCGGCTTGAACCGGCAGCCCGTGATAGCGTTACAGTAGGTGGCAGGCATGACATTTTCGTGTCAGTTTGATGGCAGGAAAACATCTGCTGAAGGAAACTCCGGTCATGAAATAGCAACAATCAACCGTTAACCTTAAGTCATTCAGGTATTTACCAAGATCGCTTTATTTCACTCCCCAAAAGGAGCTTTGCGTGACCCACCGATTTTTGCATAACCTTTCTATCGCAGCAGCCTTGCTGGCCGCGCTGCCCACTGTTAGCCTCGCCGCCGATTACTTTGAAATCAATCCAGCAAGGAATTCACAAGGCAGCGCCAGTATCCAACTCGGTCCGCGCCCGTTCTTTTTGGTCGATGACATGACCGATAGCCCACTGAAGCAGACGCTGTTGGCTTGTGCCAACGGGCCGTTCAAACGCAGCGATTTTTCCATCGGCCATCGGGGAGCTTGTATGCAGTTCCCAGAGCATACGCGAGAATCCTATATCGCCGCCGCGCGCATGGGCGCGGGCATCGTGGAATGCGATGTGACGTTTACCAAAGACCGTGAACTGGTTTGCCGCCATGCTCAAAATGACCTGCATACCACGACTAACATCCTCACCCTTCCCGAACTGGCGGCCAAGTGCACCAAGCCGTTCACGCCGGCCACATTTGATGCTAACGGCACGCGACTGACGCCTGCTTCGGCGGAATGTCGCACCAGCGACATCACCCTGGCGGAATTCAAGACGTTGCGGGGCAAGATGGACGCCTTCAATGCAAATGCCAAAACACCTCAGGAATTTCAAGGCGGCACGGCCAATTGGCGCACCGATCTTTACTCAGGCCCTACCAGCGGCACGTTGCTGACGCATAAGGAAAGCATCGCGCTGTTTAAAGCGCTTGGCGTGAAAATGACGCCGGAATTGAAAAGTCCCTCAGTCACTATGCCCTTTGATGGATTTACTCAGGAGCAGTACGCCCAGAAGATGATTGACGAGTACAAGGAAGCTGGCGTAGCGCCGCGTAACGTCTGGGCGCAATCATTTAATAAAGCCGATGTGCTGTATTGGGTTACCCGGGAACCCGACTTCGGCAAACAGGCGGTTTATCTGGATGATGCGGAAACAATGGCTGATCTGCCTACCGCTGCTGAGTTGGCCGGTTACAAGGCGCAAGGCATCAATATCGTTGCGCCCCCCTTATTTGCGCTGCTGGCGGCGGAAAATGGCCAGATCGTTCCCTCGCAGTACGCTAAAGACGCCAAGGCTGCTGGTCTTGGCATCATCACCTGGACGCTGGAACGCTCCGGCATTCTGGCCGATGGCAACAACGGGTTTTATTATCAAAGTTTCGATAGCGCTGTTCATCGCGAAGGCGACATGATGGTGGTGCTTGATGTTCTGGCTAAAGACATTGGCATCCTCGGCATCTTCTCTGATTGGCCAGCGACCGTGACTTATTACGCTAACTGCATGAATTTAAAATAAGAGGGATGATCAGTCTGATCGAGCCGCGGGGATTGAACCAGGATCGCCATAGTCTTCGCGGTCTGGTTTCCGGCTTCGCCCTGCGGCCCGGTCGGCGCATTGAGCTGCTGGATAGCAATGAGCTGGAAAGCGTTCTTGATCAGCCTGATAGCGTCGTTTGGCTGCATTTTAATAGCCGCATCAGCCAGGCGCGCGATTGGATCGCGGGCTACGAACGTCTGCCTGAAGAATCGCGCCGGTTTTTGCTGGAATCCGACGATCATAAACGGATTGAGCGGGCAGGCGATGCAGTCATCGGGGTGATCAGCGATATCCGTTACGATTTTGGTTTTGATTTCGATCCGGAGCACATCGCTTTGCTGCGATTTCATCTGGATGACCAGTGCCTGATCAGTACCCGCCGCCAGCCGTGCAGCTCCGCCGATCAACTGCGCACCGATCTTAACAATGGCCGTTACTTTGAAAGCTCGCCCGCGTTGATGATCCGCTTGTTTGAATCGCAAGTGAGAAAACTCGATGAGACTACAGCGCGGGTGCGGGGCAAGCTTGACGAGATGGAAGATCAAATTTTGGCAGGGCGGGTGCGGGGCCAACATACTCAACTGGGCGGCATCCGGCGGCTGGCGGTACGCTTAAACCATCATTTCGGCCCTGAATATCGAATGCTGCAACGCTTGTCTCGACAGCCGCCAACCTGGTTTGGTGACTCTGATCGCGCCGCTTTGATTGATGTCGTGGAGGATTTTCGCGAGCTGGTCGCTGATTTGCACGAAACTCAGGAACGGGCCAAGCTACTCCAGGAGGAACTGGCGGCTCGGGTGGCTGAACACACCAGCAACAATCTCTATATTCTGTCGCTTTTTACCGCCTTGCTGCTGCCACCGAGTCTGATCGCAGGGATCTTCGGGATGAACGTCGCTGGATTGCCTGGATTGCAGGATGGCGCGGCTTTTGGGTGGGTGATGCTCGGAATGGCCGGAGTTTCAGCGCTGATTCTGCTGGTGCTGTACTGGCGGCGGTTGTTCTGATTGAGCCGATTGAAGCACTTGATAAAATTCCAGCAATGCGTGAGCCGGGCCTTGGGCGCTCCACTCCTTGGCGTAGACCCGCCCTTCTTCCCCCAACCGCTGGCGCAATTCAGCATCATCTAACACCCGCCGTAGCTGGGCGGCGAAATGACCGATCTCTTCCTTGGCGACGAGTGCCCCGCGTTCTGCGGCCAGAATATCGGCCGTTCCCATCACCGCTGTGGATACCACCGGCACCCCTAAACTCATGGCTTCGAGCAACACCAGCCCCTGCGTTTCGGTACGCGAGGCAAACACGAAAGCATCAGCGGCTTGATAACAACTGCTGAGTTCCGGCCCGCGCGCCAGGTAGCCGACAAAGCCCAGATTCGCCTCCAGCCCCAGCGTTTGACCCAGCCGTTGTAACCGCGCTTTGGCCGGACCTTCCCCGGCGATGAGCAGCAGAATGTCGGGATGGGTCGTCTGTTTCAATTCGTGGGTTACCCGCACCAGGAACTCGATATTTTTCTCAAAGGCCACTCGCCCCACGAAGACCAACACTGGCCGATCAGGCGCGATGTTATATCGAGCGCGAAATGCCAGGCCATCTCCTTCCTCAAAGGCGTCGGCGGGCATTCCGGTGGGAATCACCTCCATCCGGGTCCGCACGCCGTATTGGACGAGAACATCGCGCATCGCCTGCGATGGCACCACCAATCCATCCAGTTGATCGCATTGATGGCGAGAAAACCGGCGAGTCAGTGCCCGCCAGAGGCTTCTCGGCAAGATCGGTAGGTAATGAAACAGGTATTCCTCGAAAAAGGTGTGATAGGTTTCCAGGCACGGTACCCCCAGCCGCCGCGCTAGCTGTAACCCGGCATAATGAGCGACAAAGGGAGTCTGGATATGCACCACATCGAATTTCTGAGTCTGGAGGGTCGTTAACCTCTGCCTCAACAGGCGCGGACGCATCATCCGGTCTTCTGGATCCAATAACACCCGATAGGAGGCGATCCGCTCAATGCCCTCTTCATCAAAGCCGGGTTGCGGGTAGGCTGGAGCTACCACCCAGACCTCATGTCCTAACTGTTGCAATTCCCGTCGAAAGGTCTGCATTGAAGTCGAAACCCCATTCACACGCGGGAAGTAGACATCCGACAGCATGAGGATTTTCATGGCACGGGAGGAGCCTTGGTGGGTTTATAGCCATGCCGCGTGCGTGCAGCCCATGCGGCCAACCACCGCGCTAACAGCGGAAAAAGCGCCATCAACCCCAGTGAGATCAGCAGCGTAGGGGAAACAATGTCTTGCAATGAATCCAGCCGAGCCAATTGCGTCCCCGCATTCGCATACACCAGCAGCAGCGGCAACATGCCAAGCTGGCTGACCGCATAAAACGTCGCCACTGAGATTGGCGTCAGGCCCATCAACAGGTTGATCAGAAAGTACGGAAGGACCGGAATCAACCGCAGTCCCAGCAGATAAAACGCGCCATCGCGAGCAAGGCCCGCCTCTAGCGCTGCCAGCCGCTGGCCCCAGTGCCGACGCACCGTCTCCCGAAACAGCCGACGCGCCATCAGAAAGGCCAGCGTTCCGCCCAAGGCGGACGCGAACGAGGCCAGCACCGTCCCCCAGACCAAACCGAACACCGCACCGCCCGCCACGCTGAGGATGATGATTCCCGGCACCGATAAACCCGTGACCGTCGTATACAATGCGAAATAAAGCAGCGCGGCGATTCCAGGATGTTCCAAGCGGTAAGCCAGCAACGCCGCGTAGTGGGATTTGAGTACATCCAGATTGAATACATGACCGAGGCCAGACACCAGCAGCAAAACGATTGCCACAGCGAGCAACAGCCAGGCCCACCGGATGCGGATCAACGACAGCACTCGATCAGGGCTGAGAACCTCGCACGCTCTAGCGCCGCCGCCATCCCTGCGTCCGCTGGTGCAACCAACGGCTCAGGCCCGCGTGCAGGAGCCGTACCGCAGCCGAGGTACAGACAATCAGCATCGCCATGGCCGCCGCCGGGGCGGTGTCGCCCGCATCGTCCATGTTGAGCACCGCCACTGACGCCAGCGTGGTATCCGGCGAGTAGAGAAATACCACCGCTGAAACCGTGGTCATGGCATTGATGAAAAAGTAGATGGCGATATCCAGAATCGCCGGGAGACACAGCGGCGTTGTCACTCGCCAGAAGGTCCGGTAGAAAGGTGTCTTCAGCGCCGCTGAGACCGATTCGACTTCAGGATCAAGCTGTTTGAGTGCGGTCAGCGCGGTCAGATGACTGACGGTGTAGAAATGCGCGATGGTAGCCATCACCAATAGCGCCATGCTGCCATATAGGAAATTCAGTGGGTTACCGGGCGCATTGAAGAAAAAGATATAGGCTAATCCCAGCACCATGCCTGGCACTGCCATTGGAATGAGCGCCAAGAGATGCGTCGCTGTACGCAGTGGTTGGGCGATCCGGCTTTTTTCCACCAGATAGGCACCGATGAACACCAGCAGGCTACCGAACACCGCCGTATACAAGGCGAGCCGAATTGAATTGCCGTACGAAGCCCAACTGCCGCCATCAGTACTGCTGAAATCGTAATGGCGCAGGCTCAAGGTCAAATCGTAGGGCCACAACTTGGCCAGCGACGCGAAAGCCGCCATACCGAGAATGCCCAGAATCATCGCCGCCACCAGACAAACCAGCGCCAGGAGTATTCCATCGCGCGCGCGGCGCGGCTTGGGTTGATACGGTACCGCGCGGCTGGACAGAGCAGAAATCTGGCGCCGTTGCGCCCAGCGTTCGACGAAGAATGCAACCAGCGCCGGGAGCAACAGCAGCAGCGACACCACGGCTCCCATCTGGAAATTCTGCTGGCCGACCACCTGCTTGTAGATGTCCGTTGCCAGCATATTGAATTGGCCGCCGATCACTTTAGGCACGCCAAAATCGGTGATGATCAGCGTAAACACCACGAAGATGGCGCTAATCAAGCCATAGCGCGCCCCGGACAGGGTGATGACGGTGAAGGTCCGCCAGCGGCTCGCACCCAGCGATTCCGAGGCCTCGTACAGCCGCGCATCAGCAGTCGCCAGCGCAGTGCTGATGATGATCAGGGCGTGGGGGAAGGTCCAAAACACCGAACCGATGATAATGCCAATGGGGCCGTAGATACTGGCTCCAAACAGCCAGCCTTTCAGCGCCCCCTGATTGCCGAATAAATAGACCAGGGCAATGGCGGGTAACAGCGACGGGGCCAGCAACGGCAGCATCGCCACCAAACGGAATAAGCCCTTGAACGGAATGCAACTGCGATGCAGCGCATAGGCGTAGCCAAACGCCAGCCCAATCACGATCAGGGTGGACAGCGCCGCGACCCCTACGCTATTGCCAATCGCGCCTGACAGCGCTGGATTGCTGAAATAGGCCTCGAAGTTCGCCAGGCCAATGAAAACCCCGTGCTGATCCTGAGCGCTTTTCGCCAGCATTAACGCCAATGGCAACAGCAGGGTGACGGCCAGATACAGCGCCAGCGCTACCAAACCGCCGCCCATCAACCAATCGTCACGGCCCAGACGGGGCCGGACGCGCGGTGCGGCCAAGGCGAGTTCAACCATGACCGGCGCTTTGCGGGAACAGGCGGATATGCTCGGCGGGGATGTGCAGATGCATCGCCTCGTTGGCCTGCAAACCCAGTTCGCGGGCACGCTGGCTGGGCAGTTGTGCCCGCAAGCGCTGCTCGCCCAACGCGCCACCGCCCAGGCTCAGCCAAAAAAACGGCCCCATAAACTCCATGTCACGCACCTCGGCCTGGAAGCTATTGGCGTGGCCGTTGACCTTGCCGGTGCAGACGATATCTTCCGGACGCACTGCGGCCCGCACCGCCGTACCGGGAGCGTAACCGTCCGTCGCGCAGGCCAGCCGCGCCGTGCCGAGCTGAATTTCGCCATGGCGTAGCGGCATGGCCGGTACCAGATTCATCGCGCCGATGAATTCGGCTACGAACAGGCTGGCCGGTTGATGGTAAATCTCCAGTGGTGTGCCGATTTGTTCGATGCGGCCATCACGCATTACCACAATGCGATCGGCCATGCTGATAGCCTCTTCCTGATCATGAGTAATCATGATGGTGGTGATGCCAAGTCGCCGCTGCAAGGTTTTGATTTCATCACGCAGATGCCCCCGCACCTTGGCGTCCAGCGCTGATAGCGGTTCATCAAGCAGCAGCAACCCCGGCGACACGGCCAGCGCCCGCGCCAACGCGACCCGTTGTTGCTGGCCGCCGGACAGTTGCCCCGGATATTTGTGGCCACTGTCGGGTAGGCCGATCAGTTCCAGTAACTCTTTAACCCGCTTCTGAATCTCGGCTTTGGGCTGCTTGCGATTTTCCAGGCCGTAGGCGATGTTGCCTGCGACGGTCAGGTTCTGAAACAGCGCATAAGATTGAAATACGATGCCAAAATCACGTTGTGCCGGCGGCAAGGCGGAAATATCGCGCCCATCTTGTTCCACCACGCCATGGGTTTGGATATCCAACCCGGAAATCGCCCGCAGCAGCGTGGTCTTGCCGCAGCCCGATGGACCGAGAAAGCAGACAAACTCGCCGCGTTGGATGTCGATGCTCACGTCGTCCAGCGCAGTGAATTGACCAAAGCGCTTGGTGACGTTGCGGATACGCAGATAAGGCACAGTCATGACGGTGAACCTGTGAGAGAGGTTGCGCCGCTGCCAGCCGGAAGCGGCGCGAAAGCGAGTCCATTACTTTTTTAGCTCCGACTTACTGTCATAGCGCCTGGCCCATTCGGCCAAAATGGTTTCACGGTGCTTCGCCGCCCATTCAAAATCGTTCTTGATCATTTTTTCGGCGATGCCTTCGGGATAATTCGGCACCGGCTTGGCGACACCCGGCATAGCGACCACGGCGTAGCCTTCGTTGTAAATCTCATTGGCCTTGCGGGTGACCGACCAATCCGCCAACTGCTTAGCCGCCGCCAGCTTTTGGGTACTCTTGACAATAGCGAAGGCTTCCAAATCCCAGCCTACCCCTTCGCTGGGGGCGATGACCTCAACCGGTGCGCCCTTGCTCTTTTCCTGTGCGCCGCGATAGGCGAAGGAAATCCCGACTGGTACTTCTCCGGCAGCCGCCATCTTGCAGGGCTTGGAACCGGAGTGGGTGTATTGGGCGATGTTCTGATGGAGGCCATCCATGTATTTCCAGCCTTTATCGTTACCCCATAGCTGGAGCCAGGCCGATACATCCAGGAAGCCGGTGCCGGAGGAGCTGGGATTGGGCATCACCACTTTACCCTTGAATTCTGGCTTGAGCAGATCTTGCCAAGATGTGGGCTTCGACAATTTGGCTTTTTCGGCCTCGACTGTGTTGAAGCACAACGATGCGACCCAGGCGCGTTGACCAACCCAAAGCGGCGGCTTGGCGCTATCGACGTATTTCGACTCCAGTTGCTCCACACCTTTGGGCGCGTAAGGCTGGAAATAACCCTGATCGGCGAGCAGCTTAAGGCTGGTGGCAGCCAATCCCCACACGACATCGGCTTGCGGATTGGCTTTTTCGGCCAGCAACTTGGCGGTGATGATGCCGGTGGAATCGCGTACCCATTTAATGTCTAGGTCGGGATTATCGGCTTCGATGGCTTGCTTAAACTTGGCCAACTCATCAGCTTCTACAGCGGTGTAGACCAGCAGTTCAGTCTTGGCCTGGACGGTCAAGGCAGCCCCGGCCAGCACCAGTGCGCCAAATACAGTGGTCAATTTCATCGTTGATCCCCGCAGGTTTAGAAGGGTCTGGCGCGCCGCTCGGTTCATGAGGAGCGCGGCTTGGTCTAGCGAGGGATCATGCGACAGCTTTGTTACGAGATTATGATTGCTATCCCTTACCTTCTGAGCAAGGAGCCAGCGAACAGAGCCAGATCACCTGGCGATCAGGGTGCGGGAACGGCCACGCGATTGGCTGGGACGATTTGCGGCTGGTAAGAGAATACCTCCCGACTTCCGGCATCAATGACCACCTTTAGCCATTGCACATCGTTAACCCCATTTCCCTGATTGTTGCCGAAAGTTTCTACGCGCGTGAAGTTTTCCAAACGCCGCCCACTTGCATCTAAAAATGGCTTGTCGATGCGAAAATAGTGGGAATCGCCATGGACATAGGCCACTGGTTTTTTAAACGCGATGACCTCGCCGCGTAACGCTAAGAGAAAATCCTGAAAACCGTCGGTCGTGCTATCAACGCCCCCTGCGGTTTTCTCCTTTAGGCTTAGTGGATCACGCAATGGTGCGCGGGTCGGATCGCTGAGATCCCAGCCTGGATTGGCCTGCGAGATCAACATCACGGCGACCGAATGACGGGATTTTGCCTGAGCGAAAGTCTCCTTCAACCACCGGATATTGGCCTCATTACGCGCGGCGTATTCGTTGGGATCGGGTGCTTTGTCGCAGAGATTGTTGCAAGAACCCTGTACGTTCAAGGTGGCGTAGGTAACCTGGCCAAGGGTCCAACGCCGGTTCTCGACACAAGGCACAAAAGTTCCCGCCGCGCTCAGGCACAGGGCCTCGGTCTGCACCTCTTGGCGCAGCTTGCGCTGCCCCAGTGAGAAGGGCGTGCTGAAGAAAAGAGCGCGTTCTTTATCAAGTTGCACCAGCGAATTGTAATTGGCGGTGCGGTCGCAGTCCGTCCAGTCATTATCCCCCGGCGTAAACATGGCAGGGGCTTTCAGCGCATTGAAATAACCAAGCGCCTTGGTGTAAACGGTGTCAGTACACTCGCCACTACCGGCTTTCAGATCGCCGTCGTGAACCGTAAATGCCAGAGGTTGCGTGTTCATGTCATTGATCAGGGCGGTCACGCCTACCTCCTGAGCAGCCGAGTAGGGTAAATCGCCCCACAAACCGACCGCATAAGCGTGACGACGGCCATAATGATTAGGGCCACTTTCTTGCACGCTGTTATCGGCGCTGGCTGATCCTACAGCGACTATGACCAGGAGTGGCAAGCCAATCGCCTTGATCCATGATTCAAATCGTTGTTGTGTTTTCTGCGTGGATCGGCCCAACTGTTTATTGCTGATTGGCATCGTGATACCCCGCCGTCGATCATGAGTGAACTGATGGTTGTCAGCGAATCGCTAGCCCCTGCCAAAAAAGGATTGAGCGGCTCGCTTCGCGATGGTGAGTCTAGAGCGCTTTATTGACAATACGATGACGAAAAAACAATAAGACCTTATTTTTATGGATAAAAAGACCTGAATTAGCCTAGAGGCTAATCTTATGAAAGATCCGGCTAGCAGTTAGCCGGATACTTTCGCTGACCGTGCTGCTTCACAACGCTGGCGAAAGGCCTGGCTAAATGGGTCAATGGTGCCAAAGCGGTCAGGCCGGAAGGGCGTTAGGTCAAACGGGCTTCTGCGACCGGCCGCTAAAGCCGCTATGCTCGCGCCAATCCCGCCCGCAGCAGCAATACCCCCACCTGAACAGCCGGTCGCCGCCAAAAAGCCATCGATTCCGGCTATGCCTCCCAGTACGAACAGCCCATCAGGCGTGTAGGCACATAAACCGGCCACATAATGGGCAATCTCCAGTCGATCCAGCATGGGCAAAAATCGCCGCAAAGCGGGCGCACCCTCAATCAATGAGGACCAGCCACTCTCTTGGCTTAAAGCAAAACCGCTGAGATCGCTTGGCAACTGGCGCGGATCGTAGCTCACCGACTGCGGCTCTCGCAGCCCAAACAGCAGTCCACCTAATTCTGGACGGCTGTAGGCTCTAGCATCTGGCAGGATGACGATGGGGTGATGGCGGGGAAACAGCGGGTCGGGCGCGGTGATCCAGTAGTGGCTGCGAACCGGAGCCAAGGGTAATGTGATGGCGACAGAGGTAGCCAGTAGATTGGCCCAGATCCCTGCACTATCGATCACACACCCGGCAGAAATGACTTCTTGCGCCGTCCTAACCCCGACGATTCGGTTGCCTTGTCGTTCGAGTCTTTGGACAGCTGTGTTTTGCCGAAGCCCCGCCCCCTGTCGGCGGGCGGCGCGAGCATAGGCCAGCGCCAGCCGGTAGGGATCGATAAAGCCGTCATCGGGCATAAAGGTGGCGGCGGCAACCGCCTCGGAATTGAGCCAGGGAACCCGCCGCCTGATCTCATCCACCGTCCACGATTCGACCTGGAGACCCGCCGAGTTCGCAATCAGCGCTAACTCGCTCAATTCCCGCTGTCGCGCTTCGGTCGCTGCGACATGCAGGCTGCCAACCCGGCGCAAATCCAGCGATTCGCCTAGTTCCGCTTCCAAAACAGCAATATCGGCGTAGGTCTGGGCAATCAACGGCATCAGCGCAGTTTTAGCGCGGGCCTGGGTTAGCAGGGCGGCAGCCTGGCTGGTGGCAGAGGCTGCCAAGGCGTGGCGTTCCAGCAGCATCACCTGGCCGATGCCCAGCCGGGCGTAGTGCCAGGCGATGCTACAGCCGAGAATGCCGCCACCGATGATGAGGACATCCGGGTGGCTTGATCCCGCTAAAGAGGCGTTCACAGCGCGGGCTGCTCCCATTGAGTCGCCGCAATGGCACTTTTCAAAATTTTCAGCGTCAGGGCCATTTCCCGGTCGTTGCCGATTAACAGCGGAGTCAGTACATCACCAATCAATAGATGGTGCGCTCGTATTTACCGCAATCTGTAGCCGCCGCATCTGGGGTTATGGCTTTTCGCCGCGCGCAAGCCGGGCCTCGATCACCTCCAGACAGGCGGGCAGCTCTGCGATGGAATCGATCACATAATGCGCACCGCCCGCCAACAAGCGCCGATAGGCCCCTGTTCGATACTGGTCTTGCTTGGCAGGCGACAACGCCTCCCAATCTGCCAGCGATAAGCCGGTTTCATTGCCGGTCACAGCAACGCCGACCGTCCACATACCCGCGTTCAACCCCTCCTCAATGCCGGGTATCGTGTCATCCACCTTGACGCTGGCATGAACCGTTTCAACGTCCAGCTCAATCAGATTGCGCAGGCTCATGTGCGGATAGGGCCGACCATGCGGTACTTCAGTGGCGCAGACGGTACTCTCTGGCTGATAGCCCTGCTCAGCCGCTGCTCGCGCCAGCGGCTCCATCATCTCCCGGCTATATCCGGTGTTAGCACCAATCCGGATGCCGCGTGCCCGTAGCTGCGCAACGGCTTGCCGACAGCCAGGAATCAGTTGTGCGTGATCATGGATCGTTGCGGTCTGCAATGGCATAAAGTCCTGATACAGGCGATCAATCAGAGCTTCATCAGGATCATTGCCGTAGCGCTCGCGCCAGACAGCAGCTACACGCGGTAGCGTACACAAGCGACGAATATGTTCGCGTTTTTCCGTGCCCATCGGGCCACGCACCTCCTCCAGGCTGAGGTCGATTTCCTCAAGCGCAAACAGCCGCCTAAACGCCGCTACTGGCGCGAGCGAACCAAAATCCACCGTGGTACCCGCCCAATCCAAAATCACGGCCTGCACCGGGCCACGATAGGAACGTTGATAGTGAAAAGACATCCGTTGAAATCTCCGGGATGGGTTCAGAATGTCGGCTTATCGAGGTCTTCTGGACGTGGCGAGCCATCGGGGATGGCCATATCGTCGAGCGCTGTGCGTACGGCAGCCACTACGCCTTGCATCTGTTCCTCGAAGAGCTGGCCGATACAGCCGATGCGGAAGCTTGCCACTTGAGTTAATTTGCCAGGGTAGATGATAAATCCCTGCTGCTTAATCAACTGATAGAAGGTCTTGAAGTCGAAGTTCGGATGACCAGGCGCATGGAAGGTCACGATAATGGGCGACAGCCAGCGATCCTCCAGCAGGGTATGGAAACCCATCGCCCGCATCCCCGCGACCAGCACAGTTTTATTACCGCTGTAGCGCGCCAGACGACCGGTTACACCGCCTTCAGCTTGATGTTGATCAAGGGCGCTGGCGAAGGCCGCTACGACATGCGTCGGCGGGGTAAAGCGCCATTGGCCGGTACGATTCAGGTAATCCCATTGATCGTAAAGATCCAAACTCAGGGAATGGGCGTTTTCAGCACAATCCTTCAACACATCGCGTCGTAACAGCGCAAAACCAAAGCCGGGAACCCCTTCAAAACATTTATTGGCGGAGGAAGCCAAGCCATCAAAGGACACCTCGCGGGCATCGATAGGCAGCGCCCCGAAGGAACTCATGGCATCCACGAACAACCGCCGATCCCAGCGTTGCACGATGTCCGCGATGGCTTCCAGCGGGTTGAGGATGCCCGATGAGGTCTCACAATGCACCACCGCAACATGGCTAATCGCCGGATCACCGGCCAGCAGCGCCTCAACTTGGGTTAGCGGCGGTGGTAGATAATCGCCCATGTCGAGCGTCGTGAAATCGCGACCCAGATAGGTGAGGATACGGGCTATGCGCTGGCCGTAAGCACCGTTCATCAAAACCAGGGTTTTGCTATCCCAAGGTAATAACGTAGCGAGCGCTGCTTCTACCGCATAGGTGCCGCTGCCCTGTAGCGGCACGCACACATGGGTTTCCGTAGCGTGGGCTGCCGCCAGCAACCGACGGCAAATATCGGCAGTCAGTTCGTTGAAATCGCTATCCCAGGAACCCCAGTCACGCAACATCGCGGTTTTGGTGGTCCTTGAGGTTGTTAATGGGCCTGGCGTGAGTAAATAAGGTTCTTGGGATTCGTTCATAATCGGGCAGTTTCATCAAGCGCATGAGAAGCGCCAATGATGACCGCTGCCTGTGATGGTTTGATGAACGCGATTGCGCTGTTCTACCAGAGTGCGGTGCAAACGACACTTTTCTTTAAACCGATCTTCATGTTGATAGCGTATAGACCCACTCGCCCGCTCAATGTGGCAAATCTGTGTCAACAAGAGGATTTTCAATGATGTCAAACCGCGTTCTCCGTCATACCACTGTGGCTCTTACTGTCGCGCTGCTTCTGGGAACCGCATTACCTGCGGTCGGATCAGTAGATATGGCTAAAACGGCTGCTCAAGGAGGCGTCAATTTCATTGAAGGGACTCTGCTGCCCACGGGCAAGCGCATCACCCCGGAAGCTGCGCCAGGTTCTATCTTTCAGCCGTTTAATCCTGGTCTGAAAGAAGCGCCCGATTATCTGGCCGATCATGCGGTCGATACCAGCCTCAGCCCCGACGGCAAAATCTTGCTGATTTTGACCAGCGGCTACAATCGCTATAACGATGCCGCTGGCAAAAGACTGGTCCCCGCGTCGAATGAGTACGTGTTCATCTTCGATATCAGCGGTCAAAAGCCGGTGCAAAAGCAGGTTATCCAAGTCCCCAATACCTTTAACGGCATTGCCTGGAATCCGAAAGGTCATGAGTTTTATGTGGCCGGTGGCGTTGATGATAACGTCCATGTCTACGGCCAGGCCGGTGGTCAATGGTCTGAACTGCTGTCTCCCATCGGGCTGGGTCATAATGGCAAAGGGCAAGGGGTCGACGTTAAATCGATGGCGGCGGGCTTGGCGGTTAATGCCAGCGGTACTCAATTGCTGGTAGCGAATTACGAAAATGATTCGATTAGTTTGATCGACCTGGTAACCCGTCAGGAAATCGCAGAATTAGATTTGCGGCCTGGCAAAATCGATCCCTCACAATCAGGTGTTGCGGGTGGCACCTATCCATTTGCAGTGGGATTTTTGGGAGATAATAAAGCCTATGTCTCTTCGCAGCGTGATCGGGAATTAATCGTTGTCGGCGTCAACGCCAATCAGTTGACAGTGGACAGCCGGATCAAAACCCAAGGTCAGCCCAACAAGATGACCTTCAATAGAGCGGGCGACCGCTTGTATGTGGCGTGCGACAACAGCGATACGGTGCTGGTGGTGGATACCACGCAAAATCAGATCGTCGAAGAAATTTTGACCACCTCGCCCAATGAATTCTTCCCGAAAGCGAATTTTTACAAGGGCGCCAACCCCAATAACGTGGCGCTCTCCCCGGATCAAGGCACGCTGTTCGTGACCAACGGCGGCACCAACTCGGTCGCGGTCATTCAGCTTGGCTCGGCCAACAAAGGCGAAGCCGAGAAGGAAGATGAGGACGAGGAAGAAGCAGGAGAGGCGGCAGATGAAGCGGCGCAGGGCAAACCCCCTCAAAGCCAACTGGTTGGATCGAGTCCGACCAACTGGTATCCGAAGGCAGCCAAGGCGGCGCAGGGCAAATCCCCTCAAAGCCGAGTCATTGGTCTGATTCCGACCGGCTGGTATCCGAACGCGGTAGCGGTGAAACCGGATGGTGGTGCGCTCTACGTCGTCAATGGCAAGAGCGAAGCCGGGCCGAACCCACAGGCTTGCCGCAATACGCTCTCTATCGCGCCCGGTTCTAGCAATCAGTGCAACGCAGCCAATCAGTATTCATGGCAATTGGAAAAAGCGGGATTCCTGACTTTACCGACGCCCAACGTCAAAGCGCTGGTGGATCTGACTTGGCAGACAGCCTACAACAATAACTTCCCAACTATCGCCGATAAAAAGGATTGGGAAGCGACGATGGCATTTTTGCGCAGCCGCATCCAGCACGTCATTTATGTAGTTAAGGAAAATCGCACCTACGATCAAGTGCATGGCGACCTGCCGCGCGGCAATGGCGACCCGTCGTTGGCCATTTTGTCTCCTTACAGCCCAAACCATAATAAGATCGCCACTCAGTTTGTGCTGCTGGACAATTTTTACGACAGCGGCGAAACCTCTGGGGTGGGCTGGAACTGGACGACGGCCGCTCGCACCACTGATTTCACTGAAAAGACCCAGCCGGTTAATTACGCCGGGCGCGGCCTGAGCTATGACTGGGAAGGCAGCAATCGCAACGTGCCGGTGTCGCTTAGCCCTGCCGAACGAGCCACGGTTGGCCTCACCGATCCGAACGTGCTGGCCGGAACCGCCGATGTTGCGGCCCCCGACAGCCGCAAGGGCGAGGTCGGCACCGGTTATCTGTGGGACGCCGCGCTGCGGGCCGGGCTGACTATCCGTAACTACGGCTTCTTTGTCGGCAATATCCCCAGCGCACCAGTCGTGGCTTATCCCTTTGCGCAAGGCATCAAGCAGGCCATCGCACTGAAAGAGGCACTCAAGCCTCATACGGATGAGTATTTCCGGGGCTATGATCAGAACAATGCCGATTTTTATCTGTTCAAGGAATGGGAACGCGAGTTTGACGGCTTTGTACAGCAGAAGAAGTTACCGAACCTGTCATTCGTGCGTTTTCCGCATGACCACTTCGGCAATTTCAGCACCGCCAAATTTGGGGTGAATACGGTCGAAACTCAGATGGCCGATAACGACTACGCGACCGGCTTACTGATCGAGAAAGTCGCCAAAAGCCCGTTTAAGGATACGACCTTGATCTTTGTGATCGAGGATGACGCACAAAACGGCGGCGATCATGTCGATGCTCATCGCAGTATCGGCTATATCGTCGGGCCTTACGTGAAACAGGGCGTGGTGGTTTCGACCCATTACACCACGGTCAGCATGGTGCGCACCATTCAAGAAGTGTTGGGCTTGCCGCCGCTCGGTATCAACGATGGCTTGACCGCGCCAATGGCAGATCTGTTCGATCCCAAACAAGCGGCTTGGACTTATCAAGCCGTGGTTCCCTCTATCTTGTATACCACTCAGTTAGAGCTACCGCCGAAAGCCCAAGCGGTGGTTGCAAATGCGCCCACACCTTGCTTGGATAAACCCAGCCAACAACCCAGCTTCTGGGATGCAGCGATGAAAGGTCAGAATTTCAGTGTCGAAGATAAGCTAGATTCGGATGCTTTCAATCGGGCGATTTGGTTGGGCCTAAAAGGCGAGAAGGTACCCTATCCCGAAGTTCGCCATGGCCGTGATCTGCGGGAAGGGCGGGAGAGTTTGCTGAAGAGTCATGCCGAGCAGATACAGCGTGAATGTGTCGTGCCGACTAATACCGCCTCGACTAAGTAACTTCAGGGTCTGAAAAGGAAGCGTGGCTGGGTATCGCTAAAAGCCTGGCCGCGCTTTTCTGTTTTTACGAGGTATTTTGAGAGCGAATCGAGCCAGAAACGGATTGCGTGACGGAATATTTCCTCATCCTGAACTCAAAACAACACTCACGTCCATAGTGCACGCGGACCGAAATAGGCAATATCCTTAAACCGCCGCAGTGTACTTTTAATAACTGAAGCCTGCGGCTGGGTGCAAAAGGTCATACTCAGCATAATCCGCAATTCATTCTCTTCCAGCCGAGTGACTTTATGAAACACCCGTGCCCCTTCAAACATAATCAAGGTATTGGATGGGGTCGGCACTATCACCTCGCGCCCTTCTTGCTGGATCACCAATTGCGCTGACGACAGCCGATCTTCCGATAAGTGACGGTTAACCATCGGCAGCAACACGGTGAAATGACGCCCGTTGTAAAAGTTGTAATCATAATGCCAGCCGATGTGATCACGCGGTCGGTCATAAAATAGTAATGAACAAGAACTTTGATCATTAAGCGGGGTCGGGACGACCGGTATGCCAATGACCGCCGAGCATAGGCGACGCAAATAGGCAGAGTGATAAAACGCGATGATTTCCGGCGCGAGATCGTGCAAATCCTCATAAGCGACCGTGCCGCCCTGCTTGTGCGCCGGAAAATAGCTGCGCTCAGTGCGACGGCAGCGCAAGGCGGCTTCACGCAGCTTCTCAAAAACCGGCACGGGCAAAGGTTGGGGAACCACCGCGATCCGTTGCCGGAAATCGGGCAGTCCGCCGGGTAAATCCTCCGGCAGCTTCAGCGCTTGGCCGTATTCGATGACCAAATCACGCTGGCGAGTCGCCAAACGACGGTATTGCCGCCGTTTACGGAGCTTGAGACCCGTGAAAGCCATCGCCCCAGCGACAGTAGGAATAAGCAGGAGTATGGATAGCATGGTAGGGGTGCTCGCTGAAAATTGGGTGCAGCGATGAGGGCTCACACGTACAAGCCCACCATCTTGCGCCAGGATGAGGCGCTATGGGCGCGACCCTGCCAGACATGCAGGGCGTGCCAAATGCCTTTGCTCCACAGGGTTTCGCTGAATTGCCGGGTGTTGTGCAGAAACGGGTCTGACTCGCCGACTGCCAACACAATATCCAGCCGCCGTAACTGCTCCAGCAATCCCTGGTCGTCCGCGTTGCTCAGAAAGTGGCTGGGGGTGTGGAAATACACCTGTTCGTCGTAATGGCCATCGAACAGGTCGCGGAAATCCTCCACCGCCTGAGTCAGGTCATAGCGACCGCTGAAAGCCGCGACTTTGGAGAAACAGTGGGGATGACGGAAGGCAAAATTGATGGCGTGGAATGCGCCAAAGCTACAGCCGAGGGCGATCACACAAGCATGATCGTTCTTGTTCCACATCAGCGGCAGGACTTCATGGCGCAAATAGTCTTCGTACTGCTGGTGTCGGTACAGCCGATCTTGCGGTTGATTCCAGAAGCAATACAGGCTTTCCTGGTCAATGCTGTCGACGCAATAAAGTTGCAGGTGGCCCTGCTCGATTTTCTCGCCCAGCGCCGCCGTCAAACCTAAGTCTTCGTACTCGTGAAACCGCCCGCAGCGGGTTGGAAACGCCAGCACCTTGGCCCCGGCATGACCGAATACCAACAATTCCATGTCGCGCTGGAGATGGGGACTATACCAGACGTGATATTCCCGATTCATCGGCGCAAACCTCTCAACTGATTGAGTTTTGGGAAATTTAACTCATCAAGTTGACAGCGTGATGACAGGGAAGCCGATTTACTCGTCTTTAAAAAAATACCTCAGTGCATCCTGCAAACGCGCCTGTTCAGCCGCCAGACCGCCATGCTCGAAATGACCGGCTTGCAGTACGAACAGTTCGCGCTGACCGGCGAGGGTGTTGTGAATGGCAAACTGACCGGGTGGCGGCACCGCAGGATCAAAGCGGGCTGCCGCCACGTGTACAGGAATCTTCAGATAACGCGCGGCCACGGCGGCATCGAAATAGCGCAGGGTCTCCAGCGCTTGGCCGGTTTGGTGTTGATAGCGGCGCACAGCCTCCCCACTCCCGACACAGGGCAAGGTCAGCCGCAAGGGGTGATGGCCAAAACTGGGCACGTTCAGATGGGCGCGATGAAAACGCTCATCCCACGGCAGGGCCAGCGCCCCGATGCCACCGCCGAAGCTGATACTCATGTAATCCAGCCGTCGTGCCGCCATCGGAAACAGTTCCAGTAAGGCCGAGGCCGCGCACCAGACCGTATCAGCCGCACACGCACCGTGGATATAGGCCTCGCGCCGGCCGATGCCATGCAACACATGGGCATTGGGGTCACTGGGCAGATCAGCCCGCGCACTGCGAGAAATCCCCCGCGCACAGGGGAAGATGACAGCCGCCCGGTGAAACGGCAGGTCAAAATCTGGAGACTCGCGGCCACCATAGCCATGCCCCACCACGACGCCGCGCTCAACTGGTTCATGCCGTGGCCAGGTCAGCCAGCCCCCGACCCGAAATCCGTCCAGCGACGTAAATTCCACTTCAAAAGCCCGATGGCTTGGAGGACAAGATGCTAATTCGCGTAGCGTTGGCGCAACCTCAACCGACCGCGCACGCGCGTAGAGGTCTCGCCAGAAGGGCGCAAAATCGGCAGGTGGCGGTGGCGCAGTCACCGCCAGTAAGGCCGACAAATCGCAACCGTAGGTGGGGTCAAACGGGTAGTCGTGGCGAAAAGAAGCAGTCACCATAGGAGGAATTCTTGAAAGGCGCTGGATGCCCGATTGGTTGAGATAGACCTAAGACCGGCCTAGGACGCTTGGTCGTGTAAACTAGGGCAAGACAGCGACACCTTGCGCTGATTCCCACCTAAACTTTTAGAGATCAGCACCATGGGCTACTACCTAAAACTCTATGGGGTCGCATTCATCACCTTTTGCGTCATCGATGCGCTTTGGCTGGGGCTGATAGCGCGTAAATTCTACCAAGACCAGCTTGGGTTTCTGTTAAGTCCTCATCCCAACTGGTTTGCCGCAATCGCTTTTTATGCGCTGTTTATTGTGGGCATTCTGGTTTTTGTGGTGTTGCCGGGTCTCAGAGCCGATTCGCTCAAAACCACCTTAACCCTTGCGGCGCTGTTTGGGCTGATCACCTATGCCACCTATGACCTGACCAACCTCGCCACCGTTAAAAACTGGCCGCTGCCGGTCACCCTCGTCGATATGCTGTGGGGAAGTGTGTTAAGCACCGTGGTTAGCTGGGTCAGCTTTATGGCAGGGAAGTGGCTTAGTTAGCCTGAGCCATCGGGTTGTTCGATAAGCTGCCGTGCCGACCGTCAAGCCACCTTACCCCACGACGCCCGATGGCCGCTATTTCGTGGTGCGTGGGCGACTGTGGAGGACCAGCAATCCGGCCCTGACGGTCGAGGAGCGCCGCCATTGGGTGAGTGCGCTCATGACCGCGCGTCGGGCGGTGGCAACCGCGCGACGCACGGCGGATGCCGAGGAACTGCGCCGGGCACGGGCCGCGGTCCACGCTGCCAAGGTGGCGCTGGGCGAACGCGGGCCGGTGTGGTGGTCGGATGGCGCACCCGATTACAACCGCCACTTGGCGCGCAATACCCCTTATGCCGAGTGGTTCGCCGCGCTGGGGCATGAACTTCCCTGAACATGCTCAAAAAGTCCCCTGCGCTGGATAAGAGGGCTAAGCTTTTGAAAAATAAACCCGCACCCTATGCCCCTCTCCCAGAAGGAGAGGGAGATTCCACAATAGCGGTTAATTCGGGCCGCCAATTTTTCCACGCTCACCCAAATCGCTAGGCGGCGCACCGGTTAAGTTGGCCTTCACCATCTTAAACAGTTGCGTCACCTTGCTTTCCTTGGTGTTCCAGTATTCAGCGCCCTTCATGCGCACGGCCACCAGCGCCAGATTGGGATCGCTGGCCCCGCCCGGAAACCACGCCTTGGCAAAGGCATTAAACAGCTCCTCCTTTTTGGCCTGATCATCGCTCAGGTGCGCTTCACCGGCGATAGAGACATAAATGTCGTCATCGACGTTGGCATAGGCCAGATTGACACGGGCATCATGTGCCAAGTCTTGCGCAATCTCCCCGTCCTTCGGAATGAAGAAGTACAAAATGCCTTCGTCCAGTGACTTATTTTGGGTGGTCAGTGGACGGCTGCACAGCAGGCCATCGGCGCGGTGGATTTGCACAAACATGCAAAACCGCGTGCCCTCAATCAGCGACCATACCTTGCCATAGTCCGCTTGGGTCGTCATTGCTTGGTTCCTCGGTTGCAGTGGCTGAAAAGATTCAAAAAAATCGCCTTCAAATCGCGTTCAAGAAGCGCCTCACTTACGGGCGCTCGACCGTTTGAGGGTGCTGCTGCCGCCAAGCGGCCAATGCGCCCAACCCCTCGTCAAACGTTTTCAATAACCAGATACCCTCCCGCTTCGGCAGTTGCAACACGCCACCGCCACCGGCCCAGATGGCCACCTCAGACGGCACGGCCTCGCGCAAGCGCTGCAACAAGCCGGGGTGCTGGCGGTGAGGAAATGCGCCGGAAAACGACAGGGCCAGCACATCGGCCCGGTGCGCCTTCACCGCCAGCGCAATGTCAGGGATGGGTAACCACGCCCCCAGCGCGATGCATTCAGCGCCTTCCAGCGCCAGCAACGCCTCAAACATCAACAAGCCCAGCAGATGGGGTTCATCCGGCACCGTGGTCAGCACGATGCGCGGCTGCCCAGCGCCGGGCGGTAATGCGCCAATCGCTTGACGTAACAGGCGTTCGGTCACCTCGGTAAACAGATGCTCCTCAAAAATCTGCAACCGGTCGCTCTCCCACGCTTCGCCGACCCGACACGCCAGCACCGCGATAATGTCCAAGACAAACCGCTGTAAGCCCTGCTTGGCTAACTGATGGCGCAGCGCTTGCTGAAAGCCCAAAGCGTCATGCCGTTGCAGCAAAGCCAGCAACTCCGTCAAGACCGGGGTGTGATCGCCGGTGGGCTGCAATCCCGGTTCAGGGCGGCGGGCTGCCAGTGCCTTGAGTTCCTCCAGCGGACGCTGAATCAGTTGCCCAGGCCGATGCCCTTGATCCAACAAACGCTTGAGCATCCGCAAGCGTTCGACTTGTTCAGCGGCATACAGCCTATCGCCATTGGCATCGCGGCCCGGCGTCGGAAAGCCGTAACGCCGCTCCCACATCCGCAGCACGTCCTTCGACAGCCCGGTGTCGCGCTCGACGGCGGCAATGGTGATTCCCGACATGTTGAGCTTTTGTCCTATACAAATCATTGACAATGGAACAAACGGCCTTTATCTTACACCGCATTCTTGGTTTGTCTAGGACAAATTAACGAACAGAGCGAATTTAGATTCTGAATTTCTGGCTGGCGATCCACGGTTGAACAGAGTGTATGAGCGAGCGACAACGCATTGCGGTCATTGGCGCGGGTATTGCGGGATTAAGTGCAGCGTGGCTGCTGCGCCAGCGCTATTCGGTGGTGCTGTTTGAGGCAGAAGACCGGCTTGGCGGCCACACCCACACCCTGCCGGTCGAGTTGGAGGGCAAAACCCATCCGGTCGATACCGGGTTTTTGGTTTTCAATCCAAACACCTATCCCAACCTCATTGCCTTATTCGCCCATTTGGGTGTGGAAAGCGTCGAAACCGAGATGTCGTTCTCGGTCAGCCTGGAGCAGCCCGACGTGGAATGGGCGGGCAGCAGCCTGACGACGTTGTTTGCCCAAAAACGCAACCTGACCCGCCCGCCGTTTTGGGCCATGTTGGCGGATATCGTGCGTTTCAATCGTGCCAGCCGTGCTTGGCTGGCCAAAGGTACCGAGCACAGCGACAGTCTGCGGGCGTTTTTAGCGGCTGGGCGCTATTCCAAGGCCTTTACCGAGTGGTACTTGCTGCCGATGGCGGCGGCTATCTGGTCCTGTCCCAGCGGCCAGATGCTGGATTTTCCAGCCGCAACCTTGATCCGTTTTTGCCAAAACCATGGCTTGCTGCAAATTTTCGACCGCCCGCTGTGGCGCACGGTCAAAGGCGGCGGCATTGAGTACGTGCGCCGCATGGCCGCCGAGTTATCCGCGATTCGGCTGGCGTGTCCGGTGCAAGCCGTGACGCGGGAGGCCACCGGCCTGCACGTAGTTCACGCGGGCGGCGCTGAGCGCTTCGATCAGGTGGTGCTGGCCTGTCACAGCGACCAAGCCTTGGCCCTGCTTGGTGCGCGTGCCAGCGAAGGTCAGCGGGCAACGCTTGCGGCCATCCGCTATCAACCCAACCGCGCTGTCCTGCACACCGACCCGGCTTTGTTACCGCGTGATCGCGCCGTGTGGTCCGCTTGGAATTATTGGGCAGGCAGCGGGCAGCCGGATCAAAGGCCGGTCAGCGTGTCCTATTTGATCAATCGCTTACAGCCCTTGCCGTTTACAACGCCGGTGGTGGTCACCCTCAATCCGGCGCGTGAACTGGCCGCCACGCAGCGACTCGCCGAGTTCGCGTACGCTCACCCGGTGTTGGATGGCCCGGCGATTGCCGCTGGCCAACAACTAGACACGATTCAGGGCGAAGGCGGGATTTGGCTGTGTGGGGCGTGGACTGGCTACGGTTTCCATGAAGACGGTTTGAAATCCGCCCTCCGTGTCGCCAATACCTTGGGCGTGCGTGCGCCTTGGCAGGCTGTGCAGGCGGCGGACCCATCGCCGGTAGGTGGCTGAAATGTCCGTAATGGCCTCCCCGCAATTGCTGATCGGTCAAGTGGCCCACCGCCGGTTGCGCCCGACAGTGAATGCCTTCGTCTATCCGGTGTTTTTCGTGCGGTTGCCGTTGGCGGACCTGGCCGCGGCAACCGGGCCGCTGTTTGCCATCGACCGCTTTCAGGTGTTGAGCCTCCAGCAAAAAGATTACGGCCCACGCGATGGCCGTCCGCTGGGGCCTTGGATTCAAGGCTTACTGCGGGCGCACGGTCTGCCCGATGACGGCGAAACTATTTTGCAGACCTTTCCACGGGTTTGGGGTTACGCCTTCAATCCGGTCAGCTTTTGGTTCTGTCATAACTCCGGCGGCGCGTTGATTGCGGTACTGGCCGAGGTCAACAACACCTTCGGCGGCTACCACCACTATCTGCTGCATAACCCCGATGGCGCACCGCTGCGCGAGGGCCAAACGCTCGAAACCGAGAAGCGGTTTCATGTGTCGCCCTTTTGCACGCTGGCGGGTCGCTACCGCTTTCGGTTTCATCTCAAGCCGCCGGTGTCGCTGGTGCGGATTGATTACGACGACGGTGAGGGCACGCTCCTGCTGACCTCCATTTCGGGCCGGATACACCCTTGGACAACGCGCGGCTTGCTGGTCGCGCTGCTGCGGATGCCGGTGTTGACGGCGGGCGTGATGCTGCGCATTCACTGGCAGGCGTTGCGGCTGTGGTGGAAGCGTGTCCCTTTTTATGGCAAGACCCCGCCGCAACCGGTTAGGGAGCCAAAACAATGAACAAGGCGCTGCTGGTGCACGAGCCGACCCGGCTGGCCCGTGAGACGCGGTCGGTGTTGGCGCTCTTGAGCCAACTGGAGAACGGTTTGCTGGACATCCGCCTGCCTGACGGTTCCCGTCGGCTGTTCGGGTCGGGCGGTCCCAAAGTCACGTGGGAAGTGCGCGACGAGGCGATGTTCAGCGCGCTGTTGACCCGCACTGACTTGGGACTGGCGGAAAGCTATCTCGACGGGCACTGGGAGTCCTCCGACATCGTGGGCTTGCTGGTGCTGTTGGTGAACAACCGCCGGGCGATTCAAAAAATCTGGTATGGCCATTGGTGGCCGCTGTTGCTGGCCCGGCTGCGTCACTGGCGCAATCGCAACAGCCGCGCGGGCAGCCGTCGCAACATCATCGCCCATTATGATCTGGGCAATGACTTTTACCGGCTCTGGCTGGACCCCGGTATGAATTACTCCAGCGCCCTGTATCAGGGGGATGCCTCCGAAAGTTTGGCCAGCGCCCAACGTACCAAGCAGCGCCGGATTCTGGAGCGACTGCGGGCCACACCCGGACAGCATGTGCTGGACATCGGCTGCGGCTGGGGTGCTTTCGCGGAATTGGCGTTACAACACGGCTTGCGCTGCACCGGCTTAACCCTGTCACCCGCCCAGCTCGAATGGGCGAAGCAGCGGGTACCGGAAGCGGATGTACGCTTGCAGGATTACCGCGACCTCACCGGGCAATTCGATCATGTGGTATCGGTCGAGATGTTTGAAGCGGTCGGCGAGCGCTGGTGGCCGGCCTATTTCGCGGCGGTGGCGCGTGCCTTGAAGCCGGGCGGTCGGGCGCTGATTCAGACCATTACCATCGCCGATGAACGGTTCAACCTTTACCGTAAAACCACTGATTTTATTCAGCAATACATCTTTCCGGGTGGGATGTTGCCCTCGCGCCAAGCCTTTCGCGCGGCCGCGCTACGGCAGGGTTTGCAGGTGGTCGATGAATACGCCTTCGGTCTGGATTACGCGCGGACGCTGGCGGCGTGGCGCACGGCCTTTGAAGCGAACTGGGAGCGCATCGCCGCCCTTGGCTTTGACGAGCGGTTTCGGCGCTTGTGGCGGTTTTATCTGTGTTATTGCGAGGCGGGTTTTCGAACCGAAACGATTGATGTGGTTCAATTCGAGCTGACTCATGTGCCCGCAGCCGCCTGAGCTAACTGAGCCAACTGAGCCGACACGTTTATGAATCCCAAAATCACCGATTGGCGCGGTCTGCGGGTTTGGCTGATCGGCGCATCCAGTGGCATCGGCGCGGCCTTGGTCGCTGAATTGGCTGGGCGCGGGGCACGGTTGGCGCTGTCGGCTCGTCGTACGGACAAGCTGGCTGCGCTGGGGCCAACAGACGCGATCCGGTTGCCGTGCGATGCGACCGACCTTACCCAGTTGGCCGCTGCCCGTACCGAGCTGCTGGCGGCGTGGGGTGGCGTCGATGTGGTGGTGTATCTGGCGGGCGATTACGCGCCGATGCGGGCCGCGTCGTTCGATCTGGCCAAGGCGGAGCAGTTATTGACCGTCAACTATTGCGGTGCGCTGCGGTTGACGGCGACGGTGCTGGCCGATTTGTCGCCGGGCGGCGGCATCGCCTTTGTCGCCAGTGTGGCCGGTTATGGGGGTCTACCTAAGGCGCTGGCGTATGGGCCGGGCAAGGCGGCGCTTATCAATTTCGCCGAATGCCTGCATTTTGATCTGTCGCCCCAAGGCATCGGTGTCTGGCTGATTAATCCCGGCTTCGTGGCCACGCCCTTGACCGCCCAGAACGATTTTAAGATGCCGGCGCTTCTGACCCCTGAGCAAGCGGCCAGCGCCCTGGTCGATGGGTTCAAAACCGGGCAGTTTGAAATTCATTTTCCGAAGCGGTTTACCCGCTGGATGAAGCTGGCGGCGCTGTTGCCGTATCGCGGGTATTTTGCTTTGGTTCGCGCGGTGAGCGGTGGTTGATAAGGCGTATTATTAGAAAACCAAGCTAAAACCCAGAGGATTACCATGCAAACCCAGTTTATCGTCGCGATCATTTCGGGTCTTTTGACAATTTCCAACTTAGTCATGGCTGAAGAGTGTGATAGCGGTACTCGCTCCGGCGATTCGATCTATGTCATGGATTGCATTGCCGAGAGTTATAAGGCCACCGATCACGAATTAACTGCACTCTACAATCAGGCCCTGCAATCGCTTTCAGACGAGGGCAGGAAAAAACTTGAAGACGCTCAAAAAACTTGGCTCAAGTATCGTGACGCCAGTCTTTCCTTCATCACGGAAGTCAATAGAAAAACTGGATCGACGGGCAATGTGATCATCGAAGATTACCGACTCACCCTGACCCAAAAACGCATTGCAGAGTTAAAGTATGTCCTCAAAGGCGCTCATGCCGGTCCGGCTCAATGGTAAATTGCCATTCTCAAGAATCCACAGATTCATGCCAGGGGGTACTTTCAAGCCCTGATGATAATTCATGATTATAGGACGAATCTTGAATTTTAACCTAGAATATTCGTAATAATACGTGTTACGTAACATTTAAAAAGCTCTATCAGTACGACGTTTACCCGCATCACAGCCCGCGCTTAGCCTCAGTCTCTTTAATCAAAGAAAAACAGGAGCTAGTGACCGGGCCAGACCAACCTTGAAGATTTTCAAATCATCTGCCGCAGCACATAGGGCAAAATCCCGCCGTGTTGGTAATACAGCGCTTCCTGTGGCGTGTCGATGCGGGCGATGGCGCTAAAGGTTTTGACCGAACCATCTGCTGCGGTGGCTTTCACCGTGACATCCCGCTTATCGGTCAGCCCATTGGCCAGCAACGCCACCAGCCGGTCAATCGCAAACACTTCCTCACCGGTCAGGCCCAAAGTGGCGGCATTTTCATCCGCCTTAAACTGAAGCGGCAGAATACCCATACCGATCAGGTTCGAGCGGTGAATGCGCTCATAGCTTTCCGCCAATACCGCCCGCACTCCCAGCAACATCGGCCCCTTGGCCGCCCAGTCGCGCGAGGAACCGGAGCCGTATTCCTTACCAGCGATCACCAGCAGCGGCGTCCCATCTTGGAGATAACGCGCCGAAGCATCGAAAATGCTCATGGTTTCACCTGAGGGCAGGTAGCGAGTCATGCCGCCTTCGGTGCCGGGCGCGATTCGGTTGCGCAGCCGCACGTTGGCAAAGGTGCCGCGCACCATGACATCATGATTGCCCCGCCGCGAGCCATAGGAGTTGAAATCCTTCGGTTCGACGCCGTGTTCCAGCAAATAGCGCCCCGCTGGACTGTCGCGCTGAATCGACCCCGCCGGGGAAATATGGTCAGTGGTGATGCTGTCACCCAGCAGCGCCAGCACCCGCGCACCGGTGATAGCACGGACCGGTTCCGGCTCTTTGCGCAACCCCTCGAAATACGGCGGCAACCGGACGTAAGTGGAATCAGGCTCAAACTGGAAGAGCTGACCTTCCGCCACCTCCAGCGCCCGCCACGCTGCATTGCCGCTATAGACATCGGCATACACCGCGCGGAACATCCCGGCATCCAGCGCCTGTTCAACGGTCTCGGCAATCTCGCGCTGACCGGGCCAGAGGTCTTTCAAAAACACCGGCTGGCCTGTTGAATCGCGTCCGAGCGGTTCGCGGGTCAAATCAATATCAATGCGTCCGGCCAGCGCATAGGCCACCACCAACGGCGGCGAGGCCAGGTAATTAGCGCGGACTTCGGGATGGATGCGCCCTTCAAAATTGCGATTGCCCGATAGCACGGCGGCCACCATCAAATCATCTTCGGCGATGGCCTGAGAGACTTCCGGCGGCAAGGGGCCGCTATTGCCGATGCAAGTAGTGCAGCCATAGCCGACGGTGAAGAAATTGAGCTGCTCCAGATACGTCAGCAGACCAGAAGCCGTGAGGTATTCCGTCACCACTTTGGAGCCGGGCGCGAGGCTGGTTTTAACCCATGGCTTGGCGCGCAGTCCGCGTTCAACCGCTTTTTTCGCTACCAATCCGGCGGCGACCAACACCGAGGGATTCGAGGTATTGGTACAACTGGTGATGGCGCAGATCACCACTGAACCGTCCGTAATCGCGGCATCGGCGGGGGTATCGGCGGGCGGTGGGCTGTCAACGTCGGTCTGCTTACCCGCCGCATCAAGTTCCCCCACGTTGGAGGTGGTGCCGATGGCGGGGCCAGTCTGTGCGGCGTTGGCAGGCGCAGGCCGTGGCTGATGGGCGCGATAATCGGCCAAGGCCGTATCAAACGACGATTTGACCGCCCCCAACCGCACCCGATCCTGAGGCCGTGCCGGACCGGCTAAACTCGGTTCAACCGTGGTTAAATCCAGCGTCAACACATCGGTATAGGTCGCATCGGTCGAATCCGCTGTCAAAAATAGGCCCTGTTCCTTGGCATAGGCCTCCACCAGTGCAATCTGTTCATCCGAGCGACCGGAAAAGCGCAGATAACGCAGCGTTTCGGCGTCAATCGGGAAAATCCCGCAGGTTGCGCCGTATTCCGGGGCCATATTCGCAATCGTAGCCCGGTCAGCCAGCGGTAAACCCAGCACGCCCTGCCCGAAAAATTCCACGAATTTGCCGACCACACCGTGCTTGCGCAGCATCTGGGTCACGGTCAACACCAAATCGGTCGCGGTCGCGCCTTCGGGTAACTGGCCGCTCAGGCGCACGCCAATGACTTGCGGCAACAATAGACTGACCGGCTGACCGAGCATCGCGGCTTCGGCCTCAATCCCGCCAACGCCCCAGCCCAGACAACCGAGGCCATTAATCATCGTGGTATGGGAATCGGTGCCCACCAGCGTATCGGGATAGGCTTGGCCGTTGGCCGTCATCACCACCCGCGCCAGATATTCCAGATTGACCTGATGAACGATGCCGGTATCCGGCGGTACACAGCGGAAATTGGCGAACGCCTGCTGTCCCCATTTGAGAAAGCGATAGCGTTCCCGATTACGGCTGAATTCAAATTCGGCGTTTTGGGCCATCGCCTCCGGGCTACCGAACACATCGACTTGCACCGAATGATCAATGACCAGCTCGACCGGCTGGAGAGGATTGATGGTCTTGGGGTCACCGCCTAGCTGCACCACTGCTTCGCGCATCGCCGCCAAATCCACCACCGCCGGGACGCCGGTAAAATCCTGCAACAGCACGCGCGCCGGAGTAAAGGCGATTTCCTGAGTCGGTTCGGCCTGCGCCTGCCAACGGGCCACCGCTTCGATGTCGTCCATACTGACGGCGCTACCATCCTCGGTGCGCAGCAGATTTTCCAAGAGAATTTTAATTGAGAAGGGCAACCGCGCCGCGTCGGGATAGACCGCATCCAGAGCAGCCAGCCGGTAAATACTGAACGTCTGACCGGCAACGGTGAGCTTGGCTTGACTACCAAAGGAATTAAGGCTCATCGCGTGGGACTCCTTGGCGAGCAATCGAAGGGACGCACGGTGGACGGCTTAAGGATGCACCATGCGTTCGGGGCGAACGTAGCGGTCAAAGTCGGCTGCGCTCAAAAAACCGAGCTGCACCGCTGCGGCTTTTAAGGACACATTCTGTTCATAGGCCAGCTTGGCAACCTGGGCCGCGCGGTCATAACCAATGATTGGATTGAGTGCTGTCACCAACATCAGCGAATCCGCCAGATGGCGGGCAATGGTCGCACGATTCGGTTCAATGCCCTGCACGCAATGCCGACTGAAGCTCTCGCAGGCATCCGCTAATAAATCAACCGATTCCAACAGGTTATAAATTAAGACGGGTTTAAAGGTGTTAAGTTCGAAATGACCACTCGCGCCCGCGATGCCGATGGTGACATCGTTGCCCATTACCTGCGCCGCCACCATCGTTAATGCCTCGGCTTGGGTCGGGTTGACCTTGCCCGGCATGATGGAGCTGCCCGGTTCGTTGGCCGGTAGGATAATTTCGCCGATGCCACAACGTGGGCCACTGCCGAGCAGGCGAATATCGTTGGCGATTTTCATGCAGGCCACCGCCAGCACCCGCAGGGCACCGCTGGCCGCGACGATAGCGTCATGCGCCGCCAGTCCGGCAAACTTGTTGGGTGCACTGACAAACGGCTGGCCGGTTAAGGTGGCGATTTGGGCGGCCACCTCACCGGCATAATCGGCAGGGGTGTTCAGGCCGGTGCCAACCGCGCTGCCACCGAGCGCCAAGTCGTACAGTCCCGTTAATGACGCTTGAATCTGGCGTTCCGCGAAGGCCAATTGCGCCACGTAACCGCTGAATTCCTGACCGAGCGTCAGCGGCGTGGCGTCCATCAAATGCGTGCGGCCAATTTTGACGATGGCTTGAAAGGCGGCGCTTTTGTCTGCCAGCGCGGTGCGTAATTCTGCAACCGCTGGCAGCAATCGCTGTTGAATCTGCTGGACGGCAGCCAGGTGCATGACGGTAGGAAACACGTCATTCGAGGATTGCGAATGGTTTACATCGTCGTTGGGATGAATGGGCTGTTTGGAGCCGAGCGGCTGGCCTGCCAGTTCGTTGGCACGATTGGCGATCACTTCGTTGGCATTCATATTGGACTGAGTGCCGCTGCCGGTTTGCCATACCACCAGCGGAAATTCATCGTCAAATCGGCCTGCAATCACCTCATCGGCGGCTTGGACAATCAAGCGGGTTTTTTCCGCACCCAGTTCGCCAAGTGCCTGATTGGTCAGCGCCGCCGCTTTCTTGACCAGGCCAAAGGCGCGGATCACCGCCGTTGGGAACCGCTGGCCGCCGATTTTGAAATTTTCCAGCGAACGTTGCGTCTGTGCACCCCAATAGCGGTCGGCAGGAACCTCAATAGAACCCATGCTGTCACTTTCAAGCCGAAACGCCATGATTGCCCTCCTGCCGGTCCGCTCAACAGCGGGAACCAGACGCCTCAATGACTCAATAGAAAGGCGGCACGGTCTTAACGGTTCTAGGCACCACTTGCCGGACTTCCAGTTCCAGCCGTTATCGATGACGCGTCCGGCTGGTTTTTCTTTTGAATTTCTTCGATGGCTAATCGATGGTAACGATGAATGAAATCAAAGGGCTTGGAGCGCAAGACTTCCAATGCATTCATTGCAGCTTCATCCTCTGGCGCATAGACCAGCAAAAAAGCCGCACCTTTTTTGGCAGCATCCAAATGCACTTTGACTGCATCGTCGCTTTTGCCTAATTTGGCTAGGAAGCCGTTATTTTCAGAAAGATTTTTTTCTAAAAAAATGCTCATTTCTTCACCGGTTTGCGAGAGGCAGGTCGCTTCGTTAAAGCCCTTGTTCATTAATCCTTGACAAACGTGTTGGGCATCTTCCGGATTAGGAAAAGCGGCCACTAAATAGTCAACCGGGTAAAAAATGCCGCCTATATCCTTTGCTTCAAACGGATTGGGTATTTGATTCATCGAGGAAGATTCGCTCATGACCCTTCACCTTAATAAGAGTTTTTTTGGCAGACCATTCTTAACTTAAGTTAGAAATGAATCGCCATGGCTGTGGAAGCTTCATCCCACCCTGCAACAGGCACTGTCAGACGCTTCTCTTGGGTTCGTCACAGCCTTATCGGGGGTTAAGATTTTTGCTGATAGTTTTTGGAACGGCTGGGCGGCCGAGTATCAACGGCGGGTTCGGATCGCAACGCTTCTTCAGCGCCTGCTGAAGGATTCGCGCTATTGGGCGCCCCTTCCCCTTGCTCATTGGTGGCGTCCGCCAAGGGTTGCGATTCCGCAGACGATCCTGACGCTTTTAATTCAGACCAGCGTCCGGCGGCGGCTCGAAGCACCCGGATCGAATCGCCGTTTGAATCCTGGGTGGCAGCCAGTCGATCTGCCGCTTCAGCCCAGGTTTCGCCAGTGGGTAGCTCGCCAACGTGGCGATCCACGACATCAGCAAGGTCATCAACCGTGCCTGCCTGCTGGATAGCAGCCAGCGTATCTTCCAGGTGATTCATAGGAATTCTCCAGATATAAAGCAAGAACCGGACGAGCTGGAGTGAGAACCCAATGTCTTGGCTTCACGTTGCAGCTCGTCAGGATCGATACGGGATAGCGCGAGTTAAGATGGCGTGCGTCCGTCACTCGGTTCAGCGCGCCCAGACCGTCCGCTTCGAACGATCACGCATAGCCTCATTGACCGTAATGTGCCTTGGCATCCTTGACGCATTGGCTTTGCGCATCGCCGGATAGGGCATCACATTTCTCTTTGGCCACTTTGTAATCAGCCTCACGCTTATCTTTAGCGGCGTCCTGTTTAGCTTCCGCAGCTTTCTCGGCTCCCTTTGTCGATTCCTTGGCGACTTCGGCATCGGCCTTGGCTTTAGTCTCAGCCGCCTTGGCTTCCTTAACGCACACGTCTTTCTCGTTGCCGCTCAGGTCATCACATTTCTCCTTGGCAACGTCATAATCGGCTTCTGCTTTGGCAATACGCGCCTTGTAATGATTCTTTTCGGTGGGATCGTAGCGGGCTTCAAGATCGGCCTTAGCGGTTTTTTCCTTGGCCTTCGCCTGAGCGACGCAGACATCTTCCGCATTGCCCGATAACGGTTCGCAGAGGGCTTTTTCGCTCTTGTAAGTCGCCTCAATCTGGTTCTCGGCAGCCTTGTAAGCGTCTTTCGACATCGCTTCGGAGAAAGCCGTCGCGCTGAACATCAAGCTGGCAGCCGCTGCAATGACAGTCACATGGAAGTTTTTCATGCGTGTTTCCTCAAAGTTATCCAGGGTTGTGTGAATAGGCTATGCATTAAAAACAATCAGTTTTTTAGCGGGTCCTTTCAAGGTTGACTCAATCCGCCAAAGGATCAAATCAAAGCGCTATGCCGCATCAGGGGTTGCGACCAATTCCCATCCATCAGCACTGATTCTGCCTCAGGGGCGTGGTCGATTTCCGTATCAGACGCCTGAGCAGACGTGTGAGTCGCCGGATGCGGCAGGAACACGAGAGAGTCCGAAATCCAGTAGGCTGAAACCACCAGCGCCATGGTAAATCCCAGAAGGCCAAGCGGCTTGCGACAAATTTGGAGGTTCATCCACGGGACTCCGGTATGGTCTCGTCAAGTGTTCTGTCTATAAGTCAATACTATAGGGAAGCCTCATCCTGTAATGCAGTGCCATTCGTCACTGAAAAGTAATGTCCTTAGTCACAGCCTGCCGCTCTGGAAAAGGCTGGGCTGATCAGTCCATAGCGCACAAGCTAATCTTGAGAAGGCTGACAAGCTGTTTCGGGTCTTTTGCTATTGCATAACCTGATCACTGAAAAATGCGTTGGTTGCTCAGGACATAGAAGCAGGAAGGAAAAAACTTGACCTGGCGCAGGGTTCGAAAAATCCCGCCTGCATCTTTTAAGGCAATTCAGGCGCTAGCCGGAGCAAATCCCCAGCTATAATGAAGAAAATCAATCATGACGCATCCTGCTGCGTCCTTAATCGATAGCCAGCCAAGGGGATAAAAATGAGTTACACCGTTACCGTCGTGTTCAATCTCGGTAAGGTTTACGAGATCATGCTACACGATAGCGACATTCAAGCGATGGATGCCGAACAGGCGCGAGCATGGTTGCTCAACGAGTTTCAGGAATTAGGGTGCGTTCCCTCCTCGCCTTCGGGAAAAATCCTGCTACTGGACATGATCCTTAACGTGGCCATGGAAGGGGGCGAAGAACGCTTTGAGGAAAAGGGTGAATGGGCGCGGGAGTTTTCCAAAGCAGTGGCGGCGTCATTGCAACGTCCGGTGATCAAGGTGGATGTGTCGAATTTCGTCGTCGGCTAAAACCGATGATCTGGCGTGCGGCACGGCTTTCGGAGAAAAATCATGAAAACTGACTCCCATGTGTTCCTCGTCACTGGCGGCGCGTCCGGTCTTGGCGCAGCTACGGTACGAATGCTGGCGCAAGCAGGCGCTAACGTCACCATTGCTGATTTAAACCAGCAGGCCGGTGAAGCGTTAGCCGCTGAACTAGGTGCGACGGCTCGCTTCGTGATCGCCGACATCGCTGATGAAGCCAGCGGTCGGGCAGCGGTCGAAGCAGCGGTCAGCGCATTTGGCGCGTTGCACGGTTTGGTCAACTGCGCAGGCGTCGCTCCTGCCGAAAAAGTGCTAGGTAAGACCGAGCCACCCGCACTCGCCGCCTTTGCCAAGGTAGTGCAAATCAATCTCATTGGCGCATTCAATCTGGTACGCCACGCGGCTACGGCGATGGCGCACAATCAACCCGCCGAAACCGGCGAGCGCGGCGTCATCATCAACACCGCCTCGGTCGCCGCGTTTGAAGGCCAAATTGGGCAGGCGGCGTATGCAGCCTCCAAGGGCGGTATGGTGGCGATGACCTTGCCGATTGCCCGCGAACTGAGTCGTAGCGGCATTCGCGTGATGACCATCGCGCCCGGTGTGATGGAAACCCCGATGCTGCTGGGAATGCCGCAGGAGGTACAGGATTCCCTCGGCAAGATGGTGCCCTTCCCTTCCCGCCTCGGCAAGCCCACCGAATTCGCAGGTTTGGTGTGCCATATCATTGAAAACCCCTATCTTAACGGTGAAGTCATCCGGCTGGATGGCGCGATCCGCATGGGCGCTAAATAATCCGCCACACCGGCGAAGGACAGTCTGATGATCCTCACCCAAGAGCAGGAAATGATCCGCGACACCTTGCGCCAATTTGCCCAGGAGCGGCTGGCGCCCAACGCGGCGGACTGGGAGCGCAACCATACCTTTCCTCGTGAAGCTCTGGCTGAACTGGGTGAGTTGGGTGCCATGGGCATTACCGTACCGGAGCAATGGGGCGGTGCTGGTATGGATTACGTATCGCTGGCGCTGGCACTTGAGGAAATCGCCGCCGGTCATGGCGCAACATCGACCATCGTCTCTGTGCAAAACTCCCTAGCGTGCGGTATTACCCTGAAATACGGCAGTGAAGCGCAAAAAACCCGCTATCTCAGCAAGCTCGCCAGCGGCGAATGGCTCGGCTGCTTTTGTCTGACTGAACCGCATACCGGCTCCGATGCCGCCACCATTCGCACCACGGCGCGACGGCAAGGCGACGAGTGGGTGCTAAACGGCGTCAAGCAATTCATCACCACCGGCAAAGAGGGCCAACTGGCCATCGTGTTTGCCGTTACCGATAAAAACGCCGGTAAAAAAGGCATCTCCTGCTTCCTGGTGCCGACCGATGCGCCCGGTTATCTGGTCGCGCGTCTGGAGGAGAAGATGGGCCAACATGCCTCCGACACCGCCCAAATTCTGTTCGAGAATTGCCGTATCCCAGCGGAGAATCTGGTCGGCCAGGAAGGCGAAGGCTACAAAATCGCCCTATCCAATCTGGAAGCTGGGCGGATTGGCATTGCCGCTCAGGCGGTCGGCATGGCGCGAGCGGCGCTGGATGCAGCGGTCAGCTACGCCAAAGAGCGCGAAACCTTCGGGACGCCGATTGCGCAGCATCAGGCGGTGCTATTTCGTCTGGCCGATATGGCCACCCGCATCGAAGCCGCTCGTCAACTGGTCTGGCACGCCGCCAGTTTGCGCGATGCCGGGCAGCCGTGTTTGAAGGAAGCCTCAATGGCCAAGCTGTTTGCCTCTGAAATTGCCGAACGGGTCTGTTCCGATGCAATTCAGATTCACGGCGGCTACGGTTACTGCGCTGACTTTCCGGTTGAGCGGATTTATCGGGACGTGCGCGTCACCCAGATTTACGAAGGCGCATCCGATATTCAGCGCTTAGTGATTGGCCGTGCTGTGGTTGGATAAAGGGATGGGTAGAACGAGACGTTCTTGAGGCGCAGTTTTTAGGGTCAATTACCCCGCCCTAAAGGACGGGGCTTGCGGCTGCACTCGAACGATCCCTTGTTGTCATCGTGCGCCACGCCAAGCAGCACGGCCGGGATCAGGTGCAAATCGCTTCATGAAACCAGCGCACCAGCCCGCAGCATCTGCGGGCAGTTTTAATCGTGTCAGTATCAAATTACTCGCGGAATTTCGGCTTGCGCTTTTCCTGAAACGCCCGCACGCCTTCTTGGGATTCCTCAGTGCCATAAAATAGGCTGACCGCTTTTAAGCCCAGCGAGGAAATGCCGGCGATGTGGGCGCTATCCGCATTAAACGAGCGCTTGGCCAGTTCCAGTGCCGTTGGGCTTTTCTCCAGAATCTCCGCACACCAGCGATCGACTTCAGCGTCCAGTTGATCATCGGGTACCGCCTTGTTGGCCAGGCCCATCTCGACCGCTTCCTTGGCGGTGTACTGGCGACACAGATACCAGATTTCCCGCGCTTTCTTCTCGCCAACCACCCGCGCCATGTAGGCAGTGCCAAAGCCGGGATCGACCGAACCGACCTTGGGGCCGACTTGGCCGAATTTCGCCGATTCCGCCGCCAGCGTCAGGTCACACAGCAGCGCCAGCACATGGCCGCCGCCAATGGCGTAACCGCGCACTTTGGCAATTACCGGCTTGGGCACATCGCGGATCACGCTTTGCAATTCTTCCAGCGGTAAACCGATGACGCCACGACCGTCGTAATGACCGGCGTGGGCCGATTGGTCGCCACCGGTGCAGAAGGCTTTATTACCCGCGCCGGTCAGCACAATCACCCCGACTTTCTTATTCCAGCCTGCTTTCAGAAATGCATCGATCATTTCTTCGCAGGTCTGAGCGCGAAAGGCGTTGTATTTATCGGGGCGATTGATGGTGATGGTGGCAACGCCGTCTTTAATCTCACACAGAATATCTTCGTATTGCGTGGTCATGGGCACTCCTTGGTTGTTTTTGTGCAATGAGAGAATTTTTAGTTTTAGTGGGTCCACTATGAGTAGATGATGGTATAAAAAACCGCATCTTTTTCTTTGACAATGCCCTTATTCAGGAAATATCGCATGATGTCTTCATACTTGGCTTCATACTCACCATTGAAATAGAAATCGACCGTTTCTTTAAACCAATGGGTGTTCATCAAATAGGGAAATAGTGCTTTTTCGTCGATCGTCTTTTTAATAAGCAGCAGGAAAATAATCAGTTTTTTTAAGACATCATCACCGATTAAATCGCGCTCTTGTAGAAACCGCTCGACTCTGGCTCTGGTTTTCGCGATGGCGTCATGGAAGTCATGAAATGGTTTGCCGTGGCCGGGATACACCGCGTTAACTTCCAGTGATCCGAGTCTTTTCAACCCATCCAACCGCTGAAACAGCGCGGTGCTGCCTTCCAGGCGCAAAGTCATGATCGACATATCCTTGCCCCACAGCGTATCCGAGGAAATCAGAATCTTCTCCTGCGGGTGATACAACACGATGCCATCCGCTGCATGGCCAGGCGTATAAATGATCCGAAACTCGTGCGGTCCCACCTGAATCGTATCGCCATCCGCAAGCGCTTGAGTGCAGCTAAAAAATTCCGCTGGATGATCGTAATAACGCCAAGAGGTGGCCCAGTCATCCCGCGTATCAATGAAGTGCTTGCCGACGTTATGCAATGCAATCTCACAATGAGATTGACGCTGAATCTGGGCATTGCCGCCGATATGATCACAGTGGGTATGGGTGCTAATAATCTGGCTGACATCCGCCACAGCGATGCCAAGGTTCTGCAATAAACGCTCGGTTTCAGCAAAGTCGCCGATATAAGCAGAATCGATTAAAACCGGTGCCGGTGCGCGATAAGCCAAATGGTTACAATTCAAATAGCCCCGCTCGATGAAAAACAGGTCATCCAGAATTTCAAGGGTCGACATGGCGGGGTCTCTCAGGGTGAATGAGGCGATTAGCGCGGTTCGACCCGCTCCAGCGTCGCGCCGATAAGCTGCATCAGGCCCTGAGTGGCGAAACTGCCGCGCACCACGGCCGCGAAGTCAGGATTAGCAGGTTTAAACGGCATAACGGGATTTCCTGGGGGAGGCGGTCGAATCGGGTGCAGTGTTCAAATCGCCTGAGTCGCCTTGAAGCGGCCAATCTCGTCGGCGGAAAAGCCCCAATCCGCCAGCCAGTCCTCACCGGCTTTCGCGGAGGTGGCCGGGGGGCTTTGAATGGCCGCCGGGGTGCGACTGAAACGCGGCGCGGGGGCAGGTTGCACCAGACCGTCGACCTCGACAAAGGTTTGCCGTGATTGATTGTGATGGTGGTCAGGCGCTTCTTCCATGCTCAATACCGGCGTCACGCAGGCATCGGTTTTTTCAAGCTGGGCGCACCACTCGTCCCGCGTTTTGGTGAGAAACGCCGCCCGCAACCGTTCTTTCATTCCCGGCCACGACTTCGCCCGCCATTGCTGCCGAGGGTCGGGGTCTTCGATGCCGCAGCCTTGCAGCAAGAGCTGGTAGAAATGCGGTTCAATCGGCCCGACCGCCAGCCATTTGCCGTCTGCGCATTGATAGGTGTCGTAAAAATGCGCACCGCCGTCGAGAAAATTACTTTCACGCTGATCGACCCATTGCCCCATCGCTTTCAGGCTGTAAATCGCCGCCATCAACAGAGCGGAACCGTCGGTCATCGCCGCATCGACCACCTGACCCTGGCCAGAGCTGCGGGCTTCCACCAGCGCCGCCAGCAGGCCCAGTGCCAAAAACATGGCCCCGCCGCCGTAATCGGCGATGAGGTTGAGCGGTGGCGTTGGCCCGCCCTCGGCCCGCCCGATGGCGTGGAGTGCGCCGGTAATCGCCAGGTAGTTGATGTCGTGTCCGGCGATCTGGGCCAGCGTGCCGGTCTGGCCCCAGCCAGTCATCCGGCCATAGATGAGGCGCGGATTGCGAGGGTGGCAAACCTCCGGCCCTAATCCGAGCCGTTCCATCACGCCGGGCCGAAAGCCTTCAATGAGCAGATCGGCCTGATCGACCAGCCGTAGGGCGGTTTCCCGGCCTTCCGGCGAGCGGATGTCCAGCGCGATCAGTTGTCGTCCCCGGTTGGGAATGTTTTTGTTGGCGGCGAATAGGTTGGCTTCCGGGCTTGCGGTTTGGCGGTTGATTTGGACAACTTCCGCGCCCAAATCCGACAGCAGCATTCCGCAGAACGGCACCGGCCCTAATCCGGCAAATTCGACGACTTTAATACCGTGGAGTGGTCCCATTGTTATTATCCCTATAAAGTCATTCAGCTATTACTCATTAGCCAATGAGTTGGTCATACTCAGCGTGGCTGCCGATCCAGAACCATTGCACACCTTCAGGAACGGGAATGCCCAGCGCCCGATAATGCAGCCCAACCCGAATACTTCTAAAGCGCCCTGCACGAACCCACTTGAATTGAAGCGAGGGGTGCGCCGGATTCTGCTTGAGCAGCGCATAGTGATTGTGTGCAAGCTGTTTAATTTCCGGTGGTAAACTCTGAAAATGTTGCCAGAATTTGCGGGAAGTGAAATGCCTCACAGTTCCTTGGCCTGACCGCTTTGATAGTCAATAAGAGCTTCGGCAGCGAGCGCGTCTAATTTACCGGCAGCGGCGTCCTCCTCAATTTGCGCGTCCCATAGGTCAGCATCAAATTCAGCGTACCATTGCCGAAATTTAGTCAGTTCTTCTGGTGAGAGTTGCTTTACAGCATTCTCAACGAATTCTGCTGTTAGCATGTGTGCTCCTAATTACGTTAGCCCAGTTCGGTGAAGTGGCGAACTTGATAACTGTAATATCTTTCATTACTTTATCGTATCAATTTCATCAAACGTGATTCCGCTTAATTTGTTTTTCAAATCCACCAAAATACGATTAACTCTGTTTTCTATAAATTGATCAAGTGCTGCAGAAGGCATTTTATTTTGCCTTGACCAATTAATTATATCATTAGAAAGAAAATGAGATGATAAGATAGCCTCAAATTCTGGCTTGTCGTAATTCTTTATATAGTCAAGCGGATTTCTGTTACTGATATTAAGATTTGTTATTTGCGTTAAATAAGCAATATTCATCAAACTATCGCTGGTAATTCTATTTTTATGCTGATTTTTTAAAACATAATCTGAATTCGTAGGGAAGATATGATGGAGGTTAGGTTTGTCCATAGTAGAAAATAGATTTTGAACGAGTACATCCCTATTGCAGTGCTCCCAATCTTTCGGTTGAGCACTAGCATAAAGTGCTAAAATAGCTCTGCTCATGCGACCTTTTGAGCTGTAAGTCGCTGAGCGAAGCTTGTTTCTATCAATCAAAAAACGGTCAAAATTGTAAACTTTCTTATTTCTCTCTTCTCTTAAGAAATCAATGTGCTGAGCTAAGTGAGTTGTATTACTTAGCAAGTCTTCATTATGAAAGCTGTTAAACCAAAAATACTTTTTTAATAATTCATAGTTTGGGGAGTTGTTTTTATGAAAATAAGATGTGATTGTAAAATAGAAATACCGAAAAGGAACTAGGTTGGGCGTTTTTATGTGTAAATGATTTTCGAAGAAATCAAAAGTCTTTAGCATTGCTTTCTTTGTTTCTTCCCAAACTGCTAAAATATGCTCAGTTTTAATTTCATTCAGGTATCGGTCAGTAATATTCATTATTCCGCTATTAGGAATATCATTTTTTATGATAACTGCCAATATTTGGAGGTAATCAAGATCAGTAATTTTTAGGAATTCACTGTTGTTATATTCTCTAAAATCATTGATTAAATCACGAAGGTAAAAATCTTTCTCTGGCGATGTTGCTTGTTCCTGCTTTGTGGCTATTTTAAAAGTTTTTGCTACGACGATATCAAAAATATTCAGGGGTTTTCCAGCCTGGTTGATTCTCTCAAATATTTGACATACTTCTGATACCTGAATTCCTTTTATCTCTATAAATGAGATTCTGTAATTATCAAGCACTCCTTTTATCTTAGAAAGCTCTATCAAAATCGGGTGATTAAAATCTTTATTAACGACTTCACTTTCAAAAGCTCTACCTTGAACAGTTGTAAAATTATTTTTAATATCAATGATTTTAACAATCAAGCCGTCATTGAATTTTCTTTTTCTCGGTATATTGGCTTTGATCTCTCCATTTCTGTCATCAATTTCGCTCCAAAATAAAAACCTACTTTTATAACTCTCATCATCGGTATCACTATCAATGGGAATAGTAAGATCAATATAGAGTAGTGGGTCGAAATCCACCCGGCCTTCAATACTTCCACCATAAAGAGAAGTTAGCAATGAGGTGGTTCTCTGCTGCCCATCCAAAATATACTGGTATTCAGTTCTACTAAAATTTGGGTCTGTTATTTGATGACCACCAATCTTGCGATGATTTTGAAGCTTTAAGTCAGTTTTCCAAATTAAAATACTTCCTAAAGGATAAAATTTATAAATGCTATCCCAAAGCTTCTTAACATTTTCTTGTTCCCAGACAACATCTCGTTGGAAGGTTGGAATTTGATAATTTTTGGCAATTAACTCATCAAGGTAAGTGGTCAACCCCTTATTGGTTGGGAATATTCTATCTGTGTAATTCATTCTAGCTAGTCCTTACTTAAAACCTTTAAAATCGAAAGTGGCTGAACTCAAGCCCACTAGGAATAAACTCGCTTATCCTCAATCACCTTCCCATCATTCGCCAAACTCCCCGGCGCACAAAAAACCACCGCACCGCGCAATTTGGTCACCTCGCGGATACTGGCGATGACCGACTGCGCCAATGCCTCACCCGCCGAGGTCGTTTCACAATGCAGCACCATCCGATCCTGCCCATCGGGATTATCCACCACCAGCCGCAACCGTTGCAGTTCGGGATGATGCCGCGCAATAGCCGCCACCTGTTCAGGATGCACGAACATCCCCTTCACCTTCGTGGTCTGGTCGGCGCGGCCCATCCAGCCCTTGATGCGAACATTGGTGCGACCACACGGCGAGACGCCCGCCAAAACCGCCGATAAATCACCGGTCGCAAAGCGAATCAACGGATAATCGGGATTAAAGGTCGTCACCACGATTTCGCCGACTTCACCCACCGCAACCGGCTCACCGGTGCCGGGCCGGACGATTTCCAGCAAGACATCCTCCTCGACGATTAAGCCTTCCTCAGCCTCGGTTTCGTAGGCAATCGCCCCCACATCCGCCGTGGCGTAGCTTTGCCGAATCGTCATATTGCGTTCCCGCAGCGCCTGACGCACCGCAGGATGCACCGGCTCACCGGACACTGCTGCCTTGCGCAACGAAGAAATATCCGCTTTCAATTCATCGGCTTTATCGATGATGATTTTAAGAAACGACGGGGTGCCGATATAGCCATTGGGCCGTAGGTCAACCATCGCCTGCACCTGCTGCTCGGTCTGGCCGGTGCCGCCGGGAAACACCGCACAACCCAACTTACGCGCCCCATCCTCGAAAATGTACGCGCCCGGCGTGAAATGATAGGAAAAACAGTTATGCGCTAAATCGCCCGGACGAAACCCGGCGGCGTACAACACCCGCGCCATCCGCCATGGGTCGCCGCCCCCGCCTTGCAATTCATAAATCGGCCCCGGTGAGGCAAACACCCGCCACGCCTGACCGACCGGCAGCGTATTCAAGCCACCGAACGGCGGATTTTTCTTCTGCAATTCAATCAAATCGCGCTTACGGGTCAGCGGCAGCGTCGCCAGCGCCGCCCGGCTGGTCACGGATGCGGGGTTAATGTCGGCCAGCAACGGCCCGTAATAGGCCGATTTCGCCTTGGCGTGGGCCAACTGATGGGTCAGCTTGTCCAGCAAATCCTGTTCACGCTGTTCGGGGTCGCGGGTTTCGAGCGCATCGTAGTAATTCATAATTATCAGTTCCTAAAAGCCCCTCTCCCCTCGCGGGAGAGGGGTTGGGGAGAGGGGGAGAGGGGGAAATTAGGACAACCAACGCTTGCGGCGGCGGTAATGCTTCACATCCTTGAACGACTTGCGCCCGGACGAAGACAGGCCCAGATAAAACTCCTTCACGTCCTCATTGGTGCGCAGATTCTCGGCATCGCCTTCCATCACCACCCGGCCATTTTCCAGGATGTAGCCGAAATCGGCATAACGCAGCGCCATCAGGGTATTCTGCTCCGCCAGCAAAAAGCTGACGTTTTCCTTCTGGTTCAAATCCTTGACGATGCCGAAAATCTCCTCAACGATCTGCGGGGCCAGACCCATCGACGGTTCATCCAACAGAATCATTTCCGGCTTGGCCATCAACGCTCGGCCAATGGCGCACATTTGCTGCTCACCACCGGAGGTATAACCCGCCTGCGAACCGCGCCGGGTCTTTAGCCGAGGGAAGTAGTGATAGACCTTCTCCAGCGCCTCCTTCAGCCCACTGCGGGAAATCGAGCGGGTATATGCGCCGGTCAGCAGATTCTCTTCCAAGGTCAGATGCGCGAAGCAATGCCGCCCTTCCATCACCTGAATTACCCCGCGCTTGACCAGTTCGTTCGGACTTAGCTGATCGACGCGATTGTTCTTGAATTCCACCGATCCCTTGGTGACATCGCCGCGTTCGGCCCGCAACAGATTGGAAATCGCCTTCAGCGTGGTGGTCTTGCCCGCACCGTTGGCACCCAGCAGGGCGACGATTTTGCCCTTGGGCACATCCAGCGAAACCCCTTTCAGCACCAGAATCACATGATCATAAATGACCTCAATGTTATTGATGGTCAGATAGCGTTCCGCCGTCGGAGCGGCTTCGGTCGAGACAGTCTGGACAGTCGCTACAGTCATAGACGCGAACTCAGGGCATGTATAAACGCTCCCCTCTCCCCTTGCGGGAGAGGGGCCGGGGGAGAGGGGGTCAACCTTCCACCCATCTCCCTAACCCTCTCCCGCAAGGGGAGAGGGAATAGCGCGTCAGGACTCTTTCGTGCAATCCCGTGGCGTGATGCTCTTTTCCTTGGCGTATTGCTGCGCCGAGGTCTTAAACAGCGGATGGATCAGCTCCTTATTGCCCTCAATCCAGCCGGACACCGGCACCCATTTCGCGCCGTCCCATTGCTGGATTTTCACCATGCCCGATCCTTCGTGATTGCTGCACGAGGTCTTGATCGGCGGCAACAGATTGGTCGCGCCGATTTCTTTCAAGCGGGCATCGGTGATATTGAGATTCTCCAACGCCCAGCGCACCTGCTCGCCATTAACCGGCTTGCCTTTGCCGTATTTCGCCTGCGCCCCGCGCAACGCTTCGACCGACAACACCGCAGCGGAGACGCCTCGGTTATACAAAATCGTGCCGAGCTTGGTTTTATCCTGCAAATCACCCTTGCCCGCGCCATAGACGACCTTCTCAATATCCGCAATCAGCGGCACTTCTTTACCCGCGACATTCCAGGTGGCGGCCATATAACCCTTGGCGGCATCGCCCGCCGGAACGGTATCTTCCTCCGACCCGGCCCACCATGAGCCAATCATCTTCTCGCGCGCGAAGCCGACCTTTTGTGCCGCTTTCAGCGCAGTCTGATTCATCACGCCCCAGCCCCAGAAAATCACATAATCGGGATTTTCCTGGCGAATCTTCAGCCATTGGGCGCTTTGCTCATTACCCGGATGTGCTACCGGAATCTGCACTAACGTGAACTTGTTCAGCTTGGCTTCTTCCTGTAAAGCCACAATAGGCTCCTTGCCATAAGCCGAGTCGTGATAAAGGAACACGATTTTCTTACCTTCCAGACTGCCCTTTTCCTTCTCTTTGATGAACTTGAGAATGGCGGATGCCTGCATCTGATAGGTCGTCACCAACGGGAAAGCGTAGGGAAACACCGAGCCATCCACCGCATCGGTGCGGCCATAACCCATCATCGCCAGCGGAATCTTATCCTCGGTGGCTTTGTCGATCAGCGCATACGCGACACCGGTGGACATGGTGTGAATCGGCCCGGTGGAGACTTTCGCCTTGGCCTTCATCCGCTCATAGCACTCGACGCCCTTCGCGTTGTTGTACTCGGTTTCGCATTCTTCCCACACCAGCTTGACGCCGTTGATGCCGCCCTCTTTCAGATTGACATAATTCAGATAATCAACGAAGCCGCCGTAAAACGATTGGCCGTTCGCGCCATACGGGCCAACGCGGTAGGAAGTAATCGGGAAAAACTGATCTTCAGCGACAGCCGCTTGCGAAAGAATGGCCAGAGAAACCGCCGTGATCAACAAGGGTTTACGGTACGTGAACATAAGGTTGTCTTCTCCACAAGGTGATTGAATCGTGTCTTGTCGTTATCAAAATCAATTTCCGCTCCCTAGTGCGGGAACGGCCACAAGCGCAACTTCTCCTTGGCGATTTGCCACAAACGAGCCAAACCATGCGGCTCGACAATCAGGAAAAACATGATCAACGCCCCGAATACCAGAATCTGAATATGCGACACGGTGGCGTTAGAAAACGGCAGCCCCAATAAACCAGCCAGCGCCGGTAAGGTGATGTCGAGAAAAATCGGCAGCAGCAAAATAAACGCCGCACCGAGGAAACTGCCCAAGATCGACCCCATCCCGCCAATGATGATCATGAACAGGATGCGGAATGACATATCCAGCGAAAAGCCGTCCGGCTCAACCGAACCGAGATAGCAAAAGGCGTACAGCGCCCCGGCTACCCCGCAATAAAACGAACTCACCGCAAAGGCCAGCAGCTTGGTCGGCATCAAGCGAATACCGATCACCTCAGCGGCCACGTCCATATCCCGCACCGCCATCCACGCCCGCCCAGTCGATGAGCGCACCAGATTCTTGGCCGCCAGCGCCAACACCGTCACCAGCGTCAGCACCAACAGATATTTCTCGCGCGGCGAGTTAAAGGCATAGCCCAAGATGGTGACTTTCTGGGTGGAAATCACTCCAGACGAGGAATGATTGGAAAACCACGGAAATTTGGTCAAACACCAGACGATGAAAAATTGCGCGGCCAGCGTCGCCACCGCCAGATAAAAGCCCTTGATCCACAAACTGGGCAGACCAAACAAAATCCCTACGCCTGCTGCCGTCAAACCGGCCAGCATAAAACTCAGCACCATCGGCAGGCCGTCGATTCTGAGCTGGAAGTTATAAGCGGCATACGCACCCACCGCCATAAATGCGGCTGAACCCAACGACAACTGACCTGCGTAACCAGTCAGCAGATTTAAGCCCAGCGCCGCCAGTGAAAAAATCAGGAAAGGAATCAGAATCGCTGAGAACCAGTAATCACCGGCCACCAGCGGCACGATGAAAAACGCTACCACCAACAGTGCAATAACGCCGATGCGGTCCTGACGGATGGGAAATAATTGCTGGTCAGCGGCATAGCTATTTTTGAATTGACCGGCTTCACGATAGAGCATGACGGTTTCTCCTTACACGCGGTCAATGTGTTTTTCGCCGAACAGCCCTTCGGGCCGAATCAGCAGAAAGCCCAGCGCCAGCACGTAGGGAAACCAGCCTTCAATGCCGCCGAAATTGCCGCCAAACGCCGATTCCATCATCGGCGGCAGATAAATCTCCGCCAGCTTTTCCGAGGCACCGATAATCAGCCCGCCGACAATGGCCCCCGGCACCGAGGTAAACCCGCCGATAATCAGCACCGGCAAGGCTTTCAAGGCGGTAAAGGTCAGCGCGAATTGCACCCCGTTTCGCGCCCCCCACAGCATCCCGGCCACCAGCGCTACGAAACCGGCCACACCCCAGACAATCGCCCAGATGTGTTGTAACGGAATGCCGATGGACAGCGCCGCCTGATGGTCATCCGCCACCGCCCGCAGCGCCCGACCGATGCGGGTGTATTGAAAGAACAAGGCCAGTGTCGTCACCAGCACGGCGGCAATGGCCGCTGCCGCCAGATCGAACTTGGAAATCACCATGCCCCAGCTATTGAGAATGGACTCAATCGGCTCATCGACGATGCCGAGGTCCAGCGCGCGTGGGTTACTGCCAAACACCATCGGCGCGAGTCCCTCAATGAAAAAGGCCAGGCCAATCGTCGCCATAAATAACGTGATCGGTGGCTGATTCACCAGTTTACGCAGCACGAACTTTTCAGTGGCAATGCCAAACAGCGTCATGATGATGAAGGCGATGAGAATCGCCAGCCACAACGGCGCACCATGTTCCATCACACCCACCACCGACAGCGCGGCCAGATACACCATTGCGCCCTGGGCGAAGTTGAATACGCCGGAGGCTTTGTAAATCAGCACGAAGCCGAGCGCGACCAGCGAATACATGACGCCGGACAGCAGGCCACTGATGAGAACTTCCAGAAAAAAGCGCATAGATTTTATCGCCTGGCAGATTATCGCTGACTCCCCTCTCCCCTTGCGGGAGAGGGGCTGGGGGTGAGGGGGTGAGGGATGCTCATCAAACAACCCCTCTCCCTAGCCTTCTCCCGCAAGGGGAGAGGGAATGGGTCTGAACGCTGACCATTCATCACCTAATGCCCCGCGCCTAAATAGGCTTTAATCACTTCCGGGTTGTTCTTCACATCCTCCGGCACGCCATCGCCGATTTTCTTGCCGTAATCCAGCACCACCACCCGGTCGGAAATATCCATCACCACGCCCATGTCATGCTCAATCAGCACGATGGTCGTGCCCATCTGGTCGTTGACATCGAGGATGAAGCGGCACATATCCTGCTTTTCCTCGACATTCATCCCGGCCATCGGCTCATCCAGCAGCAACATTGACGGTTCCGCCGCCAGCGCCCGCCCCAGTTCCACCCGCTTTTGCAAGCCATAGGGCAAGCGGCTCACCGGCGTTTTACGGATGTGCTGGATTTCCAGAAAGTCGATGACTTCCTCTACCTTCTTACGGTGTTCCAATTCCTCTTTCTTCGCCCGCCCCATCCACAGGGCGTGCTCGAAAAAGTGGCTTTTCATCAGGGTCAGGCGGCCGGTCATCAGGTTATCCAGCACGCTCATTCCCTTAAACAGCGCGATGTTCTGGAAGGTGCGGGCAATCCCCTGAGTCGCGGCCTGATGCGGCTCCATCTTCTTGCGTTCCTGACCGCGAAAGATGATGGTGCCTTCCTGCGGGTGATAGACGCCGTTAATGACGTTCAGCATCGAGCTTTTCCCCGCGCCATTGGGGCCGATGATGGCGCGGATTTCATGCTCGCGGACATCGAAGGAAATATCCGTCAGCGCTTTCACGCCGCCAAAGCGCAGCGAAATATTTTGGAGATCCAGAATGACATCACCGATGGTTCGACTCATCGTCTACGCCGCCTTCTGCACAGTCGGAAAGGTTTTAGCGTCAATGATTTTCAAATCAGCGGACACCTGGCCGCGACGGCCATCCTCAAACTTGACCTCGGTGGTGATGAACTGGCTGGGCTTTCCGGAATACAGCGCATCAATCAGCACCGCGTATTTTTTGGCGACGAAGTTACGGCGCACCTTGCGGGTGCGGGTCAATTCATCATCGTCCGGGTCCAGTTCCTTGTGGAGCACCAAAAAGCGATGAATCTGCGAATCGGCCACCATCGCCTCCTCGGTCAGTGCGGCGTTGACCTGCTCGACGCATTCGCGGATGAGTTCGCACACCTCCGGCTTGCCCGCTAAATCGGTATAACCGGAATAGGGAATGTTGCGCCGCTCAGCCCAGTTGCCGACTGCACCCATGTCGATATTGATAAAGGCACAGACCATGCTTCGTTCATGGCCAAAGCAGACGGCTTCTTTAATATGCTGGAAAAACTTCAGCTTATTTTCGATGTAGTTGGGCGCAAACATCGCCCCGTTGGCCAGCTTGCCGACATCCTTGGCGCGGTCGATGATCTTCAAATGACCGTCAGCATCGAGAAACCCGGCATCGCCGGTCAGGAAATAACCCTCGGCGGTCAGGGATTCGGCGGTATCGTTCGGGCGCTGGTAATATTCCTTGAGCAACATCGGCCCCTTGACCAGCACCTCGCCGTTATCGGCAATTTTGATTTCGACACGCGGCGCGGGGGGACCCACCGAATCAAATTTAATCGCCCGATTCGGTTGCAGGCAGACGTAGGCACAGGCTTCGGTCTGGCCGTAAAACTGCTTGAGATTGATGCCAATGGAACGGTAGAAGCGGAACAGGTCAGGACCGATGGCAGCACCGGCGGTATAAGCGACACGAATCCGGCTCATGCCGAGCACGTTACGCAGCGGGCCGTACACCAGCAGATTGCCCAGACCGTACAACACGCGGTCACCGAAACTCACCGGTTTGCCGTCCAGCAAATCCGCGCCACAGCGTTTGGCGATGCCGAGAAAATAATGGAACATCCGCCGTTTGATCGCGCCCGCGTCTTCCATCCGAATCATGATCGAGGTCAGCAGGCTCTCAAACACGCGCGGCGGGGCGAAATAATAGGTCGGGCCGATTTCCCGTAAATCGGTCGTCACCGTATCGCTGGATTCCGGGCAATTGATGGTAAAGCCCACCACCAGCGCCTGAGCGAATGAGAACAGATGATCACCGACCCAGGCCATCGGTAAATAAGACAGGATGTCGCCGCTGGGATCGAGCTTATCCATTTCCATGCTGCCACGGGCGGCGGCGATGAATGCGCCGTGGCTCTGACAGACCCCCTTGGGCTGGCCGGTGGTGCCAGAGGTATACAGCATCACCGATACATCGTCAGACTGCCCTTGTGCCACTTCGGCATCGAGAAAATCGGGATGGTTGCGGTTATGAATCCGCCCCATCTCCATCAGCTCGTGAATATCGTGCAAAAACGGCTGATTGTAATGGCGCATCCCGCGCGGGTCATCGTAGATAATGTGCTGAAGTTGCGGAATTTGTTCGTGAATTTCCAGCAGCTTATCGACCTGCTCCTGATCTTCGACCGCCACGAAGCGAATCCCGGCGTCTTGAAACACAAACAGCATTTCTGCTGCCACCGCATCCTGATACAGCGGCACCGGCACGCCGCCCAGGCACTGTGCCGCGCTCATCATCATATACAGGTGCGGGCGGTTATCGCCGATGATGGCTAGATGCTCACCGCGCTGGAACCCCAGCGCCGCCAGACCACAGGCCAGCGCTCGCACCCGCTCAGCGACATCAGCCCAACTCCAGGTCTGCCAGATACCGAGGTCCTTCTCGCGGATCGCGGGCGCGGCCCCTCGCACCTTGGCATGATGAAACAATAGGCGCGGGAAGGTCTGCGTCCCGTCAAATATTCCGACGGCGGTCTCTTGCGACATCGTTCTTCTCCAGCCGATTTCCGGTTCCCAGCCACCGAGTTCGGTCATGATGAAAGTCTTTTATTGGTTTTGTAATCGTCAGTTAATGCTGGAAAATTTCAGCCGCCTGGCCGTTGCTGGCGGGTTCAGACTTCTCCTGGCAAGACGTGGACGATGATCCGCCCACGGCCCGCACGCAGAAATTACGGATGCACTCCACCAACCATTCCTTATCACGCATGTTGCGGGTGGTCGGGCCAATCGGCCCCACCAGCGCCTCGGTAAACGCCCCGACGATGCAAGCGGCGCTGGCGTTTACATCCTGATCGGGAAACTCATGACGCTCGATGCCTTCCAGCAAAATGGCTTTGAACACATCCCCGAATTTTTTCCGGCAACGCAATCGAGCGGTTTCCACCTCTGGGTCCACCGGCTCGAAGACAAAAGCGTAGGCCAGATTCGGCCCGCGCAGCGCCCGGCGCACAAAGCAGGTCACCGCCTGCGCCAGCCGGGCACCCGCTGGCCCCGGCCCCTGGGCAATCTCGTTCAAAATGCCAATTTCCTCATCGACCGCCGCCTCTAGCACTTCCACGAACAAATCGGCCTTGGACGGAAAGTAGCGATAGATCATGCCGGTCGAAATCCCGGCCAGGGCGGCCACAGCGGCAATCTGGGCTTCTCGAAAGCCACCTTCGGCAACCAGCTTACGCGCCGCCATCAGGATGCGATCCCGATTATTGGCAAGCCGTTCTTCCATAAGTCGTGAGCGTCGATAGGCCATGAAATGATTATAACCTCAATTTTTGAATTTGTGTTCACTTTTCTGTAAAAAAGCGTTATCTTTAAATCGAACGCTTGATTTAATGCCATAAAAGTCCAGCAGGAGACGCCATGTCCTTCCATAGCCTGACCTTCGATTGGGGCGAAACCATCGAAATGCTGCGCGATACCGTGCGCGCTTTCGCCAGCAAGGAAATCGCTCCGCGAGCCGCCGAGATCGACCGGAACAACGAATTTCCCGCCGATTTATGGCTCAAGCTTGGCGACCTGGGCGTGCTGGGCATGACCGCCAGCGAAGACTACGGCGGCGTCAACATGGGCTATTTGGCGCATATCCTGGTCATGGAAGAGATCTCACGGGCCTCCGGTTCGGTCGGCTTGTCGTATGGGGCGCATTCCAACCTGTGCGTTAACCAGATTCATCGCAATGGCACGGCCGCGCAGAAGGACCAGTATCTGCCCAAGCTGATTTCCGGCGAGCATGTCGGAGCGCTGGCCATGTCCGAACCCAATGCCGGTTCCGATGTCGTCAGCATGAAATTACGCGCCGAGAAACGCGGGGACCGCTATGTCCTCAATGGCAGCAAGATGTGGATTACCAACGGCGCCGAAGCCAATACCCTGGTCATCTACGGCAAGACTGACATCAACGCCGGTCCCAAGGGCATCACCGCGTTCATCGTTGAAAAAAACTTTAAAGGTTTTAGCCAAGGCTCGCATCTGGACAAGCTGGGGATGCGCGGCTCCAACACCTCGCCGCTGTTTTTCGACGACTGCGAAGTACCGGAGGAAAACGTGCTCGGTGGGGTGGGCAACGGCGTTAAGGTGCTGATGTCTGGCCTGGATTACGAGCGCACCGTGCTGGCCGGGGGACCGCTTGGCCTGATGGCCGCCTGCATGGATGTAGTGGTTCCCTATCTGCACGACCGCAAACAATTCGATACCCCTATCGGCGAGTTTCAGCTAATGCAGGGCAAGCTCGCCGATATGTACACCACCTGGCAGGCGTGTCGGGCCTACGTCTACGCGGTGGCTCAATCCTGTGATCGGGCCGATCATGCCCGCGTACTGCGCAAGGATGCCGCTGGAGCGATTCTGTATGCCTCCGAAAAAGCCACCTGGATGGCGGGCGAAGCGATCCAGGTGCTGGGCGGCAATGGCTACATCAACGAATATCCCACCGGCCGACTGTGGCGCGATGCCAAACTCTACGAAATCGGCGCGGGCACTTCGGAAATTCGCCGGATGCTGATTGGCCGAGAGCTGTTTGCTGAGAGCGCCTGATGAGCGTCATCAAAAGCCGGATCGATACCCGCTCGGCGGAATTTCAGGCCAACGCCGAGACGATGCGGGCGCTGGTCGCCGATCTGCGCGCCAAGACCGCCCAGGTAGCGCTCGGCGGCAGCGAGGCCGCCCGCAAGAAGCACCTGGATCGCGGCAAATTGCTGCCGCGCGAGCGGGTTAATCATCTGCTGGACCCCGGCACCCCGTTTTTGGAAATCGGCCAGTTGGCGGCGTATGGCCTCTACGACAACGACGCGCCAGCGGCGGGCATCATCACGGGCGTTGGCCGGGTTCAGGGCGGTGAGTGCATGATTATCGCCAATGACGCCACCGTCAAAGGCGGCACCTACTACCCGATGACGGTCAAAAAGCATCTGCGCGCTCAGGAAATCGCCGAGCAGAATCATCTGCCGTGTCTTTATCTGGTCGATTCCGGCGGTGCCTTTTTGCCTCGCCAGGATGAAGTCTTTCCCGATCGCGACCATTTTGGGCGGATTTTCTACAACCAGGCCAATCTGTCCGCCAAGGGCATCGCGCAAATTGCGGTGGTGATGGGATCGTGTACCGCTGGCGGCGCTTATGTGCCCGCCATGTCGGATGAGACGGTGATCGTCAAAAACCAGGGGACGATTTTCCTGGGGGGTCCGCCGCTGGTCAAAGCCGCCACCGGTGAAATCGTCAGCGTGGAGGATTTAGGCGGTGGCGACGTGCATACCCGCATTTCCGGAGTCGCCGATTATCTTGCGGAAAATGATGCCCACGCCCTCTATATCGCCCGGCGCATCATGGCCAATCTCAATCGGATCAAGCCGGTGCAGTTGGCGTTGGGTCGTGGCGAGGAGCCACTTTATGAGCCGGAAGAAATCTACGGCATTCTGCCCACCGATACCCGCAGACCCTATGACGTGCGGGAAATCATCGCCCGGATTGTCGATGGCTCACGCTTTGACGAATTCAAAAGTCGCTACGGCAGTACCCTGGTCACTGGGTTCGCGCAACTGTACGGCTATCCGGTCGGCCTGATCGCCAACAACGGTATTTTGTTTTCCGAATCCGCGCAAAAGGGCGCGCATTTCATCGAGCTATGCGGTCAACGCAATATCCCGTTGTTATTTCTTCAAAATATCACCGGCTTTATGGTCGGTCGCCGATACGAAAACGGCGGTATCGCTAAAGACGGGGCCAAGATGGTGACTGCCGTTTCCACCGTTCAGGTTCCTAAGATTACCCTGTTGATCGGCGGCAGTTTCGGTGCGGGCAATTACGGGATGTGTGGCCGGGCCTATTCACCACGCTTCTTATGGATGTGGCCCAACAGCCGGATTTCGGTGATGGGCGGCGAACAGGCTGCCAGTGTGCTGGCCACCGTGCGCCGCGATGGCATCGAAGCGGGCGGCGGAACCTGGAGCAGCGCCGAAGAAGACGCCTTCAAAGCCCCGATCCGCGCCCAGTACGAAGAACAGGGCCATCCCTATTATGCCACCGCACGGCTTTGGGACGATGGGGTAGTCGATCCCGCCCAGAGCCGACGGATTCTGGGGCTGTCTCTGTCAGCCGCGCTCAACGCCCCCATCGCGCCGACTCGTTTTGGCCTGTTCAGGATGTGACGCAACCTTATGTATACAACGCTTGAAGTGCTGCGTGACGGACCGATTGCCACCGTGTGGCTCAATCGCCCCGAAGTGCATAACGCCTTTAACGTGACCTTGATCGCCGATCTAAAGGCCGCTTGCCGTCAGCTGGAGGCCGAGGATGCGGTGCGCGTCGTCGTTTTGGCCGGTCGGGGCAAAAGTTTCTGCGCTGGTGCCGATCTAAGCTGGATGAAAGCCGCTGGCGAGGCATCGATTGAAGAAAATACGACAGATGCCCGCCGACTCGCATCCATGCTGCAAACCCTCGCCGAATTACGCAAACCAACCATCGCGCGGGTACACGGCTCGGCTCTTGGCGGCGGTTTAGGATTAGCGGCCGCATGCGATTTGTGCGTTGCCGCCACCCATGCCGTGTTCGCCGCCTCCGAGGTCCGTCTGGGCATTATTGCCGCCACCATCAGCCCCTATGTGGTTCGCGCCATCGGCGAACGGCAAGCCCACCGCTATCTGCTGACGGCTGAGCGCATCAGCGCTGCACAGGCGCACGCCATCGGCCTGGCCCATGAGGTCGTTGCCCCAGAGCAGTTGGATGCCAAAATCGCCGAATTGATCTACGCGCTGTTACAGGGCGGCCCCAAGGCGCTGGCGGCCTCCAAAGCGCTGATTCGCGCCGTCGCCAATCACCCGGTCGATGAAAAACTGGTTCATGAAACCGCTCGGCAAATCGCTGAGCTACGCGCCACGCCAGAGGGCCAGGAAGGTCTGGCCGCTTTCCTGGAAAAACGGCCACCGGCCTGGCTTACAGGCGCCGCCAGTCAACGCTGACACGGGATGGGTGTTATGTTTCAGAAAATCCTGATCGCCAATCGCGGCGAAATCGCCTGTCGCGTCATCAAGACCGCCCGCCGCCTCGGCATTGCCACGGTCGCGGTCTATTCGGAAGCGGATGCCGCCGCGCGTCATGTGCGCCTGGCCGATGAAGCGGTCTTGATCGGCCCAGCCCCCCCGCGCGATAGCTATCTTTCCATTGATAAAATCCTCGCTGCCGCCCGCCAGACCCAGGTGCAAGCGATTCATCCGGGTAGTGGTTTTCTATCTGAAAATGCCGATTTTGCTGAGGCGTGCGCGGCGGCTGGCATTGTCTTTATCGGCCCGCCGCCTCAGGCGATCCGGACCATGGGTTCGAAAAGTGCCGCCAAAGAACTCATGGCTCAAGCTGGCATTCCGCTGACTCCCGGCTATCACGGCGCTGATCAGGACGCGGCTTTCCTGCAACAGCAGGCCGATGGCATTGGCTATCCGGTGCTGATCAAGGCCAGCGCGGGCGGTGGCGGCAAGGGAATGCGCGTGGTCGAGCGGCCCGATGACTTGATCGCCGCGCTTACGGCGTGCCAGCGCGAGGCTCGTTCGTCCTTCGGCGATGAGCGGGTTTTGCTGGAAAAGTATCTGACCCAACCGCGTCATATTGAAATCCAGATTTTTGGCGACCAACACGGCAACTACGCCTATCTGTTCGAGCGGGATTGTTCCGTGCAACGCCGCCATCAGAAAGTGCTGGAAGAAGCGCCAGCCCCTGGCATGACCGCTGAACGGCGCACCGCGATGGGCCATGCCGCACTGGCGGCGGCGCGGGCCGTCGGTTACGTGGGCGCGGGCACTGTCGAGTTTATCGTCAGTGCCGATGGCGTGTTTTATTTCATGGAGATGAACACCCGGCTACAGGTTGAACACCCGATCACTGAAATGATTACCGGCCTGGATCTGGTCGAATGGCAACTGCGGGTCGCCGCTGGCGAATCGCTGCCGCTGTCGCAAAAACAGCTTCAGATTCATGGCCACGCCCTCGAAGCGCGAGTTTATGCCGAAGATCCAGCCAAGGGCTTTCTACCCTCGACCGGAACCTTGGTGCATCTCACGCCGCCGGAAGAAAATCTGTATGTCCGGGTGGATACCGGCGTTGAGGAAGGCGACGAGATCAGCCCCTTCTACGATCCGATGATCGCCAAGCTAATCGTTTGGGACACCAATCGGGAACAGGCGCTGGCGCGGATGTTGCGGGCGCTGGCGCAATATCGCGTGGTTGGCGTCGCCAATAACATCGACTTCCTCTCACGCCTGGTCGCCTCGCCCGCCTTTACCCACGCTGATCTGGATACCGGTTTAATTGAGCGCGAGCGGGAATTTCTGTTCGCGCCGCATAGCACAATTCCCCGTGATGTGTTTCTGGTCGCGGCCCTGGCCACCCTGCTGCGCGAAGAAGCGCGGGCGGGCGCGGAGGCGGCGACCCATAACGACCCGCTATCGCCCTGGCACGCCCGCGACGGCTGGCGGCTTAATTCCCGCGCCGAGCGCCGCCTGATCTTTCGGGTCGGTGAATTGGAAAAATCAGTCCATGTTCGTTATGTGGAAGGCGGTTATGCGCTGGAGTTCGACGGGCAGGAAACCCGTGTGCGTGGGGAATTGGGGCCGGATGACACCTTGCGGGTGGACCTGAATGGCTTGCAGTTAAACGCCACCGTTGTTGTCGCCGGAGAACGGCGTTACGTATTTGTCCAGGGGCGCACCTGGCATCTGTCGCGGATCGATCCGCTCTATCACACGGGCGAAGGCAGCGGCCCGGAAGGTGGTTTGCTGGCTCCGATGCCGGGCAATGTCATCGCACTGCTGGTTCCACCGGGCGCGGTGGTCAAAAAAGGCGCGCCGTTGCTGATTTTAGAAGCGATGAAGATGGAACACACTATCACCGCTCCCACCGATGGCGCGGTCAAAGCGTTTCGCTTTGCGGTTGGCGATCAAGTCAGCGATGGCGCTGAGTTGGTTGAATTTGAAGTAGAGAAAACGTCGTAACTGGTCGAGGCGGTAACCGCTGGACGGCCATGCATTTCGTTAGCAGGACACCCCCCGCTCACGGGTAGGGACTGGCTCTTGATAGATCGACTTTGTACTGGGGGTGGCTCTTAGCCAGTGCGTTGGCCATGAGTTGGATATTGGTGGGATTGGGCCTTAGCGCGTTGCTAAGGGGTGTGCCAACGGCCAATCCGCCACCGCCCTGGGTATGAATGTCTCTTAAGACGCCCCCGGTGATATAGGCATCGAGTTTATTGTGCATCAGCTCGTGGAAAGCCACGTTGGCGACCAGCCTGCCAAATTGGGCATCACCCTCATTGACATTGAGATAGACCTCTGAGATGACGCCATTCGATGTTGGGAAGGTCGCCCCCGCCTGACCTAACGGCTGGTTTGTTTGACCCGCCACGATGCTGCTTTTACTGGATGGCAGGAAGTAGATCAGGAGTTCGTGGTCCTGGATAAGATTAGCGCGTGGCTCCCAGGAAAAATCAGCGCCGCTAAAACCGGCAGTCTTTGAGCAGATCGGGTTGAAGTAGGAAACCAGCACTGTTCCCACTTCGAACATCGTGCCTTCACCCCAGTAGTATTGCGACCCTGGCGCAAGATTTTTCAGCCAAAGACGGAAAATTTGCTTTTTCTGAGCCATTACGATTGCCTCGGTCTCGTTCGTTCGATCAGCGAAAGATTTTGAAAATAGCCTACCTTGAATCGGTAAGGCCAACCGGAATTAATTTTTAAAAATTCCTCATTGATAAATGCCACTCACCGCTGGCAACCTTTAAAGAACATAAAGAACAGGGGTCCATTGGCAAAATAGGCAAATAAAATGCCAGTTACTTTCTCGAAAGCAGTCGAGGGTTATTCGGCTTCCTCTCTTGCGTTTTTCTAGTGAATAATCGGTAATTCATTGTTTTTTATATTTTATAAATCTTAATTAGCCTAACGGGATGCGCCTGGCGGGCCAATTTGATTCGGTGCAAAATGGCTCAAGGGTTGCCGGAATGACCCTTTCTCACGGTGCTTGGCATTCGCTACAATGCCCGCCGAGATCAGCTATCCTGGACGGTGGCTTAATGGCGCAACCGCTCAGTCTCCCTTACTCCCTCCTTGAAGCAACGTAGAGGAAATTTCATGGCTCGTCATCTTTCACGCATCGGCGCAGTAATCGCGTTGCTTGTTGCCCTTACCGGCTGCGGTTATAACGACTTTCAGCGCTTGGACGAAACCACTAAATCCGCGTGGGGCGAGGTATTAAATCAATACCAACGCCGCGCTGATCTGATTCCCAACATCGTTGAAAGCGTCAAGGGTGAGGCTAAATTTGAGCAAGAGACCCTAACCCGCGTCATCGAAGCGCGCGCCAAGGCCACTTCGATCCAAGTCACGCCAGAAACCCTCAATGATCCAGAAGCGTTCAACAAATTTCAGCAGGCCCAGGGTGAATTGTCATCGGCCTTGTCGCGGTTGATGGTAGTCGCCGAGCAATATCCGACTCTGCAAGCCAATCAAGCGTTTCGTGATTTGCGGGTGACGCTCGAAGGCACTGAAAATCGGATTTCAGTCGCCCGTGGCCGCTACATTGAGGCGGTCCAGGCGTATAACGTCCTCGCTCGCCAGTTTCCAACCAATCTCACTGGCATGTTGTTTGGCTATAAACCCAAACCCAGCCTGACGGTGGCCAATGAAGCCGCGATCTCCACCGCTCCCAAAGTTGATTTCGGGACCACCAAATAACCGATGCGCCACCTACCCCGTCAGCTCGATCTGCCCACCGAGCGGCTGCCGTGGCTCGCGTGGCTGCTGTGGTTAGCGCTGCTTGGCGCTGTTCCGGGATATGGCCAAACGGTCCTGCCGGTTCCAGCGCTGACGGCGCGCGTCATTGATCAAACCGCTACGCTATCGGCCACTGATCGTGCGGCGCTGGACGCGAAGCTTGCCGCCTTTGAGCAGTCGCGCGGCACGCAAATCGTGGTGCTGATGGTGCCCACCACCCAGCCAGAAGCGATCGAAAGCTACGCCAACCGGGTAGCCAATGCCTGGAAGATTGGCCGTCGTGACATTGGCGATGGGCTATTGGTGATCGTCGCCAAAGACGACCGGCGGATGCGGATCGAAGTTGCCAAGGCGTTGGAAGGGCCTATCCCTGATCTTGCCGCCGTGCGCATCATTGATCGACAAATGATGCCGCGCTTCCGCGCTGGCGATTTCGCCGGTGGCCTGGATGCCGCCATTGAGCAATTGATGGCGCTGGTCAAAGGAGAAAATCTGCCGATTCCTGAACCCCATGCGCGGCGGGCTGGATCAGCGGGCCAAATGCCGGTGGATTGGGTCGGTGCCGGGCTGTTTTTACTGATGGGCACGCTGATGATCGGTTCACTGATGCGGCGGATGTTCGGCAAGGTCCTGGGGCCGCTGTTCGCTGGCGGCGTTGCCGGTGGGCTAACCTTTCTTCTGACCGCTAGTGTGCTGTTCGCTGCGCTGGCGGGCCTGGTGGGCCTGGTGGTCAGTTTCCTCTCCGCCGCTGCCCCAGTCGGCCGTCATGGGCCGGTCTTTCTCCCTGGCGGCTACGACCCGTTCTCTCGGCGGGGCGGTGGTTGGGGTGGTGGCGGATTTGGGGGTGGCGGATTTGGTGGCGGTGGCGGCGGCTTTGGTTCCGGCGGCGGCGGTAATTTTGGAGGCGGCGGCGCCTCAGGGAGCTGGTAAGACATGGCCTCGATCACCACCTTGTGGCGGCGCGCACGGCGGCTATTCATCAATCGCTGTGCGGACGCTCGTGATATCCACGCCCGTCTATCGACCGAGGCACTGGATCGGTTGGCGGCGCGGGTGGCCGCCAGTGAACAGCGCCACTCTGGCGAGCTGCGCATCTGCATCGAAGCTGGATTGCCCTGGTCTTACATCCGCCGTGATGCAACCCCGCGCGACCGGGCATTGACTCTATTCGGCAAACTGCGGGTCTGGGACACCGAGCATAATAACGGTGTGCTGATCTATCTGCTTTTGGCCGAACATGCCATCGAATTGATCGCCGATCGTGGCCTCAACGCCCGCGTCAGCGCCGAGCGCTGGGCTGATCTTGCAAAGCAACTGGGCAATCACTTGACCGACCGGCATTTCGAAGAGGGTTTAAACCAGGCCGTTGATGCGCTCTCGGAGCTATTGGCAGCCCATTTCCCGGTGGATGGTGGGCGCAAAGTCAATGAGCTACCCGACCGGCCGGTGATCCTCAACTAATTGCGCCATTGGCTCATTGCAGAAGGGGTCCAGGTGCGTGGCAAAGCTGCCCCCATGACCCCTTTTGATCGCTCAGGCTTCCTTGATCAGCCCGGCCCGATAAGCATCAACCAACGCCTTGAGTTCGTCGATGCGCTGCTCAATCTCCCGGCCCAAGTCGGTGTCTTTGACATGTTTGCGGGCAGCCTCCTTTTCCAGCACCACGATTTCCGGTGCTGTATCCAATTCGTCCTCAATCGCTTTCTGCGTTGATTCAAAGGGGTAATGCGCCACCAGATACAAGCCGTAAGAATGATCGACCAAGGTATAACCGGCGATGCCGGTTTTCTTGTGATATGCCTTGGAAAAACCGCCATCAATCACAATTAAACGGCCATCGCCTTTGATTGGGCTTTCGCCCTGTTTGACCTTGACCGGCACATGGCCATTGATGATATGGCCGGTCGCGGGATTAAGGCCGAATTCCAGTAGAATCCTGGAGACGGTATTAGCGTCGTTTCGCAGATCGTAATAGGCGTTGCGGGGTTCAGAATGGGTGGCCTTATCGGCGATGAAATAGCGCTCGAAGGTGGTCATTTTGGCCTTGCCAAATAGCGGAGATTGTTCGCCGCTCCATAAATACCACATGACATCCTGGCCATAGCGCTTCTGCTCCGGGTCGTTGACCGTGAAATAACCCTGGCGGGCCAACCGTTCTACCCGATCCATAAACGCCTTGGCGGCAAATTCCTCACCGCCCACCTTAAAGGCTTTAAACGAGCCATCTTCATTCATGGCGATACAGCCGTGATAAAGCAGATTGCCATTGTGGACGAGATAAATACCGCCATTGGAAAACAGAAAACGGGTGTGCTTTTGCAAGCGGCGGCTGGTGGTGAACGAATGCTTTAGTTTGTCAATCACAGCCTGCTCGCGCGGCGTTAATGCATAAGGCTGGCCAGGATCAATGGTCGGGAAATCGGCATCAAGCAGCGGGTAAATAGTGCCATTGAGATTAATCGTCCCTTGCGTGTAATCGATCTGCTCCAGTAACAGCCGATCTTCCATTTGATACTGGGGCCGTCGTTTGATGATTTGACCTTCGAGTTTGAGCTGAATAATGGCGATAGCCTTATGCATTTTCGCCATCAATTCGCGCTCGTGGTCGCTGAGTTCAACTTCAGTGTTCGGCGGCGGTTGGAATAGCGTGCAGGGATCGTTGCCATACACCTCCATCGCCAGCGACGCCAGGGGCAGCAAGCTGATCGCGTAACCGGTTTCCAGCGTCGCCATATTGGCGTGACGCAGACACAGCCGCACCACGCTGGCGATGCAGGCTTCGCTGCCTGCCGCCGCCCCCATCCAGACGATATCGTGGTTGCCCCATTGAATATCGACCGTGTGGTAGTCGATCAGCGTATCCATGATCAGATGCGCGCCGGGGCCACGATCAAAAATATCGCCGATGATATGCAACCGGGCGATAGCCAGCCGCTGGATCAGTTCCGCCAACGCAATCACAAAAGTAGCCGCTGCGCCGGTTTCGATGATGGTGCTGATGATGCCCTGGCTATAGGCGCGTTGCTCCTCGTCGCCTTCCGAGGTTTGCAGCAGTTCTTCGAGAATGGCGGCAAAATCCTTGGACAACAAGGTGATGAGTTCGCTTTGCAAGTGCTTCGCGGCCACCGTCCGGCACACCCGCAACAAGCGCAATAAGGTCAGGCGATACCATGCATTGGCATCGCTGACTTTTTCCAGAATCAGGGGTAATTTTTGTTCGGGATAATAGATCAAAGTCGCCAGCGTGCGCTTTTCTGACTCGGTGAGGGTATCGCCAAAAATTTCCTCAATTTTCCGCCGAATTGAGCCAGAGCCATTTTTCAGAACATGGCGAAACGCTTCGTACTCGCCGTGAATATCCGACAGGAAATGTTCGGTGCCTTTGGGTAAATTGAGCTGGGCGCTTAAGGTGATGATGGCGGCCGATGCAGCTTGAATAGACGGGTATTCCCTGGCCAAAAGGCTTAAATAATGGAGCGAGTCATTCCGGGACATGCAGGCCACCTTGAGAGGTTCTGTTTTAAGAAATTGGGCGCTATTAAAGCCGGTCGTTATCGGTAGGCGTCAATCCAGGCAATCTCCACCTGTCGTGATCCTAAAAGAGTATAGGCGGGAAGTTCCACCTCCAGGGTCTGCGGGTGCAGTTTTATCGAAACATGGAGTTCACCGGCGGCTGCCTTATCCGTATGAAACCGGCCCTGCGCATCGGCGAAGTAGAAGGGCATTTTTCCCGTTGTGCTTGTAGAACCTTGAATCTGTAGTCGATCCGTGGTGATGAGCAAGTTCTCAAGACTATGAAAGCCACGGTCAGCACGGTATCGGAACCTTAACGTGGTCTTTTCCGGCCACTGTCCAGAAACTAATGATAACCTGGCGCGACCAATGCCGTGTGAATCCGTAACCAAAACCACGAGGCAGCTTTTTTCAGTGAAGACAACGACAGAATCCGTGGGTTTTAGCAGCGCATGTTGGCGCAATTGAACTTTAACAACAGCTTCTCCCAAGACATCGCTTGTCCAGCAGAGCGCTAATAGGCTAATCAATAGCAAGTGACGTAGATTCACAATGGCCTGATGCCTGAGTTAAGTGGTAGATCGGCTTAAATAAAGAGGCGTAAGGTAGGTTTTTTATTTGCGAACGACCACTTTTGTCCCAACCGGCACCCGATCATATAAATCATAGATATGCTCATCCAGCATCCGAATACACCCGGCCGACTCGGCATTGCCTATACTCCAAGGCGCATTCGTGCCGTGGATGCGAAACAGCGTGTCTCGGCCGTCCTTATAAAGATAAAGCGCGCGAGCGCCTAATGGATTGTTTGGCCCTCCCCTTACATGGCGAGGTAGCTTTGGGTTTTGACGGCGCATATTCGCTGTGGGCGTCCAGCCAGGCCATTTCGCCTTGCGGCCCACTAAGGCAGTACCATTCCACTGTGCGCCAGCACGCCCAACCCCGATACCATAGCGTAAGGCACGCCCATCGCCTTGAGGGAAGTAGAGAAACTTCTTTGATTTATCAACAATGATTATGCCTGCTTCGGCTCCTCTGAAGTTATTAATCTCAGTTCCATGGAGGTGAGCTGGAATGCGGGCTTTATTGACTAAAGGAATGTTATAGGGGTCATCGGGGATATGGCCTGTATACCAACGGCCACCCTGTTTTGCATTGACCGCAGTGCTTAAAAATAGCATAACGATGAAAAGCAGTAAGCGACGCATAAACCTCTATCTCATGGTAATCTAGAATTTGGAAAAGCGTTGATGCCTGGTTTAAAGTTCGCCTTTCCTGTGAAATAAGGCAACGACTTCGGAATAAAACTCATAAAGGCTGCCGCGATAAAGCCAAATAATCCCGCAAATGCCATACAGGGATAAAGAGGCAGGAAAGTTGACTTCTCGCATGAGTTCAAGGATAGCTGGGTTTCTAAGATACCAATAGATGGCATAGCAACCGTCGACTGAAAACCATGTCGCTAAAATCATCAATGGAAAGAAAGACCAGCGGCGTTCAAGCAGAACTCGCATACTCCAAGGCGCTGTCAGATAGGTACAGCCCGCCATAATGAAGCTGATAGGAATATCCCAGTCGGGCGCGGGCAGGTAGTGTGAACCTGCGATCAATAAGCTAATCCCTGTTAAAAGCGTTGTGAGTTTCCAGGGACGCCGGTATTCAGAAGCAGGATAGATGGACGCAGCCATGATTCGAACAGCTGAAGCTGCATCGGCTTGAATGAATTGTTAGTTTGCGCACTCAAGTTTCCCTCCAAACTTCAGATAAGCTGGGGCAATTACAAATTTTATAACCAGCATAGTTGCAAAAAAAATAATAGCTTTGATAAGAACATCCTCATCCATTGGCGTTTCCCATAGTTTGAATGTCAAGGCTGCGAGGAATACGCTGAATAATGTAGAGAGCAATCTGTATGTTCTTGGCATAACAGCAACACAACCACAGCACTTCAAGGGAAGCTGGTCGTCGGGGTCATTTTTATAATCCAATGCTGTCAACCGAACAAAGCCAATATCGTGCGGACTGTTGCATGAGGGGCAGAATATCTTCATGTACAACCTTAACGGGGCGGCGGATAACCAGCAAGCGCGGTGCGAAGCGTCCGCGACAACGCCTGAGTTAAGCCTAAATGCGTAGTGGCGACGCGTTGTGGTATACGCTACCACAAGAAGCGGTACCACGAAGCATTTTCGGCTTGAACGAATTGTTAGGCAATAACAAATAGTTCTTAAGGACCAATTTTAGAACTTTGAGTCTGAGTTGCATTTGCCATGGCTTGAGCCATTTCGTCAGCCAGTTCTGGCATCATCGCGTGCATCATGGCGACGATAGTAGTGGGGTTAGTAAAGTCCATGGGATTCCCGGATTCAGCTGCTCGGCAGCGTGTGAGAGCCATAGCGACACATGAACCATATGCTTCATTGTCTAAATTTACTGCGTTATACGCATCGATTGCCTTTGAAGTCTCTCCAATCTCTTCCAAGAGAAGACCTTTTTGATACATCGCAAAGGATTTGTTGGCCTCGTCAATAATGACATTGCTGGCAATTTCGTAATATTCAGCTGCTTCTAAGAATTTTTTGACATTGACGAACGACCCGCCAAATGCGCTCTCGATCCAACCCTTCGAGGTTTTCAGCTCATCTGCGTTTTTTCTACCTCTTTGTTCTGTCTTTTGAGCTAATGAGCAGATAGCAAGCCCCGCTTTGAGATGAACTTCTTCAAGAGATATCTGCATTTGCGTTTCCTCAACGTGCTAGGGTGCGCAGCGGAGGGAACCCAAAAGCGTAGCTTTTGGGCGTCCGAGTTGAGCGTAGGGTTAGGCGACACCCTCATGGCTCAACGACAAAAGATTTTTTCAAGTGAAAAACTCGTTTGCTCGAAGGTGACCTGACGTCCACGAGCACCGTGTAACGACCGAGTTGGTCCTTCTGCTCGATGCGAACTACCAAATTGGCTTGGCTTAGCGCCACAACCGTTGGTTTTCCGAGAGTCTGCGCCCAAAGAAGGTTTCCGGTGTATTCTCCATAGACCTTTCCGTCCGGTGCCAGCACTTTGAAATCAACCAATGCGTCGCATTTTTCTCCTTCAGCAGCGCAGCCCGAGAAGAACACTAAAGCGCCAACGGTATCCCCTCTCTTTACGTGGTCGGGTTCGTTGAGATGCGGTACATGGGATTCATTGGTGCTGTACCACTCCTGTACGAAGGCGTGCGGATCGGGGGAGACCGCGAGCATGACCCCAAAACCCGCCTGTTGCTGCCGCCATTCGTTGTCTGGTGCAGCCTTGCCTGACTCATACCATTGAGCTTGGCCGGGAAGCGTAGTGAGGACGAGAAAAGCGGTGAGCCAGAAGGATTGCAAGTTCATTGTGACGCCCAACGTTTAAGTTAAGGGGCCCGCCGCTTGCGGCGCGTCCCAGCGACCGAAGGGAGCGAACTTGAACGCAATGTTAGGTTGTTTTCTTGAACCATTCTGGGTCACTCACAATCGTTGCTTCAAAACCAGACTCTAAGGATTTTTGAAGCCAGTATTGGCTTTTTTCAAAACTAGGCTCTAAGCCTTCACCACCCATAATGTACAAAACACCGAGTTCATGGGCAGCATGCCCACTACCTTTTTTTGCCGCTTCGAGATAGATCTTTTCTGCTTCGACGACGTTTCCGGCGAATCGCTTCTCGTGCGCAAGGGCAATTAGTTCATCTATCCCCATAACAACCTAACGGAGCGGCGGATAATCGGCAAGCCCGGACAAAACGGAGTTTTGGGCGGGCGAAGTCCGGTTGATCCGCGTGGTTGTGCGGCGCTTCGCGCCGCGTAAGCCGCGGATTGCAATCAGCCGCCCCGTTGTCGCGGGCGCGAAGCGTCCGCGACAACGTTTGAGTTCAGGGGCCGCCGGAGGCCGAAGGCCGGAGGGGACCGGCAAGCGCAGCTTGCCGGTCCCCTGGAACGAAGGGTTGGGCGTACGGGAACAATAGATGCTATTGAATTCCATACTCAGCGAGCTTCGCGCGAACTTGTGGAAGGTACTTTCCGGCTGTCTTTTCAACTTCCTGGGAATGGATCAGGCCGGCTGTCTTTTCGAAATCGGCGCGCGCTGCGTCTTTGCGTCCGATCGCCTCCAGGGACAGGCCTCTTCGGTAATAGACGAACGCATAATCGGGTTGCTCCGGAATGCCACGGTTGAACGCAGCGATAGCTTCGTCATGGCGCCCAAGCTCCTGAAGAGTCCACCCCAGGTTGTATTGAGTCATCATGTTGGCTTGGTTTGCGCTTTTGTCGATTGACTCGGCGAACTTCAGGGGAGCCAGACTGTCCTCTGTTCGGCCAACGGCACGCAGGTACGATGCGTAGTTGATGAACTCGTGGTAGGCAACGGCCGGAGCAATCTGCAAGGAAGCCTCGTGATCTTGCAATGCGGCCTTGACGTCACCTAGATTCGATTTCGCCCACGCCCTCGCCTGATAAGCCAGTCTTCTTGTTTCGGGAGACGTTTCGCCGGAACTAATGCATGTGTCGAGTATCGGAACCGCGTGTTGGAAGTCTCCAACACGGGACATCTCGTACCCGACGTCACACGGCGCGGAACCGTGCGAACTTGGTGAATATCCGCTGGTCACCAGTCCGGAGAGGCACAACGTCATCATCAGAGAAAGGCTACGCTTCATGGGACGCCCAACGTAGAGTTAGGCCTCACTTAGCGCGCGTTGTGACTTCGAACTGCAAGTCCTGGTACTGCTTCATAGCTTCCTTGAACCGAGCATATGCGCCTTCAAAATCTCTCTTCGCGTAGAGGTCAGTTCCGGAATTGAAGTTGGCCTCAGCGACTTCCCAGTTCTTCGGGGCAACCGCCGGGAGGCCCCTCTCAACAATGTCCCGAAGTGTTTGCGCTGAAAGGCGCATCGCCTGCGCGTCGGCCTGAGATTCCTCGACCGTTCGAGGGCGTGGCGCAGGGGGAGGATTGAAAATTACAGGCCCTGTTGGGTTGTTGATCTGCGGGCCGCTGCTTCCGAACTGGCTTTGAGTCACTCTATCCTGTTCGCGGGCTGGCGGCTTTGCATCCTCCTGCGGAACTCGAGGCCAGATATATGCAACTACGGCCAACAGGAGACTCCCGATACCCGCAATCCAGCCCCACACTTCAAGTTTCGGACGAGTAGACATAGCTGGGTTTGCGCAACGTGGTTGAAGTGAGGCCTAACAAGTAATTATGTAGTTTCCGCATATCTGCGAAAATAGCCCAACAAATAAAAATCCATCTGATTGTAATAATTTTTTCAACCGCATATCGCCACCAAAAAAAATGGCGGGTTCAAATTCCCCGCCATTATCCTCCCAAGCCAACCCCGGCGGAATCCCTACCTCCTCCGGGGCTGAATGAACAAATCTACTTCTTCTTCATCGGCGGCAAATCGGTACAAACGCCTTCAAATACCTCCGCCGCCATGCCGATAGACTCACACAACGTCGGATGCGGATGAATGGTCTTGCCGATGTCCACCGGATCGCAGCCCATTTCCACCGCCAGACACACCTCGCCGATCAAATCCCCGGCGTGGGTGCCGACAATGCCGCCGCCAATCACCCGATGGGTCGCCTCGTCGAACAGTAGCTTAGTAAAGCCCTCATCGCGGCCATTGGCGATAGCGCGACCAGACGCCGCCCACGGGAATACCGCCTTGCCGTATTTAATACCTTCGGCTTTGCACTGCTCCTCGGTTTTACCGGCCCAGGCGACTTCCGGATCGGTATAGGCCACGGACGGAATCTGCCGAGCATCGAAGTAGGACTTCTGGCCTGCTGCCGCTTCCGCCGCGACATGCGCCTCATGCACGGCCTTATGCGCCAGCATCGGCTGACCGACAATATCGCCGATAGCGAAGATGTGGCCGACGTTGGTGCGCATTTGGTTATCCACCGCGATGAAACCCCGGTCAGACACCGCCACGCCCGCTTTCTCGGCGTCGATCTTCTTGCCGTTAGGGCTGCGACCGACCGCGACCAGCACCAGGTCATAAAGCTGCGGCTCCGGCGGCGCTTTCTCACCCTCAAAGCCGACCTTGATCCCCTCTGGCGTGGCTTCAGCAGAAACGGTCTTGGTCTTTAGCATCACGTTATCAAAACGCGGCGCGTTGACCTTCTCCCATACTTTGACCAAATCCTTATCCGCGCCCAGCATCAGCCCATCAAGCATTTCCACCACGTCAATCCGGGCACCGAGGGTGGAATAGACCGTGGCCATTTCCAGGCCGATGATGCCGCCGCCGACCACCAACATCCGCTTCGGCACGCCGGTCAACAGCAAAGCACCTGTGGAATCGACCACGCGCGGGTCTTCAGGCATAAACGGTAATCGCACCGCCTGCGAACCGGCGGCGATGATGGCTTTCTGAAAGCGCACCACTTTCTTCGCACCGGTTTTGTCCTGCGCCTTGCCTTCAGTCAGTTCCACTTCCAGATGATTCGGATCAAGGAAACGCCCAACGCCGCGCACCACATCGACCTTACGGGCTTTCGCCATTCCGGCCAGGCCGCCGGTCAGCTTCTTGACCACGCCGTCCTTAAAGCCGCGCAACTTGTCGATATTGATCTGCGGCGGGCCGTAGTCGATGCCGTGATGAGCCAGCGCTTTGGCCTCATCCATCACCGCCGCCGTGTGCAACAGCGCTTTGGACGGAATGCAGCCGACATTCAGACACACACCGCCCAGCGTGGCGTAACGCTCCACCAGCACCGTTTTCATACCAAGATCGGCGGAACGAAACGCCGCAGAATACCCCCCCGGCCCGGCACCCAGCACCAGCATCTCGCACTCCATATCCACGTTGCCCTGATAGGACGCGGTATTCGGCGCGGGTGTGGCGGGGGCGGCGGGGGCGGCGGACGCCGCAGCAGGCGCGGCGGGTTTGGCCTGCTGGGGCATCGGCGGCGGCGCAGCGGCGGCTGGCGTCACCGTCTGGGCCACACCCGCAGCGGTGTCGATCATCAGGATCAGCGACCCCTCGGAAACCTTATCGCCGACTTTAACCTTGATCTCCTTAACCGTCCCACCCTGGGGCGAGGGTACGTCCATCGTCGCCTTGTCCGATTCCAGCGAAATCAGCGGGCTTTCCGGGTTAACCACATCGCCGGGTTTGACCAGCACTTCGATGATCGGCACGTCCTTGAAATCGCCGATGTCGGGAACTTTTACTTCAGTCAGCGCCATGATGGATCGCCTCCCCTCAGAGTAAGACGCGGCGGAAATCCGCCAGCAATTGCGCCAGATACACGTTAAAGCGCGTCGCCAACGCTCCATCAATGACGCGATGATCCGCACTCAGCGACATCGGCAGAATCAGGCGTGGCGCGAACTGCTGGCCGTCCCAGACCGGCTTCATCACCGATTTATTGACGCCCAGAATCGCCACCTCCGGGGCGTTGATGATCGGCGAGAAGGCCGTGCCGCCAATGCCGCCCAGCGAGGAAATGGTGAAGCAGGCCCCCTGCATCTCGGCAGGCCCCAGCTTGCCCTCGCGCGCCTTCTTGGCCAATGCACCGGTTTCGGCGGCGATGTCGAACACGCCTTTTTTATCGGCGTCTTTCACCACCGGCACCACCAGGCCGTTGGGCGTGTCGGCGGCAAAGGCGATGTGGTAATACTGCTTGTAGATCAGATTGTCGCCATCCAGCGAGGTGTTGAAGCTGGGGAATTGCTGCAAAGCGCGCACGCAGGCTTTGATCAGAAACGCCAGCATCGTCAGTTTGACGCCGCCGCTCTTCTCGCCTTCCTTGTTGATCTGCACCCGGAACGCTTCCAGCTCGGTGATATCGGCGTCTTCGTGATAGGTGACCGCCGGAATCATCACCCAGTTGCGGTGCAGGTTCGCGCCGGAAATCTTCTGGATGCGCGATAGCGGCTTGCTTTCCACCGGGCCGAATTTGGCGAAATCGACCTTTGGCCAGGGCAGCAGATCAACGCCGCTCACCCCACCGCCTGCTGCCGCGCCGGTCGAGGCGGCCGCCGCGGCGCCGCCGCCTTTGGCGAATGCTTCCACGTCTTCCTTAACGATGCGGCCGTTCTTGCCGCTGCCCTTAACCTTGCCAAGATCAACGCCCATCTCACGCGCCAGCTTGCGTACCCCCGGCCCGGCATAGGCCAGCTTGAACGCGCCTTCATCAACACGGGCGGCAGGGGCGGCGGTCGCGGCTGGCCCGCTGCTGGCGGGTGCGCTGGCAGGCGCACCGTCGGCGGCTTTGACCACCGTTTCCGGCATCGTCTTGGCATCACCCGATTGCAGGGTCAGAATCACCGTGCCTTCGGATACCTTATCGCCGACTTTGAGCCTGATCTCCTGCACCACGCCACCCAGCGGCGAGGGCACATCCATCGTCGCCTTGTCCGATTCCAGGGTCAGCAACGCCTGTTCGGCTTTAACAGTGTCGCCCGGCTTGACCAGCACCTCGATCACCGGCACGTCTTTGAAGTCGCCGATATCCGGCACCTTCACCTCAGCCACACCGCCGCGTGAATTGGTCGCCGCTGGAGGCGGTGGGGTCGGGGCCTGGGTTTGCGGCGCGGCAGCGGCACCATCGGCGGTTTCCAGCAACAGCACCAGCGCGCCTTCGGAGACTTTATCGCCGATGTGAATCTTGACCTCCTGCACGACGCCCCCGGCAGGCGAGGGTACGTCCATGGTTGCTTTATCGGATTCCAGCGAGATCAACGGGTCTTCGGCCTTGACCGTATCACCGGGCTTGACCAACACGTCAATTACCGGCACGTCTTTGAAGTCGCCGATGTCGGGGACTTTCACTTGAATAATCTGACTCATAAGGATTCCTCGTAGGCGTTGGACGATGCTTAGGCGCTCAGATCGTCCAGGGATCGGGCCGCTCGGTGTCGAGACCGTATTTCTTGATGGCTTCCTCGACGGTTGCAGCCTTGATCTGACCTTCATCGGCCAGCGCCTTGAGCGCGGCGACCGCGACATAGTAGCGGTTGACCTCAAAGAAGCGGCGCAGGTTGACCCGGTAATCGCTGCGACCAAAGCCATCGGTGCCCAGCGTGATATAGCGGCGGTCGGGGATGTAGTTGCGTACCTGATCGGCATAGGCACGCATGTAGTCGGTCGACGCTACCACCGGCCCCGCATGGCCCTCCAGGCAGCTTTCGATATAGCTCTTGCGACGCGGTTCGGTTGGATGCAGCAGATTCCAGCGTTCGACGCTCATGCCCTCGCGGCGCAGTTCATTGAAACTGGTGGCGCTCCAAATATCAGAGGTCACCCCAAAGTCATTTTTCAGCAATTCCGCCCCGGCGATCACCTCGCGCAGGATGGTACCGGACCCCAGCAACTGCACCCGTGGGCCTTCTGCCTCGCCGCCATTCTGGAACAGATACAGGCCCTTGATGATGCCGTCCTCAGCCCCTTCCGGCATCCCCGGATGCGGGTAGTTCTCGTTCATCACCGTGATGTAGTAATAGACATCTTCCTGCTCATGGAACATCCGGCGTAGGCCATCCTGGATGATCACCACCAGTTCGTAAGCGAAGGTGGGGTCGTAGGTGATGCAATTGGGGATGGTCGAGGCCAGAATGTGGCTGTGGCCATCTTCATGCTGCAAGCCTTCGCCGTTTAAGGTAGTGCGTCCGGCGGTGCCACCGAGCAGGAAGCCCCGCGCCCGCAAGTCACCTGCGGCCCAGGCCAGATCGCCAAAGCGCTGGAAGCCGAACATGGAATAGTAGATGTAAAACGGGATCATCGGCAGGTTGTTACTGCTGTAGGAAGTCGCCGCCGCGATCCACGATGACATCGCGCCCGCTTCGTTGATGCCTTCCTGCAACACCTGACCGGATTTATCTTCCCGGTAATACATCAATTGATCAGCGTCCTGCGGCCGATAAAGCTGGCCGACCGCCGAGTAAATACCCAGTTGCCGGAACAAGCCTTCCATACCGAAGGTGCGCGATTCATCGGGAACGATGGGCACGATGAACTTGCCAATGGCTTTATCGCGCAGCAGCGTACCGAGCATCTGCACAAAGGCCATCGTGGTCGAAATCTGGCGCTCGCCGGAGGCTTGCAAGAGCCGGTCAAACGCCGACAGCGGCGGGATTTCCAGTGCAGTGGATTGGGTGCGCCGACTTGGCAAATAGCCGCCCAGCGCCTGCCGCCGTTCGTGCAGATATTTATGTTCCTCGCTGCCTTCCGCCAGCGTCAGGAACGGAATATCGGCCATCTCTTCATCCTTGACCGGAATCTGGAAACGGTCGCGGAATTGGTGCAGCGAATCGCTGGTCATCTTCTTGGCCTGGTGGGCGATCATCTGGCCTTCGCCCGATTCACCCATGCCGTAGCCCTTGACCGTCTTGGCCAGAATCAGCGTCGGCTGACCCTTATGCTTCACCGCCGCCGCATAGGCCGCGTAGACCTTGGTGGAATCGTGACCGCCCCGGCGCAACGCCCAAATATCATCATCGGTCATATCAGCGACTAATTCTCGCAGTTCCGGGTACTTACCAAAGAAATGTTCGCGGATGTATGCGCCATTCTTGGAGCGGAAATCCTGATACTCGCCATCGACGCATTCTTCCATGCGCTTGATCAGCAGACCGGTTTTGTCCTTCTCCAGCAACCGATCCCATCCCCGGCCCCACACCACCTTGATCACGTTCCAGCCCGCGCCCCGGAACACCGATTCCAGTTCCTGGATAATCTTGCCGTTACCGCGCACCGGGCCATCCAGCCGCTGCAAGTTGCAGTTGATGACAAAGACCAGATTATCCAGATGCTCGCGCCCGGCCAGCGAAATCGCCCCCAGCGACTCCGGCTCGTCGGTTTCGCCATCCCCCAGGAACGCCCAGACCTTGCGGCCTTCGGTATTGGCCAGGCCCCGCCCGTTGAGATATTTGAGGAAACGCGCCTGATAAATCGCCATCAGCGGCCCTAACCCCATCGACACCGTGGGGAACTGCCAGAATTCAGGCATCAGCCACGGATGCGGATACGACGACAGGCCCTTGCCCTCGGTTTCCTGGCGGAAATGGAGCAACTGCTCTTCGGTCAGGCGGCCTTCCAGAAAAGCGCGGGCGTAAAAGCCCGGTGCGGAGTGGCCCTGGAAATAAATCAGATCGCCACCGTGTTTTTCAGACGCGGCGTGCCAGAAGTGCTGGAAGCCAATGTCATACAGCAGGGCGGACGATTGAAAACTGGCGATGTGACCGCCTAGTTCCGAGGATTTCTTATTGGCGCGCAGAATGATCGCCATCGCATTCCAGCGAATCGCTGAACGGATTTTATGCTCGATGTCGCGAATGCCGGGGGTACGCTCTTCTTTATCAACAGCAATGGTGTTGCGATAGGCGGTGGTCAGCGACGCGGGAATATAGATCCCCTCGCGGCGCGCCGCTTGCACCAGTTGATCGACCAGATAGTTCGCGCGTTCTGCGCCCTGGTGTTGCTGGACTGCTTTCAGAGCATCCAGCCATTCCTGGGTTTCCAGTGGATCAAGATCACGATTGGGTTCCACTCTTACTCTCCTCGGTTATTAACAGTGCTGCGCGTTAAAGCCGCGCTGGGGAATCACAGGGCCGTACTTCTACAATGATAGGTGATGATCGGCAGTCTTTTGCGGATGATGATAGTCAGGAGCCTAAGCCCCCGCTAAATATAGAATCCCGTATTGAAAAATGTAAACAGCGTTTTGAAATTTGACATAGACACTCTCCAGAGGCGAAGGGACCAGATTTTGCGCCATCACGGCGGCTATTCCCTGGTCTTTAGAATGGCGACGATATCCAGGTTGAAGATCTTGCGAGCCACCGTCAGAGCCGTCACTGCGACGGTGACCAGCACCACCAGCGTGGCGTAGCCAAAGGTGGCTGTTTCCAGATATAAAGGCAGCCGAAACATCTCGTTCGCGGTGCCTTCCGTCAATAGATAGGCAAAGCCATAGCCCAAAGCGCAGCCGATGGGCAGCGCGGCCAGGGCCAATAGCCCAAGCTCTCCCAACAAGATATAGGCCACATCCAGTTGCGAGTAGCCAAGCAACCTCAAGGAAGCCAGTTCGCGGGCGCGCTCGGCCAGGGAGATCCGCGCGCTGTTGTAAACGACACCGAAGATAATGATGGCGGCGACCACGATATTGGCCAGCGTCAGGCGCAGGTTTTGCTCCATGATCCGGCGCATTCCAGCCAGTGACGCGGCATGTGAAACCAGGCCGGTAATAGCCGGGGTATTCTTCAGGCTTTTGTAGAGCACATCCAGTCGGGTCGTATCAAGGCTCAAATGTGTACCGGTCACTACGTCGCCTTCCTTCATCAGGTTATTCAACAACGTGCGGTCAATGAACACCATAAAAAATGTCAGGCCCACGTAAGATTCCGCGATGGCCGTAACTGGCAATTCGTGACTGGCTCCATTGATTTCCAATAGCTCAAGGGTCACCCGCTCGCCAAGGCCAACCCCAAGCCAGTTCGCCATGGATTTGGAAATAACCACGCCCTGCTCCGGGATGGCGATGGGGCGCAATTCGTTATCCAGGGGCCGTGACAGGTTCCCCAGCCCATCGCGGCCCAGCACAGCCACCCGGCGGGCGCGCGGGCCGTAGTGAATTTTGGCCGGTGTCACCCGAAAAGGTTCGACTTGCAGCACGCCAGGATAATGGCTCATGTTGTAAACGGCCTTATAGGGGCGGGTCTGCGCGAAGGCGACGGTCAGATTTTGGCGCTCGGCTCGAAAAAAATGGGTGTCGATCATGTGAACCGCCGAGTTAAGCACCCCCAACGGCGCGACCAGAATCGCCATCGCTGCCGCAATGCCTAAGGTGGTCAACAGCGAGCGCAACGGCCAGCGGACGATGTGGCGGACGATCATCCGGGTCGGCTGATCCAACCACCGGCTGATGCCCAGCCGCTCGATCAGGGTGCGGCGATAGACCGGCGGCGGCGGTGCCCGCATCGCCACGGCGGGCGGCAATCGCATCACCGTCCGCAAGCTGCCCAAGGCCCCGATCAGCGCAGCAATCACCGGTGCCGCCGTGGCCTGCAAAAACGCGCCCGGCGTCAGTGTGTATTCCAGAAAGGGAAAACGGTAATGCGCGGCGTACATCTCGGTAATGGCATGACCCGCGCGAGCGCCGACTAACAGTCCACCGATCACGCCCAGCGCGACGATAGCCAGAACAAATTTTAAATAGTGCCAGGCGATGGCCGCGTTGCTATAGCCGAACGCCTTCAACGTCCCAATCTGTTGGCGCTCGGTTTCGACGTGCCGCATCATCAGCATGTGTAGCAGAAACGCCACCACACCGATAAAAACCGGTGCCGCGATGAAGATCGAAGCGCGCAATTGGCCGATTTCGCCGGTCAGGGTGGCGTGGGAGATGTGATCGCTACGCCCGTAAGCGCCGATGCCGCCGTACGGATCAAGCAGCGCATCGACCCGGTTTAAAACCTCAATCTGGTCGATGCCGGGGATCAGCGATAACACCACGTCATTGAAAGCCCCCTCCAGATCGAATGCGGCGGCCAGGGCCTTGCGATTCATCCATAACACGCCAAACCGCTCATCATCCGGCACCATGGCACCGGGTACCCCGAAGAACACATATTCCGGCGATAAGGCGATACCAACCACGGTCAAGCGGCGCTTTTGTCCTTTCAACGTGGCTGAGAAGCTGCTACCCAGCGTCAGGCTGTGGGCATCGGCGAACGCCTCACCCAGCACCGCCTCGTTGGTAGCGCCCGGCAACACCGCACGACCGCGCCGCAAATGCAGTTGATTGAGCGCGCCCGGTTCCGGCAGCGACGACAACAGCCCGTTGACCGGCTCTGCCATTCCGGCAATGTCGATGACGACGTTATGGGTAATCCGGGTGCTGACCTGCTTCACGCCAGAAATCGCCGCCAGCTTCCCGACCAGCGAGGCCGGAGCGCGCCGCACCGAAGCAAAAGCATCAGCAAACCGATAGCGCTCATAGTAGGTTGCTTGTGTGCGCTCCAGCGAATAGATGGTGCCCAGCGACATGACAAAACCGGCGGTACCGACCACGGTCACCAGGGCGATGGCCAGCGCCTGGCTCCACAAGCGGCGTAAATCCCGAACGATTTTTCTATCCAGAGCGCGCATCAGACAGGCAGTCTCTCACCAGGACAGGGCGCTGGCGGGCTGGCGATGGTCATTGACGCGAATTTCGGCGATGTGGCCGTTGGTGAACGAAATCACCCGATCGCCCATCGCGGCGATGGAGACATTATGCGTGATTAACACCGTCGTCGTTTTTAACGCGCTGCTCGCCGCTTCAATGGCCTGTAGCACCAGGATGCCGGTATTCGAATCCAAAGCGCCGGTTGGTTCGTCACAGAGCAGAATCGACGGACGCTTGGCAATCGCGCGGGCTACCGCCACCCGCTGCTGCTCACCGCCGGACAGCTCAGCGGGAAAATGATCGGCACGCGCCGACAGGCCAACCAGATCCAGCGCGGCTTCGGGTGTCAGGGGATCAGGGGCGATCTCGGTGGCCAGCAAGACATTTTCGCGGGCGGTGAGACTGGGAATCAGGTTATAAAACTGAAAGACGAAACCGATTTCTTCGCGACGGTAGCGAGTGCGCGCGCGCTCACTAAACGCCGCCAAATCGGCCCCACGGTAGAGGACTTGCCCGGCAGTCGGACTGTCAAGGCCGCCCAGAATATTGAGAAACGTTGACTTGCCGCTGCCCGAAGGCCCCAACATCACCACGAACTCGCCGGGCCACAATTCCAGGTCGATCCCGCGCAGCGCATGGACTTCACCCGCTTCGGTACGATAGGTTTTGGCCAGTCCCCGCGCCATAAAGGTCGGCTGGGCCGCGCCTGCTCCGCTGCCAGTCCCGTCAGCCATCGGCACAGAGCCAGAGAATTTTAGTCCAGACCATGGGAATCAACGCGGTGCGACGATCAGCGCAATTCCGATCACCGTCGCCAGGCTGGCCATCACCACCGGTAAGGTGATCTTCTCCTTCAGCACCAACGCCGCCAGCGGCAGGACAAACAAGGGTTCGGTGGCGTTTAGCGTGTTGGCAATGGCCACATCCAGATAAGCAATGGCTGCCAGCGATAGCCAGAAGCCACCAAACGTCACCACCACCACCGAGAGCAGAAAAAAGCCAAAAAACCCCGGCTGACGCAGGGGTTGCAACCGACCCCGAAGCTGGCCGGTCAGGTGGCCGAACAGAAAAATCCCGGCGGTGCCTGCCAGCATCCGCACAAACGTCGCCTGGACGCTGCCGGCGCTGGTCAAGGCTTCCTTGGCCAGAATGATCGACACCGCCATCGCCGCGACCGAGAGCAACCCATAAACGACCCCGGCCATACCAGTGCGGCCACCCTCCCCGCGCATTCTCAGCCACATCACCACGCTGACCCCGCCCAGGATCAGACCGATCCCGGCCCAATCCAGCGGGTGTGGTTGTTCACCTAACCAAAGCACCGCCAGAATCACCGTCAGCACCTGGCCCAGGGTGAACAGGATGACCACCGCATGAGCGCCTAAATGGTTCAGGGCCAGAAAAAACAGCGTATCGCCGACCGCAATGCCCAAAAGACCGCTCAAGATCAGCAACCACCAGGCTTCGGCACTGAGCGAATTGAAGCCTATCAGCAGCAACGCAGCGCCGAGCAAAACCACACTGGCGCTGCCTTTGGCGAAGGTCAAAGCAACCGGCGGCAACTCATCGCCCAGCCGTCGAAACAGCACCGAGCCTAACGCCCACGAGGCCGCCGATCCCAAGGCGGCGGCCATACCGATTAGCTGTGGGTCCACGGTATCTCTCTAGTCGGCTGCATCTGATTACGGGCGAACCGCCGGGTTGGCACCGCTCGGCGCTGGACCAAATCCCGCGACTGGCGGAATCGGGGCTGGCACCTGGCCATCGGGGCGCTTCTTGAAGACTAGTAAATAACGCTGCGGAATATGCTGGTGCTGGCGCACCAGATCAAACCCGTAGTTCAGCAATTGGGCAATCAGCAGTTCCTTGGCGATATAGGGACCGTGATACGGCAGAATGCCCGGCTGCACCAAGCCATTATCGGCCAGATAAAGCAGGCCATCGTCGGTCAGCGCCTCACGGATGGCGTTGACAAAGGAATCGCGCTCCGGTGCCGTCGACATGGCGTAGATGTTGTGATACAGCGAGCATAGAAACACGCCATTGACTTTGCGCCCTTTTAAACCCAGGGTCTTGCCATCGGTTTGCAAGGTTTCGATGTTGGTGACGCCGAGGTTACTCTTGACCTGTTCGACGTACTTCAGATGCTCGGCCACCGTATCAATGGCGATAACCCGTCCGGTCGGCCCGACCAGCTTAGCGAAGCGGAAGGAGTAGTAACCAGGGCCAGAGCCGACATCGGCTATCACAGCGCCCGGTTTTAGATCCAGCAAGGCCACCAGTTCTGTCGTGTGTTCCCAGCTTTCGCGCCGGGGATTGTTAAACAAGATGGTATCTTCAAGATACATCTTCCGCGTCTGGCCGGTGTAGGTCTCCTCGTCACCGATATCTTTCAGCCGGTACTTGCGCTGGAGGTATTCCTTGAGTACCTGATAATTGTTGCCACCAAACATCTTGAAGAATTCGTTGGTCAACGGCTCGCTGGTCATCTCGGCCTTTTTGGCGGCATCGGCGAGCAAATAATCAGCGAACCATTGCAAGGCGGTGTACTCGCCGCCGTAGTTTTCACGGGGAATGATTTTCGCGTAAAGCGCCAGCGCCGCGTTGGCTTTCTCGGTCATTTTGGCGGTTTCCTGCCGCTCTGCCGCCCCAAGCGCTTCAAATAAATCGTTCGCGGCTTGCCGTCCTTCCGGAGTGATGGCGAAGGAATCGCTACTGCCGACATGCACCAGCGACATGTTAGAGGTGACTGGCACCTGAACAGTGAGAGTCGCTACTGGCTGGGCGACCGTACCGCCCGGTGGCGTGGCTTGCTCCGGAGGCGGCAGATTAGCCATCTCTGGCGGCACAGTGCGTTGTGGTCCCGGCCCTGGCCCTTGCGCCAGAGCAGCCCCGCTTGGCCCGAACAGTAGCCCGACAGCCAGCAAAGCCGCCGCTGTCCAACTTGATCTACCCGACAGGCGGGTCGCAGTCACTCTCATCATTGAATATCCTCTGGTCTTCATTGGAGGGATTTGGGCGCATCGGAAAGAAGATGGCGACGAAAACGGAAGCTTAATTATGACAGTTGATACTGTCTTAAAGCTGAAAGGGGACGAATTCTACCCGGTTTACGCCCATTTCGTGCAAGGTCGGCGCTTGCGATGCCCAATCAGTTTTAGATGATGGCTAAAACGTCTTTAGCATTCCTCACAACCTCGGATCGACTGGCTCTGATTCCAGTGCCAGCACCCCAAACACGCATTCATGCACCTGACGCAACGGTTTACGGGCGATAAACCGCTCCAGCGCTTCCAGGCCGAGGGTAAATTCCCGCCACGCCAGCGCCCGCTTACCACCCAGCGACCGTCGCCGCAGTCGGGATAAGTGCCGTTCCTCAGTATATTCCGGGCCATAGATGATCCGCAGATACTCACGGCCCCGGCATTTCACCGCCGGTTGAATCCGGCTTTGGCCCTCGCCGGGAATGAAAGCCAGCGGTTTGACCACCATGCCCTCGCCGCCTTGTTCAGTTAAAGCCAGCCACCAGTCGATCACGCTTTGGCAAGCCGCTTCATCCGCCAAATCGGCGACCTGATAGGCCGTCGCCAGCAGTAACGAGGATTCATCCGCCGCAGCAAGCCGGTGCAGTTGCGTCATATGCCAGACGTGGGTTTGATCGCTATGGATGCGATTTTCCGAAGCCAGCAGATGAAAGGGTGCCAGGCGCACGTCGTCGATGGACGCGACCGGCCAGCAATAACGTCGATAAGCCTCGGTAAAGCGCTGGGCATCCCGCCCACGTTCGCCGTAATTGGCGGACAAATCAGCAACGTCGATGCCGCGCGTCCCCGCCGCTTCCAGGAGCTGCCGGGCGTGGGCCAGCATCGCTCCGCTGGCGGCACCGACAGCGGCATATTGCCGAGTCAGCAATTCCCGCGCCTTTAACGACCACGGCATTAACTCGCAATCCAGCACAAACCAATCGCTGGCGAATTCCTGCCAAAAATCAGCGGCGCTCAGGGCTGCGGACAGCCGCGCCAACAGTTGCCGCTCCATTTCGCTATCGGTGAAAAACCGCCGCCCGGTGCGAGTGTAGACAATGCCCTGCCCTTCGTTGGCGATGCCGAACCGGCTCTGGGCTGCCGCTTCGTCCTTGGCGATGACCACGACCGCCCGCGATCCCATGTGCTTTTCCTGGCACACCACCGAACCGATCCCGGCCCGGCGGTAATACGCCAGCGCCTCTCGCGGATGCTCCAAAAAACCCGTCTGGTTGCTGGTTTCCGCCGGTGACATGGTGGGCGGCAGATACACCAACCATTTCGGATTAGCGGCAAAACGGCTCATCACTTCCAGTGCGGCGGCAGCGTTCTCCGGGCGAATCGTCACGCTATGCCCTAAGCGCGGATGCAGGATGCGCTTGCCGGAACAATCGGCCAGATCCAGCAAGTCATCGGCTTGCTGCTGCATTGATAACGAACCGCTGCTCGCCGGTTCCAGAGGCCGCAGCGGTTCGTAGTACATCCGCGCCGCCGGTTCCGCCACCAGCTCGCGTTCCGGGTAACGCAGCGCGGTCAACTGCCCGCCGAACACGCAGCCGGTATCCAGGCAAAGGGTGTTGTTGAACCACTCGGCGTTGAGTACCGGCGTATGGCCATAGGCCACCAGCGCTGGACTGCGATAATCGGCCGCCCAGTTGTAGCGCACCGGCAGGCCGTAGTCGTCGGTCTCGCCGGTGGTTTCACCATACATCGCAAACTCGCGCACCCGCCCGGAGCCGCGCCCGTGCATCTCGGCGCGTAACCCGGCGTGCGCTACCACTAACCGCCCACCATCAAAAACGTAATGACTGACCAACCCATCCAGGAATTTCATCACCTCGGCGCGGAAGGCTTCCGACTCCTGGCCCAACTGCTCCAGCGATTCGGCCAGGCCGTGACTGATTTTGACCTGTCGGCCGCGTAACGCTTTAAGCAGCTTCAGATCATGATTACCGACCACGCAATAGCCATCGCCACTGCGGACAGCAGCCATCGCCAGGCGCAACACATCCGGGGTGCGCGGGCCGCGATCGACCAGATCACCGACAAAAACCACCTTGCGGCCTTGGGGATGGCGCAGTTGCCAGGTTTCCCCATGCACATCAAGTTGATAGCCGAGTCGATCCAGCAAGCGGCACAGCTCATCAAAACAACCGTGGACATCGCCGATGATATCAAAGGGTCCGGTTTCACTTTTCTTGTTATTCCACAGCGGCTGCCGTTCGATGGTGACCTCATCCACTTCTGCCGGCGAACGCAGAATATAGACATAGCGGAAACCTTCCCGCTCCAAACCGCGCAACGAACGGTGCAGATTGCCCAGTTGATTGTGAATGACGTGCGGACCGAAATCGCGGTCGGGCCGTTCGGCGTTGCGCTCCCGACAGACCCGTTCCGGCAAATCGAACACGATGGCGACCGGTAAACAATGGTAATCGCGAGCCAGTTGCACCAGCGGCTTGCGGTCTTCGGCGCGGACATTGGTGGCGTCCACCACGGCCAACCGTCCGCCTTTCAGCCGCTTACCGGCGATGTAATGCAGAATGTCGAAAGCATCCGGTGTGGCCGATTGGTCGTTTTCATCATCGGCCACCAGCCCACGGCAGGTGTCGGAGGAAATCACCTCGGTGGGCCGAAAATGGCGGCGGGCAAAGGTAGATTTGCCGCAGCCGGAGGCACCAATCAGCACTACCAAGGACAGTTCGGGAATCGTCAGTTTCATGCCGCGCCTCCTTGCGGGTCGTCGCGGGTAAATACCGCCATCTGCGTCGGCGGGCCGACCGTGGCATCGACCGTCCCAACTGGCACCAAGCGCACGCCATAGCCAAACGTCGTGGCAACCCGCTGGCCCCATGCCGCAAACGCGGCGCGCGTCCACTCAAAGCGATGATCGGGGTGGCGAAATTGGCCGGGCGGTAAGAAGGGATAATGAATGTTGTATTCGACATTTGGCGTCGTCACGATCACCAGACCCGGCCGGGCGCATTGAAACAACACCCGCTCAAACGCGCCCAGCCGGTTTTCGTCCAGGTGTTCAATCACCTCAATCGCGGTCGCGGCGTCGAAACCCTCAATCCGGGCGTCACGGTAGGTCAGACCACCATGCAGCAATTGGATGCGCTCACGCTGGCGCTGCGGCAGACGGTCAAGCCCCAAGCGCTCAGCGGCGATTTCCAGCACGCGCACCGACACATCCAAGCCCACCAGTTGCGTTAACTGCTTCTCTTTCATCAAGCGCGACAACAGTTTGCCATCACCACAACCCAGATCAACCACGGTTTGCACACGGGCTGTCTCCAGTTCGGCAATGACCGTCCGTATCCGTGCTTCATTGAGCGATAGCGGCGCTTCAATTGCTGCTTCTTCCACGGTGATCGAGGCCAGATCAGAAACCGTTGCGGCCTCCTCCGTCACCGTTTCCGGCGGCGCGGCGTCGGGTGCATCCTCCTCTACGACTTCCAGCCGAGCCAGCGCTTCGCGCGCCAGGCTCCATTTGTGGCGCAGATAGCGGCGGGCAATCCGGGCCTTTTCAGGATGTCCGGCCAGCCAATCCGCGCCGTGGCGCAGCAGCTTTTCCAGTTCGTCCTGCCCGACCCAATAATGCTTGGCGTTGTCCAGCACCGGCAGCAACACATAAAGATGCGATAGCAACGTTTTAACCGTCACGGTTGCCGTGAGGGTCAGAGCGATGTACGGACTCTGGCCCCAGTCGGGAAATTGCGCATCCAGCGGCAGCCGCTGCATCTGGACTTGATAGCCCAGCGGCTCGAATAACGCGGGCACAAAGCCTTCATCGGCGCGGGCGGCCACCACCGGCAGGTGAGCAATCAACGGCAACGGCTGATTGACCAGTTCCGGATGATCGGCACAACGGCCGGATAAAGCGGTTGCAAACACCCGACCCAGCGCGACTGATAGAAACGAGGACGCGGCATAAGGCCGGTCGTTGACGTATTGATCGAGCAACCCGCCGCCGGTGGCTGTGGCTTTGCCGCGCACCAGATCAATCGGATCGACATCGACCAGCAGGCAGGCCGTACAGCGTGCCTCATTAGCTTCTGGATAAAACACATGCGCCGTCCCGAAGCTGAGCGGGTATTGCCGTACCTGGTCCGGGTGCTTGTAGAGTAAAAAACCCAAATCGGTCGCGGGGAGTTGGGTGTTGGTAAGGGTGAGCAACATCGGTTTTCCTTTTTCAGCTTTCCTGTCTGCCGTCTCATCAGTCAAGTAAGATATTGCTTTCTAAGAACTATTGGTATCTATAACTCAAACAAGCGAAGGTTTTTTCAAGGTACAATACACAATCAAGACTCTGAGTATTAAATTTTCCTTGCGCTCACGACTCGCCCGCTTGATCTGATCACCATGCCACATTTTTCATTCCAGCTTGATATTCTGCCCATGCCACAGCGTTGCTTGTGGCAGGAACTGGCTGAGACGCCGCCAGAATTCGTACTCTATGGCGGAACCGCCATTGCGTTGTATTTCGGGCATCGTCCTTCGGTGGATTTCGACTTTTTCGGGAACCGGGATTTTGACCCCGATCAATTACTCGCTTCTCTTCGCTTTCTTGGCGATGCGCAGGTTTTGCAAAAAGAACACAACACGTTGACTTGTCGGGTTGATCGCGGTGGCCCGGTGCAGGTGTCGTTCTTCGGCTTGCCAAAATTACCTCGTTTGCGCAAACCAATTGCAATGTCAGACAACGGAATTCGTATCGCTTCTTTGCTTGATCTGGCGGGCATGAAAGCGGCGGTTGTGCAAAAGCGGGCCGAAGCAAAAGACTATTTGGATATTGATGTGCTTATCCATTCAGGCGGAATCGACCTTGCTACCGTGCTGGCGGCAGGCGAAGCCATTTATGGCCGCTCATTCAATCCGCAAATCACCTTAAAAGCGCTCTGCTATTTTGGAGATGGCGATTTACCCAGACTTGCTGATGCGGTAAAAAATCGCTTATTGGCAGCGGTGCAGGCGGTAGATTTGAATCAGTTGCCGAGTATCGACTCAGGCGAGTGAGTCGATGATTTTTATTCCCCTGACGCCAGAAACTGAAGCCGTCGCCCGGCGTGTCATCTGGTTTGAGGAACCCGCACGCGCCTTGCAAGACCCGGTGCGGTTCCTCGCCTACGCCATGACCTACGCCACTCATGAGGATATGCAAATCATCCAGCGGTATGTTACGGACGAACAGTTCCGCGAAGCGCTTGATCAAGCGCCACCCGGCATTTTGGACCCCCGTTCCTGGGCCTACTGGCATCTGAAATTTGACCGGTATCCAGCCCCGCCTTTGCCGGTGCGGCGGTTGCCGTGAAGCATCGAGCTTGGCGATGAAGAGTCTCTCGCTGTTCAAACCTGTCGTGCCATCACTGAACCTACGCTAGCGTCCGACGGGCTACCCTCTTACCGCACCCAAAACACCTCACCGCGCGGTGTAAACGGCAGCCGATGACCCTCTGGCATCAAAAAGGCGTGTTCAAAATCAATCTGCAAATGGTCTTCGCAATAGCCGTCGGTAATGACCAGCACCGGCCCACGCGGCGGAAAATCCCGCTGCCGTACCGCCGCTTGCAGACACGCTATGCCCGGTTGCAGCACGGTTCCGCCGCGCCCTTTCACCGCAATTCGCTCCAGCAGATTTTCCGGCGGCAGCCAACCGGCATCGTAGGCGGTGGCATCGCAATACACCAAACGCACCGCGAACACCTCCCGCGCCTGGGCGTAGCTGGCAATAGCCCCAATCGCTTTACCCAGCAATTTCGGCTCCATCGAACCGGAGGTGTCCAGCACCACGCCGAACACTCGCGCCCGACGTTCTTCCTCCGGCGGCTTGAGGATCGACGGGCGGGGAATGTCAGGCGTACTGCTCTGCCGCCGCGAGGGGCGGGCGTAACTGCGATGCCGCTCTGGGGGCGGGAAATGTTCATCAAACCAATAAGCTAAGCGCACATCCCATGGAATCGGCGGCTGGGCCAGACTGCGGATTTCTTCCACCAGTCCAGCGGGCAGAAAGCCGCGTCCGCTCATCAAACAACGCTCCATGCCTTGATACAGGGCGCGACGGCAATAGGCTTCGGCATCAACGAAAATGCCGCCTTCTTCCCGACCCAGTAAATCCGGCACTCCCGGTCCGCGCAACGTTGCCAGTTTGCGGGCACGGCGCACATCGCGCGCCAGTTGATCGTAAATCTCTTCGGCAGATTTTCCCTGAAATTCAATATCGTGCAGCAAGCCCAACAGCGGAGGATGCCCAATCCCCATCTCGATCAACCAGCCGTTGATCACAAAATCACAAGCGACATTCCACAAGAATGGATCGCGCCCCCGACGGCGTGAGCTGTGGTTTAACCCGGCGTGCAGCAACTCATGGGCAAAGACGAACAGACATTCGGACTCGTTTAAGCCCGCCCCCGGATTGATCCAGATGGTGCGGCTGCTGACATCAATCGCGGCGACGCGGATGTCGTGCAATTGGCAAATGCGCGGGTCTTCTTCCAGGGTGAATCCAATCGCCAGCGCGCCCAGCAAGGGATGACTATTGACCAAGCGGCGTTGCGCCCGTAAGCCGGGTGTCAATACTCGCGCGCTGCCGCCCATCGGGCTGACCGACCTACCCGCTTGTTCAATCGCCTGACCGACACTGCGCGCGATTCCATCGGCCAATAGGGCGCGCCAGTCGGGCAACCGCCGATACCTCTCATAGGCCGGGTCTTCGGCGCGAAAGAAACTCATGCCTTTGCCGCAGAGGGCTTCATGCCAAGCCAATAAATCTTTATCGCAACCTTCTGTCACCAAGGCCCGAAACAGTGGCTCCTCGCCGCTGACCGGAATCAAGACTTCAGGGTGCAAGAGCACTTCGGCCACCACGCCCAGCCCCGCTTCGTGACAAAACCGTTCCGCCACCAACAGCGCCGCAATCTCCCACACCTGTTGTGGCTCCCGCTGCCGCACCAGGCCAAAACCGAGACAGGCATAAGCCAGCGCCAGCACCCGCGCCCATTCCTGCGGCTCGGCCAGCCGCTTGGGATGCACCCACAGGATGCCATTGGCGGTGACCGCTACCCAGCCCTTGGGACTGACATGCTGATGCTTGTCATCGAAATGGATGTAAACCTCACCGGCCAGCGCATCCAGCGGTGCTTTTTTCGCCAACGCCAAGCCTTCACCGAATTTTTGCCGAGTGGCGTTTTCAGTCGGTTTGGTGCGGCGCATCACTGGCCCAGTCCTGGCAGCAAAGCCCGTCGATACGGCTAAAGTGCGCCCTATTATGTGTCACAAGGATCAAGTTTGCGGTCACTGCTTGCGCGGCGATCAGGGTGTCGTGGTCGCCAATCGGTTGCCCAGCGTGATGGAGCGCAGCGCGGATGACCCCGTAGCTATCAGCGGTCGCGGCATCCCAAGACAGGGTAATGACGAACCGCAGGAATGTTTCAACCAGTTGTTGCAGGCGCGTCGCTGTAGGACGCAACGCCAGCCCGTAGCGCAGTTCGGCGCGGGTGATGGCAGAGATAGCGATTTGCCCAGGCTCAGTGGCTCGCAAACGCCGGTCGAGCGTTGGATAGCCCCCTTTGATCGCGTAGCTACAGATGTCGGTATCGAGCAGGTAGCGCGGCGTCATTCCGACCATCCGCTGAAAGGATCACGGTCAGGCTGTGCTGCCTGGTGTATGACTGGGGTAAAAGCCGCTATTTCGGCCTGGTACTCGGCCAGGAGTTGGTTGCGCAATCCGATAAAACTCGTCCACGAGGCCGGTTGCGCTGATAGCACCAGGTAGCCGGTGGCTTCATCGCGCCAGACAAAGACCTCCTCATGGTCAAAGCGGTACTCAGCAGGCAATCGCACTGCTTGACTACCACCGTGCCGGAATACTTTGGCGGTTTGCATGAGGCCACTCCTCTATTTAGAAATGTAGATACAAATTATATCTACTTTTAGCAGGGCCTGATATGATTTTCACTGGAGCCGGATTTCCTTACCCCTTCTTCCCCCGCTCCGCCAGGCGCGGTAAATCTCTGGCGACTTCCACCAAAAACCAGGACGGCAACCGCTGACCTTCATCGTCTTCGATCACCACGGTCTGGGCCATTTCCACGCTGATGCGCGCTAAATCCCGCAGCAGATTTTTCGCCCGCATCGATAACTGTTTATGCTCCTGGCGCAGTGAGGCTTCATCCTCTGGCAGTTCCTTGCGCAGATAGCCGCGCAACGATTGCGCCAGGAAATAGAGAATATCCCGATCCGCCGGATCGGCGGGCCAATGCGCATCGCCTTTCAAAATCGCCGCCAGCGTATGCCGTTGCCGCAACTGCTTGATAAAACCCTTGAACTGCCCGGCGTGTGCGGGGGTCAGCAAGCCAAACGCCAGCGCTTCCAGCATTTCATCGTTGACCGCATCGCCGTAGGAATGCAGCGCATCAGAGAGCATGTGCCAGGAGCGCGGCGTTGAAAACGGCTCCTCATGCTTGGGCGGTTCGTTCCACAGGTGATCCGGGCGAAGCTGGATGTATTCCACCACCCAGGGATGGATACCGCCCTCATCCACCGCCCACGCCAACCATTCGCGGTGCTGGGCGCGCAGATGGATATGCACCAGCCGGTTGATCAGCGCTGAGGGCATCGGTTTCACGATAGCGGCGTCCTTGGCCCGATTGCCCGCGCCAACCACAATGGTACCGACCGGCAAGCGATATTCGCCGACGCGCTGTTCCAGAATCAGCGAATAAAAGGCTTTCTGAATATCGTGGCTGGCGGCGTTGAGTTCATCGAGAAACAGCACGAAGGGCTGCGAACGGACGATATTGGCAGGTGGGAAAAACCGGGAACAATTGCCGTCAATCTGCGGCACACCCAGCAAATCTTCGGGGGCCAGTTGACTACCGAGCAAGGATACACACTCCAGCCCGACCGCCGTGGCGAAGCGATTCACCAGCGCGGTTTTACCAATGCCCGGCGCACCCCATAGAAAAACCGGCCGCACCACCGCCACATGGAGCAGAAAATCGAAAGATTGCGTCAAAGTGAGTTCGATAGCCGAATTCACGGTTACTTTAGCCTACATTGCAAGGAGTTAGAGAGGGGCGCTTAGGGGCTATCGCCACACTGGAGCCGCCTTCAGGCTTGAAATCATCAGGTCAGAAGGTCAAGATCGCTTTTTTTCGGGCCTGATAAAACCCGTAGAGCGATTTTTTCAAAACCTTAGAGCCGTCTGAACATGTTAGGGTAGCTGGTCCGATAAGGCGTTCAGAATAACGGCCTTTCTGACGGGTGAGCAGCGATTTTTGACCAACCCCCAAGCGTGGCATTTTTGCAGACTTCGTGGCCGATACGAAACCTGTCTGGACCGGATGTTAAAAAATAACTACACACTTCAGCAAAAAGTGACCAGCGATATGCCGCAACTGTCAGGGAACTTAAGCAGTGGATCGCGCGTAGCACCATGAACGCTCAGCGCGCTCATATCCTCTATTTTGTCACTGAAGACTGGTTTTTTTGCTCACATTTCATCGAGCGCGCTATCGCCGCCCGTCAGGCAGGCTATCAGGTTTCGGTCTTGACGCGCGTGCGTGACCATGGCGAGCGCATCCGCGCCGAAGGCTTGACCCTGATCCCGCTGGAAATCCATCGCAAGGGCTTAAACCCGTTCCGCGAACTCTCGACGATTCTGGAAGTCGCCCGCATCTATCGTCGGCAGCGACCTGATCTAGTCCATCATTTCGCCCTTAAACCCATCATCTACGGCACGCTGGCCTCATGGCTGGCACGTATCAGGCACTGTGTGAACGCACCGGTCGGCATGGGCTTTATTTTCTCGTCATCGTCACGGCTGGCCCGTCTGATTCGCCCGATCATGCAACTGAGTTTGCGGGCTTTGCTCAATCCGCCGGGTAGTCGAGTGGTTTTTGAAAATGCCGACGATCTGGCCGAATCAATCAAAGGCGGTCTGGTGCGCCCCAAGGCGGCCGTGCTGATTCGTGGCGCTGGCGTCGATATCCTCAGCTTTCGGCCATGCCCTGAGCCGGAAGGTGCGCCGAAAGTCGTGCTCGTTGCGCGGATGCTGTGGGAGAAAGGCATTGGGGAATTTGTGGAAGCGGCTCGCCGCTTACGCGCCCGTGATATTGAGGCCCACCTGTTGCTGGTCGGCGCGCCCGACCCGGAAAATCCGGCGGCGATTCCTGTCGCGCAACTGCAAGTGTGGGCTGAGGAAAACGTAGTGGAATGGTGGGGCCAGCGCTCTGATGTCGCCGAAATCCTAGCCAATAGCCACATCGTCTGCCTGCCTTCTTATTATCGGGAAGGGCTGCCCAAGGCGCTACTTGAAGCGTTAGCCGCCGGACGCCCCGTGGTGGCGACCGACGCACCGGGTTGCCGGGAAGCGGTCCGCCACGGCGATAACGGCCTCCTGGTGCCAGAGCGTGACCCCGAAGCACTGACCCAGGCGCTTGCCACCTTGATCAATGATCCTGCCTTGCGGCGACGGATGGGTGCCAGCGGTCGGCGGCGGGCGGAAACTGAATTCGCCTCGCCGTTGGTGTGTGAGGCTACCCTGGCTCTGTATCGCGAACTGCTCACTGACGAGAAACATGCTACCCTATCGACCTCCACCGGGCCGGATCGCCCCCCCAGTGTCGCCGCTGCCGACCCCCTGGTTGCCCCGGATCCGGCGCGGTCCAATCGCCAATCCTAAGCACAGGTGCCAGAGCGCCCTGTCACTTCCTAGCTCCTAAATCACTTGCCATTATGACTTCACTGCCAGTTGAGGGGCCTTGCCTCGCGGCCGCCGCCAGAACGCCAGCGACATTAAAACGCGCTTTTTGGGAATGGGATGGCGATCTCACCCGCGCGGTGCTTGAAGACCTCCGCCAAGGGATCAATTATTGGCCACTCTGGGTGCGCCTGGGCTGGCAGGATGTGATGCTGCGCTATCGACGCTCGATGATCGGACCCTTCTGGCTGACCATCAGCATGGGCATCATGGTGTTTTCTTTAGGGCTTATTTATGGCGATCTGTTCGGTATGGCCGTTGATCGTTATCTGCCCTTTTTGACCATCGGTTTTCTGGTATGGGGCTTGATCAGCGCCGCCCTCAACGAAGGGTGTCAGACGTTTATCGAAAGTGAGGGCATTATCCGCCAAATCGACCTGCCCTTGTCGATGTTCCCGTTGCGGGTGCTTTGGCGTAATCTCATCATTTTCCTCCACAATGTTGTCATCTATGTCGTGGTGGTGGTGGTCTTTGACCTTAAGCTCGATGCCTCCCTGCTGTGGGCTATTCCCGGCTTATTGCTGTTGATGATCAATGCGCTGTGGTCGGCGACCTTGCTTGGCATTCTTTCGGCGCGGTTTCGCGATCTGCCGCAGATTGTTTCCAATATCCTGCAAGTCACTTTCTTTGTGACGCCTATCATCTGGATCCCGCAAGCGTCTTTCAAACGACCCCTGCTCATCGATGCCAACCCGTTTTACCATTTCATCGAGCTGCTGCGCGCGCCTCTGCTGGGTCACGCACCGACACTGGCCAACTGGAGCGTGGCGCTGCTGATCACGCTGGTTGGCTGTGGGGGAACCTTTCTGTTTTTCCGGCGCGCCTACGGCCGCATCGCTTACTGGGTTTAGCTCGTGACTGCTTCGATTCTGTCACTTGATGATGTGTGGGTGGAATACGCTATCTATGGGTTAGCCAACCGCTCACTCAAGAAAACCCTGGTCGGCCTTGCCTCGCGCGGGCGGCTAGCGCGCGAGGTGGAGACGGAAATCTCCCGCGTTGTCGCGCTTAAGGGGATTAGCCTGCGGGTCGATGATGGCGAACGGGTTGGGGTGGTGGGGTCCAATGGGGCCGGTAAAACCACGCTGTTGCGGGTGATGGCCGGTGCGCTCAAACCCGTGCGGGGCCGGATTCGTCGGATCGGCTTTACCTCTTCGCTATTCGATGTCTCGTTGGGAATGAATGCCGAGGCCAACGGCTGGGACAACATTACCCTGCGCGGTCTTTATCTGGGCCTGACGCCGCGCGAGATCCGCGCGCTTGCTGACGAAATCGCCGACTTCAGCGGCTTGACCCCTGAGCAATTGGCCTGCCCGGTGCGCACCTACTCCAGCGGAATGCAAGTCAGATTAGCGTTCGCCATCTCGACCGCCGTGCGCCCCGATATTCTGCTGCTGGATGAATGGATCAGTGCAGGCGATGCCGCCTTTGTGGAGAAGGCCAAGCAGCGCATGAATGATTTGGTCGATAAATCCCGCATCCTGATTTTCGCCACCCATTATGACTGGCTGTTGGCTGGGGTCTGTAACCGCGCCATCTGCCTTCAGGATGGCAAGATCGCCGCTGATGGGCCAGTGGCTGACACGCTGGCTTTTTATCATCAAGCCGCAACTTCACCGCCAACTTAGTTCATCAGGCATTCAAAGGCGCTTGCATCAATGCGCAAACCGCCAGGCCATCTCCGGCTTCTTCAATTTTTCAGTACATCCAACACCGCACCGATAATCGTCCTTCGGATCAAGAGATGATTGGCCGCCGCACCGAATTCAACAGCGGTAAAAGGTAACTGGGTTTTTGTCCCCTGATAATATCCAAGAAACATCGGATCGCACGGAATCCCTGTCGTTTCGCTTGCTTCAGCTTCCATTACAACGCGGTTCTTTTGGTCAAACTTAAAACTCTTATCCAACTCGAATACGCCCGGCGTTGCGGCCGCCCCATCATCCCAGGAATCAATCAGCCAAATAGAGCCGTCCCTGATGTGCTTGACTATACAAACAAAGTGGTCACGGCGGCCGCCCCCATGAAGGCTCACCCCTACAACTAAAGGCACTCCTTTACCTAGCAGGTCATTTGCGACATCTAGGTATTTGTTGTCAACGCCTCTCCAAAATTGTGGCTGATCGGCGACTGACCATGTGTGACTGATGACGCCTCCCTCCGGAGTCAGCGACGCTGCGAGAATCTTCTTGTTAAACTTATCGTGATTATTGCCAATCAATCGGCCCCAGGCTGCTTTCATATCCCCTGCTCGAACCGGTGGCTGTTTAATTTTCGAGCTGTTTTGAATTAAGTCGTTTAAATGGCTGTTTTCATTAAACAAACCGATGAGTTTTCCAGCAACAAATTTTGCCGCAGCAAGGCAATAGTTCGGGCTGGTGGGTTTAGGCCCGCCTCTGGCTTTGTTTTGGATCTCGCGCATTGCCTTGAGCTTATCGAGCGGATTTTCTGCCATCGCAATACCCCTTAAATGGTTACAGACTAGAGAGCAACCTGAAGTCCAAGGACTTAGCAAAAAAAATGCCATCGTTGCTTAAGAAGTTGGAACAACGGCTTAACCCCCATTCTTTCAGCAAAGACGTGCAGTGCTGAGCCGATTTGAAAGACCAGCAGCTTGAGGACTAACCAGCCAGTGCCGCGGCCTACGGTTTCTGTGCTTCTGCCAGTGCGCAACGGCGCGCGTTTCCTCGCCCTGGCGCTCGATAGCCTGATCGCCCAAACCGATGTCGCCTACGAAATCATCGCTATTGACGACGGTAGCTGTGATGAAACTCCGGCTATCCTACGCTGCTATACCGCCCTATCTACTGATCTGCGCGTTATCACTGGCCAGGGAAATGGGCTTTCACACGCCTTAAATCTCGGTTTGGCGCACGCGCGCGGTTGTTACATCGCCCGCATGGACGCTGACGATATCGCTCTTCCCGGTCGGCTCGCCGCGCAATGCCAGTATCTGGATCATCACCCCAACATCGGCGTTCTTGGTACGCAGGCGCTAAGGATCGATCCAACCGGCGCTCGCGGTGGCCGAGTGCGAGTTCCCATAGGTTCTCAGCGCGTTCGAGCCGCGTTGGCAATCAGTTGTGCCTTGATCCACCCGACGGTGATGTTGCGGCGCGCGTCTTTGCTGGCGGTTGGCGGCTACCGGCCACAGTTTGATGGCGCTGAGGATTACGACCTATGGCTGCGCCTTTCGGAAATCACCGAGTTGGATAATTTGCCGCAACCCTGGCTTTTGTGGCGACAACACAATAGCCAGGTCTCCACCCGGCGCGCGCTGCGTCAAGCGCGTGGTGCAGCGCTGGCGTTGCTGGCGCATCAAGTACGCCAAAGCGGTGCGGCTGATCCGTTGGCCGACCAGCAAACCCTGGCCGGTTGGCGGCAGTCCTTCCTGGAGATTGCCGATGCTCCCTTGCGCGTTCATGCGTTGACCATCGCTGCCTTGGTGGATAATGGCGGTAGCTTACGCCGTCGGGGTTCGGCTTATCTGCAAGCAGTCTGTAACCGGCTAAATCAGTCTGATCCCGCGCTGACCCGCCGCATCGCTTTGGCCTGCGTGCGCCACCAACGCCAACTGCTGCGCGCTGGCCGGTGGCGCGAAGCGCTGGCGCGTTGGCCGGTGTATCTGGCAAGCTGTGGCGTTGAGCTTTTACGAGCCTACTTTATCCACGCTAGCATCCTGTGGCGCTCGTGAACCGCGCGCCATTTCGCCGGTCACAGGCTGCGGATCGCCTGGTTATAAAATTCAATTGATTGCTTCTTTGGGGGTATTCGGATGGGTGTCGGTTATCAGGGTTTGCAATTTTCGCTTTTTGGCAAAGGCAAGGGAGTGAGTTTCGAGCGAACGGTGATGCTGGGACGGCAGAACCATTATCTTGATGCGGGCACGGTGCAAAGCATGTTCGAGCGTTTCGGCTCTCCCGTGACCGACGCTGAAGTCCACGCCATCCTGCATCATGCCTACTCAGAAAATCTGTTCAAACAGCTTGGCGCTAGCCAGGTGGATAGCATTGACGCCTCTGACTATGAGGGGGCGAGCATCATTCATAACCTCAACGATCCGATCCCGCCGGAACTTCAGCGCCAATACAGTTGTGTGGTCGATTTCGGCTCGCTGGAACACGTTTTTAACTTTCCTGGTGCCCTGAAAAACGCGACTGATCTGCTCGCAGACGGCGGCCATTTGCTCAGCATCACCACTGCGAACAACTTCATGGGGCATGGGTTTTACCAATTTGCCCCGGAGGCGTTTTTCGGTTATCTCGCCAAAAACGGCTTTGCGGACATCGAGATTTATATGATTCTCTACCGCAATCTGCCCTATTGGTTTCGGGTCAGTGAACCGCGCCAAATCGGCAACCGGGTCGAGCTGGTCAACGCTGAACCGGTCCAGATGGGCATTCTGGCCCGCAAGGTTGAGCATCGACCCCAGGCGATCTTCCCCATCCAATCCGACTACCACGATGCCTTTTGGCAAAAGCGCGATGTCGAGCGCAAAATCGAAGCACCGCCCGTCGATCCGCATGTCAGCGCACTGGTTCAGGACCTCAAGGCCAAAGTCGCCACCCTGGTCGCCTGGCCGGAGACGCTTTCCCCCCATTTGACTAACGGCTTCGAGAATCACCTGCATTACCAACTGGTCGATCCGGCGGTAGAAGTGGCCGGATCGACCAAGCCTGCATTATTTTCACGCTTGCAAAAGGCACTTGGTCTATCCGCCGAGGCCGCCAAATCCAGCGCTCCCCCGCCTGTTGATAAAGAACCTGGCAATCTCAAACCGGTGGATCAGGTTAAACACCGGGGCGTCATTATCCCGATCATTCCGAAAGTGTTTTCCGAGCAGATTATCCAGACGATCCAGGTCGGCACCTACGAAGCGAGCGAGGCGGGCGAGCTTGATGCGCTGATCCAGACCGATGAGGTGATTCTGGAAATCGGCGCGGGCTGTGGCTTTATTTCGACTTACTGCGCCAAGAACCCGCATACCAAAGCGGTCTACTCGGTTGAGGCCAACCCGGCACTGATTGATGTGATTCGGCTAACCCATCAACTCAATAAAGTGCAAGTCACGCTGTATCACGAAGTGCTGGCCAAGGAAGCGGGCGAAATCGATTTCTATGTGCATGAAGATTTCTGGGCATCGGGAACGCACAGCTTCCTCGGCAAACCGGTCAAGGTGAAAACCACCTCGTTCCAGCAACGTCTGGCGGAAATCCGTCCCACCATGCTGATTGTCGATATCGAGGGCGGCGAAGATGGCCTGTTTGAAGGCATTGATCTGACCGGCGTCAGAAAAATTATGCTGGAGGTCCATCAACCGACCATTGGTCGGCGTGGCGTTAAGCGGCTGTTCGATCAGCTTTCCGCGCAAAATTTCCACTACGACATGTGGCATAGCTCCCGTAGCATCGTGACGTTTTCTCATGTTGATCGCGGCTGAGCGCGCGCCGGTGGCTAGCGTCCATCGGCCACGGTTAGCCGTGTTGATCAATGATATGAACTCTTCCGGCGGCATTCAGCGGGTCGCGGTCAATCTGGTGCGGGAACTGAGCGAGCGTTATGACGCCCGCTTACTGTCAGTCGAAGCGTTGCACAAGCCAGTGTTCCACGATCCTGATCTGCAACTGGCCAGTCTGAACTGTGCGCGCCGGGCACGCGGCCGGTTGCCCTATTTGGTGGAGATGACCACTATCGGATTTGCACTGCGCCGCTATGTGCGCGAGCAGCGCATCGATATCGTGTTGGCGATCTGGTATGACTTTGCGTGTATTACCGCGCTGGCGCTACCGGGTGCTGTGCTTAAGATCGGCTGCGAACATATCGCCTATGAGGAAGCCCCGCGCTTCTGGCGCGCCATGCGCCGGTTGAGCTATCCCCGGCTGGATGTGGTGGTCGGGCTGACCGAAGCCGACCGCCCGGCGCTGGCGCAACTGGCCCGCAAAGTCTGTGTAATCCCTAACGCCGCACCGCTGCCATCGCCATCAGCGAATACGCCGCGTGAGAAGGTTCTCCTGTGCGTCGGTCATCTTATCGCCCGAAAAGGGTTGGACCGATTACTTTGGGCTTTGCAAAAACCGCTACAGGATCATCCCGATTGGCGGTTGGTCCTGGTCGGCGGTGGGGAACGGGGCCACACTGACTGGGGCTATCTGGACTATCTGGCGACTTTGCTCAAGCTGTTGCAGCTTGAAGGGCGCGTCATGATTCATCCTGCTACCCAAAACATCGAATCCTGGTACCGACGGGCCTCAATTTACGTGATGGGTTCGCGCCAGGAGGGGCTGCCGATGGTGTTGATTGAAGCGAAAGCCTTTGGTCTGCCGGTGGTCAGCTTCGACTGCCCCACCGGCCCTCGGGAAATCGTGCGCCATGGAATCGACGGGTTTTTGATTCAGGATGATGACTATGCCTTTGGCGACGCGGTGAACGCGCTGATCACTGACCCCCAACTCTGGCAGCGGATGAGCACGGCTGCTATTGAAGATATCGGCGCGCGCTTTTCGTCGGCCACGATTTCGCAACAGTGGTTCGATCTCATTGACGGCTGTCTGGTTGGAAAGCCCGTCAATCAAGCCGTGGCGGCGGCGGCGGCGGGCCATCCACCTTAAGAAAGCAGGCTGTTTGCGGATGGCTGTTCTCGTCTCGGCCAAAGCCGTTGCACCACCCAGCGGGCCACGCCCCAAATCTCGCATTCTGCCAAGGACACCGAGACATGGGCTGGGTCAGATGGATGATCAGCCCCTGGCTCCAGCATCAACCGACCGCTCGCATCGCGCGCCAAACGCCGTAAAGCCAGCTTACCGGCGAGAGCCACAGCCACCACACTCCCCGTAAGGGGGGGAATGGTGCGATCCATAACTACCAAGTCTCCATCGCGCAATCCGGCCTCCCGTAGGCTATCGCCACGGATTTTGACCAGAAAAGTGGCCTCCGGATTGCGGATCAGATGCGCATCCAAAGTGGGCCAGTATTCGGCTGGCTCATCGGTGAGCGCGGCCATCTCGGCTGACAGATCGACCAGCAAGGGTAGGCCCACGGGCTGTTCCGGCTCGGAACCGACAGTGGGATGAGGCCGGGAACGCGACGCGCGACCGACAGTGGGTCGGGGAACGAGAGCCAGCATGGGCGTTTACCTCCGGGGAGAGCGATACGAGCGAACAAGGCCGATGACCACACCGAAGATCTCCAGATGGTCGCCGGGATAGATGACTGCATAACGTGAATTAGCCGGTCGCAGAACCAAAGCGCCGTCTTCCACCGCCAGCGTTTTGAGCGTCAGTTCGTTGTTGAGCGCTGCGACCACCACGTCGCCAGGTCGGGCGGGTGTATCCCGCTCCACCACGGCTAAATCCCCCTCACGGATGCCTGCCTCGATCATCGAATCACCAGTCACCGGGATCAACGTGGTCCGCGATGGGTGGCGAATCAAGTAAGCATCGATGGAATGAGCCACCCCGCTATCATGGGTTAGGGCTGGCAAACCAGCCGGGACCGCCGCGTCCGCCAGGCCGCGCTCAAAGAACCGCTCAGTCGGTGCCCAGCGATTGGCAGGCGTGCGCTGCAAATAGCCAGCGCCTCTCAGTCGCTCCAACACCTTCGCCACGCCATCACGCGAACTCAGCCGCAGAACGCTCCGCAGCGGGCCGTAGGCGGGTAAGGTGCGCCAACGGGCGTAATACTCTTGCAGTCGGGCCAGGTAAGCCTGGTCATCGGGTTGTTTGGGCATGGTCGGTCTTTAGCGTACAAATGTACGCTAAAGATAGCGTAGTTTAACTGTGAGGTCAAGCAATCCCTATAGGCTTAGGGGAGCTTGTTTTTCCGGGGCATACCATAAGGAACCATTGAGATCGCCTGACTTGCTCTCTACCGGCCAGCGGCTTCCAGTATCTTCACCACGTCGCGCGCGATGGCCAAAGCGGCGGTCAGACCTGGCGATTCAATGCCAAACAGGTTGACCAGGCCAGCCACGCCGTGCGCAGATGGTCCCTGGATGATGAAATCTCCGGCCCTTTGCCCCGGACCGGTGATTTTAGGGCGGATGCCGGTATAGCCTGGCCGCAAGGCACCTTCGGCTAAATCCGGGTAATAACGGCGGATCGCTCGATAAAATTTTTCTTCAAGTCCAGATTCGAACTGGTAATCCGCTACAGTCGGCCAGCTACTCACGTCCGGGCCGAATTTGCACTGCCCGCCAAGATCCAGGGTCACATGAATCCCTAGTCCGGCTTGATCCGGCATGGGATACACCAAATGCCGGAATGGCGTCCGACCGTTGAAGAGAAAATAATGCCCTTTGGCGTAAAAGGTCGGCGGTAACTGCTCGACTGGAAAACCGGCTAAGCAACGCGCCAGCGACTGCGCGCCCAGGCCAGCCGAGTTCACCAACTGACGACACCGTAACTCGTAAGGTTCCGCACCGCCGATCTTGAGCGTGATTGCGCCAGAACCGATAACACCCGCCACTACAGGGGCGCGGGTCGCCAGCAACGCCCCAGCCTGTTCGGCATCGGCCAACAGGGCCAGCATTAGCGCGTGGCTATCGACAATGCCGGTCGATGCCGAATACAGCCCAGCCACCGCCCGCACAGCCGGTTCAAGCTGACCGATTGCAGCACAATCAAGCGGCTGCAGTGGTACGCCGTTGGCGGCGGCGCGCTCGGCATATCCGGTTAGTGTCGGTAATTCGGTGGGATCGCACGCTACTAGCAGTTTGCCAATGCGCTGATGTGGGATGCTGCGTTCAGCGCAATACTGATAAAGCAGGGTCTTCCCCTGTACGCACAACCGCGCTTTCAGTGAACCGGGCGGATAGTAAAGACCGGCATGGATCACCTCGGAATTACGCGCGGAGGTTTGCGCGCCAAACCGTTCATCGGCCTCCAAGATAAGTACTTCACGCCCGCTTTGCGCCAGCTCGCGAGCCACGGTCAGGCCAACCACGCCAGCACCGACGATGACACTATCGACGGTTTCCATGAGGCTTCCCCAGTCCGCGCCGCTTCACTGGTTCAGCCCCAGGAACGCGCATCAACTCACGCAATCGGCCAGGATCATTGCTTTTTGGGAAGACGACCGAGCAGATAAAACTCGTCATTGGGCCGCAGGCTCATCATATTCGCCAGGCGATTGGACATCGCGAAAAATGCCGCGATGGCCCCGATGTCCCAAATATCCTGATCGGTAAACTGGTGGGCGCGCAGGGCCTCGAAATCAGCATCGCTAACCGTATAGGCTTCCATGGCGACCTTTAGGGCGAAATCGAGCATGGCCTTTTGACGCGGGGTCAAGTCGGCCTTACGGTAGTTAATCGCTACCTGGTCTGCGATCAGCGGATTTTTAGCGCGAACCCGCAAGATGGCCCCATGGGCGACCACGCAATAGTGACATTGGTTAGCGCCCGAAGTCGCCACCACAATCATTTCGCGTTCTGCTTTAGTTAACCCGCTTTCCTTCTCCATCAGCGCATCGTGATAGGCGAAAAACGCGCGAAATTCATCAGGACGATGAGCCAGCCCCAGGAATACGTTAGGGACAAAACCGGTTTGCTCCTGAACTGCCAGGATGCGATCACGGACATCTTCAGGCAGTTGGTCCAGAGTGGGGATGGGATAGCGGCTAATTGAAGGAGCCATGATGATTTCCTGGTGGAGTCGAAAAACGTATAAATTCTGTGATTGCCCTTAAACGCTCTTACAGACTATGGCGCTTCCGATAGCGCTCCAGAAAGCGTCCAAAGCGGCCGATGGCATCGGTTAAGTCATCTTCATGAGGTAAGAACACCACCCGCAAATGATCAGGATGCGGCCAATTAAAACCGCTACCCTGAACCAGCAACACTTTTTCTTCTAACAGTAAGTCCAGCACGAACTGCTGATCATCAACGATGGGATACAGCTTTGGGTCCAGTCGGGGAAACAGGTACAGCGCCGCACGCGGTTTGACGCAGCTGACGCCCGGAATTGCGGTTAGCAGATTAAAAGCCACGTCCCGCTGTTTGCCCAGTCGACCGGTCGGCAACACCAGATCATCGATGCTCTGATAACCGCCCAGGGCAGTCTGAATCGCATGTTGCGCCGGGACGTTAGCGCACAACCGCATTGAGGCTAACATCGTCAGCCCCTCGATATAATCCTGGGCGTGGGCTTTCTCGCCTGACACCACAACCCACCCGGCCCGGTAGCCGCAGGCTCGATAATTCTTGGACAGACCGTTAAACGTCAGACACAGCACATCCTCCGCCAGTGAGGCGATAGAGGTGTGCTGGCCGCCATCGTAGAGCACCTTGTCGTAAATTTCATCGGCGTACACGATAAGTTGATGCTGACGCGCGATTTCCAGAATATCTTTCAATAGATCAACGGGATATAAAGCGCCAGTCGGGTTATTGGGGTTAATAATCACGATGGCGCGCGTGGCCGGGGTGATTTTGGCCCGAATATCGTCCAAATCAGGTAGCCAATCGGCTTGCTCGTCACATAGATAGTGGCGTGGCGTGCCACTGGATAAGCTCACCGCTGCGGTCCACAACGGATAATCCGGTGCGGGAATCAATACCTCATCGCCCGCATTGAGCAACGCCTGTAAGCACATCACGATCAGCTCGGACACGCCGTTGCCGATGTAAATATCGTCAACCTGCACCCCCGGAATCGCTTTCTGCTGGGTGTAGTGCATCACGGCCTTGCGCGCGGCAAACAGCCCTTTTGAGTCACAATAACCGGATGCATCCGGCAGGTTATAAATCACATCCTGCACCAACTCTTCGGGAGCCAGAAAACCAAAGGGTGCCGGATTGCCGATGTTGAGCTTCGTGATCCGCTGGCCCTCATCTTCCATTTGCTTAGCGCGCGCCAGCACCGGCCCTCGAATGTCGTAGCAAACGTTGGCGAGCTTGGCGGATTTCAATATAGGTTGCATCGGGAATTCGTCCGGCTGGGTTATCTGTGACCCTCAACAAGTGGGCCGTTCAGCTCCTGAAAAGCGTTTCTACATGATAACCGCAGTCGGCAACCATCGACATCCCTGCTCGGCCTTTTGGCTTGATCGAGAAAAATGGGACTTTTAACAGCCCGCTCCGACGCTAAAGCGCCTGGATCGTTGGTAGAGTCTGGATTCTTCGAAGAGTGCTGCTAGGTTTAACAGAACGCGCAAAAATTGATGGTGTGTGACAACGCGATACCAGCGAGGAAAAGCGATGGGCGATTGGCACCGGTTAGTTTCCCAAGCAGGTTGTGAAAGATGGCTACGATCCCTGCTCTGGCTGATGGGACTGGTTTTTGCCCTCGCCGCTCAAGCCCAGCAAAAGCCATTCCCCGTTGTTGAATCGTTCTCTGGAACAATGCAGAAGATTTACGCCAGCGGCGTGATTCGCATTGGTCATCGCGAAAACTCGCCACCGTTTGCCTTTCTCGACGCCCAGCGGCATCCCATCGGGTATTCCCTTGATCTCTGTGAAGTGGTGGTGGAAGAAATCGCCCGACATCTTCATAAGGAAGATCTCAAAACCGAATTCGTACCGGTGACGCCGGAAAACCGCTTTGAGCTGGTCAAGACTGGCGCGGTCGATCTCGAATGCGGCTCCACCACGGCCAGCACCGAGCGGCGGCTAACCATGGGCTTTTCGCCGACGATTTTTGTCACGGGGGCCAAGCTGCTGGTCAAGCGCGGTAGCGGCCTCACCTCGTTTCGTAGCTTGCAAGGCAAGACCGCTGTGCTGACCAAAGGCACCATCCACGCCGAGACCATCCCGAAAATGGCTCAGCAGCAAAATATCGCGGTCCAATTTATTTTTGCCGATGACCACAACCAATCTTTTGAGACGCTGGCAGCGGGTAAGGCAGACGCCTTTATCAACGACGACGTGCAACTGCACGGCATGATCGCCGCGCGCGATGCCGAATCGGACTATCGGGTGGTCGGTAATTTTCTCACCTATGCGGATTACGCCTTGATGTTCCGCCACGATGACGCCGAGTTCACCAAGGTCATCCAGCAAGCGTTTGACCGGCTGGCTGGCAGTCGGGAAATTCGGGCGATTTATCGCCGCTGGTTCATGCGGCCTCTGCCCTCAGGCGTCAGCCTGAACCTGCGGATGAGTCCTCATCTTGAACATGCTTTCCAGCTCCAAGGTTTAGCAGCCGATTGAAAGAGGTCGTGAGGCGCACCGGTTTTTTCCCGCACCGCTAACCCACGACGGGTTGAAAGATCGCACCCTAATAAAAGAGCACACCAGAGGAAACGCACGTGGACGAAGCAGTCAAAAAACAACCGCTCTACAAGTCGCTTTACTTCCAGGTCATCACCGCCATCGTCATTGGTGTCCTGCTCGGTCATTTCTTTCCAGAAACTGGCTGTCCTCTGCGCTGGCCGCGCCTTCACTGCCGAGTGGGGCTGGCGTAGCGGCCAATCGCCTGAACAGAGCCGATGATCTTCTCTAAAGGGGCCACCGTATGTCCGAAGAACAGCTTCGTAGCGATGCGCTCGAATACCACGAGTTTCCGACGCCAGGAAAAATTTCGGTCACGCCGACCAAGGGCCTCGCCAATCAACACGATCTGTCGCTGGCCTACTCACCCGGCGTGGCCTACGCCTGCACCGCAATCCAGCACCAGCCGGAACTGGCCGCGCGCTACACTGCGCGGGCTAATCTGGTCGCCGTGATCACCAACGGCACGGCGGTGCTGGGTCTGGGCAATATCGGTGCCTTGGCCGGCAAGCCGGTGATGGAGGGCAAAGGCTGCCTGTTCAAGAAGTTCGCTGGCATTGATGTGTTCGACATCGAGCTAGACGAGACCGACCCCGACAAGATCGTCGAGATCGTGGCGGCGCTGGAGCCAACTTTCGGCGGCATCAACCTGGAAGACATCAAAGCGCCAGAGTGCTTTCAAATTGAAAGAAAGCTGCGCGACCGGATGAAGATTCCGGTATTCCATGACGACCAGCATGGCACCGCTATCGTCGCGGCGGCGGCGGTATTGAACGGGCTGGAAATCGTCGGTAAAGACATCAGCCAGGTCAAGCTGGTTTGCTCTGGTGCGGGTGCCGCAGCACTCGCTTGTCTGAATCTGCAAGTCAGTCTGGGGCTAAATCCTGCCAACATCTTCCTAACTGACATCGAAGGCGTGGTCTACAAGGGTCGCATCGCGCTGATGGACGATGAAAAGGCGCGTTACGCGCAAGACACGGCGGCGCGCACCCTGGATGAGGTGATCGGCGGGGCCGATATCTTCCTAGGTCTCTCCGCTGGCGGCGTACTGACCCCGGTGATGGTCGACAAGATGGCGCAGCGGCCCATCATTCTGGCGATGGCTAACCCCGAGCCGGAAATCCGTCCCGAACTGGCCCGGCAGGTGCGGCCGGATTGTTTGATCGGCACTGGCCGGTCAGATTATCCCAATCAGGTCAACAACTCCTTGTGTTTCCCATTCATCTTTCGCGGAGCGCTTGACTGCGGCGCATCCACCATCAATGAGGCGATGAAGATCGCTGCGGTACACGGTTTAGCGGCCATCGCTCGCGCCGAGCCGTCGGAAATCGTAGCGCTGGCCTACGGCGAACAGACCCCGCCGTTTGGGCCGGAGTACCTTATCCCACGCGCCTTCGATCCGCGCCTGATCACCTACCTCGCGCCAGCAGTGGCGAAGGCGGCGATGGACAGCGGCGTGGCCAGCCGACCGATTCAGGATTTCGACGCCTACCGCACCCAGTTGAACCGATTCGTCTATCAGTCGGGCACGCCGATGGCGCCGGTGTTCGCAGCGGCCAAGCGCGCTCCCAAGCGGGTGGTCTACGCGGAAGGCGAGGACGAACGCACCCTGCGGGCTGCGCAATCGGTCGTGGATGAAGGAATCGCTTACCCTGTACTGTTGGGCCGGGATACCGTGATCGCACGCAGCCTCCGCGAACTGGGCTTAAGGTTGCAGCCGGGCTGCAACTGTGAAGTGCTGAATCCGGCTGAAAATCCGCGTTATGAGGAATTTGCCGACCAGTACTACCAATTGATGCGCCGTAAAGGCGTGTGGCGCGCTCAGGCGGCGGACGAAATGCGTACCCGGCGCACGCTGGTCGGCGCGATGTTGGTGCAACGGGGCGAGGCCGACGCGCTGCTGTGTGGTACGCGTGGCGTCTATACGGACCATCTGCGTGATGTCCGTAACGTCATCGGCCTGCGCGAAGGCGTCAAGACGCTGGCGGCGATGCAGATGCTGATTCTGCCGGGTCGGCAACTGTTTATCTGCGACACCCACGTTAACCTGGATCCGACCGCCGAACAGATTGCCGAAATGACGCTGCTGGCGGCGGAAGAGGTGCGGCGCTTCGGTGCGCAGCCGCGTGTGGCGATGCTATCGCACTCCAGCTTCGGCACGTCCAGGGCACCCAGCGCCCAGAAGATGCGTGATGCGCTGGAACTGGTGCTGGCCAAAGCGCCCGATCTGGCGGTCGAGGGTGAGATGCGCGCTGACGCGGCGCTGTCCAAAACGATTCGCGATTATCGGTTTCCCAACTCGCGTCTGAGCGAGGATGCCAATTTGCTGATTATGCCCGCTATTGATGCCGCCAATATTACCTACAACGCTTTACGGGTCACTTCTGGCGGCGGCATCACCGTCGGCGGTATCCTGCTGGGCGTGGCCAAGCCAGCGCACATCATGACGCCTTCATCAACGGTGCGGCGCATCTTCAATATGACCGCAGTGGCAGTGGCAGGTGCTGGGGCACAGCAGAAATGCTCATAGGAACCTGAGCTACCTAAAATCACTCCGCTGCTATGATAGTTGCGTTTTGTATCGGAAGCCCGTGCGTTCACTGTCAAGCGACTGCCGATGCAAGAGAGATTTAGCCGTGAAACGCTTCCGGCGAAGCCAGGTAAGTGAGTTCCTCGCGGCTACTTTCCCGGCCCAAAATCGCATTACGGTGCGGAAAGCGGCCAAACCGGGCAATGAGATCGTGGTGATGACGGGCAAACCGCAGGCTATCTTCCAATCCCAATCGCTCGAAAAGTTGCACTGAGCGCGCCTGATCGAGCAGGCTTTCGCTGTGCATGAAGGGCAGATAGAGGAAAAGTCGCTGGGTTGGGTTTAATTCTTGATCAAAACCGCGCGCAATTGCTTGAGCTGCGACCCTGCGCGCAGCCGCTTCCGTAGCGAAGCTTTCTGGCTGGCCACGAAACAGGTTGAGCGGAAACTGATCAAGGACAATCGCTAACGCCAACGCTCCGGTGGGAGTTTGTTGCCACTTGGACAGTTGACTATCGGCTGCCGCATGATAGGTGGTCAAAAATCGCTCTCGCAAACGCTGGTCGAATTCTGGCGTAGAATTGAACCATAGCGGTTGGTTTGACGGCGCAAACCAGAACTCAATAATCTCTTCACTGCTAGCGATGTCGTTTGAATCCATCATTTTTAACCTCAATCTCAATGATCTAGCTAATTAGCTATCGTTTATCCAAAAAATCCTCGGAAATAACTCAATGTTTTCTACTAATTTTGATGGATTTGGAATCGAGAAACTCTTAGATGATAAGTCTCTCAGCTTAGTCCAAAAACGCCGAATGATCGCCACCTCTATCGCGCTCAAATTCATTGCCGCAGTCGTCAGTAGCAGCAACACAAGCTATAAACTCGAAGATGAAATGAAAAATCTTTCGAAATATACCGATCAAATCGAAGCGTGTTTAATATCTCAATGTAGGGAGTAAAATTGTAGCTTGCTCTACAGAGGAAGAATTATTCTCCCGAACGGAGCCGACAAACCAGACAGGTTATTGAATAAAAAGGCATTTTTATACTCTCGTGACCCACGCCCTTCTTATCTCTGTTTTTATCATCGCCTCCTGTGGGCTGGTCTACGAACTCATTGCAGGAACGTTAGCCAGTTATTTGCTGGGCGATTCGGTCACCCAGTTTTCCACCATCATCGGCACGTATCTATTCGCGATGGGCATTGGCTCCTGGCTATCGCGCTATATTGTTCGCGGCCTCATCACTCGTTTCATTCAGATTGAACTTGCGGTAGGCGTTCTAGGCGGTTTTTCCGCGCCAGCGCTGTTTTTGATCTTCGCCTGGGGCGGCTTATTCCGACCCGCGTTATACGCATTAGTGCTGGTCATTGGCATTTTAGTCGGATTGGAAATACCGCTGGTCATGCGCATCCTGAAGCAGCAGTTCGCTTTCAAGGATCTCGTGTCGCAAGTGCTAACTTTAGATTATCTGGGCGCATTAGCGGTCTCGTTACTGTTTCCTATTCTGCTTGCGCCGCATTTAGGTTTAAACCGCACCAGCTTACTATTTGGCTTACTCAACGTGCTGGTGGCTGCCTGGGCCTTCTATTTATTCCGTGAGCAATTGCCGCAAGGGGGCTGGCTGCGCGGACAATGTTTTGCCGCAATCGCGGCCTTGGCGGCCGGTTTCATCGCCGCCGACCGGATCACTGCCTTGGCAGAAGAAAATCTGTATGCCGATGAAATCGTTATCGCTCACACATCGCCCTATCAGCGGATTATCGTTACACGCTGGAAAGACGATTTCCGGCTGTTTCTGAATAACAATCTGCAATTTAGCTCCCGTGATGAATATCGGTATCACGAAGCGCTGGTGCATCCTGGCTTAGGGTCACTCCCTGGGGCGCGCCGGGTGTTGGTTTTGGGCGGCGGCGACGGCCTGGCGGTGCGCGAAATCCTCCGCTATGAGTCTATTGAGTCGATCACACTGGTCGATCTCGATGCAGACATGACCCGCCTGTTCGCCAGTCATCCTTTGCTAACCCCATTAAATGACCATGCCTTGCGATCCGAAAAAGTGCATATCATCAATCAGGATGCCTTCAAATGGCTGGCGCAGAATACGGAGATATTTGATTTCATCGTGGTGGATTTTCCTGATCCGAGCAATTATTCGCTCGGCAAACTCTACACCAACACGTTCTATCGGCTGCTTGAAAAACACCTGGCCGCCCATGGTGCGATCACGGTGCAGACCACATCGCCGCTTTACGCCCGACAATCGTTTTGGTGCATCGTCCGTACCCTGGAAAGCGTTGGCTTGCGGGTGGCACCTTATCATGCCTATGTACCCGCCTTCGGCGAATGGGGCTTTGCGCTGGCGACGCGCCAGCCCTGGCAAGCACCCAAACACTATCCACCCGGCCTGCGTTTTCTGACCGCCGAGACTACAGGGCCGTTGTTTCAATTTCCCCCCGACATGGGACCGATTGACAGTGAGATCAATCGGCTCAATAACCAAATCCTCGTGCATTACTACGAGCGCGAATGGCGCCAGGTTACCCAATAATCGCGTCGCTAACGCCCGGCGCTGGGGCCATGCCGACTGTGGCCCTGTTGCCAAACCACCGGCCGCGCTAGAATCGGCCTTACCCGTTCCCCTCTTGCCCCTTAGCGCGGACTGCCCGATGACTTCCACAAAGCTGCTGAACAGTAAAGCCATTCCACCCGCCGAGCGCCTGATTTTCGCCCTGGACGTGCCCGACCCGACGACGGCTCGGCAGGTGGTCGAGACGTTGGGCAATGCCGTCTGTTTTTATAAGATCGGCCTGGAGATGTTCATGGCCGGTGGCTACTTTGAACTGATCGACTGGCTGCGGGCGCGCGATAAGAAGGTGTTCATTGATCTTAAATTCTTCGATGTGCCAGAAACGGTGCGTTCTGCGGTGCGCCAACTTAAACCCTACGGCGCGACCTTTACCACGGTTCATGGCAATGATGCGATTCTCAAAGCCGCAGTCGAAGCGGCGCAGGAGATCGGCGGCGATTTAGGCATTCTCGCCGTGACCGCCTTGACCAGCCTCGATCAAGCCGATCTTAATGACTTGGGGTTCGCTTGCGATCCGAAAACGTTGGTCCTGTCGCGCGCCCGCCGGGCGTTGGCCATTGGTTGTCGCGGCGTGATCTCCTCCGGCTTGGAGGCCGCCGATTTACGCGCGAATCTTGGCGAGAAATTAATGATTATTACCCCTGGCATCCGCCCGGTGTTGAATCGTCCAACCGATGACCAGAAACGGACAATGGATGTCGAAGACGCTTTTTTAAGTGGCGCTGATTACATCGTTGTTGGTCGGCCAATCCGTCAAGCTGCCGACCCACACGCGGCGGCGGCGGCGATTCAGGAACGGATTGCGCGGTTGTTCGCATCCGCTGCTCCAATCGCCTGATGCACGACGCTCCAGGCCTGGCTCATTGACATGGAGAGCGGCAGACCCATCGGCGTCTTTGATTCCGGGGTGGGCGGCCTATCGGTATTGCGACGGATTCGCGCTGATCTCCCGCACGAGGCGCTCGTGTATGTGGCTGATTCGGGGCACGCGCCCTACGGGAACAAACCGGATGAGTTCATCACCGGCCGTGCGCTGCTCATCACTGAATTTCTGTTGAATCAGGGCGCTAAAGCGGTCGTTGTCGCTTGTAACACGGCAACCGCAGCGGCGATTGCGCAATTACGCCAACGTTTTGCCATTCCTATCATTGGCGTTGAGCCAGCCCTTAAACCGGCGGTGGCTGCGACGCGCTCCGGGGTCGTCGGGGTGTTGGCGACCGGTAATACGGTGCGTAGCGATAAATTTGCTGCATTGCTCGACCAACATGGCCATCAGGCCCGGATCATCGTGCAACCCTGCCCTGGGCTGGCGGATTGTGTGGAGCATGGGCAATTAAGCGGCCCCCAGCCCCAAGCCCTTTTGGAAAGATTTCTAACGCCGCTGCTGGCGCAAGGCGTCGATACCCTGGTGCTGGGTTGCACGCACTATCCGTTTCTCACACCGCTCATCCAGCGCCTGGTTCCTCAGGATACGGTGATTCTTGATCCCAGTGCGGCGGTCGCCCGCCAACTGCGGCGACGACTGGAGACAACCGGTTTACTGGCAAGCGCTACCCCAAGTGGCGCTACGCACTATTTCACCAGTGGCGCGCCGGATCATACCGCCAAGATCATGAGTCGCCTGTTGGGTTATCCCGTCAGCGCCAAACCCTTGCCGACCGGGTTCTGACATGCTAGGCGTCTTATTCGATTGTATAACCCGCGCGGCGCATGTCTTCCAAACCGCCTTTGTTCTCAATACGGCTATAACCTAATCGACGCAAGGCTTGTTCGGCAATCTCGGCGCGACGACCGCTACGGCAATAGAGGACGATCCGCGTATCACGATTGGGAACGATAGCGGTAATCCGGTTGGCAAGCTGCTCGTAAGGAATATGCACCGCCTCCCGGACATGGCCTGCGCGGTATTCTTCGGCGCTACGCACGTCGAACACCGGCACCTGATCAGGGCGGAAAACGCCAGCCTGATTGGCCAACACGGGAAAGGTCAACAGCAGCATGGCGAGAAATCCTGCACGCTTCATCACAGATCTCCTCAAAAGCAGCATCAAATCGGTTCGGCGTCACTATCGCCGGGGGTGGCGTCCTGCAATTGGATGTCGAGCCGTTGGATTTGTTCGATGATCTCAACTAGGCGGCGACCGGCCTCGGTCAGCGCATATTCAGTGCGGGGTGGCAACTCTGGGAATGTCTCTCGCTTTAGCAGACTGTAATGGGTCAACTTCCGCAAGCGTTCTGAAAGGACCTTGGTGGAAATTCCGATAATTTCCCGTTCGAGTGCGCCGGGCCGCTGGATACCGCTGCGGATAGCGCACAGTACCGAGACCGACCATTTGCAGCCGATCACCTCTTCCAGCCGGGTGTACAGCGACGGAACCTGAGAAATTTTTTTCATTCGATAAATCGCTAATTTTCACCAAAAAGTGACTGGGGCACCAAAAAGTGCCCGCTGGTTAAAAGACATTGGCCGACCCATGCTGTGCTTGCTGAAGGCTCGACCCTTTCAGTCGGATTTTAAGTCAATGAGGAGTGATCACGATGAAAAGTAAGGCCATCTTCTATCACGCCGGTTGTCCAGTCTGCGTAGCAGCCGAACGCACCGTCGCCAACGCTCTCGACCCGCAACGCTTCGATGTGGAAATCGTCCATCTGGGAGAAGACCGCACGCGAGTCGCTGAAGCCGAAGCCAGCGGGGTCAAGTCCGTACCGGCTTTAATTTTGAACGGGGCACCTTTCCACATCAATTTCGGAGCCAGCCTGTCAGCGCTGAAATAACCTAAGGCGGCGTCAGGAGAAAGTCACCAACAACTCTCCTGACGCTCGCCCCACACGTCAGCTTAACCCGGTTGCTTGTCGGCAGCGGGAATCGCCACCGCTAAATATAAAGCGCCTCCAGCCCGCTTCACCAAGAGCGGCACCCGCTTACCGCGTGGCAGATCCTTTACCAGTTGCCGCAATTGCGCTGCATCCTTAATCGGTCGGTTGTTGAGACTGAGCAAAATATCGCCTGACTTCACTCCCGCCTCGGCGGCGGCACCTGGCCCGACCTGTTGCACCAACACGCCTTGACCATCGGGCACATCGCCGACTGCGATATTCAGGCGTGGCCCGCTCTCATTCGGGGCGTTATCGGCAAGCTGTTCTTTGCGGTCCTTATCCGGCAACTGTCCCAGCGTTACAGTTAATTCCTGCGTCTTACCCTCGCGAATCACAGTGAGCGTCCGGCTCGCGCCCGGTTTGGTGGCTCCCACCAGCGGCGGCAAGTCGGCGCTATCCTGCACCGGTTTCTCCGCGTAGGCGATGATGATATCACCCGCCTTCAAACCGGCTTTAGCCGCTGGACCGGTGGCGTTCACTTCGGCGACCAAAGCACCGCGCGGTTGTTCCAGATTAAAGGAACGGGCCAAATCCTGAGTGACTTCCTGCAAGGTCACGCCTATCCAGCCCCGTGTGACATGACCCTCCGCCTTGAGCTGGGCTACGACATCCATCGCTACATTGACCGGGATCGCGAACGACAATCCCATATAACCGCCGCTGCGGCTGAAGATTTGCGAATTGATGCCGACGACTTTGCCGGTCAGATCAAACAGCGGCCCGCCGGAATTGCCGGGATTAATCGGCACATCGGTCTGAATGAAGGGCACATAGGTATCGTTCGGCAACGAACGCCCCAGGGCGCTGACGATTCCCTTGGTCGCTGTCCGCTCCAATCCAAACGGCGCGCCAATAGCGAATACCCATTGCCCGACCTTGAGACTACCGACATCACCGATGGTTACAGTCGGCAAATCGTGCGCCTCAATCTTCAGTAAAGCGATATCAGATTGGGCATCGCTACCGATCACCTTGGCGGGGAACTCACGTTTATCATTCAGCTTAACGGTAATTTTGTCGGCACCATCAACCACATGCCGATTGGTGATGAGATGACCATCGGCAGAAATGATAAAACCAGAGCCTAATCCCTGAATCGGCATCGCTCGGCCGGATTGTGGCATTGAAGGTTGGGGAAAACGTTTGAAAAATTCGCCAAACGGATTGTCTGGATCGTCATCGGGAACGGCAAACGGCAACCCCGTCAACGTTGGCGCGCTTTTACCGGAGACGCTGACATTCACTACCGCTGCGGCGTTTTGTTGGACCAGCGCGCTGAAATCCGGCACGCTCATCTCGATTCGCGCAGGCGGTGGCGTGTCGAGCGCCCGCGCAGGCGGTAATAGGTTTGTCACCAGCGCCCCACCCCCTAAACCCAGGATGACCGCCGCTGCAACTTTGTTGAATTTTCTTGATGTTTGCATGATAACCACCTCTTGCGCATCGTGAATTTTTTATTCCAAGATCGAACCCAGGCTCGCTCAGAATACTCATGGCGTAAGAGTGTGGCTGGCATGGCTTAAGGCAGACTTAAGGCAAGCTTGAACCTTGTTCCCTCAGGCCCGCTCATCAGTGGTCACAATAAACACGTTATCCACTTCATTAATATGAAATTGGCGCGGTGTCCTGGGGGCTGGCAAGTCGCTTTCCAAGAGACCCGACTTTTCTAAAAAATAAGCGCGGATCGGCGGATCGTTCAAAGTTGCGTGATCATTTTCCAACCAGTCTCTGATTTTGGGATCTTGCGGTTGAAAGATGTGAACTTCCCGACGCCCTCGACCCAGCACGGCGTAAGTCGGCGGATGACCAAACTCTACCAACTTGCTATAGCCCAAGGTCTCGTACATTCGCACTGCCTGGGCAACGCTGGCTAATGTTTCGCCGTTTCCCTCGTAAGACGGACCCCGATCAAACTGGTTGCCCTTTTCCAGCAAGTAGCGACGTACAGCCTTGAGCGCACCGTCGAAACTATCTTCTTGCCCACTAATTCTACTCATCGATGCTTCCCCCTGAATCTCATCCAAGGATGCATATTAACAAGACCTGATCTGATCAGCTGAATGGGTACTGGCCTGACCTGGTTATCGTTTGCCAGCGCGTCATCTTTAGCGTCGACCGCCTTCAATCACCTATAGCAACCCGCAGACCCAGACTCTGGGGCTGCTAGACTCATTTCCTCAACCCTTAGTCGGAAAAATCGACCATGCAAGAGCCTGAATTCTCCGCTTCGACCTCCCCTTCTGAACCGCGCCGTTTTCCCTGCACCCAATGCGGAGCATCGCTCAAATTTGCTCCTGGCGCTGATGCCTTGCGTTGCGAGTACTGCGGTCATGAAAACCGCATTACACGCTCAACGACCCGGATCCTGGAACACGATTTCCGACAACTGCTGAAAGCCTCAGCCACGACTACGCCGGTTCAGGAAGAGATTGCTATCGATTGCGTCTCCTGCGGCTCCTCTTACCGCTTTGATCAAGCAACTCACTCCGGGCAATGTCCCTTCTGCGGTGCGCCGGTAGTCGCCAAGACTCGCCAGCATCGCCAGATGCAGGTGCAAGCCCTGCTGCCTTTCCAGGTAAAACGGGAACAAGCCTGGGCTTTATTTCACGCTTGGCTCAACGGCTTATGGTTTGCGCCTAATCGACTGAAAAATTACGCCCGTAACGATAGTCGTCTGGTCGGAATGTATGTGCCCTATTGGACCTATGACGCCGCCACAACCACGGCCTATCAGGGTGAGCGAGGCGACAACTATGCTGTGCAGGAGCGCTACCTGGCGATTGAGAATGGGCGGCAGGTCGAGCGGATTCAAACTGTTATCAAGGTTCGCTGGACGCCGGTTGCCGGGCAGGTCTCGCGCTTTTTCGACGATGTATTGGTGTTAGCCAGCCGCTCGCTACCCCAAGGGGTCACCCAGCAGCTAGAACCCTGGGATTTAGCGAAACTCGCACCTTATCAGGAGGCTTATCTAAGCGGTTTTCAAAGCCAAATGTATCAGGTTGACCTGGAACAAGGTTTTGAACACGCCCAGGTGCGGATGAATGCCGTTATCCGACAGGATATTGCTCAAGACATCGGCGGCGATCACCAGCGCATTCATGGGCTGGACACCCGCTATGGCGAGATTCGCTGCAAGCATATTTTGCTACCCATCTGGTTATCCGCATTTCGCTTTCGTGACAAAACTTACCGCTTCGTCGTCAACGGTCGTACCGGAGAGGTGCAAGGCGAGCGGCCCTACAGCCCGCTGAAGATCGCATTGGCCGTTTTATTGGCCACTTTATTGATTGGCGGAGGCCTAGCGCTCTGGCAGTACTTGTCGATTTCTCAGAGCCAGCCATGGCCAGAGGCAGGGATACGCTATGGCTTAACCCCCTCTATTTCGTCGGAAAATATACGAAATATGTCATCAAAAAACTAATTTAAGTCACACTTTGACCGTTAAATTGGGTCACTTTGGCCTCAAAGTAAATTTTTTATTACATTGTAACTTTTTAATAAATTAAATAGCCAAAATGGCTTGATACCGATTTTTATTTTGTATATAGTAGTACCCGCTTGATAAGGGCAAACCTACCGAAAGGTAGCGACGCAAAGCCACTGGCCTAATCTTCATACCAAATGAAGGATGGTCGCAGGGTCGCCAAGCGAACGAGATAGTTCTTCATGGATGAGCGAGTTCTTCCGGGAAGATGCCGCGTTCGCGCGGCATATAAAACCTAGGAGAACTAAACAATGTCTACCACAGCTTCGAAGTTCAATACGCTCAACCCAGTCGTGCGCCTGCTGGGCTGGTTGAGTCTCGTCATCACCTGCTTCGCGACGAATGCATTCGCTGGACAGGTTAGTTTGGCTTGGAATGCGAGTAGCGGATCAGTCGCGGGCTATCGGGTCTACTACGGAACTGTAAGCGGGAACTACACTGCAAAGCTCGACGCTGGGGCCATAACAGCCGCGACTGTCGCTAATCTTACTGACGGTGCGACCTACTATTTCGCGGTCAAAGCGTATGATGGTGCGGGGAATGAAAGCGGCTTCTCTAATGAAGCTATCAAGACTCTAGCCAGTACAAATACAACTAGCCCAACCAGCCCGACCACGGCTGCTCCGGTTTCTAGCTTCACCGCTACGCCAACTTCCGGTGTAGCGCCACTGCTTGTGACCTTAGCTGATACTTCCACCGGCACTGTTGCGAATCGGACTTGGGATTTTGGCGATGGGACAGCGAGCACTGCCCAAAATGCTATAAAGACCTATAATGTTTCGGGCGTCTACACCGTCAAACTCACAGTCGACAACGCGGGGGGTAAGAGCACGACATCCAAAACCATTACCGTGACGACTGCCCTGCCGACCGCTAATTTCACGGCAATTCCGACTAGCGGCACAGTACCGTTGACTGTACAAGTTGCGGATAGCTCAACCAACGCTACGGGGTGGAACTGGAATTTCGGTGATGGCACAACCAGTAACTTGCAGACGCCTCCCGCACATGTCTATAAGACAGCGGGCACCTATACTGTTAGTCTGACCGTCAGTGGCCCCGGCGGCACGAGTACCGTAAAAACTACTACCATAACCGCCAAGGCGGCTGCATCTGTTACCCTACCAAGCCCCTGGCTGAACGTGGACATTGGCGCTGTTGGTGTTGCAGGTAGTGCAGGTTATACGAATGGCACTTACACATTAAAAGGATCAGGGGTCGATATATGGGGCTATAACGACACCTTCAACTTTACTTACCAACCATGGGCGGGAGATGGGACCATCATCGCGCGTGTCACCAGCCTAACCAACACTGATAGCTGGGCTAAAGCGGGGGTAATGATTCGTGAAAATCTTGATACGAATGGACGTTATGCCATGATCGCAGTCACTGCAGAAAAAGGTATCGCCTTCCAAACCCGTAGTGCAATTCAGGGAATCGCTTCTTACACAGCTGGAGCAGCTAAGGCAGCCCCCTATTGGGTGAAACTTACGCGTACTGCTAACACATTTACCGCCTACCAGTCAGCCGATGGCAAAGCTTGGGTTACTGTCGGTTCCACTACCCTCAGTATGGCTACCAATGTTTATGTCGGCCTAGCCGTCACCAGCCACAGTAATGCTTCGCTCGCTACAGCTACCTTCGATAAGGTAACTACAATTACTAGCAACTCTGGCACCGGAACCTTACCCAGTCCGTGGATGGATAGTGACATTGGTGCTGTAGGTGTTGCAGGTAGTGCAGGTTATACGAATGGCACTTACACATTAAAAGGATCAGGGGTCGATATATGGGGCTATAACGACACCTTCAACTTTACTTACCAACCATGGGCGGGAGATGGGACCATCATCGCGCGTGTCACCAGCCTAACCAACACTGATAGCTGGGCTAAAGCGGGGGTAATGATTCGTGAAAATCTTGATACGAATGGACGTTATGCCATGATCGCAGTCACTGCAGAAAAAGGTATCGCCTTCCAAACCCGTAGTGCAATTCAGGGAATCGCTTCTTACACAGCTGGAGCAGCTAAGGCAGCCCCCTATTGGGTGAAACTTACGCGTACTGCTAACACATTTACCGCCTACCAGTCAGCCGATGGCAAAGCTTGGGTTACTGTCGGTTCCACTACCCTCAGTATGGCTACCAATGTTTATGTCGGCCTAGCCGTCACCAGCCACAGTAATGCTTCGCTCGCTACAGCTACCTTCGATAACATTACTATTCAATGAGCATCACATCCCTACCTCTCGGTTCAGAGAGGTAGGGAGTGGAGTCTAAATGTGACTTAAATCTCTTGACTTAGTTTTGAGTAAATCAAAAATTTATTCACAAAAGATAATCACGCTAGGAGACCTAAAATGCTAGCCAAAGCCCTTTTGAAAAGCCCAGCGCTTGTCCTACCAAGAATAAGGAAAGATAGAGTAAGCACCTTACTATTTTCTTTCATAGCTATTACATTTAGCCAAGTGAGTTTAGGAGCAGTTTATTATGTAAGGAATGATGGTGGCACAAACACCCAATGCACTGGTCTTGCTGATAATGCTTATCCAGGCACCGGTACAAATCAAGCATGTGCGCTTAATCATCCATTTTGGCTTCTACCACCCACAGGAGCAGCTATTTTCCAAGGGGGAGATACATTAATTATTAGTCCTGGAGAGTATAGAATTGGCATAGGTGCTCCCAATACATCCGGTTGCAGCACTTCTTGGGCCTACGACTGCACTTTAACCACTATACCTCCTGGTCTAAATTCAACTACCCCTACTCGAATTCTTGGAAAAGGTTGGGACACTCGAACGGGCGCTAAGCCCGTCTTATTTGGTAGCCAAAGAGTCTGGCAGGTTCTTTCGCTGGGCGGAAGCAATATCGAGCTTAGGTGGCTCGATATTACTGATCATAGTTCATGTATTTATAATAATCCAGATCCAACTAAACGCTGCAATCGCGATAGCTATCCTTATGGCGACCAAGGAGATATAGGAATTAGCGCAAAAGGTGGTAGCAATGTGTATATCAAAGACGTAAATGTACACGGCTTAAGCAGTACAGGATTTAAGGTGGGCGGCGTTTCGGATTGGACACTTGAAGATGTTAGTATAAGGGGTAATGGTTTCGTTGGATGGGATGGCGATGTAGGTACTGGATCGTCAAATTCAGGAACGATGATATTTCGGCGAGTAAAAATAGAATACAACGGATGTGGCGAGACCTATCCAGATTTTAATATTTGGGGATGCTTTAGCCAGGATCAAGGAGGCTACGGCGATGGTTTAGGAACAGCTTCTACTGGAGGTAATTGGATCATTGATAATAGTGAGTTTTCTCATAATACTTCTGATGGATTAGATTTACTATACCATAATGGTAATGGGACAATCCAAATAACCCGAAGCAGGTTTGAAGGCAATGCAGGGAATCAAGTAAAGATGTCCACTACTACAAACATTGAAAATTCAATTATTGTAGGCAATTGTGACTACTTTAAGGGTAAATCTTTTACAGAAACTACAGGAGCACAGTTCAATCACTGTAGAGCAGCTGGAACGGCTATAGCTAACGCTTTTGGTAAACCGAGAGCAGTCACAACCATCGTAGCTTCATCAATCTATGGAAATGGGGACGTGCTTTTTATGTCCTCTGGCACAGGTTGTGATGGCACAGAAAAGATTGTTTCACGCAATAATATTTATATGGGAGATTCAGACTTTACCAGTGGAAATCCTCCAATTGAAAAAAGTGCTTTCTATTATGCAGCTGGCGCTACAGGAAATGGGGATGGTCCTTGTGGAACCCTGACGATAGATAATAAAGATGGCATTGTTTATAATGTCAAATCAAGTAGCTGCCCCAACTCAGACAACGTTCTTTGCCTTGATCCATTATATCAAGGCCCACTCTCTGGAAATTCTTATGGAATGACTCTGCAAGCTAATAGCCCAGCAATGGCTAAGAGTAGCTCTCTACCCAATCAATTAGTTTTAGGAAGCACTCTAATACCAACAACAGACTTTACAGGGGCAGCGAGGACAGCAACTTCAATTACTTGGGGTGCCTTCGAGGCATCATCAATAAACTCTACCGCAAATCTTTCAGGTACAGCTAACTCATCTATTCAGGCACCCACCAATTTAAGGATTATGTCTCAATAATATTACAACCTTGAGTGAGTAGAGTATTTTAATTTCTAATATACAACTGCCGTTATTTGTAGCGGCAGTACAGTACTCACTGGGAGTTATGCTAGATAGTGTAGTCATGAGATATTAGCCCAGAGAGCGATGCATCGGATCTGGACGGCGGCGAGGAAGGAGGCCGTATTTTTGGCGTAGCGCGTAGCGATGCCGCGCCAGCGTTTCAGATGAAGGAAAGCGTCCTCGACAAGATGTCGCAGCTTGTACAAGTCCTTGTCATACGACCTTTGTATTGCGCGGTTTTTCTTCGGTGGTATGACGGCGTTCATCCCCTGATCTTTTGCCTGTTCAAGGATTGCGTCGGTGTCGTAGCCCTTGTCGGCCAGAAGATGTTCCGCCGTAACCGCCTCAATCAATCTTGCAGCCTGCGTACAATCAGCCGTGCTACCTTGTGTAACAAGCGTTCTGATCGGCATACCCTGCGCATCCACGGCCAGATGTATAGCAAAACCAAATAGGGTTGATTATTATGAAGGGATGAGTTACTCACTGGATTTTCGTCGTAAAGTGCTAGAGGTCCGGCAACGGGAGGGGTTATCGATCGCCCAGGTGGCCGAGCGGTTTGCG